>Ga0256827_10000036_pt1 | contig 65846 bp, 76 predicted proteins | sample CV84metaG_FD_185977 | JGI IMG/M metagenome (GOLD analysis project Ga0256827, IMG submission 185977) | Hydrothermal vent microbial communities from East Pacific Rise, Pacific Ocean - CV84 | ecosystem: Environmental > Aquatic > Marine > Hydrothermal vents | place: Pacific Ocean: East Pacific Rise... | reverse complement strand
CTCTGGCTCTACGCTTGAGGTTCTTATAGTTAAGCATGGCTGAATGCCCACATGAACACATGATTGCAATATCTTTCGCTCCCACATCAATAAATTCTGGGTCAGTAAAAACTTGAATTCCAATTCCCTCCAGTCTCTTGATGAGATTCTTTGGACTCTCTTTTCTGGAATGCTCTCGACAAGTTATCTCATCCTGCTTTTTAATATTTGATAAAAGCATATCTACTTCGCATCCACAACTAGCTTTGATTTTTATCTTAACAGATGCTTTTTCGTACTCGGAAATCATCTCTCCACCTTTGGCTTCAATAAGCTCCTTAATCTCATCATTCATTCTAATTCTGTTTTTCTCTCTACTCATTTCGTCTCCTGTTTATTAGCTACATCTCTGTGCATATATATTTACCATAATTGCGATTATGAATAGATTTAGGTACAATAGTGGTATTAAAACATAAAGGACTGACATGTCAAAATCAAAAGTTGATTTAAGTGGAACAATAGATAAACCAATCGCTAGGTCATATGAAGCAGAAAAAGCTTTAAGAGATAATTTAACTGGTGCAGTTGAGATGAAAAAGCCAATTCCAGCCACTGTACCGATGGATAGAATCTATATTCCGAAACCTGCATTAGACAAAGTTAAAATGGATAACGCACAGTTGCCTGCAAACCCTACCGTAAAAACAAATGGTCCAGACAAGCTTGATTATCTCAATGCCACAACACTGGCTAAAGTAGAAGAGGAAAATGCTCGGCTTCCAAAGACACCGATGATAAAAAAAGGGACACCTGATAAAATAGACTATGATGTCAGAATAACAGACATTCCTGAACCAGCAGGAGAATAGTGAGACTGATTTTTATCATTCTTGCTTGTTGAGTGGTCGATTTTAAGCGTCGCCAGTGCTTTCTTGCCACTCTTCATTGTTATATAAATATTTTTTTAGATACAATGTTATTATAAACTAACCCTTAAGGATAATTATGACCATTAAGAACATTACAGAAAAAGCAAACATCGCTGCAGTTGGAAGAATTCTAACTCCTGGAAAAAAGATAACTATGCCAGTTGAGTATTATGCGGAAAAAAAGGACTTCATTGACAATCACGTCACAGAGAAAAGAGCAAAGCTTACTGGAATGGAGGAGTATGATGCATTTATGAGTGGGAAAACCTCAAAAATTATTGCAAAAACAAATGACAAACCTACTATTGCAGAAGAAAAAGCAAAAAAAGAGGCGGGAAAAATAGCTGTTAATGCAAAAGTCAAAAAAGATGCAGAAGAAAAAGCAAAAAAAGAGGCGGAAAAAATAGCTGTTAATGCAAAAGTCAAAAAAGATGCAGAAGAAAAAGCAAAAAAAGAGGCGGAAAAAATAGCTAAGGCTACGCCCGCAAAAGCTACGGCTGCAAAAAGCCCATCAAAAGAGTAGCGTATGGTTGACGCAGATTCTATAAAAGAATATATGCAGGATCATCCAGACAAGAATATCCTCCTTGATTACAATGATCAGTTCGGGGAGGAGCTTATAGATATTATTGTTCCTATGGTGTATGATGACATCTTTGTTTTGTACCCATCTCTAGGAAAAAACAAATCCAAAATACCAGACAACATAGTAATGTACGGTGTAATGCATAAGCTTTTTGAGTCTGAATCATTTGTTGAGCTTAGAAACCAGGTTCAGTACTCAGATAGTAATGCCAGTATTGCGTTGTCAACAAAAACAAATGACTATGCACAGAAGTCAGAGATGATGAGGACTCAGTTTTTGCGTCTCCTTGAGGCTTCTGCTGCTTCTAGGTTTATGGCTGAAGCGTGGGGGTCAACACCATCAAATGCGATGGATACAAGTGGAGCAATGCTTGATATTGGATGTAGGGGTTATGGGAGATGGTAGCAAAAGGCTTAAATCTTTCATCCTCAAAAGTAGAGGTATTTATTGAGAAGAGACCTACTCTTGAGCATGGGAAAATCTCAATAAATCTCTTTAATAAGAAATATGGAAGCTCTGAAGTTATAACTATGGAATACCACAGAGACCAAATTTCTTTCATATTCGACCTTTCAGAACTAATTCCATCGCAAGTCTCACAATATAATTTTTCTATCTCAATAAGTGATATAGATGGAACTATAGTGGAGGAAGTTAAGCTGAGAGATTCTGTAGGGCGAATAGACAAGATGCTGTCTGGTGCTGTCAAGAAGATTATTCATGATTTTATTATTGTTGCAAAAAATATAAACGGTAGCAAGGTTTTTATATTTAAAAAGATGTACTCTGGAGAAAACTGTAGCCTATGCTGGGATAGAGACCTTGATAGTTCTACTGATAGTAATTGCAAGAAATGTGGTGGCACAGGCAAGACATCAAGATACAGCAAGCCATACACCACATATGCTGGAGCACTACAGTCATCATCAAACTCGAAAGAAAACATGCAAGAAGGTATGGTCTCTGACTATGGGCCACAAACCGTGTCTCTCCCAGCAGTAGTGGAGCTTGAAACGGATGACATAATATACTATCAAATATTAGGTGTTTGGTTTATAGTAAATTCAAGCCTATCGGTGGCATCCCTTAAAACGATTGATTCTCTGCAGACTGTAGCAATAAGTGAGCTTCCGTCTCACTCTCCACAGGTGGAAACTTTATCAAAAAACAAAGACTTTATTTTATCCAACAAAGGAAGGTAATATGGGATGCGAAAACGAAGATAGCAGGGGAAAAACTCCTGCTGGTGGGGACAATAGACCAGAGGATAAAAAGTATTCAAACTATTATATTGAACCTGTCGTAGACGGAGACATATACACTCCGACCAATATAACAGGGATGTATAGAAGAATAATAAGCGGGTATCTTGCAGGGACAAATTACTCAAAGACAAAAGTCCTCCCAGCATTAAACAAAGAGCAGTCCCCCGACCATGGAGATTCGCTCATTGTGGTAAAGAGAGGTAGCCTGTCTGACTCGGGACTGGGAATAAAAGGGAAAAGTGAGAGAGTTGGGATTCTTCCTGCTGGATTGCCTGGTGCTGACAGATTTTCTGGTGCTGACAGCAAGAGTATGACTCACCTGCAAAATTTATCCGTAGACTGTACGGTTTATGGAGAGAATCTTGCTGAAATTGAAGCGATAGGGTACATAGTGTATAAGCTTATACTTGCATATTCAAATGATATTTTATCCAAATATACCCCTGGAATTAAAAATGTAACCTCCCCAACGCTATCAGAAGCAGTACCGAGCAAAAAGCACACCAACAGATTTGAGTGCTATATAAACTTTAATGTCTCATACATTGATGAAACCATTTTGCTTATGAGCGAAAATATGATAAAATATCTTAACATTACTGTTTCAGAAGATAGTTCTGTAAATACCGTCATAAAACGGTTAACTAAAAATTAAAAGGAATCAAAATGGGTATCCGTCCTTTCGTTGCGATTACGCAAACACTTGGAACTACATCTGCAAACATTGCATCCAGTACTCTAAAAGGTATAATTGTGGGTCCATGTATTCAGTCAGAGACAAGCTTCTCTGCGAATTTAAACCTATCGGCATCTTATGGAAGCCTTGCCTCTATCATGACTGATGCTAGTGCAGGTGCAAAAGTTGTTACTGCAGCTGGACTACTGTCTGGAAGCTCCATTATTGCGAACAGCCTGTCTTTTGGAGTCAATAATGGATTAGCAACTATTGATCTTGATGGCACTTATGGTGCAAAAGTAAAAAGCAATACAGAAAAACACATATTAAAAGTCGATATAACATCTGCTGACACAACATCAATATCTGAGCTTCTTGAAAAAGGTGCTGAAGATGGAGATATGCTTACTATCAGCTTTGACAATGGTGGAACAGAGGAGGTTGAGACTCACAAAATCAGAAAATTCGACATCGTTGATAATGCTGGAACAAATGAGTTGTATATCTATCTATGGAACGAGATAGCTGGTGCTTCTGTTGATGACACTACCATCTTGACTCTAAAAGAGAGTAAAAAGCTTTCAAATACCAAAATAAGTGTTCTTGCACCACTTGAAGTTAAAATGCTAGATGCTCTCGGTAGAAGCTTTACTATTGACAACACACAGAATGCTGATGAGGGTAGCTTCACTTGTGATTTATATGTGTATTCTCCTATAGGTAGTCCTGATGGAATAACCTTTGCAAATAGGTATGTATCAACAGAGAAACTAACAACTCTATCTAATTATACAGTCACAAAAAATGTATATAAGGTTACTGATGGAGACCTGTACAACTTCTTTGATGCCAACAGAACAGACCTAAGTAACAATATATTTGAGGTTAACGAGTATAACTACAAAGAAAAACTTGGTACTCCATCAAAAAACAATAAGCTATCATATGCAATGAAGCTTATTTGTAAGGAAGTCCCTGGTGCAACAATGAAGGTCTATGTTACAGAGAATGATGAGTACATTGGGTATAAAAAAGCACTTGGTGCAATTGCTACTTCTGGCTTGGTCTATTCCGTGTCTGTGCTTACTGACAATGATAGAGTTCTTGATGAGGTTGTCAAGATGGTAGAAACAGCAAGCGATTCATCTGTTGCTAAATGGAAAATGGGCGTTATTGCTCCACGAACACCTTTCTTCAGTAAGACATTGACTCTTGATAACTATGCAATTACAAAGAATGATGGGGTAGATACATATACAATTGAGTCTACAACTGGTGGATTCCTTGCCGTTGGTGTATCAACAGATGATAATCTATTCGCCGACTCTGATTTAGAAATAGCCGACAAAACCTACTATGATGGATATGGGGAAACATACACTTCTGCATCCATTGGCAAAGTTGTAAGTGTTATTACAGACAGTAAGATAATTGTTCAACCACTAATTCCTAATGATGATCTCGTTACTAAGCTATCACTTAAAAAAGCTATTCTTGGAGGACTAAACTCTTTTGACCAACTCTCTTCTAAAATGAAACAAAAAGCTAGAGAAATCAACAATAAAGGTGTTGTGTCTATATTCCCAGATAAGTTTGAGATAATCGAGGAGAATTCAGAAGTTCTACTTCCATCTTTCTATCTTGCAGCTATCACAAATGGTGTCATGGCTCACTTGCCTCCACAGCAAGGATTATCAAACCTTTCAATTCCATCCGTGAATAGAGTTATTGGTAGTTCTTTTAACTTTACTGATGGAGAGCTTGATGAGCTTGCTGTATCTGGAATCCTAGTATTCCTTCAGACTGACAACTCTTCTGACCCATACATACTTAGACAATTAACAACAAACATGTCTAGTCTTGAGACAATGGAGATAAACAAGGTCAGATGTCTTGATTATGCTACAATTGAATTCTCTGGTGCTATTGATGGATACATCGGAAAAAGAAATGTTAGTACAGAGAATGCTATTGACTTGAAAGATGAGCTTAAAGCAACTGGCACAACCATGGTTGACACAACAGATATCCTATACCTTGGGCCTGTAATTACTGACTTTACAATAGTTGAGGTAAGTATACCAGACACCGAAGACGATGCTATTAATGCAGTTATTGAAGTTGGAACACCTACTTCTCTCAACAAAATCAGACTATCGGTTAGTTCTGGAACCAAAAAGTAAAGGATAAGAAATGACTACAAACGGAAAATCATGTGAAGGTATCGTTATTAGTGCTCAAGTTGAGTACGGTAACGACCCAGTGCCATTGTTCGAGGCAGGAAAAGGAAAAATTTCTTGTGTTCTTGAGCTTGAGGCTATGGCTACAATTCAAGTATCTAAGGCTACCTTTGAAAGCAGACTGCCAGAGGAATCTGGTTGTTTTAGCTACTTTGGTCTGACACTTAAAAATTGTGCTATTAAATACTCTATGAGTGCACAATCAGGAGATGCATATTTTGTATCAACACTGGTGGCTACTGGTCAAAAGGGATAACCCTTGGCTAAAGCAGGGGTAGTCCTACATCGGGACATAAGAGAAGAAATTGATACCGAGGACTCTCCTGTAAAGGCAATTCCGAAGCCTGAATTCGGAAACATGTCTGGTATTTGTGATACAATATATCCAGACTTTCATGCAGCAAAAATAGTTTCCCCAGTACACGGCTCTTTTTTTGTTGCATATTCTTCAAGCTCAGGAATACGAGAAGGCGACCTAGTTGCAATATCAGTAAACAATGGTGTTCCTGTTGCAGTAAGAACCATACGCTTCGGATTCACTCCAGAGAAAATTCTACTATTGAATCTTGATCCAAAAAAAGATGAACACCACCTTTCTACACTAAAAACAGAAGATGTCCCATGGGATGAGTCAGATGCAGAACAAATGGGTCTTGAGCCAGTGACAATAAAGTCACTTCCTGGTGAAAAAGTTTTCAATGTAGGGCTGAATGGAATAAAGATAGGTCACACATTAGTGTCTCTATTCTCTTCTGCCCGCTCAAAGCTATCACTCTCTCCTGATGGGTTCTCTCTGATATCAAAGAACATTAGACTAATAAGTCAAGCTGGATCCATGGTATCAAGAACAGATAGTGGAAAAAGCTATATGTCAAAGACAACTCTTCGCAAAACAGATAAAGGCCTCTATGGAATAATGCACTCAATAGATGGGGACATAGACTTTGCCATGAAGTCCCTAGGCATAAGTGACATAAAGATACCTGGGCTAAAGGGTGGGCTATCAAAGTTCATCTCAATAAGAATAGCAATGGACTTTAAGATGTCAGACTACAAAAGCAAAGTTAACCTAGTTACCCATTCATACAAGAATAGAAAACTGTCCATAGAGGGAAATGGCAGTGATGGAAGAAATATCCACTCGGACATCAAGAAGATGATCCAATTGGAGGGGGATTTAGAAAAGTATTCGTGCGGGATAGCAAAGGTGGGTGGGAAAGACAGGCCAGTTACCTTCTTTGAAGCCATATCTATAAATGGGGACACTTTCGTGTTTAGTGCAGGGGAATCAACCATTGTTCATACAGACAAGACAGAGATAACACTTGGGGACACCGATATTACTGAGCTTGGGAACAAAAATTCAAGAACACAGGGCACTGAGATATTAATGCATTTTCCTATATCGACCTTTACTGCCAAAACAAGTATGTTTTATGGCACAAAGACTCTCCTGCAATATGGGGATGAGGTGCGAATAAACTATAGAAAAATCAATACGGTAAAGATAAACACAAGAACAGAATATGACATAGATAGAGAGTCTGGAATAGAGACAAGAGAAGAACTAATTAGTCCAGTGCGAGTAATAACTTCGACAAGTGAAGTTTCCTCTTTTGCCGAGAATGAAAATATAGACAATAAATGTGAGAAGACCATTGATATGGATGGAGAAAGCAGGGATAGGTTATCTATAAAGCCAGATGGAACAGGACTGTCATATAGCTCTAAGCACAAGGGCGACAATGCGTCGCTCACAGTAGGAGTGCATGGTGCGTCCATTGAGACAAGCAATGACTTAATGGTTAGAAGCAGGAATTCAAGGTTTAATACAACGCTGTCTATCTTTACTGGAAAAGCACAGTTTGATAATGGTGTATCCGCACTTAAGACATTCACTGTTGATGCAAACAATATTCAACTATTATCAAAAGGAGCTATAAACATACAAGGGGAACAGATTAGTATCTTGTCGAGGCTGTCAATAGGGATTCAGTATAAAAATGCATTCGCTATTGCGTCAACATACTCCCCTATAATAAACAATAAGCCGACTCAACCACTGATGGTTCTGTTTGGATCAAATAGTCTTGGTATGCAGGGGGAAAACATGAATATACAAGGTGCTCAAAGTGTATCAGTAACAGCAGTAGAAACAGCTTCATTTGGGGCAAAAAGAACATCAATATCTGGTCTAGGAGATAGCTAATGGTAAAAGAAAAACAGATAAAATTTTCCTACGACATGTCAAATATATGGGACTATGAAGTTTTAACTAGGGGTAACAAATGGATGGATTTAAATATAGAAAAGGAAATAACCTCAATAATTAAAAACCAAGGCTTTTATGCGGCTGTCAATTCAACATCTGTGTGGAACAAGGTGTCAACATTAATGTTCTCAACGCCAGTCGTAGTCCACAATGGAAGCATTAAGTTCATGATTCCAGATACAAGTGGGTATTTAAATAGAGAGTCGGAATTTATGTCATCAATAGGCGAGGCAATATCCACATTCCACCCAAAGGATTTTGACAGGTCACTGTTTCCATCAAATACAGTTTTCAATGTTTCAACAGGTGGGATATCTGGATTAGAAATAAGTCAATCTATTGAGCCATTAAAGGCAAACATTGCGTACAACCTGATAGTCCTGTTTATAATATTAAACATAGCGATATGATTTTTGTGCTACAATCCATCAAGTAATAACAGGAGAAAAATATGAATAAAGAAAAATTTGAAGACCTAGATAAGCAATTTCTTGATAGGGCAAAAAATCTTGAGGAAGAAAATGTTGAGCCATTAAAGGCAAGTAAAGATGCAATAGATAAGAAACAGAAGGTCCCAGAAAAAAATGATTTTGAAAGGGAAATGGATTCCCTTAACCTAACAAAGGACGACATTATTGATATGGCTGTTCAGATAGCAGAAAATGGATACATAGAGGAAGAGGGATCTCTTCTTGGTGGGAAAGTAACTTTTACTATGAGAAGTGGAAAAATGGAGGACACAAAGGAATTTGTGTCAATCTTTGAAAATCTAAATGCAACAAAACAAACGACCGTTGACTATAGCTTCAACATAAACACGGTAGGTCTATTGGTGGTAAAGTACAATGGAGAAGATACAGGAGACACAGTAAGAGATAGAGCTGCATTCATGGAAGAAAACATTCCTATGCCAGTTTTCAAGAAGATACTCAGAGACACCCAATTGTTTGGAAGAAAAGCAGACCTTATATCTGACGAGCAAGCCTCTCTTTTTTTTTAACATCCCCATTTGCAAGGAGACGAGTTCGACTTGCAATATCAAAACTTCCTAAATTGCCACATGCAAAATCACTACAATACTCCTTAATAGACGCTCTGATTCTATACGATGAAGAGAAACACCACATGCTAGAATTCACAAAGAGACTAACAATGCTGTTGGTGACTGGACCCCATGATAAGAAATTTGCAGAGGGAGGCACTGACACAATATATAAATGGTTCTGGGATGTGCTGTCTGATGGGGAAGAGTCTACAGATTCTGGAAAAAGTGAAGATGAAATAAGAAATGAAGCAGAGGGTCTCCTGTCAGCACTAGATTTTTAGATATAATATTATAATAAATTAAGAAGGAAGTCGAATGGTAGATTACGCTAGCGGAAGTATCGGTGGAAGCATCGGTGCTGCCCCATCTCTTGACCCATGGTCTGAAAACAACTCTCTCCATCGGAGTCTAGGTGGAATGTACCAATTTGGTGGTCTAAACAGAAATATGGCTAGCTACAATACTATGTTTGGTGCTGATGCACAAATGTACTACAGTGGAATGAGTGATACCCCTGCATCTCAATCATACAAGTCTCCAGATTACGCATTGAAAGACTTTGGGATGTCCCAGTATATAAAGCATAAAATATTGGGTGCACCCGTCGCTATAGGGCAAGAACACGCCAGTAGAGATATTGCGGAAAAAGAACAATCGAGTTTATTTTGGGCAGGATTGGGGTTCGATACTGCAAGTTTTGCTACGTCTGTGGGATCAGGAGTTGCAGGTCTGTATGCTGGAGGTCTTACTGCTGGAGTTGCCACTGGAGGCATAGGTCTAGTGGCTGGGATGGCTATAGATACTGCTAGGGAAACCTACATGGATAACTATCGAAGAACATCAGATGTTGCGGGGATAACCAATAGATTTGTAAACCGTGACGGAACTAGAGGCTTAGATAAAAAAGACAACATTGAAATTACAAAATTTTTAGGGGAAATGGCAGCTGATGACCCACTGCTAGATATAAAAGACACTGAAAATATAATGAAGATGGCATCCGCTAGTGGGATGATGAATGCTGAGTCAACTGCATCTGGAGTAAAAAAGAAATTAAAGGAACTAACAAAAACCCTAAAGGCTGTCGCAGACATTACAGGTAGCTCTGATATGCGTGGATTAATGGGGCAATTAAAGAAATTTAATATGTTGGGAGTTGAGTCTATAGATGCCAAAAAGATGATAGCAAATATGGCGTACAGTGCAGACATTGCTGGTTTCAGCAGAAATACTGTTGAAAACTACAATAATAGTGCAATGATGGCATCAAGGTCAACTGGAACATCAATCGGAACAGTCGTAGGCAACACATCAAGAAATGTTATTGATGCTGGATTGATTCGTCAGTCTTCTGGGATGATACTATCAAGAGCAGATGATAACACCATGCTGTCAACAATGCAAGAGATGGATCAAAGAGCAACTTCTTTTATGAAAAATCGAGGGGTTGATTCTTCTCAAAGAATAGTATCTGCAGAGGCAGAGTCTAAGCAAACAGGAAGAAGCATTGCCGATATACTTGGCTCATATAAGAATATGTCAGCATCGGAGCTATCAAAGAGAGTTGCATCTATAGGAGACAATATATCTAATAGCGACGAAAGAGAAATGTATAGAAGAAGGATGTCAAGTGTTAGCGAGAGGACGTTCTATGTTAGTGATAAAGCTAACTTGGCAAAACTAGATGCTGGTAGCAGTAAAGATATAATGCTAAAAGATATGTCATCATATATGAAGAGGACAAATAAAAGTGCAGGTGCAGCAATCGCAAATTTTATGGATATCAATACTATGGGTAGAAATGAACATGCAGGATGGGTATCAGCATTAAATATAGAAAGTTCGCCAACGGAAAAAAGGAAAAGGGATATCGCTAGATCCAACGCCGACGAATCAAAGAGAAACCGTGGCAGGCAACAAGTGCTAGCCAGAGCATCTGAGACTGGAAAAGTCGGGTATCAAGTAATGAAGGGGCTTGGACACATATGGGACTTTGGTAGAAATATTTCTGGAGGATTTAGCTCTTCGGCAAACACGAACAATATGGCTCTTTCCAAATATAGTGGTGGTATCTACGGGGAAACTTCTGGAGGAAGAAGGTATAGAGAGTCTGGGATAGAAGCCGTTGACCAAGATATGCTCAGTCTACTCGGCATAGATAACAGATTCAAGGGGAAGCAACAAGAAAGCGGAGGTGTACTAAAGATGTCAGACATAAGTATGGATAGGAGTAATGATTTCTGGCGTGATTTCAGTGTCGTAGCATCAGACAGAAAAAAACAGATTGAGACCATGAAGGATTCAGTCTACAAGGAAATCAGTGACAATACCATAAAGAATACCTATCATGGGATTCATGGGGAAGAAAAAGAGAGAATAGACTTGGCATACGGGAATATTGAGCTTAATGGTGCTTCAAACACAGAAAAACTGGGAATGGCTACAGCCGTTATCCAAGGGAGAGTTGACGACTATGTGTCCCATCAGAAAAAAGAGTATTTACAGCGTGGATTAAATCCGTCACTCATCTATTCTGATGAAAATATAGCGACTGCAAAAAAGCTAGGGTCTGATATACAATCAGGGAGAGTGAGCCCAAAGGCGTATGCCTATGGTGCAAGAAAAGGGCAAGTTATCGGCTATGATTCAGACCAAAGTAAGCTTAGTGATGATTTCAGAATGAAGCTTCTTGAGATAAGTGACAAGGCTGGAATCATGTATGATACATCTGGGCAAACGGAAAAGGCAGTTAAAGCCTTTATGAATGCTGGTGGAAAAATGTCAGATATTTCGGCAGATGAGCTTGCAGAGTTAAACTTGGACAGCGATATAGCTGACACTATCTTAAGAATGGATATGGACCACAAAAATACTGGCATAAAGAGGTCTAAAGATAAATTCTTGGGTATAGAGTCATATGGAGATGAAAGCGAAGAGTGGAAGAAGGAAAATGATGCCTTCCACAAAAAAATAAACTCCTTGAATTTGACAAATGATCAAATGGTTAAGACTGGAGAGCTATTTAGGAGCATGGGAGAGGACTCTGACCATGGGGAGGTTTTTTCGCCAATGGAGGCAAAAGAAAAACTTTCCGATATAGGAATTGGTAGTTCTGACGCATCTAGCTTGATAGCATCGTTCTCTAGGATGAAAGAGGAAGCAGTCAATGACCTGATAGGAAGTGACACCACACACCTCGGAGCATCAATTGCAGAATCGTTTAATCAAAACAACGAGAATATGATAGTTGCAAAAGAAAGAAAAAAGAAGACGGCAGCTGAGGTACTCGCAAGTAGAAGCAATATGAGTTCTGAAGATGCAAGAGAGTATATAGGAATATATGCTACATCAAACAAGGACAACATAAGAGAGAGGGCAACAAAATTCCTGTCTGACCACAATGTGAATATGAGCTTTGATAAAGCAAATGAGGTTATGAACTCAGGTGTCGTAGACGACAAGCAAGAACAAAAAGATATACAGGATATAGCATTCTATACAAAGAAGAGCTCTGAAACCCTAGAAAATGTAGCAAAACATCTAAAAGGAGAGTAACATGAACAAGCTAACAATAATGTCCTCGATAGAGAGGACAAATACAGTATATACTCACTCGCCAATAAATGGGAAGCAGTATGTTAGACCAGAGAAAACGCAGTCTGGAGTAAAGAGGTTTTCTATTTCTTCTGCTGTGTCAGATGTGTGCAAGGAGTCTCCCTCTACAGGGGATATTTGCTCTGTGTACGGGTCTGAAGGAAGCGGGAAATGTGTATTAATGCAAAAAAACACGATTAAAGAAGGTGGACAAAGTGGAACACCACACACAACAGAGTCTTTGATATTCGTCGGACTATAAGAAAGGATACTATATGGGCAATTCAAATATATCGGTACTGGTAAGGTCAGAGATTCAAGAGAAAAACACGGTAAATGTGGTTATGCCTCTAAAAGGGGAGCCAGTAATATCAAATCAGGGACAGGATGTAAAAACTACTACGCTTAACATAGCGGGGAGTCTCCCAGAAATAAACGACTGCTCCTCTATAAAAGTGTATGGTGCTGAGTTTTCGGGAGAAGTCAACTCCTCTACGACAACACACAAATATGCTGGTACTCCATTTGAGACGCATATACTAGTGTGTATGGGGGATTAACATGCCAATCAATACGTATATTGCAGAAGGTGTTGCTTCTGTTCATTTTGAGACCAGCAGAACAGGTACTATTGCCACTGGGTTCAATTTAACCATTTCAGATACTGCTGATATTGAGCATGATGGGGAAATTGAAGTTGGAATAGAAGGTGATGGTAGTGGCGTATATACTTTAGGGAGTAAATTCGGAATAATTCTAAGCGATGGCGTATCCAGAACTAGGACTCATACAGGAAGAACAACAGTTATTGTTGACCCAATAATGGACTTGTTTAAGAAAGCAATAATTGTAAGACCTGGTACTGACGGCAATTACTTAGGGGATGCTCTTGGTGATAGCGAGGGAGACAAGGACTTTGTTGTTACCTTGTCATCTGGGGATGTAATGACTGCAAACATAAGTCTAAGGGAGGGGAAAGTTGAAAAATTCATTGACATAATGTTTGGCATGAGTAGAGGAAGATCAAAAGATATAGTCATTCTTACTGATAAGGTAAAAGACTCTCCGATAATAAAGAATCTTTCCGACATAGGTGCGTCTGCCACAAGCAAAGACAATGGAAGCTTTTTTACTGCAAAATCATTTTACTCACAAGCTGGAATATATACTGTTGAATCAATCTTTCATCAAACATTAGGTCCACTAGGTCTTGAGCTGTATTGGGTAAAGGACAATATTTACAGTTTGGAGCCACCAAGGCTAACAAATCCAAATGCAAAAAATGAGCCAATTACAATCTTGGATTCAGATATAATCTCCATAGATTCTGTTTCTGACCCATACAATGTTCCTGACTTAATTCTTCCAACAATTACGATGCCTGACATAATTGCCACAGGAGGAGTGGATAGTATCGCTGCCTTATCTTTACAAATGGGTGTCCTATCTGACATGAGTGGAAAAAGAAGTATGAAGATTCAAACATATGAAATACCAAATATACTTGTTGACCCAGTAAAAATAGCTATGATAGGGGCTAGGGTTGCTAAAGATAAATCTGCTGGAGCGATACCCACTCTAACCTCAGAGGAAGCCATCGCAAACTGGAGCACATTCTTCGGTTCAAATGCTAGAAAATCAAAATTATATAAGCTTTCGAGAGGTGGGTGCAGATTAATATTTAGACCAGACATAACTGTTCCTTTTTCATGGTATTCCATTGATGGAGAAGACTGTTTTGTTACAAATATAAAGCACTCAATAACAAGGTCGAACGCAGAAACACAACTAACAATTGCAGGAAAAAGAAATCCTGATATAATACTAAACGATGCTACTCCAAAAATAGATGAGAAGATAAAAGAAATAGAAGAAAAATACATAAAGACCGTAATTAAAAAGACAGAGGTACACGAAGAAAAGGTAAAGTCTGACTCTGAAAATGTGTCCAGAAAAATAAACAAAGCCACTCAAAATGAAGATATCTCCTACCTCTCTTACTGTGGTAGAGATTTAACTAATGATGAGCTAAATCTTTTATTCGCCGATGAGGATGAATTAAAAGAAGTATTAAATAAAGTTTTAGATGTTCAAAAAACAATAAAGGTATAAAATGGACCAGCAAATAAAAAAAGATATTGAATCACAGATAAGCTATGCTGTATCAAAATACGGTGGAAACAGACCTCCTAGTCTTGCTCGTGCAGAGGCAGAAAGAATAGCTTATTCTGCAATGAAAAAATACGACCCTAAAAATGGTGGGGTAAAAACATACCTATCGTCAAGACTGCAAAAAATGAGCAGAAGTGCCTATAAAGCATCGTCTCCATTAAATATTCCAGAAACCAGACTTATGGGAAGAAGAAAGCTTAGAGACTTCATTGATGGGTATAAAGACACTCACGGATTTTCTCCCTCAGTAGAACATATAGCAGAGGGGATGAAAGTAAAAGAAAAAGAAGCAGAGAGGATGATGTCGGAATATGGTGCTGTACGAGCCGAATCACTGTACTCTGGGTCAAAAGAAAGACCTTCTGAAATGTCTGGAATAGGGATAATTCAGTCACTCCCAATAGACCATAGAAGTATAGCTGAGGATATTTTCATCCATGAGCTTTCAGATACAGAAGTGATGAAAAAGAACAACATGAAAAGATCTTCATACTTAAACATGAAAAGAAAGATAACAAGTGGGATAAAAGGTCTCTCATCTATAAACAATGTGGAGAGGTTTTAATTATGTCAGATATACTGTATAGCATAAAAAAGAGCAATAAAAATGAAAAATATCAACATGAAACTGGAGTCGAGGTAAAGGGTGAGGATATAGATAGGATGACCTCCAATTTTATGCAAGAGTTAGTTACAGACGCTGGTTCAGTCTTGTTTGATAAAAAATATGGAACTACATTCCTGACCGATATAAAAGACCAAGTGAACATTCATAAAGTAAGATATCTTTTAGAGAATGGTTATCAGTCAACAAAAGGCAAATATGGTATACTATCAGTTGAGACAAATGATGTTTTTTTTGATAAAAAAGATGGGTTTCTAAACATAGTGCTAACACTTATTTTTAGTGGGTTCAAAGCAGACACAAGTGCATCGTTTATATATAATGGTACATTTACCACAAAGACTATAATAGAGGTTGAAAAATGATAGACAAGAATATCTACAACACATTACTTCTTAGCCACGAGCTAGAGAAATCCATAGCCAATGCATCAGAGGATTCAATAAGAGCGTCCGAACATATGGCGATAGAAATTATAAAGAAAAATATCCCATCAATTGATATGATGGCACAGGAGAATATTGACCTGATAGCACGACCCTTAGCACTTATTATGTTAGCGAACGAGATGATATTAGATAACCTATTCTCAGAAACATCACTTGAGGGGATAGTAAAATCGGACAGGCTTCCCAATATAATCAAGTCAAAAATGCTAAAAGTCTTCGCTGAATCCAACGGCATAAGTGTTTCTGGAGAGAGTCCCTCTGACCTGTATAGCCAAATTGTATTCCACCTTAACAATAGGGGGTCAAACCTATCAGAGTTGCTAACACGGATTCTTTCTGGAGATGACGATATAAACAGCTTAACCATAATTGATTCGTCCTTTGAAGAGATGGAGAGGAATAAGCTCTCGTACATACAGCTCGAAAGTTCCAAAGCTATGCACTTTACAAGAACAAGTATTAATAATGGGACTCTCCTTGATGGTGGGTATTCCAGAAAAGACAGACTGATTTATGATGAGTCTGTAAAGTCAGACAGAATCGTCATCCCTGGTGCAGTGGATGTAGTGTTCTCCACTGAGATACAAGAGGAGGAAATTACAGTACACAAGCAGGATAGTGTCTATACTTTGCCGTCTGGGTACTATATAGATATTATCCCGAAGAGTGTAAATCAGTTTGCAATAATAATTGATGATAAAATGGAGAATGGTATTACTAAATTTAGACCATCAATTTTTATAGCAGATGGTCTTGAATCTGAAGTATTTAAAGTAAAGAAGTATGTAGATCCAGATTTTGAAGGAAAAGTGGACAATAAAGAGATAGAAGTTCTGGATGTTCTATATAAGGGAAAGTATCCACTAATGATGGACTTAACTATATATTCATCAAAACCACAAAATAAACTTGAAATTGCAACATTGCTAGAGTTATATTTAATTGGGAATTCAAGAGACATTTCCCTGTTGTCCCCAAGTGAAATGATGGACGAGCTAAAAAGGAACAGTATTGATGTTACTATAGCATCGTCAAATCATGCCGACCTGTATTTTTCTGTCGGCAAAAAGATGGGTCAAACAGTCACATTTCCATTAAGCGAAAAAGATATAAGAATACCAGATGAGATAACCTCATCAACCATAACGAGAAAAACAATATCTGCACACATAAGAAATATAAATATAGAGGTTGAGTAGCATGAGAAATGGAAATATTCTATTGTCAGTACTAGGTACATTCTATAAGCAGGTCGGAAAGTCTGCCTTGGTTGGTGGACTAAACGACATTTATTCATCTGCTGTGATGAATAGATACAACGACACGCTAAAAAAGAAGATAGTTCTTGGCTCTAGCGATATTCCAGATGTCTCTCATTTTGGTCATATACCATGGGATGGCTATGCTCCAAACGGAGTGATAACTAGGATAGTATCTCCGTCTGGGGATGAGGTTGACTTATCTGGTGTAAACTATATATCTTTCCCTTATATAAGTGAGGGGTCTTTCTTTAGGCTAAAGAATGGGAGAGTGTCAAAAAGGTGTGTAGACGAGATGTCTGAAATAGAGTCAGATGTGTATCCAGTCATATACACTGTTAACGCGACAAAGAAAATGTTCTCCAATGGTCAGATGAGCTACTACGAACATACCAGTGCAAGTGATGATAAATACCTGACTCGAAAGGCTATAGACATAGTAACCAGTATGTCTATGTATGGTAAAGATAATTTCTATACTCTTGATGCTATAGCAAACATACTGTGTGGAGCTGTCTATTCAGTTGGAGAGGGGGAGGTTCTTTCTGTATCTGGCACAGAGATAGACACCACTGTGGGCATCTTCTATTATGATGAGGTTAACAACGGAGTCCCAATTGTTACAGTTGGTCAAAAACTTACTGGAATATCAATACTGACAAGACAAGTAATCATAAGCACTGATGGGTCACTACTACCAGAGGTATCTAAGATAAATGAGAGAATGAAGATATATTCGTCCTCTCCGTCAAGAGTAGATTATCTAAAAAAGATATCTAGTGCAATATCCAAGAGGAGATATACGATTCTTGTTCCCGTGTCTGTGTTCACCTCAATTGGGAAAGATGGAGTATCTATTCTCTCCTCCATATTAAACACTGCATTAACCTCATCATTTGATACATCGACAAACATCTTTGACTCAGACACCATCAGCGTAGAGGCAGAACATGACCTAATGGTAAAAGACAACCCTATAGTAAAGGTTTCCATAATTGAAGTATTAAAGATTGATTTGATAGACAATAGCACTATAAATATATCTGTAAAGGAAGAGACACTATTTAAGGACAACGATGAGGCATCAGTCGATGACGAGATGGCTGTGTCAATGATGCCTCTTGAATTAAATGACTCAATCGAGGGTATAGATAGCAAACTTAGACTAGTGGAACTTCCATCATCCATAGGGTTTAGAGAAGACTATAAGATAGATGGAGAGAAGACAGACCATACAATAACAGGCATAACGGCGACTGATGACATAAAGATATCAGATACTTCAATAGTTAAACAGCATGATACTGGTGGCGTATTCTCTGATGGTAAAGCATTGCTAAATGATACCATATCTTCCATTGAGTCAGATGCATCGACAGTGGAGGCATATACCGTATCAGATATACTTCTTAGAGAGAAAAGGTCATTTATCTTAAAGAAGAATGACAATGCTAGACAGGACTACTCTCTACAGATTCAAACCACAAGAAAGTTTTTTGAGGGTGGTGCAGTTGCATCAAAAATGGAGTCCAAGACGGATGACACCTCTCTTTTTACTAATCAAGATTCTACAGGGGTGTCATTATTTGATACTACAACAGGTGTCCCACTGGACGAAAACAGCAGTGTCGGTATAAACAAGATGGACTACAGTTCAATTACTACCGAAGAGATAGAAACCTTAAAGGTTAATATAAAAGAGAAAACAATAGGTGTTGATGAGTCAGTAGTTACTAGTGCCAACGAAATAGACGAGAGGTAGCAAAACAAGCCGTTTTACGCTATACTTTGATATTATTAAAACACATAAAGGACAAAGCAATGATTAGTAAAGCTAAAGCTCAAGCTACTGGAGATTTTCTAACGACAGAGGCTGGTAGAAGTTCAGTTAAAGGAAGAGTTACACTAAGGGTGTTTAACGGAAACAATGAAGAAGTAGATATAGGAAATGTATTTTCCGAAGAGTTTACTGGCGAAGATGGAATGATATGGAACCAAACCCTAGAGACTGCAAAAAAAGTATTCTCAAGACTGGCTGCAGGAAAGTCTAGCTATAAGATAGGTAAAATTTCTTTTGGTAATGCTGGTCACGACTTCAATAACCCTAAAAAAGCAGTTGCTGCAACCACTGCAGATGATGAGCTATTATCTATCAAAAGAATCAAAGCATCACTAAATGAAGCTGACGATGCAAAGCACTATATCTATCAAGATGATGGTGGAACTAACCATAGAATGGTTTATATAGAGAAAGATATTACTGATGAACACATTACTTTTGGTCCAAATGATAATCAGTTAATAATTAATGTTCCTATCAGCTATGAAGAGTTTAACCAGAGAGAGGGTGACGCAACAACCAATGATGTGAAGTTTACAACCCCACTTATCTCATATAGAACAATAAACCCTGCTGATAAGTCCATTATGTCTTTTGCAAATGTTGACAACTCTGGTGTTGCTGAAGCAGACTTTACCGAGGTTCACTCTTGGGATGACAATGGTACGCAGAGATACACATTTAAGAATGGTGTAACTGACTCTGGAGCCATTGACACAACAAATGGTGGTATCAGACCTCAAGAACTATCAGAGATATCTCTTAGTACTGACATCGTTGGAGCAGGTACAGAATCTGACCCACATGAGAAACTTGCTACATCAAGAATGACAAGTGGTCTATTGTCTTTCCCTGAATCGTTCAGATTTGTGTACAGTTGGACACTAAGTTGGGACTTTAACTAAATCTCGGGGTTTATAAAGTTGTTTCCAGATGGTTTCAGGTTCTTGTGGTATATATTTGTGTACAATACACAAACAGGAGCACAAAATGGACGCAAGAACAAAGAGAAAATTAGAGTATGTAGCATCTCTAAATAAGATGCTACAAGAAATATCTGTCTCTCCGATAGAGTTAAATAACTACATTAATTCCAATACCAAAATATCAATTGTTGGGGTGTGTGGGCATAAAATAGAAAGAACTCCAGATAAGATAAAAAGAACAATCAACTTAACAGGTACACTAAAGTGTGATGCATGCGGAAGAAGAAGCATGGGTGACAATAAGGTTTCAATAAAAAAAACAAGAATACCTGATGAGATTTCAAGGTATGGAGGAGTGTTGCTGTCAGATTATGTAGGTGCAAATATACCTCTCAAGTTAATTGGTCAATGTGGACACCCTTTGGAAAGAAGAATTGGGTACATACGGAAAGAGTTTGAATTATCTGGAAAATTACTATGCAGAGAGTGTGGGTATAGCGAGGCAGGAAAAAAAGCTAGGCAAGACCCTGGCAAATACGAGGAATTTTTTTCTATTCGTGGAGCAAAGCTGATTGTGTCTAGTGTTAAAAAGTCAAATGGTCCAGCCGACATAATTGGTAGCTGTGGGCATTACTTTACAACAAAAAACTTGTATCACCTAAAATATGTCACGACAGATAGAGCAAAGGTTCTATGCCCTAATTGTTTTAGCAAGGCTAGATCAAAAGGAGAGGAGGAAGTGTCAGAATTCATAAAAAAACTAGGAGTAATTGTTGTCGATGGATATGTTCCTGGCGGAGATAGGAAGCTGGAGGCAGACATATTTGTTCCTAGTCTAAATATTGCTTTTGAATATAATGGTTTAAATTGGCACTCTGAAAGAATTTTATCCGCAAAGTACGAGAAGCCGAAAAGATATCATATTGAGAAGACTGAGTACTTTATGAAAAAAGGGATAACCTTGATTCATATTAATGAGAACGAGTGGCTATTTAAAAGAGATATTGTAGAGAGTATTGTGTCAGCGAAACTAAACAAATCAAAGGATAGGATTTTTGCCAGAAAGTGCAAAGCTAGGATCATAACCAATTCAGAGGCAAAAGCATTCCTTGAAAGTAACCACAGACAGGGCAGCTGTAAATCCTCCCTTAGTGTTGGGCTACTGTATGGGGGCGACTTAGTGGCGGTCATGTCAATATCAAAGAGTAGGTTTTCAAAAAAATATGACACAGAGCTGCTTCGATTCGCAGGAAAGATTAATTCGTCAATTATTGGTGGGTTCTCAAAGTTGTTAAAATTTGCGTCAAAAACAATGGAGCTAGGCAGAATGGTTACATACTCGGATATTAGATACTCTAGTTTGGACCCACAAAATACAGTGTATGCTAAAGCTGGATTTAAATTCTCTCACACGAGTACCCCAAATTACTTCTACTTCAAGAGAGGCAAGTACAATCTTATGTCGAGAGTCCAATTTCAGAAACACAAGCTAAAGGATAAACTAGACATTTTTGACCCCAGCAAGACCGAGTACGAAAATATGGTTGATAACAGATACGATAGAATTTGGGATTGCGGAAATCACGTTTTCGTAAGAGATTTTTCGTAGACAAGTGGAGCTTTTTTATTAAAGCTCCCATAAAAAGCTCCCTATAATTTTTTTTAGCTTATAATTGTGAAACATTTTGTAAGTAGGAGCTAACATGTTCACGGTAAAAGTAGTAGATTCTTCCGTTCTAGGAAAAAAAAGTAAAATTCTTCCCCCATCAATTTTTTATGTATGTTGCGATAAAGGTACAACCCTTGAGAATAGTTATGATTCATTCAAGAGCTTCACTCCTGTTCCAACTGGATCAAAAATGGCTAAGGAAAAAACGGCTGCAATAAAGGAAAATAAGACTTGCTGTGACCCAGAGCCTGGAATAAAACTATTCAATGAGAATTTTCCTGAAGATAAAGTTGTTGAGATAATCAATTTTATGATGAGTAAAGGAGTAAAAGAATTGCACCTTGGAGACAAAACTTTTCCACATAATAGTCACACTTACGAGATTGCAGAATTTATTTCCCCTACTGGTGGAGAGTTTTCATTAAAGTCTCCACGAAACAAAGACCACACCTATAAGAACCAGAGAGACTTCGAGAGAATGCTTTCTTTTTATCCTGTATCATACAGAAATAGCATGATACAAGAGTTCGAGAATTACATAACCAAAAACTCTGTTACTCTATACATAGATATGCCAAAAAGGAGTATTAAATGAAAAAATTCATCATTCAAAACAGTAAATTCTCTCCGCTGTTACATCTTGTTGAACAGGGTGCAGTATCTGCTGATGAAATACTTGTTATCGGACATGATAACAAATATCAAAAGAAGATATTAAATTCACTTTATGGAGACATTATAATCAACAACTCTTCCACGACAGATGATAATGCAATAGGTATATCCGTTTCAACTATAGATGATGATATTACTGCAGCATCAATCGTCCCAGCAGACACAGTGCTAGATATTATTGATATAACCAACAGCAAGCAAAAAGATTCAGTCTTCTCATCCATTGCAACAAAAAAAGGTATGGACTGTAAAATACTAGATGTAAATCTTATGTTTATTGGGCTACCACATGACAGGGTTGTTAGAGTTGCGATAATTGGTAGTACTAATGTATTGAGAAGAATTAGCATATCAAAAGCAACACCTATAGATATAAATTCATTAATATCAAAAAATGTAGACAAGAAGTACTATCTGTCATCAAGAATGATAAAGTATGCAATAGGCAGCAACTCTGAGTTGATCAATAGAAGTATTGCTGTGGAAATAAGCAAAAATATGCACAAGATGCACTCGATAAAGTCTGATAATTATATAGATATAAATGGAATAAGAAGACTTACCCCGATTGAAGTGTTGAGATTAAATGGCTTTAATATAAAAGATGATGCAAACATTGGTATATCAGATACACAGGCGTACTCTTTTGCAGCAGTATCAACACCCCCCATACTAATAGAGATGATTTTATCCAGTGTATTTGACATGCTAGATGACCCAGAAGATGAGACTTTCATGTTGAATGGCAAGAAATACATACATGATAAAATATTATCTTTTGAGCCATTGATTGATAATGAAAAATATGTCAAAGCAATAGTTATGGGCAAGAGATTCTCATTCCTAAGAAAGAATCTAAAAAGAGTTAAGACTTCAAAGGGAAAAATTGTATATGTTATTATAAACAAGAGTGACAATGATATATTGTCGTATCTAATGGACAACATGAGTCACCTTGCCACTAGAGATGTCATTGATGGTAAAAAATGGGATGAACTGCTGGAGTGTGAAGAATAGACGCTGAATTACCTAGTCTTTTTTGATATAATATTACATATTCAACAAAAAGGACTCCATTTATGATAAAAGTTACCATATCAGTAAAAAGCGAAAGACTAAAACTTCTCCCTATGTTTTCGGTTAACGATAGCGTTAGCTATCAAAACACCAAGAACATTCTCTTGGAAAACATAGGCATACTAAAGAAAATCATAAAGGCTGTAAAAAATGGGATTTAATGGAACTATAGCTGAGGATAATAGCGAGATAAGGAAACTAAATAATGAAATTCTTGAGTTAAAATCAATACTTTTGAGCGGCAAAGCAAAGGGATTGTCAAGTGAGAAATATATCTTGGATTTTGAAAACTTTGAACTTGATATACTGTTTTCGTCAAACAGAAAAAAGGCTAAAATCTTAGTGATAGACGAAGTGATATCAATTCAGATTAAGGACAATATAGTGAGGATCAATACCGATGGAATCGTTATATAGCAAGGATATAATAAATCCAGACACAGACTCATTTCTCGACAGACTAAGAAAGTCAGACATTAATGATGTGTCTATCGAGAATGAAATAATATTGGTTATGGAAAACATGATACTTAGTATTGATGAGGTTAAAGATGAGACAGAAGCATCTCTTGTTATGATGAATATGTTTAGTGGCGACACACTAAGTCTTAATAGAAGATACATAAGTGCAACAACAACCCCCTCTATTTCAGCAACACGGCTAAGGCTGTCTACGAACAGTGACGATAATGTATCTGGTGTCATAGGGACATCAAATGCCATAGCAATATACAGAGATGACTTCTGGAGAAGAGGTGGCAATGTAGATATAAAAAATAAGGCATTTAGCACATACGGACTTGTGGATTTCCTAGATGTCATGTTAACCTACGATATAGGAAAAAGTATATTCCTAGGCAGGTCCCCAAACGAAGTACTGGATGAGTGCTACGTATCCGCTAGGTCTGGGTCAATATCTTCCAGTGAGCTAGAGTCAATAGATGTTGTGTGCTTCTCTGATACGGCAAGAACATATCACGAGCATAACAAAACTATAGATACAAATGTAAACTCCTTGGCAACAATCCACTCTTCCATATCTGGGTCAAGTTTATCGTCAAGCAGCTCAGCCGTATCAATTAAAAACCTATCATACCTACATGCAAACAGTGGTCTAATTATAGACTCCGATATAGGAGGATATTTTATTGGAAATGACACCACTATATCAAACCAAGCCATTGTCCCCAGAGGGGACTCAAACATATCTTCAGTAGAGGGTGTTTCCATCCATATGGCTAAGCACAATGCACCAAAAATCGGATGGAAGCAGTCAAATGTTACCAGAGATGGAAGTATTAATACCGACGAGTTGACAGAGCTAACTAGGGCAATATTAGATGGAACAGATATTAACAATAAAGATAGACCAATAATTTTCAGCGATATCAATAGTGTATTAACTGCTGTTGGCAATGAAATACTAGGAATGGAAAAATGCGTATGACAGAAGAAAAAGTAGAGCTTAAAATTTCCGAACTTGAAGAAGTAAAGAAGAGCCTAATTAGAAAATCCAAACTTATGGATCCAAGCAACCAATCCATATTCTACTCTACAAAGCCAATCAGTGAGACCCGTGGCACAGAAGGGGTTACTCCAATGGCGATAACAGCAGCAATGGGAAAAGTTGGGGATACAATACTTGATTATATTGACGAAATGAGAGGCATGCCGTTCATTAAAACCTCTCCTATTCAATCAAACAAGGTAAAGACAAAGGTAGCCATCGACACAAGCATTGACTACGCTACAGCCCTGTTGAAAAAAATAGGAGACGGCTTGCATTTAAGGGATATTATTCCTTTTATGTCAGAGGCTAGAGTTGTATCGTCTGTTAACAAGATTGTATTTACAACTGGGACAAGGGTTGAATCAGAGGACAGAAAAACAAGTATACCATATGAAATAGTTCTGTATAGAATCAACTCATTCTCAAATGATATAACAACATTTAGGTCTGGTACAGGGGATTTGCATGTAGAGATAACTGCTGACTACATAAATCAAGACGACATATATGTGCTAGGGGTGGTATTTAAAGAGCATATAAATCCGAATATACCATACTATGCCGACCTGTCTTTCTTGATAGAGAAAACGATGGTGTCATCAGAAAAAATAGAAAAAAGAGGAACAATCGGTGGTCTAGGGATTGGAGTTCAGAACCTAGATGTGGACTCATCATTGGACAACGGAATGTTACTGTTTTCCATATTTGGCTCAACGGACATAATTGTATCTATTGATTCAGAAGTCGAGACATCGGTTGCTTTTGCAATCGGGGATATTCCATTTTCTCCTACAGGAAAATATGATGGGAATACAATGAGTGCCATCGGAACAAGAGGAAAGATGATACAGATAAAGGATAAAAAGATAAGCTTGTGGGAGGGGTGTGGAATATCCGACTCAATGCACGATGGTCTGTATGACTTGTATGAATCAGGAGAGGAGGCAAAGGAGAAGATAATATTCAATAATCTTCGCCCTATTGACTTTTCTATTCAGGAGGCGATAGATGACCTATAGTGTACTTACCTTTAATCCATTAGAATACATAGAGGCATTTAAAAAATCTATATCTTCATACCATAGAGGTGTCGTTTTAGCAAGAGAAATAAATAAATTAGAGGAGAAACTCCCCTCTTCACTATTCCTCGATATGCCAAATATAAGATTCACTATTGGTGGGGAGTATGATAGAAGTAGTAATTCAATTACTATAGAGGAGGATATACTACTCGTTCCAGACGGAAATGATACATTCATATACTCCGACAGGAGGCCATCCAACATATCGAAGACTACGGTACTTATAAATACTCAATCAGACCATGGAATATCAATGCTCTCTGAAAAACTATTGAAGAAAGGAAGCTCTGAGTATATTGTGTCTTGGTTTTACAATTCAAACAAGATAGACGAGACAAATATCGGGGATTTAATGGATATACCATCATTTAAATACGCTGCATCCAAGAGATTTATGAAGAAAAAAGAGTTCTTTTATGGACTCACGGCTATGTCGGTAAAAAATTTGAGTGACAGTGTCGTAACTTTTGGTATGCTTGAGATGAACTTAAATAGATTGGATGATCCACAGATAAAGTGTGTTCCTTCAGTGATTATGGGTAGCACCATATCAGCAAGTGAGTCAAGTACAGTCTTAAGTGGGGAGTCGGTATCCGTAACCATAGGAGAGTGCTCGGTAAGAAGAACGCTGGGAATAAAGACGGTGTCTGTAATTGACAAGAAAGAGGGAGACACCATCTTCCTTATGTCAACACTGAAGAACGCGAAGAATCTATTTATAGAGGATTCTGAGCCGTCAAGAGACACATCTGTTGTGTCAACAGAGTACTTGCAAAGGAGATCAGGCAATCTTTTTCCTATAGACAGAAAAAATCTTCCTCTTGAGACTTCGGTACTAGGAAGCGATGACCACTCAATCTGTAGCAATTCAAGCTTCATTGAAATGGCCAGAGTAAAGGCTGAAGAGACATACTCAAAACTTTTAAAGATGAAGATAACAGGGAAAGATGATAGTACCCTAGGGGAGTTACTGTCATACCTAAATCAAAAGATAAAAGACCTGAAGAAAAACTTTATTCTCATGGATGAGTGTTCATCAATAACTCCAAATAGTATTGATGAGGGGTGTAAGGTTGATTGTGATACGCTATCACTAAGAGATGACAACTTAATGGTAACAAAACAAAAGTTCAAGGCAGTAATTTCATGTGCAATGAAATGTCAATAAAAATATTAAAAGGAAAATGAAAATGAAGATGAAAGCAATGGTAGGATATTCAGAGGATATACTTAACGATTTCGCAGTAAATATAGATTCGATAAAAGAGCTAAAAAAAGTCTCAAAGATGAAAGCAACGGGAAGTTTCTACAAGCTTATGCTTGGAGACAAGGAAGACATTATAGCATACAGCAGTGAAATAGTAACCATTCTCCTTTGTCTTTCTGTGGCCGCAAAATACAACAAGGGTAAATTTTTCAAGAAAACTTTTCAAGAAATTGTGAAAAAGGCAGTAATCCCTGGGCTAAACAGAGGACTGTATGGACAAGAGTCTATTCGGGAGCTTATAAGGGTTGACTCTCCTGATGAAAAAATAAATATACTTGGAGCAGAGGCTGTATCACTAGATAAGCCAGAGAGAGCCATTGCCCTTGTGATGATACTAGTCGGTAAAGACCTAGAGGAGCTACTTTTGACGGGTAGAGACGCAAGGAAACTGCTGGTAGGGAATGGGCTACTAAGAAAAACCTTTATATCAATAGAGGACATAAAAAAATGTCATGTATAGTAAAGGGAATAACCAAGCAATCATTTAATGATGTTGTTACAATGGTTCACGAAACGATAGGGGCAGCTAATCCATTGGGCTTCACAAGAGCAGCTGCTCAGCAGTTCGTTGTAGAGGCTTACGATTCAACTTTTGTCCTATATAGAAATGGTATGGTGTTTGGTGCTTATGCGTATCATTCTCTTCCAAATGTATATAGTCTGAACTTTTTTTCTTTAAATAAGCATGCACAAAAGACAAAATGTGGGTATAAACTATACCTAGATATGAAAAAGAGACTTTCGGGGCGACCTGTAAATGTTACGATATACAACAATAATGACGCAATGATAGATGTCGTAAAAAAAAGAGGTGTGTTTGTGGGTAGAACCCCTAGTGTTGGTGGAACTAGTCTCGACTTCTATAGTATAATGTTTGATGACTTCACTAAAAAGGATAGCAAATGAGTGTAATTGGGTCAGCAGGAATAATAGTTTTAAATGAGCTTATACCAAGAGATCTACAGTTTGACCCGATGAAGACTGTAGACTCTGGTGTATTTAAAAAGGCAATGGTTAAGTATGCAAAAAAATATCCATCGCAATTCTCAATAAATATAAGCAAAATAGCTGTCCTCGGGGAAAAGATGGCATTTAGCCTTGGTGCAAATGTTGGACCAAAGGACTTAAAAGGCGATTCAAAGAAAAATAAAGCCCTCATAAACAAGCTTGAAAAAAAGATGAAAAATGCAAAGACAGATCAAGCCAAAAGGGATGTGCTTCTTGCTGGACTGACAGAGGCAACCAATATAGCAAAAAGCATTGACCCATCAGATAATGAAATGGCTCAACAGGTAAGGTCTGGGTCAAGAGGAAAACCTGTTCAGTTTGCGAGAATGGCTGTTGGCCCAATATATGCCGTTGATATGAACCAGCTTCCAAAAACAAACCTTATAAAAAATAACTTTGTGAATGGTTTATCATCAAGCGAATACTTTAACGTGTCAAGCCAAGGTAGATTCTCATCTGTTCAAGCAGCGAATGCTACATCTGAACCTGGTGCACTAGGTAAAGTCATTATCGCGAATACTGACAGTGAGAAAATCACAATGAATGACTGTATGACTACAAATGGTCTATTCAAGTCAGTATCAGACGGACATATCATTGGTCACTATACTGCTGGGCTTAATCCAGTGATGATAACCAGAGAATACCTTAAGACGCATAAGAGCAAAAGAATAAAGGTCAGAACCCCAATAACCTGTAAGGCTAGTAAAGGGCTATGTGTTAAATGTTATGGCTTAAAGGCTAACGGGAGACTTCCTCACCTTGGGGAAAATGTTGGTATAAGTAGTGGTCAGACCAAATCAGAAATTATGGTTCAAATGACGCTATCAACAAAGCACTCAACGATGGGTAAGGGTGCTTCAGACAAGCTAGAGGGTGTTGATGGATTTAAAATAATAGCAAACTCTCCGTCAAGTTTCGATGGAGCAGCTCTTGTCGCAGAAGATGATGGTGTTGTGACAAAAGTCGAAAAAGCTCCACAGGGAGGAACAAATGTATTCTTGGGAAGAAAAAAATACTACGCTAAACCAGGGATAAGAACGAGTGTTAAAATTGGAGACAAGATTCAAAGAGGGGAGTCTATGTCCTCTGGAATAATCACACCAAAACAAGTGATGCATACCCGTGGATTAAATGAGGCTAGAGAACATGAAAGTGAGTTGCTACACGATTTATTCAAACGGTCAACAGGTAACGATTTAATGAAGAAGCATTTTGATATACTTGCACGGGGACACCTGTCTTTATCTCAAGATAAATATGGCGACATATCAACACACACTAGTCATTCTGTAAAGTATCCAAAAACAAAGAGAACAATGGCAGTGTCTACTGGTATCATGAATCAATATGTTGCTAGTGACATAGGTAGCATATCAAAAGGTACAAAGATAAACAGACGAATACTGAACAAGCTAAATGATTGGGGAGTAGGGAAAATAGAGGTAACGAATGAGGAGCCAGACTTTAAACCTATATTTAAATCACTGGAGCAAAAGCCTACCTTTTCTGGAAGCATATTTCAAAAGATGAACTATAGAAACATATCAAAGGCACTTCAAACAGAGATAACCTCTGCACGTATACCTCAATTTACACGATCATTTAACTCCGATAGAGGAGACCACACAAGTGGATTACTAAGAAACAAGGATGGAAAATATGGCTAAAATTTTTTTTAACGACAAAGCTGTTAAGACAGAAGAAGAAACAACTATTTTAAATTGGTTTACTCAAGAGGATGGTGCTACTATCTTTCTGAGAGACACCAGAAAAGACACCTATATAGGCAGGGACTTTATTTATGGGGACATAGACCCTTATAAAATGGGGAATGATTATTATGTTGACATATTAGAGCAAACGGCATTGGATGGAACTATAGCTGGAATATATGTGTCAGAGGGGTCTAATTTTGAAATAGTCACCCTTGAGGGAAGAGAACCACTCTTTCTTGTTAGACAAGAGGCGACCAAGATGGCTCTAGGGATGAGACCTGCAATGAATAAAGGGATAGTGGTTGATGAGGTTGCAATGGGTCTTTTCTATGAGGGAACCACCATTTCTTACCAAAGAGATGGCATGAACATAAAAGACACCCTTACTCGGTCTGGATGGAAAAGAATATCTGGACCAAAAGATATTGACCTTGGCATCGTTACTACAGAAGAGGCATACAAAGAAAAGATAAAACGAGACAAGAAGATGATTAGCAATGAGGCGGACAGACTTGCAAGTCTAAAGGATGCACTTGGGAGAAAAGATGTGAATTCCCATGCCATAAAAGCAATAATAGCTGCCAAAGAAGACAAGAACAGTAAGAATACACACATACTATTACTGGACGATATCAAAGAGCTTGTTGAGCAAAAAATTTTATAGATTATGATATAATCTACAATAATCAAAGTAAAAGGAAACAGTAATGGGATTAGAATCACTTACTAAAGAAGCAGAATTTAAGAAGATAGCAGCTGAGTCTGATGTAGAAAAAAACCTAGACACTCTCATATCCAAGCAAGCATATGAGGATATAACATCAAAATTTAAAGAACTCGGGCCGTTAATTCTTGGTATAAGTATTGTTCAGCGAATGTCAGAAACAACCATACTCGCAGCAGCAAAACTTGCTATCCCAGACAAGAGCATTATGATACCAATTGTGTACTCAAATGGTAAAATAGATAGCACAACCTTTATCTATAATGAAGATACCGACATTCTGCTGGGCATGACAAAGAAGATTGTCGAAATTATAACTACAGACTCTGGCTCAATTGATGGAGCAGCTGTTTCTCAAGGTGGACTCGATGGTGGCTCAATTCATCAACTATTCGTTCCACCAAGAAACTTTTCATCGAAAGTTGCAAATTCAGGGATGCTCTTAAGAATGATGGAAACTAGTGATTTACTAAAAAAAGCAGTTCATGAAAAAGCGAATAGGGACTGGGAATTCAGAAAAGAGCTTGTATCCCAATACGGGGATGAAATACTTAAGCTTGCGAGAGATGGAGACATCAATATAAAAAGAAAGGAATCTCTTATCGACAAAAGCTCTCCTGCAATATTATGGTCAAGAAAAGACATATTTGACAGTGATTGGATAGAGAAAGAGGCTGCAATAAAAGAGTACTCTATTAGTGGGTATGCTATATCAGAAGGAAAAGATACACCTTCACTATCTCTTGTTCCAATTCAAACAGTAAAAGAAAAAATAATGTCAAAAATAGACTCAAATGAAGTAGAATCTTTTACAAGCTCAAGTGTAGGTGCGTTTGTACTTTACGATCAAGAGGGGAATGAAATCGAGGTGTTCTCTGGGCAAAAGACACCTTTAGGATATGGAAAAATTAATGGGACAGATTATATATCTTGTTCAAAAAGACTATCCATTGATATAGATATTGCTTATGCAGCCACAAAACTATCACTCAGCAACACCAAAGACCTAAGCAAATTCTCCTTATCCTTATTTAAAAAAGGAAAAAAGAATCCTAGAGGGTTCACAGAAGCGTCAAATAGTAACTCTTTAGTTATCATCCACAATGAAGAGGTTTTATATTCATTTGGAGACACGTCTCTAAATAGAGAAGACATCAGGGAGTCTCTTGGCTCATTTACTATAGAGAAGACATATTCTAATCTTGCAATAATAATGGAAAAAGGTTGCTCAAAAAAACCTATTTTAATTGATGGAATTATCCACACAGGAGAAGATAATGTTAAGGTTATAAAAAGAAGTGCAGAAAGAGGAGATAAGTTATATCCACTAAGGATGGCCTCACTAAATAAAACTGCTTCTGAAAACGAAGTTGTGTCAGTTTCATTTGATGGTGCAGAATTTTTATATAAACAATCAATGTACAGCAAGCAAGGGGTAGTTTCAGAGCTACTGTCAGAAGGGTTTGACAAGCACAGCATATATGGCCTAATTAAGACAGCAGAGGAAAAAGGTGGAGCTTCGCTTGAGGCTATTAATGCTAAGATAGAAATGCTAAGCACAATGATGATGAATCTGGCAGGAACAAAAGCCTCTCCTGCTCCAGAGGGACTATCTGCTATGCCAGCACAAGCTCCACAAGTAGCACCTGCACAGCAAGTGACTCCAGCTCCAGAAGCAGCTCAAACACTAGCACCACAGTCTCCAGTTGAGGGAATGAGCGACCCAATGCAAGGGATGTCTCCAGAACAGCAACCAGAAGAGGAAGTGGCAGGTCTTCAAGAGAACGGAATGAACTCATCGGTAGACGCAGAGACTCTTAGATTAATTAGTGAAAATATTAAAAATTCAAGCATTATGGATATGGGGGTGCTCGCATCAGTTGGTGCTAGCTCTGAGCTCGGAGAGGTAATACTTAACTACAGAGACGATATTCAATCAGGGGTATCTGCAACAGCGAGAATACTATTAAACCTCATGACAAAAAAAGACTCCATTGAGGAAAATATAGGGTCAGCAAAATATAAGCAACTCACTTCAACACTAAAGCCGTTGCTTGTGAAGATGTCCGATATGTATGCAGATATCTACTACCTAAAACTAGAATCAGGAGTGTAGAATCGTGTGGGAGATAAGTTCAATACTCCCAGACGGATCAGTTCTTCCCGAAGAAAAAAATAACAAAAAAGTGAAAGACGCTTTAAAGGTTCTACAGGGGGATTCGTCAGGGGTAAGCAAGTCAATCATTCATGCATGTAGAATAAGTCGAAGCCCTCTACAGCGAAATACCATAGAACTGCTTCTTTTGGCCGAGGATTGCAAACAGTCGGAAATACCAGCTATAACAGGGATAAAAGCTTCTGTTATAAAAGATTTTGTAGAGATATTCTTTAGGTACAAGAAAGCTTTCATGTCAAGACTTGATGTTTTAGACTACATAGAGACTGGCGTAGAGAGACATTCTGAGGACTCGGATGATATGCTACTTATGTCCTTTTTATACAAAAGATGGGCATTAAGTCTTGGTAAGGAGTTTGTCATATGGAGATTCCAGCTAAAGCCTGTTGACTACACTCCAGGTATATTGTTTAGCTCAGTAGTAAGAGAGGCTTTCTTTTACCATAAAGAAAAGTCCATGGGAAAAGACGATATATCAATAAGTGAGTATTTAAGGTCAACAAAAGCTGTGCTAGACAGCATTAAGGCTAGTCTAACAGTAAAAGATGAGTCTAAAGATGATGATGTCTATGATATGAAAAAAGAATTAGATATAATTATAGAAGATACCCCTGCTTTCGATACAACACTTGAGGAGCTAAGGGGAGATGAGTTTATAAATAACATTTAAGGAATAATAATGGCTGACTTTACAACAATTGCTTCAGATGTAATATCTGATACAAAGATATCTGGAGACATCAATGCTTCTCTGGCAAAAATTGCATCCACTCACAACTTCAATAAAGAGGAGTCTCAACGGCTAGTAGAGGAGACAAATATAGCTATATTCCTTGACAAGATGCAGGATGGGACACAGCATGAGGATTATGAATTAGCATCACCAGTTTCTACATCTTCCCCATCAACAAATGGAGGAGATGGGTCTCTAGGTAAAATAGCATCCGATGGAGTCGGTTATTTTTTTGCTACTCCAGATATGTATGATATATCAATACATAGTGACCCACTAATGAAGACAGCATCGAATATTGATATGTCAGATATTGACCTACCCAATATGGATTCGATTAAAAAGTGGGAGAGGGACGCATTAGTAAAAAGAGAACATCGCTTGTCTGAACTGGAAAAAGAAGCAGAGGTGAAAAACAATATGGCTATTGATAATTTCATAGCAAATCTATCCCATGCAATAAAAGGTGACCCTGACCTAGTAAAAACAGCATTAGCATTAACTCACCCTGACAATATTGATTTCACTGATAGTGTACTGAGTGACACCCACTTTAAGATAGACGAGATTATATCAAGTGAGATAACAACAGACTCGATAAATAGACTAGATAAGTTAGCATCTGAAAAATGGGAAGAATCCCTATTTAAGGTAGCAGGCACAAAAGAGACTATTGAGGATGGAAAAAAGGCGTTAAACGGAATGGGAAATATATTAAAGTTCCCCTTTAAGAATCCCAGAACAACAGTCGGGGTTCTAGGCTCTGCGTATGTTGTGCATAAGTCAATGTCTGGAGACAAAGAACTCGACGAGAGAAGGAAAATGATGAAAATTGATAAGGAGAATAACAATGCTTAACCAAATAAAAAAAGAAGACATATATCCTTTTATGTTAAAAATCGCTAGAGAGCAGGTAGCCAGAGTAATGTTGGCACAAGCTGTAAAAGAAATGTTGGAAGAGGGAGATTAAGTAATGAGTTCAAGCCCATTTCCTTATTCTTTATCAAGGAGAACTAAGCCTAAAAATAGAAAAAGCAGACTCTCCAAAATAGAGGATACAGTAAACAGAACCGAGGTAAAGATAGATGACCTGTCCGAGGCTATGGATGGGACAATTGAGTGTCTGAGTTATCTATGTGGAAATGAAAGCCCTATCATGAATACTGATAAAGTAAAGTTTAAAGTAATACTATGATGGGGGATGAATCTGACATCTACGAGATGATATATAGAATCGAAGAGAGAATAGGTATTATTGGTGGTGTAGATGAGGGGACACTAACAGGGGAAATGTCAATGATGCGAAGCATGATGAGTCCAATACCTCATGTTGAAGTAGATGTTCCGATAACAGGAGACACTTTTTCTGTAAAACATGCTCCTGTTAAGGTTGGGGATAGTGCGATAGTTAATGGTCACGCCATAATCTCTCTCGATAATGGAATGGGGGTGAAACTCATAGAAGAGTGGAGAGGAATAGTTTTTAACGGGAAAACTGGTACAATTTCTGGTGCTGGTCAAAAATATGACAAAAAAACAATCACATTGACATATTATCACTCGCCAATTACCAACAATAGAGTCACTATAGATAATGGCTTTATTTCAATTTCTGAGTCAAATCAAGATGAAGATGATATAATCATTAAAGATTTAGTGTCAGGAGACACTTACGAGCTATCTGTTTCATGGGACAAGACGGTATTTTACTCAAAAACTAGGAAAACTCTACCTACTAACGATATAATTACTGACTTGTCAACAGGAATAGACTACATAATTTTTCTGAAAGATGAGGTTATTGAATATGAAGAGGTTTAGTTATTATGTTTAAAGTCAGAGAAATTATAGTTCAAACAGGGGTTATCCTTGCAGGGTTCGCTCTAAAGGTATATGAGGGAAGATTACATTTTGGTGATGAGCAGGTTGCTACCCTGTCTCCAGATGAGACAACTGTAGGCAGCATGCTAACAGTAAATAGTAATGGATCCATAGTCTCAATAGACGACATATCCACACTAACTATCCATGTTGATAGTCAAAATGGAAGTGATGAAAATGGGTATGGAAATGAAGACTTACCATTTAGGACTCTGTCCCATGCAATAAATGTATCTTCTGATTTTAAGATGTTCCAGTCTGTAAAATTCGTCCTTTATGGGGATATGGAGTTATCTGGTGCTATCCCTGCGATTCAATTCCCATCCGAAGTTACATTTATAGGTAACAGTCAACAGGAAATTTCATTGTCTCTTGTTACTAACGGAATCATTGCTCCCACCATAAATATAGACTCAAGAGCAAGAGTGGTTTTTGATGGGGTTTCTTTATCTGTAAATGGCGACACCACAGATATGGCATCAATCGTAAAAGGAAGAATGAGCGAGGTTGTATTAATACACAATTCAATATTTCTACCAGAGAACACTTCACTTATCGAATCGTTATACAACATTGATGTGAGGATGATTAATACAAGTGTTGATAATTCCGAAGAGAAGATTTTCATAAACAATGGTGGAAGCAGGGTATCAATAACTGGAGATTCAGCAAGTTCCATTGTATCTATGGAGTCTTCAGATGTCTGCTATTATGTGGCTACGGATGACGAAGGAAAAGAAACTAACATATCTATATCCCTAATGTAGACCGACTATTCATATGTTTTTGCTGTTTTTGAAATAAGTTGGTATAATAATGAGTATAAATCAATACAAAGGATTACCAAATGGGTAGAACTTACAAAGTTGGAGCTACAATTACTCCAACTCTTGACTCTGAAAGAGATCTTTTCGGTGTCACAGGATTCAAAGCGTCATACATTGACAAATCAAACGGTACAGTTACTGCTGTTCCAGATGCATTTTCTGAAATCATTAAAACAGTTGATGGCAATTCATCTACTGCAAATGGAATTGCTGTTGCTGGTTCAAACACAATTACTGTTGCTGATGGTTCTCAGTTCGCTGACGGCGATGTTGTTGAAGATGCAAACGGTAACAAGTATTACCTATTGACAGTTACTGGAAATGCCCTTGAGACTAAAACAAAGCTTGCTGCTGATATAGCTGATGGCGATGCAGTTACTCAAGTTGGAAATACAGGTCTATACTCTGTTTCATTTAGCATTCCTACTGCAGGAGAATATAACATTTTGATGGCTAACCCTTCAGTTAACATGCAAAATGAGATTATCCCAGTTACTGTTGCCAATGAGGTTCTTGACGATGCTCAAACAAAACTTGATGATATCAAGAATGAACTTGGAATCACAAGATCTGAAGTTAAATTCAGAGCGTATGTTTAACAGCATATAGCTCCTAAAGCAAGTATTGGGGTTTTTCCTCGGTACTTGGCCTGCCTCACAAACTCCCTCTTACCTTTCTTTGACTATAATCTAAAAAAGAAAAGGACTTTCATGATTAAAGAAATCACTCTACTGACAGCACTATTTTCAACAACAGCCATCACTTCAACAGGTTTACAGTATAATTACATACGACCTGAAGAGAACGAGTACGCCACACAATCTCAGCAGGTAAAAAAAGACAATATTGCAATAGGAGACCTAAGAGTAAGGGAGCGTATTCTTCGCAGAAAAAAAAACAAGAGTAGTACTGAAAAGAATAAGCTGAAAAATATTAGAGCCTCAATAAATGAGCTAATGAAAAAATAAGGATAAAATTTGGCACTCAATGTAAATTACCAAGGTTTAGTTAAAGATAAAGATAGTAATGAAGTTGAGTGTAAATACCAAGCTTATGTTCCGTCAATAAGTAAATGGAGTGACATTAGAGTTACTGAAGAGTCTCAATATAATGTAAACTTTGGAGATGGAGACCTAAAGACTCAGTCTGGCTCTATAAGTATTGGAGAGATTATACTTATCTGTTTTTGGATTGGTGCAGATGAAAGAAGTGAGAGGCTAGACCAATTCTCTGTAGTTAGATTCTCCTATACTGGCTCTGACAGCACAATTCAGGATGTGCAAATACTTCCTCCACATTCCCCATCATGTTCATTTGGATTACCAGCATCTGGACTAGTTGGGAATTCCATCTATGTAACATCTTATGCCTCTCTAACATACCAGTGGACACATAGCAATTATACTCACTACCAGAGACCATCATGGTACGGTGGGTCTATTTTTGACTTCCTGTCAATAATTCATGATGACTTTCTATTTAATGAGGAGTACTCGGCAGAAAAAAATAATACCTATATGGAAAGTGGGGATTACACTGTGAAGCATAGAGTAATAAATTCCTACGACTTACAATCTGTGTGTGAGAAGCCCATAAGGATAAAATATTTTCATCCAATACCATACATAACCTTTAGCCCAGAAAATCTAGTGATAGGCGAGCCACTCGGTATTGCTGACTCTGTAACAGATGACTACAGCAGAATAACCAACATAGAGCATATTTTTGATGGAGAACTGGTAGAGGAAAATATGGATTTAATTTTTGCCTATGCAAAAACACTGTCTGTTTTTAGAAAATATATTGCCGAGCAGAAAATTCACTGGAACGATGGATTCGATGACAAAACCATAACTGTTACGGCTTCGCCAAATATGATTAATCAGCCACCTATCATTGACCTTACTGTCTTCAAAACTGACGAGAATGGATTAGAAGGATTACATAAGGCCATTGTTCAAGCTAGAGACAGAGAGGGACCTGTCGTGAGATTGAATTGGAAAATATTCTATCTTGATACAAACTCTATCCTGCCAAACCCATATTTTATATGTACTGATGATGGTCAAAACAATACATTCAATAAGATATATGATAGCAATACTGACATGTCAGTAACTATACTAGATCTCCTATTTGCAATCAAGGGTACATACAAGATAGATGTTACTGCCTATGATGAACAAGGGTTATCATCCACTGACTCTCAAGTAATAAATGTTGAGGAAGCTTGTGTTAATGAAGAGGTAAGCCCTGGTGACTGCGATGATTTAGAAGAGAGAATAGCAGAAGCGATAAGAGCATATGAGAGAGAGCATCAATTGCAAAGAGCTACTCAAAGAAGAGAAGAGCTTAGCGAGTGCAAACTTGTTGTTGTGCAAGACAGTCTAGCAGAAGACAATGGCATCGGTGCTCCGTATGGTGCGGTTGAAAACAGTGGTATTTCTGGAGAAGTTGAAGGTGGAATAGATGGAGAACCAGTAGTTGGTACTGGTTCTAATTCTGGGTCTATCTCAGGTAATTAAACCCTGTGGGATGAAGAACGAAGATACATTACTGCCACCTCTATCCCCAGATTCACAAGAAAATCCGCTATATTAAAACTAAGAGCCCTAACTCTCCTAATTGCTGCTTCTCGCTTTTCTTTGCCTGTCATACTTTCTTCCATTAACCCTGAAACTATAGACTGGATAGAATCAAAAACATTTCCACCCAATAACCATGATGTAATCTCTCTTAAAATAAATGCTTTAAACATATTGTTCCTTTATTGTGCTGAGTTCACTCTATTTGTATCAATGGCATTCAAGTTCATAACTTCACAGCATGACTTGTAGCTACCATAGTTCCTTATAAGTCTATCGAAGACATTCTTCTTTATACCCTTTACTTCCTTGCCGACAAGGGTTCCGTTTTCATCAAAAACTTTATATACTTCATAGGCTAAAGACAGGGATGTCATGTTTACATCATACGTAGGTACTTTTGCACACGGTGTCTTTACATATATGAGTTTCTCGCACCCACTAAATAGAAATGGTATGATGACCGAGAGATAAATTAACTTCTTCACCAACAGAACTCCTTTCTTTTTTGACCCTATCCTTGGTTATTTCTTCAACAGTGTTAACTGCTGATGTTTTAATAACTTGCTCAGTCTTTATATCCACCTGGTTAAGTTCAATTTTATGTTTTTTATTTAAAATAGTTATCCAAAAAACAAGTGAGGTTAATACCGATATCAGTCCTCCGATAAGAATTATGCTTCTGTAGTTCAAATAAGTCCTTTGTTTTAAGATTCCCAAGATAACGTAATATTATCTATATCATCAACTATACCAGATAGTTCCTTTGTTTTTACCCAGAATCCAGTAACCTCTTCTGAGTTATCGTCAGAGTATATCAAAGGGAAATTGTTTGAGGTGGTAGCTTTGGTTACGCCTGGAATATAGGATCTAAACTTGTTTTCACTACCAAAAAAAGCAGAGCACACTTCTATCATATCACTTGCATTAGCATTATACTTATCTGCTAGTCTGTCACAAAAATACTCTTTTACTTTTGATTCACTCCTTGGTATAGCTATAAGTTGCCAAACATTATTTTGTATTTTAATGGTTCCAGATGTTTCAACAACTGTAACCTCCGATAGTGATGTTTTTATTAAAAACGGGACTCCATTTGCTATAACAAAAGAGAAGTCATTATCTGTCTCAATCGGAATGTAGTAGAAACCATTGCCAGCTTCACTCATTATGCCACTAGATATCTCTGTCCCATTCCCACTCATGTGAACATAAGATACATCAACACCCTCGTTAACAGCATAGTATATGAACTTCCTATCTGGCAATCCAACATTAAAGCATACTGGCTGCCCCCTGTATAGAGAGCAGACTATACAATCTTCATCTGGTGTATGAAAAGATGTTGCGGTAAAGTTTTCTGAAATTTCTGTTGAGTCGGGGGAGTGTTCTATTTCTACAAATGTATTGTCATTTAGGAGCTTGTGTGATATAAAGGTATCTTCTTGGTCAGAAAACGAATATATTGCTACATTCGTATCCTTTGGTTTACTTGGTGCTTTTACTTGTTGTGCCATATTTAAACCTTATTTTAATCTTAAAATGGAATTTCACCTTCCAAGTCTATGTCTATCTCTGGGACAGACGCTGGTTGGTAAGCACCAGAATTTGAACTTGGATGACTATTGCCTTTGACCTTGTGGGTCGCTATACCCACCTTGAGGAGCTGGGTTAGAGTTGCCATTATTGTTGTTTTGGTTTCTATATTGCTGTGATTGCTCATAATTGGCAGGTTGACCATCATCTTTATATTGCTGTTGTGGTTGACCATTTTCATTTTGAGCATACTGTGTTGTACCCTGTTGAGGCTGAGAGTACCCAGAGTTTTGCTGTGGCTGACCACCATTGTCGTATTGTGCTTGTTGGTCGGCATACTGATTCTGTGCTTGGTAATTTCCATTTGATGGCTTAGGGTCAAGAAGCTCCAAGTCCTTAATGTTTATGGCATGCTTGCTGCGTTTTGAACCATCCTGTGCAGTCCATTGCTGAAACTCAAGCTCCCCAACTATTCCGATTTTAGAACCTTTTCTTCCATACTGATTTAAAATCTCTCCAGTTCTAGCGTATGCAGTAATGTCAATAAACATTACTTTCTCTTTCATTTGACCAGTAGCCTGATCCTTCCATTTCTTATTAACTGCTATCCCACAATTTGCAATCGCAGAACCACCTTGACTATATCTAATTTCAACATCTCTCGAAAGATTTCCAACAATTGATACTGTATTCATTTTTTTATCTCCTATCTGTTAATTAAAATGATTATAGCAACAGATTGATTAAAAGAGACTAAAAAGGACGAAGAATGGCTCTTCGTCACAGTGAACACTACATCTTTTTGGATGCGGTAATATTTCTCATTGCTCTTGTTGCATCTATTTGACTTTGGCTCATGACTCCCTCAGCTTTTTGGATAGCTCTCTCTTCTCTGGCAATCTTGAATACCTTACTGACTTCTCTTTCGAGTCTATCTTGGTCAACAATCTTAATCACATTATCCCATCCACCCATCATCTCAAGAGCTTTTATCTCTTTATCCGAGAATGCCTTAGTCTTGGTTCCGTCATCTCTAATCAACATGAACGCATCCCAAGTTTTTATTGTTGACCAATCTTTGGTCCTGTTCGAGTACACATACGCATACACAGTCTCAAGCTTTGAAAAAATGGTTTCTTTTCTGGTCTCCATATCCTCCATGCTGATATCTATTCTCATCAGAGCCTCTGTTTTTCTATCTGAAACCATAGCATTAATGGCATCTCTCCTTTTAGCAAGTGATAAAAGGCGGACATTAACCTCATCAGAGATTACTTTTTTCATCCCACCATCTTGCATCAATGCGATAAAAACATCTGCCTCATTCTTTTCTGGAGACTTTTGGTCTTTACTGAACCCTCTGTTTTCTCCTTTCTCGATGACTCTGGTAATTGCCATACTCAAGATAGAAAAATCAGTTTCATCAAGACCAAGACTCATCATATCCTTGAGGTGTATCATCTTGTGATACTCTCTCTTGACTGCTGCCATATCTCTTAATGCTCTCATGTTGCGAAGAGAGCCAGTGAGTTTTCCTTTGAGCGAGGTATAGAATTGCTCCTCTGCACTTAGCTTCACGGGGATGAGGTTTACTTTGACATTGTCCTTCTCAGCCAGTCTAATCTCTTGGTTGAATTTTCTACAGACGATATTAAACTTTTCGAGTCTCGTGTTTTTCTGGAATCTCTTAAGCTCATCTTCTCTCTGCATGTAGGTTAGCTCTGATTCAGCAAAAGAAAAGAAAGCATCTCTCTGTCCTGTGGTAATAATATTCTTTAGGTTATACTCAAGTGCTGCCTCATCAACCTCACTTGACCCTAGTGCAAATACTGCTCTTGCTGTGGTTATCATCTTTGTATGTTCGTCTTGTCTCATTAGTGATGAAGTTGCTTTTATTAGATTGTTCATCTCTTCTCCTTTAGTTTATGTATTGATTGTTTAATCTTCAATAAGTTTTAAAATCGAGTATTTCCACTTAACTTGCTTCACAGGAGTCCCGTCAGAATGCTGCTTCCCAGTGTCCAGAAGCTCAGCAAACTCCATTCCTTTTTCGGTTGGCTGCCAAACTTTCCCAACTTTTTCTTGAAAACCAAACGCTTGAAGAATTTTATTGATAGCGATGCCGCTCAAAGATGGATCTAGGAGTTTTCCGATTTCAGTTGGAGTTAAAATTTGCTCTTTGGTTTCTGAGATTAATTTTATGTCCATTTTGGCCAAGCAATCTACTCCAGTCTCATTTTTTGTGGCACGGTTTGCGGACAAAAGTGCTTGGTTTCCTTCTAGTCCAAAAAGTTCTGCTAACTCTTTTGAAGCCTTTAGCATTCGGACGGACTTTTCAAAATTATCTACTGGGTCAATAGATAAATTATTTTTTACAGCGACAAAAACTTCAGCCATAAGTCTTAAATGGTTAACATCAATTGATGCCATAATCATGTTGCACTCCACTTCTGTTAGGTTATAGTGCTTTATTTGACCTCTTTCATTTAGAGAGAAGTCTTTCTCAAAGCCCACAAAATCGGACTCATTCATTTTGGATTTGTACTCTTTTAGTGTATTTGCTCCAGATACCGACTTCAGAACAACCTTGTGAAAACTATCCAGAAGCTTGTATTTTCCTGTTGCCTCAAACACAAAAGAGTGCAAGTCAGTCGATTTCATTGTTTTGCTCTCGGTATCAACCAATGCTCTATATTTTTGTATATTTAATTCCATGTAAATTCCTTTTCGGACATAATTATTTTAAATATTTGAGTGGGTATATGTCGTCCAAACATAACCCTAACACTTAAGTTAACTCATGGTGACCCACACTTTAGGTAGAGGAAGAAAGTTCTTCCTCAATTATGTCTGGACGACCATCAATTAACTTTGATATGCTAGCAAATACCCTTAAAGGAATCCTCTTATCAAGTGATTCAAGAATTCCAAGTTCGGATTGGACTCCCTTAAAAGTATTATTGTAATTGCAGCACAAGCAGATTAAATTCTACTTGTGCTTAGGGCTTATAGCTCTATCAGCATTTTAATTGCCATGTCATAGCACCATTGCAGATACTCTTTGTCTGATAGCTCAGCTTTTCTCATACCTTTTTCCTTAAGCATCATATCAACTTGGTTCTCCACTATATTCTTCATATCCGTTTCGCTCATGTTGTTCTCCTCGATTATTCGATGTGTTTATAGCCTGTGGCGTAACAGAATGATGCTAAAAATCAATTTTAACACCATCTGCCTTATGATTCCATTCCTGAAGTGTTTTATTGTCTTAAAACACCCTCTATTACCTCGCAGTCTAAAATGTCATTTTTTTTGCCTGTGGCTGGTGCTATACCTGTGGCTTCTGCCATTGACTTAAATGTTTCCACGTTTGGATTGTTGTCTCCCCCAAAGAAGAAATCATACCATGAGGCATTTAGCTTCTTGGTCAGAATTAAGTATGCAGCTTCCTCTTTTGTCAGTTTTATCATCTCAGTTCTAAAATCATCTGCACCTAGGCTATTGGCTCGGTCTATCTTCATATCAGCGTCTTTTACTTTCGCTAGTAGGTCTGATGTTACTGACTGGGTTGTTTTTCTCTTGTCGGGTTGTGAAATCTTCTTAAGTGCTAAATGCGGTCTAGTTAAAAGTTCAAATTCTAATAAGTCTAGTGGCTGTTGTTGATTACCCCATGGGTCAACATCTATCCATCTGCTCAACTCGTTATCGAAAATAAACTTCACTAGCTCTTTGGGTTCAGCTATTCCCTCTCGTCTAATGTCATCTATTTTGATTTTGTTTATCAGAGCATTTACTAGTCTTAGGTTTGAGTCTGATTTTGTTGGTAATGTTAATTTGTGATTTCTTTTTGACAAAACAACCTCTCTCACATTTTGAATCCAATAGTCAAGCAACTCTGCTTCTGCTTCAAGAGACTCTTTTGGAGGTAATGAATCTTTTGTTATTGTCTCCTCCGTCTTTATACCTCTACTTCCATAGTCATTTAATTTACTTTGACCATGCTGAGTGCAATAAGCTTCTCCATCAATTTCAAATCCTATTTTCTTTCTGCTACATCGGCTCCCGTTTCTATTCGTAGCTTTGCAACTACCTGCTATTGGTCGAAATGTTTTAAATGAAACTGTTGCATCTTCTTTTTCTTTTTGTTTATTTTTTTTACTAAGAGTATTTAAGCATTTAGTTAAGAGTATTAAAGCATTTGCGACTTCTGACCAGTGGGTGGTTTTCGAGTCCTCTGGGAAAAGCACACCAGAGGACTTAATTAGGTCTTGTGGTATTCTTGCATATATTTCCTCTGGGGAGAATGACTTTAGCCCATCAATCAAATCGTCCACAGATAACTTATTCTCGGTATCTGCTACCTCTATAATTTCATGCCCAGAGACGGGAACTTTCTTTTCTGGAACTAGATATTCTACTCGGATATACCACCCATCAATAACACCCCTCTTTTTAGCTTGAAGAACAGTTATTAGACCATTTGTCTTTAATCCATTCTTTGCTCCTCTGAGTCTATCTTTTCCCCATTTCAGGCATGACATAGTGTATGTGTCAACAGCTTTTATCTGGTTCGTTTTTTGCCATTTAGCAGTCTTAAAGTAGAATCCGTACAATGTGTATGCATCTGAGCCCAAGTCCCATAACTTGTCCACTGTAGCCCTATTCATTACCATGAAGTCGTCAGCTCCAGACCCAAATCCTATATGCATGTTTTCATTCATCGTTCTAACCCCTCAATTGCTTCGCTAATCTTTTCTGGATGAAATGAGAATTGTATTATTTTATCCAGAGGATGATTAATCTTTCTCTTTTTGTGCTCAGTGATAAATCCGAGTGAGACAAGTTTCTTTCTACTTTTTGGTATTTCTTTCATACTTATATCTCTAAGGCATCTCTCGTATATGTCTTTATGTTTATGGACTTGTTTACCACTACTATGCTTGAATTGCCCCTCAAAATATGATAGAAGCTTAGCTGTATTCTTGTCTCCACATATGTCAAGATATGATTTTCTAAGGATTACCATTGGGTCACTCTCAATCCGTTTTATTGAGCTTGTTATCATTTTATCTCCTTTAATTTTATGTTTTCAAACACCAATATACCAGTGTTTTTAAAACTGCTTATTGTAGCTTCGGACTTAAGTGTGCTTGGGTTTACAAAGCAGTAGTCGAAGTTGTAATATTTCTTTTGTGTTTCTATTGAAATAAATAGCTTGTCCAGTTCAATTGGATCACTACTGAAGAAGTCAACATATAAAATGTCATTTTTTTTATTTGAATAGGTTTTATATCTATCCATTCTAATTTTATTTTCTGCGACAACAAGGTCAAAATTAAAATTATTAAGGATGTTATCGGGGTTGTCTTTCTTGCCCATTAGTCCAGTTGTAAACTCTTTCTCTAGTATCTTGTTTAATCTAGCTTGTTCTATAGTCATTACAGCTCCCTTCTGAATGTATCATTTCCGTAAGCCTCATACCCACTAGACTTCAAAGCTTCTTCTCCTTTGTTGTAATCAATAATGTCAATAATGAACTGGTTTTCGCCCACTTGCTCCTCAACTACTTCTGTGAGCACTTGACTTAAATTTTTGTCTTTAAAGATAACCACGGATTCAATATCCGCCAGCACTTCTGCTACAGTAGAGTATCCATTGTTTACCATGAATTTAAGTTTTAAGACATCCTCTTTTTCAAGAGAATTGTATTTTTCCACAAAGTTAAAGAGCTCATCGAGTGGCATTCCCTCAAAATCGCTATAATCTTCTATGATATCTTGGCTGTCAATGGTGTAGTCAAAGCCTTTTTTGATAGAATATTCCACCTCTTTTTTAGTTGCAAGAGATAGGTTGATCTCTTTTTCTCTATTCGTTTGAAGTATTGTTATAGTCATACTAGACTCCTTACTTAAGCTACCTTTCGGTGCAAAAGTATATACCCTAAAAGGACGAAAATATATGTGGCTATGTGTAGGGCAAAATCAATTGCCCTACACCTTGAATCACTTGTTCACGCTATTTTCTCTCTTTATGTATTTTAGTCCACCACTAGATCTACCAAAAGGTATCTCGTCATCAATGGACAATTCAACTTTCATTTTCTCCATAAATTCTATTATCTCAAGGGTGTAGGCAGATAGGTATGACACAACAATTATCACTTGCTGCTCATCCAAATATAGCTCCCACCCACGCTTAAAGGCTACAGATTCTATTCTATCTACATGACCAAAGGATACTTTTCCAATAGTGTCGCTCTTTTCCTCAAGACTTAGAATAAGTCCCTCTACTTCTCTTCTGGTGTAAGACAGTGATTTGTTATCTAGTTTCTCATTGATGAAGTCTCTAATCTCACAGGAGGACATTATACCCCCTATTTTTGGCACAGTTCTTTCTATTTGCATTACTTATCTCCTTTATTGTATTTTTCTTTTATTACTCTTGTAAGCCAAATGGTTCCCTTTGGTGTCAGCATGGTCGTGTATCTTACCTTGCCACCAAATTCTTCATCGGATGGCTTCTCAACAAAGTACCCTCTTTCAACATAATCTCTATGAGGTCTTCTGTTTCTCTGAAGGTATCCTTTTTGCTTTAACCACTTAAATAGATTGTTTTGACCAAGGCCTTTTATTGCTATATTGTTTGCGAATTGACCAATAAGAATATTTCCAGCCTTCCTATTCAAATCTGCGACATCCAGGATTATATTGTCTTTCTTGGCTATTCTTTTGTCTTTAAGCTCAGATTCAAGCTCTGCTGCTTTTCTGCCTTTATACTCTTTTGCCCAAGCTATTGCTGCTTCTGCTGGGTCTTCAAAGTTTGGAAGAGCTACAGCTTTGCTTTTTGCGTCAGATTCAAGCTCTTCCACTCTATCTATTACCTGCATTAGCATGGAGTTGTCTAGTTTTGCAGCTGAGGAGATTGCTTGTTTCTTGTTTAGAGCCAAAGTTTTTAAAGGCAAAGACGCACCAATATTGTTTGTATACGAAGTCGAAAAAAATTCGACCTCCCCAAAACTAGGCGTTTCAGACAACTTAAGTATTGTTTTTATTGCCTTTCCATGTTCAAGAAAAGAAGTTTTTCCAATCTCTTTTCTAGCTTTATTTATTGTATCAACAACATTTTTTAAAGTCATTATGCAACCGTCAGGCAAATTTGTATTTTGTAGTTCTTTTGACATAGGTATATCCTTTTGTCTTAATAGTAACAGTGGTAAGATTTTATGAATTGCAAAGCGTCCAAACTTCTGCAACTCAACCAAAATGGAAATCTTTACGAAACATCTACTGGGGAGACCAGTAAACATCTCTCAGAAGTTTGGACGCTTCGTAAAGACTTCGATATAACAGTATATCATTATGGGGCTTAAAATTAAAGACCCCACACATAGGTTTGACTTAATCGGCAGCTTGTTTTGTTTCTGACCCATTTGTGCCAAACAACTTAGAAGCTCCATACAATGCACCACCTGCTAGTCCTACTCGACCAACATTTCTTGCTTTCCTAAAGAATTCCTTTTTTTTGACATTGAAGTCTTTTTTTAATCCCTCTTTGTGGTCTATGTCAATTTCCCCTCTAAGTTTGGAATCATCATAGTGATGGGTGTCAAATTCTGCCTGTCTGCCAGACTTTAGATTGTCTATCTCCTTTTCTGCCCTGACTTTTGCAGCGTCATTGAGTTCGTACCCATATCCGTAAGCAGTCCCATATTTGTTTTCATATTCCTTGTTCTTAGTTAGTCTTCCCAAAGCCCTATCTCTATAGCTACTCTCTGCGGAACTTGAATTTTCAATATCTCGATATGGCCGAAACTTAGGATTAAAGTTTGCTGGCTTGTGCTTCTCTATAGCATCTTGTATCCCTTGACTTTCATCAAAGGACTTAATATTTGCATGATACCTAGACGCTGAACTCATGTACTTGTTTGTGTCTTCCTTTAATTCGTTTAGTATCTTGTGTTTGTTGTCTGGAGAGACATAGTTCTCATTTTCACTGTATGGCAGTATCAAGTCTCTCTTCTTTTTTTCCCAAAGGATACCACTGTTTTTTATCAATTCCATAGCTCTATTCATTTTTGACTCACTTTTTTAATATTATATCTAAAATTAATATAGCTAGTCGGAAATTTGTGTATAACCAGCATCAAAGTCTTGCTTTGGAGACCATGAGCGATAGTTGTTTTTATATCTAACTAGATATCCTTCTTCATCAGGATGATTGTCTGGCTTAATATCTCTTGTTAATCCTTTCTTTTCAGCTTCTTTTCTCATCATTGGTTCAGCGTGAACCTTTTTTGTACATTGATAGTGACGCATCATTTTTTATTCCTTTTAAATTTGATATGTAAATTGTATCAGAATTTATATTAAATTAAGCGATTAATCGTTATACTTCGAGTAAGCAGACAATATTTTTCCTTTTTTAGACTTGTCTGCTTAACCAAGCATATTGAGGATAAATTTTAGTTGCTCACCAAAAATAACACTCTCTATGCTTGTCTTTATGGATGTCAGGTAGATATTGTTTGGCTACAGCGGCCTGTAAAGCCGTTCCTTATCGGCGTTCGCGGTTGGATTCCGTGGGCATCCACCATAAATACAACTTTTACAAGTGACCCCCACTCAGTTGAATAAATAAACAACAATCACAACTTCGCTTAAGATTAAAATTGCTATGATGTCAAACAAGGAGTAACAAGTGTGGCTATCAACTATAAAAGTTGCGAAGCTTGAGGGTGTGACCCACTCATAATGGGTTTGACGGGATATCGTAATTCTCCTGGCCAACCACCTATTCAATTAATCCTGTCTGAAGACACAAGTCAAGAAAATTATCCATATAGAACAATGGTGTTGTCTGACCATTGAATCCTTTTTTATTTTTCCCATACACGATATAGTCATCTGATATCTTCTTGTAGTACTTTATCTCCCCCGTCTTATCAGATAGTCTTTCATGCAGTTTAAATACTCCTTTTTCAAGAAATATCTTGCCTACTTTTACTGATGATATTTTCAGTCTTCTGCTTTTTAGAGCATCTGTTAAACTCACTGGTTTTCCTCTGAACTTTTTCTCGTTCAGCTCTAACTCCTCTCCATCTGGACCAAAGATCATGCTTTGTGGTTCGTAATCCATTCGTATATCCTTAATTATGGGCTCACTCTCGTGGCAAAAATATATACCTTTTTTCTGATATAATATGATAATATAAAAACCAAGGATACCCATGGCAGAGAAAATAAACATAGGCGATTCGTATTTCAGGGTAATTGATGTTACTACTCGCGATGAAGACGGAGAAAAAATACCATATGATTTGACGGACTATAAGGATAATCATGTTGCAATAAAGACAGGAAGAGGGATACCAGATGAGAATGCTTATATCTTTAAACGAATACCGTTCTCTGGGTCTCCAGAAGATGGTAAGTTGATAATAAATCTTACTCCAATGGAGACCAGCATTCTTCCGAGCGTTGTTGATGGAGAAATAGAATCTTTGTTTGCATATGTTCAGATAGGAAGCACTATTACTGGACAGGTGCACGAAGTATCTGCTTTAAAGCTGAAGACTCAACAGGGAGGGGTAATGTATCGAACCCAGATAGATAAAAGCTATGATATGGGTTGTTTATCTGAGACCATTGGGTGGGTTATTGATGCAGGTGATTTATGCGATACAAACTCATTGATAGTTGATTTTGGGAATATCCCATCACCATTATATATGGACTGTGGTTCGTTGTCAGATATTGAAAATGAAATTGTTGATATGGGACTCCTTGGAGATAAGATAACCGAGGTAATTGATATGGGTACATTGCTAGACTGTCGCAAAGGCGAAATATCTTGCCAATAGTTTTCATAAACGAAAATTAAATGATATAATCATAGAAGAAAAAACATATAAAGGGCTCTAAATGGCAAAAGCTATAAACACTAATTTTGACCAAGCGATGGAAGAAGATGTTCTTCTTGAACCAATAGACGGAAAAGAACCAGCCGTCGCCACAACTCTGAAGAATTCTGAGAACATCTTCAAGAGTTTCATGTATATTAAAAAAATGTACTCAGGTGGACTTAGTTCAGCAAGAGTATTGTCGATGGGCAGTGTCGATAATACTGAGTTTGAAACAATTGCTATTCCAGATAAGGCAGTGGATATGCGGGTTAGCAATATCTCATCTTCCGAGGCTTCAATAAAGATTAATGGCGGAGAATATAAGCTTCAGGCGGGAGAGATAATCGAGATTCCAGTAATACATCCAAACAGCTCTGTAGTACCTGCTGTCTCGGGGGATTTGGTGGAGTTGAAAGGGAAGATTTCATATATTTTATATATAAAATCACAGGTGTAATCAATGGGAAGAGTAGTAGAGACAGAATTTGATGGCATACTTGAAGAGGATGTTATCCTTGAAGAGGTCGAAAATGGAATGGCTGCTGCTGAAATACTAAAGAATGCGGAAAATATATACAAAGCTAACCTGTATCTAAGAGAGTTGTTTACTTCGGCTCCCACATTCAATGAGGTTTTAAAGTTCAACACTGTTGAGACTAGTGGCAAAGAGGCTTATGAGTATAGCGAAGATGCTAGTCTTATAATGATTAAGAATTTAAAAGACGAAGAGTCAAAGATATATATAGATGATGGGTATCTTGTGTTATTGGCATTTGAGAGCTTTGAATTCCCAGTCGTTCCTGGTATGAACTTAGAAATCGAGGGTAGAGTCTCTATCGTCGAAACAAAATACAATTAAAAGGTAAAATAAATGGCAACTTACTATGTAGATCCAACCAATGGGTCGAATGACAATGATGGACTGACTCCAGATACGGCTTATGCTGACATATTTACTGGGGTGGGTGGTGCTGACGATATTCCTACATTCTGGATAAAGAGGGGGGAGACTATCCCTATTACTGAATCAAAAACTTTTAACTTTGGCAATGTGTACGCTTGGCCAAAATCTGATGCCCCAGATTATGCAGACAGACCACAGGCTGGGATTGATGCCAATTGGGATAATGATCTCCTAGCTGACCCAGTTATTGCTACATCTGATACTGACATAACCAATTTTAATGTAACAGATGTGGATTTGGCAAGTCTTCACTTTGTTGGAGTAACCATATCCTTAGATGGAGGGTCAGCGGGAGTGTTGTTTAACCTGAAGTCTGCAAGGATAATACTTGATAGATGTTTGCTGTCTGGAGACTCTCACGGCATGTACTTGTTTAGATATCTGGCTGGTTCAAGCAGTAAGGATATAGACAACGGTGTTGTTGAGCTTAACGATTGTGTTGTTGAGAATAAAGACTGGGATAGAACTCGCTCCATATTGTATTACCTTAATAGCAATGATGACTGTAATTACAAGAAAGAATTCCATATTAATAGAACTAGAGTGCTTGGCATAGGAACAACAATCTACGCTCTCAGGTCTGGTAACGGTAGATATGTTCGTGTATTTATTGAGGATTCAGAGATTAAGAACTCTTTGTTCTTTGCACGAGTAGCAAATGAGGAGGGAACATATGCACAGTATATCTACTTCACAATAAACAACTCATCAATTCAGTCAGAGGATGATAATTTTGAAACAGCATATAGTTCTAGTCATTGCTCCAGAACATTCCATCTTATTGCAAACAACAGTACTTTTGTATCTGGTCAATTCACCATTGATGATTACCATTCAAGCTCGAACCCATCATATTATTCAAGAATGAGTAATATAACACTCAGAGGATGTAATTTCAAGGCTAAGAACTTCTACAGAAACTACGCATACTGTAAAAACTATATGGATAATATTGACATCAGAGGGTGTACCTTTAAAGATATGTCGTATGTATTTAACTTTTATGGTCTTAAGCAAGTAACCAAATTTAACTTTGTAGACAATATACTTGATGAGGTTGAGAGATTAATCCACTGTAATGATGCCTATGCTGCGAAATGTAAGTTTAATGTGTCATTGAAGGGGCAAAGCATATCGTCATATTTGATAGACAGGTCTGGTGGTGGAGAGATTTACCTAGAAGATTGTAACATTGGTAAGGAGCTTGCTGGTGCATCAACTGAGAATATGAATATTGTTGCTGTCAATTCTAATTTTGATGCAATAAAAGGAAAGGGTCATTCTGTGTCTCTTAGCTCATGTAGACTTGAGAGTTCAGATGGGTCTGCCTTGGAGGGTATAACTGGAGAAATTTTTGACTCTCAGATTATATCATCATACGAGAAGATTTTGACAGAAGATGCTAATGTTTCATTTGATGGGTGCAACCTTGAAGTAAAAGGAATAAATCCTCCTGCTGGTGGGAGAAGTGTAAAACTTACAAAAACTGTAATAAATGGAAATCCAGAGCCAATGATGATACTTAACGACAGAGCCACAAAAAAAGTATCACCTATTTATAGAGTCAATGGAAATGGATATTCGTACTTCATACAAGCTATGCCAAAAGATTTCGTATCAAGAACTGTATCTAGTAGCACATATGCAAAGCACCAGAACGCGAAGCCTAACTTAACACTGTATATGACATCAGTTGACAATATTACCGACACAGACAGAATGACAGTTAAGGCATCTTTTGTATCCGAGGGGATATTGAAAGTTATTGATATGCCAGTTGTTGTTGATACTGCAAGTCAATGGGATGGTGTTCAGGTGGAGAATGAAAAGTATAAAGCACAGGTTGACCTATCCTCTTTTAGTATTGTCGATGGCTCAAAAATAAAGATGGTAATATCAATGTCTCATGAGAGTGGTAAAACATCATCTGTTAACATTGATACGATTCTTGGACAGGAGTAATGTATGGCAACAGGATATCGTATATGTCAAGTGAAGTTGATCCAAGGGGAGGCAAATAGTATGCGTGCCCCTATTAGTACAATAAGGGGTTAATGTGTCAATAGTAAAGGAAGATGTAGAGATTGGCGTTTTTAATTTTACCTATATGTATGATACTGTATTAGAGGGGCCAATGAGTGGTATCCTTATTGATATACCAAACTGTGAATCTGTTTTTGATATGACACCTTTTGGGGTGTGTTCTGTCGAAGACCCAGTGTCATTCTCTGTTTTAAAGAGATTTGCCATAAAAAAAGATGCATTTATAACAACTTTTGTATTTTTAGACCAGATGAAAGAGGAATATGATGTTGGTAGACCATTAGATATTCAAAGTATAGTGTTCGCCTTGAATCCGTACAGTCAAGATTATTATGTTAGGGCTGATGGGGAAAGAGAACTTATCCGTGAGTTTGGCTATAGAGAAGATACGACTATTATGCAGATGTTTGACAAGCTCAAGCCAGAAGTGTTTTCTCCTCCGAGAGTTCTTACTGAGTTCCTGTCTGAAATGGAAAGTCTAATGTTGAATATGCTCGACTATGAGTTGCTTGAGAGTCCGTATCTATATGCGTCTGAGTCTCCATATATACACATCGGTACAAAAATGAATAGGGTCATATACCCGTCGTCAACAATAAGCATAAAAGGAAAGAGAGGAAGATACGGTTCATATTAATGATATGCTAATGAAAATAGCAATAGACAAGGCAAGAAGACTTTTTGGTATGGGCCTTCTAAGTAAAGCGATAGGTGCATCGCCACAGGCAACAAAAAGTGGTGGGTCTGGACTAAAGACCTCTATGGACATGATTACTAGTAGAATTACATTCTGATAATTCTGCTATAATTAAACAAAAATAAAAAGGCTTAAGATGCTAATTAAAGAGAGTACATTTGATTTGACCAGTGATTCAATAATTGGATCAAAGACAAATCATTGTGATGGGGCTTGTGATTTTCTTACAAAGGAAGCTTCCGTTGATTCGGTTAAATATTTTAATGACTTGGTTCCAAAGCCAGACCATGTTTATCTATTGGTTGTGGCTATGACAGCAGGTGAGCATTATGGATGCTTTACAAGAGGAAATGATTTTATATCAGCAGAGGGAGAAATAAAGGATGTAGCCGATGTTAAAAAAAGAGACAGAGTGGTTTCCCATGATAACTCGATCAGTCTTACATATAAACCATTAGCCAAGGAGTATACTGGAAAGTTTACTACGATTACAGCTAGATGTATCCCCGATACTGAAAGTACGCAAGATCACAGGTTTAGAGTTGTTAAAAGAAAAGAGACAAAGTGCAAGAGGGATAAATATAAGCGATGCACGCCTAAGACTATGCAGAATTCAAATATATGTGGCAGGGGAAAAGGGTGTGATGTTCAGCACATAGATTATACTCATGAGTGGGTGGAGGCTAAGAATATAAAAAAAGGTGACTTTTTAGTGATACCCAGAAAAAGGATGACAAAAAAGGAGCAAAAAACAATAGATCCGTTTAGTTATGATTTTGCTAGGATATTCGGGTATTTTTTAGCAGAGGGGTCTTTTGGAAGACACAAGGGAAAGGCGAATAGCGTCCGTTTTTCTTTTCATGCTGATGAAATAGATTATAGGGATGAACTGTCATGCATATTTGACAGAATTGGAGTTGGATACACTATTACTAAACAGACCGAAAAGGCAGGAAAGTCAATTGATATTATTGCAACTTCAACATGGTTAGCAAAAATAGTTGAGAAGCATTGTGGAAGTGGATGCAAGAATATAGAGATGTCTCCGAGATTGTTTTTGCAGAGAGAAGATTTTATGCTTAGAATGATAGGGGCATATATTAATGGTGATGGTCACTCTTCTAGTCTTGACGGAAGAACAACGTTTCGTACTGTTAGTCGAAAACTATTAATTCAATTAAAGCAAATTTTATTTTCATTCGGTATACCAACATCTTATCATTGGAATGATAATCCGAAACAAAGAGATGTTAGTGTCTCCCCGTATGGACAAGCATCTTTTAATTTGGAGTATGGTGGTAAAATAGCCCCTTATTCGGATAAGATATCCAAGAACGGCTTTGTTTCAAAAAGCAAGACAGACTCAAAGGTTATCGTGTTGGACGAGTATATACTTGTTCCTGTTAATAAGGTCGAGACTACTCTTAAAAATGAAACAAGAATGGTTTACAATGCAAATATAGAGCGTGTCCACTCGTATCAGGTAAATTTTGTTTCAGTTGCAAATTCAAATCGTAATGGGGATTACTTTAAAAATGATGATTTAGTAAAGTATCACAAAATTTTTGAGAGTGCTGGTGTATTCTGGAATCACGACAACAAAGATAAGTCAAAGTCATCTGGGGTCGTAACAAAGTCATTCTGGAATGATATCATGCACAGGATAGAGCTGGTAATTGAAATGCCGCAGGATAAAGCCAGATATATTCCACAGCATATAGAAGATGGAATACCAATCAGAGTGTCAATGGGGCTTACTTGTCCAACAGAGACTTGCTCTATCTGTGGTCATGTTACTCGTGGTTCATATGCGAACAGATGTGACCATTTGAAATATATGATGAACACTGTTCTCCATGATGGAAAAAAAATATATGCAATATCTGGGACTCCATTCAAGATTTTTGACATATCAATTATTTCAGGTAGACAGGCAGACAAGGTTGCATTTTCAATGCTAACAAAAACAGCATCAGAGAAAGGTGGATTAAGTGGATTATAGAGAAACTAATGACTTCTTGACTCTCAAGAAGTTGTCTGACTTAGAAAAGAGAATCGAAAGTGATACCTTGGATGGAAAGTTTAAGGGTATGGTTAAAAAGAATATTGAGCCTGTAAAGGGTATAGTTAGGATGAGGTTTAGCACAAGAATACCTCTTTCTGATATGAATGAAAGCATTCGTTCTGGCACTGATGAGTTTGCCTCTCATGTTCACGCAAGAGGAATAGTTCTCAAGCCACAAGAGGCATTGTATCATGCTATAGGCAGGGAAGATAAGGCTCTATATGACTTGCTGTCGGGAATAACAATAACAGACATAATGGGGATGATTAGAAATAAGGCATCAGTAGCACAGTTTAAGTGCGGAAGAAACATGCATATATCTGAAAATGACGTTCCTAGGCATATTTCTCGCATCATGGTTCTCCGCTCGAACCTCCCTGAAGTTCTACGAAAAGAAGCATTGAAAGAGGAAGAATCACCTGATATAAGAGAGTCGTTTGAGTTGACAACAGAAAAAGGGGAAACCTTTATTCTTGGCTCAAAATATGTAAAGAAGAACTTTAGCCAGATAGAAAAGTATGTCAATGATGGCACTATAGTTAAAGTAATAAAACTATATCATAACGGAAACAAGTCAAGTAATTTGATAAAAAAAGCAGAAGTTGACATACTGGATAGTATGTACTTGTCTACACTGTATGGTTTCTGAAAAAAAATGATATAATATACCAATAAATTCACAAAGGAATAAAAATGAGCGATTCTACCAACAAGAATGACATCTTGTCTACTATAATGGGGTCTCTTTCTGCAGGGGAAGAAACCGTTTTATCAAAATCAGCTGCTGCTACATCTGGTACAAATCAAGTAACCAAAACAGAGGACTTGAAGTACCCAGCACAGAAGAGTGATAAGCCTACTTGTACTGAGAAGAAACTTGGTCTCGCAGGGCTTCCTGTAAACGGAGGAAAAGGCTCGACCGAAGACCTTAATAATCCTGGGGATGCTACTGGTGGTGGATTAAGTGGTGGTGCAACAGAGAATCTTCAGGTCAAAAAGATGCCGACAGAATCTCCTACTTACCTAACAAAGAGAGCAGCGATATACAATCATTTAAATGAAGCTACTGGTCTTGCTCTTGAAAAAGTTGCAGGTGATATGAATGAGCAAGATTTTCTACTGAAGCAAGCGAGTGAAATACTCGGTGTTGAGGCAGGAGAGCTTGAAAAGACAGCCGTAGCACTAGCTGATGCTATGTTTGACAGATTCACTGAGAGATTAAAGGGTATCTAATGACTACTGAAACTGCAGAGTTAAGGAAAATCGCACAAGAGGTTATGTCCAACGGTATAACCTTTTCTCGTGGGAAAAACATAAGAAGACTGCTTAAAGAGGCTAAAGTAATGGCTATTATTAGCCTTGTGAAAAAAAATAAGGGATAACACTTGAGATTCGATGACTACAACTTTAAAGCAAGGTACAAGAAGCACCCATTGCTGTCAAACTTTTCAGATGTACTTCCATCGAACATTAAAGATATGTTTAAATGGATGGAGTTTATTGTCCATAATAGTCCCATTGCTGCGGCTGGAATAAAGAAGTTATCTGAAGTTCCAGTAACAAACTTTAAATATTCATCTGTTGGTGATAGGTCAGAGACTACAAATATTGACCCAAATAGCTGGAAGACGATACTTGAAAAATCACTTAAAATGAAGAGTGTGCTTTTGAATATATCGTACAATACCTTAGTTTATGGAAACTGTTTTGTATCGGTGTATACCCCCATAGATAGACGATGTGAATGTCGAAGCTGTAAAGGGGAGTGGTCAATGGTGCATCTCCGTGGAGTAAAGGTGTCTATTAGAAATAACAATGAAGGTGGGTACAACCCAACAGAGGAAGTGTACCTTGAAAAGAAATATAATCCTTCCGCTAAAAAAGATAAGGACTCTACATCGTCACTAAAAGGTAGAGGAAAGAAAAGCAAGGTTAAATTTGAAGCGATGTGTCCTGTGTGTCGTTCAATTCAAGAGTTTAATTCAAAAGATATCCACATTAAGTCTCATCAGGACATGAATATTATTGTTTGGGATCCAAATTCTATCCAGTTATCAAGTAATCAGATATCTGGAAGGACAGACTTTTTCTATACGATACCAGAGGCAACAAAAGGTAGAATAAAAAGGAATGATATTGCCTTACTTGCAACTCTTCCGTTAGCAATGCTTGAAGCTGCATTAACCAAAAAGATATTTAAATTTGCAGATGGTCATATTCATCATGTAAAGAGAGATATTATTAGTGGGCTAAGTACAGCTTGGGGTATGCCTGCTCTCGCATCTGCTATTCCAGCATTCATGACTCTAATGGTGATGCGAAAAGCAAATGAAACAATAGCCTCTGATTATATGGTTCCACTACGGATAATGTATCCAAACCAAGGTGGTGGTGGTTCAGATATGTATAATTATATGAATGGTGGGGATTTCGCAGGCAATATAAAGCGAATGCTAGACCAATGGAAGCTTGACCCTGCAGCTGTACAAACAGCACCTTTTGCTATAGGGGTCGAAACTGTACTTGGAGACGGAAAGCTTTTGAATTTACATCAAGACATAGAGCAGCTTGAAGCTAATATAGCAAATTCACTTGGAATTCCTATAGAGTTTATCAAGGGTGGACTTAGTTATACTGCACAGGGCAGTTCTCTTAGGCTACTTGAGAATCAATTAGAAAAGGTTTCGTCATCACTTGAAGAGGTTATTGAGTTTGTTATTGGTAGAGTTTCAAGCTCTCTAGCTAAAACACCAATTGTTGTCGAGATGGTATCATTTAAAATAATTGATGACATGCAAGAGAAAGCCGCCATTATTCAGCTAGCACTTCAGGGTCAAAACAGTGTCAGTAGAGGAACTATCCTTGAGATGTTCAACATGGATGCTGTTGCTGAGAAGAAGAGAATCGAAGAGGATCAAAAAGACGATGTTCGTTCACAAGTGGAAATGCAACGGTTTAGTCAGCAAGTATCCTCATCTATAGAGGAGCAGGCGGCGAACGATGCACAGATGAATAATAGTACATTTACTGCATTAAATCAACAAGCACTTATGACAGAGGCTCAATCATATGTTGAGCAACTCAAGATGATGGATGATGGTGCTAAGAAGTCGCAACTGGATGAAATGTCCAAGACAAACTATATCCTGTATAGTACAGTCAAAGCTCTTCTTGACATGGGGGAGAACAAGCAGGACTACGCTCAAAAAATGCAAGATAAAGAAGCTGAGAAAAATCAACAAGGATAAGCTATATCTTTGAAATCCTAGGTATAATCTCTAAAACCTAGGAGCTTAAAATGCAAAAAATCACAAAGCATAATAAATATATTGTAAAAAAAGAAAGCCACTATTTTATTCATTCACTTATAGCGAATGATGATATAGTTGTAGACTTGGATATGCCACTAGAAGTAGCAGGAGATTTATTCTCTGCTGGGAGTGTGCAGTCGAATGTTGATTTGTCCATAGAGGGGAAAGCAGTAATCGGTGGTGGATATACTGGGGCAACATTGGCTGCAAAGAAAGGTATACAGATAGTATTAACATGTTCATCTACTGGCTCCATTCGCTCTGACAAGGCTATAAAGCTTCTTGACAAAGCAAGTATCGAGGGGAGCCTTATGTCTAACACCAAGATATCTACCTATGGATACCTTATTGTGGGTGGAGATGTTTCTGCTGGAGAGGCGATGACCGCTAACAGTTTCTTTGTGGTCTATGGGTCACTGGTTGCTGGTATGAAGCTTGACGCTAAAGATTCCTTTGCTTGTGATGGAGTGGTTAAGATTGCAGGTGTGCCAGTAGATACCTATGCTAGGGTATGCTTAAACGACAAAGTGTTTATTAAGACTGGGGACACGGTAAATTCTTATAGTGCGGGTAGTGAAGATGAAGTTATTGTCTCATATGATAAAAGCAGAAGAGAGATAATGAAGAAGAAGCCTACAGATATGAGTCCAAATGAAGTTGTCTTGGTTATGCTTGATTCTTTATTCAAGACGATATCATTTAAAATTCCAAAGATTAAAAAGGGCGAAGAGTAATCTTCACCCGTGGATTAAGTTCCACAACTTAAACAACCATCCTCTATGTCTGATTTTGGTGTGTTCGTATAGTACCAAGTTTTCATTCCTAGCTTCCACGCTAATAGCTTTAGCTTAAGTATAAACTCATAACTCCAAAACTCTTCTTTTAGGTAGATATTGAATGCCTGACTTTGGTCTATCCACATTTGCCTAATACAATTCAAGATAATAAGTGCCTCTGGTCTCGTCTGATATGCTAATGAGTACCATTGCCCAAGCTTTTGTATCTCTGGGGCAAGCACACTACCAGAAGTAGCACCATCCAATTGATACTCAAGCTCATGCAGTGGCTCATTTGCCTCTGTTAGATTTTTTGCATTTGCACTAGAAGCAGTCGGTGCTGTTGCCATCATTAGAATATTTCTCACACCATCCTTTTTGATTTTGGCTTTTAGCATTTTTGCCGCTTCTTTATCGTGTAGGTGTTCAAACTTCTTTTTCAGGATCTTGTTGGCAGTGTCGTAGGGAAGCTGACCTTCATCCCATTTTGTTCCTGCCATATTCTCATTTCTTCCACGCTCTCTAGCCACTTCAGTATTGGCATAGATGATTGAGTTGGAAAGCTTTTGAAAGGCCAAATATGTGAACTCTTGGGCTTTAATGTCATCCATTTTTATCTGATGCTTAGCCATGTAGTTAGCAGTATTGCTTTGACCAAGACCCATATAGCGATATTTCTTGTTGGTGTATTCTCCAGCAGAACGCATATACGACCCAATATCTATGGTGTTGTCCAGAACTAGGCTCACGATATATACAACCTCGTCCATCTCGGCTTTAGGCTTATCGAGTATCAGCATGTTGTACGAGGCAAGGTTACATATTGCTATCTCCTGTCCATCTGTAATTTTTGTTGTTACAGGTGTTCCATCAATATCTATGGTCTCTTCTGATACAATCTCTCCTGGTCGAGAAGGCTCAAGTATCTCGGCACATAAATTTGAAGACCCAACATATCTGTTTGTCATGGTTGTTCTGTTTACTGTGTCAAGCAGAATCTCATATATGTTTCCTGTCTGGAACGCATACTTGATGAACTTTTTAAACACATCAGACTTTGCCTCAAGCTTTTTTCTTCTGATTGACTTGTTATTTACATACTCAAGGTATCTTTTTTCCCAAGCATCTCCAAACAATGTATTTAGGTCAGGAGTATCGAGTGGGTCGAATAAGTATATATCTCCACCAGACTCAATCATTTTATAGAAGTAATCATTGGTAGCAAGAGAATATTTCAAGTGCAAGGCTCTATTTTCCTCTGTCCCACTAGACGCATCTTTTAGCTCAAGGAAAGTGTCTGCTTCATAGTGCCACCAAGTACAAGTAACTACTGCTGAGCCTCTTCTTGTGTCTCCCTGCATTAGAGATTGAATTACTGATTGAATATTTCTGATGTGAGGAACAATACCACCAGAGGTAACACCATTTTTTGTTTTACTTCCAACGGCTTGAATGAGAGATATATCAAATGCTACTCCCCCGCCACCTTTAGTGTATTGACCAGCAGTTTCAAGTGAGTTCATTAAGTCCCCAGTTGAGTTTCCTATAGTGTTCAGGATACAAGAAGCGTAGCTGTCAAGCAGAGTAAATGAGTTATTCATGATTGGTGTTGCCAGTGTGGCTAGACCAAGAGTTAGAATCCAGTATAGTTTCTGGACAATCTCTCTTCTTGTGAACCTTAGTCCAGGCATAAACTCTGACCCAAGATTCCAAGAGATACCCATGGCCACCCGCATATATGTCATTTGTGGTAGCTCAAGCCTTTTGCCATTGGGGAGTCGCTTACAGTACTTTGCATCAAATGTGGTCAATGCGTTATGAGTAAAAGTATAGTCTTGCTCAGGGTCGATAATACAGTCAAAGAACTCTATGTCCTCTTCCGAATATTTTGATAATATATCTCCAGAGTAGATTTTGTTTTCAACTCCAAGCTTTAGAACTTTGCTTAGATGAGGATAAGTTTTATTCTTTATTCCGTGCACTGAGTCACTATACATCTTCATGAGATGAAGTTTTGCAGCGGCAAATTCCCAGCTAGGAGAAATTCTCGATATTTTCTCCTTGGCTGTATCTATAGCATTGTCAAACACATCGGAGATTAGCATCTCCTCTACTATTTTTACCTCTGTGTCTCTCATCAGTGCTTCTGCCATGACACTACTCCCCGTTGCCCACAGAGCGACATTCATCATTTTGTCTGGCATCCATGGCTCCACCTTGCCACTTCTCTTTGTGATGTTGATATCTGGCATGTTACTCAGGTTTGTTTTGGACATGGAAAGTACCTCCGTTTAGTATATTTTGTAAATCATCAGGGCTCATAGTGATGGTGTCATGAAACTCATCTTCTCTAAGAACACCAATATTATAGGAAAGAAGGTCTGTCTCTTGGGCTAATGCTTTTGACCCATTGATCTTCTTGTTCTTGTTGAAGAATCGAACAATGTCATTCTCTTTTTTATTTAACTTTGGAGCATGAACACCTATTTTATCCAGTGCATTCCAAGACAAACACTCAAGAAACTCTCGGATACTCTCGTCTGTAAACCCGTTAATGTGCTGTACAGAAGAGAGATATTTGAACCATTCCATCTCCCCTTCAATTACCTCATCGAACATATCTCTTGCGAGTTGGTCAAAATTCATCTCTTTCATTATCTCAGTGAAGCCCTCAGAACGCTCAAGCTGTAATGTATTGATGAGGTTTGCAAAGATTACTGTGTGTATAATCTCATCATTCAGTATAAGCTTTATGCTATTTGTTGACCCTTGAAGTGCTTGGTTGTGAATGGAGTTTATCTTGAATGTGTAGAGGAACGACACCATGAATCTTAGATTCTCAAGAATGTATTGCTGAAGTAGTGCTTTTACAATTGCTTTCTTTTTTCTCTTTGTCGCTCTTTCTGGGGTAAGGAAGTCGAACCACTTTGACTTTGTATCTTCCTCTAGTTTTTTATATGTCGCTCTCTCTAAGTCAAGTCTCTTTCTTATGTTGCTGTTCTCAAAGCCGTCAGTAAAGAATGCTTCTGGGTCAGGGAAAACCTCTCGAATATTCCAAGAATAAGATTCGCTGTGTATAAGCTCGAAGTGTGCCTGCCACTTCAGTATCGCTTCCCATTCTGGAGAAGTAACCATGTCAGATAAGACATTGTCTAAAAATCTATTTGCTAAGCTGTCAGCAAGCGTTTGAAACAGTAGATTTAGTCTGTAGATTTCCAAGTATGATGAGGTAAGCACGCTCATTACAATTGTTTTGTCTTTTGAGTATGAGATTTCACGAGGGAACCAAGTTGCACCTTGCTGGGCTTTTATTAGCTTCTCAGAATATTCATACTTATATCTGTCGTATCTCTGTATACCATCGTAGTCCCCAAGGAAGATTTTTACCTCCTTTAGTGGGACAGACTTATTAAAGTCTATAATGTCCATTGCACTCATTAGTTATGTCCTCTGTATGCTATTTCTAAGTGTTCGTAGAGGACATCTTCAAACTCATCGTCCAGCTCAACTGTTTCAAGAGACTCCATCATGAAAACATTATCCTCTGTGTTCCCACCGTCCCACATCTTAATGTATGAGCCATCTTTGTATCCGTGTTCCTGTCTGAACTTATTAAGGACACCTTTTCCAAGGTAGAGCTTTAATGTGAAGTTTAGATCCATTCCTAGCGACAGACATAATCTTCCTATTCTACCAAGGATATCTGCGGCATCAGAGGTATCAAGACATCCAAGAATTACCTGTTCGGCATTGGCGATTACCGTTTCGTTGTCAATCTCCGTTGCTTCTGGCTCTTGTAGAGCAAGTAGTTTGTCTCTCATTGATTCAGTGTTGTTTCCAAAGTCAACAAGATAGATAGATAGTGCAAAGTGTAGCATGTCAATTGCTTCTAGTCTTGCGTTTGGAATGTCAATCTCCTCATCTCTCCACCATTTATGATTCATGGAGTTGATTAGCTCTGCACCTTCGAGGAAACACTCTCTTCTAAAGTTTAGATTTTGCTCTTTCCAGTCTTTGCCTGCTGTGAGGATGTTTAATTTAGTTTGTTTCTCTAGCATAATTTTTAAGTGGTCGATGTGTTCCATAAGGGAATCCTTTCTTTTGTGAGTGTATGATTTTAGCATAAAAAGAAGAATAGATAGTTAACGAGTAGGTCGATTCTTCTTTTTGAATCTATGTTTAAATTTATCTGATGTCATTAGAACATCAGATATCTGAGGAGGAGGGTTCTTTAGTATTTCCTCTGATTCTATAACCAGATTTCTACCGTACTCTCCTTCTTTCCACCTTTTTTCAATAGTAGCTATTTGAAATAGCCACTCTGATATTGGTAGAGTTTTATTTTTTCTTCCCCGACGAATCTTTCGGGGTCGTACTGGGCGTATTTTTTGCTCTTGATCTCTTGCGTGGTGGAGGAGAACTTATTTCTACTTCTGTAATCTTACCACCATTTGGAAGTAAAGCTTTTTGTAGCTCTGCCATTGTCAACTCTATTGTTAGTTTTAGTTTTTCTCCTGCCATACTATGCCTCCTGAGCTTTGTATTTGTCTGGAATAATCATTCCATCTTTGATGTTATCAGGTCTTCGATTCTGGAGGCTTATAGCTATCTCGTATAGCTCCTTGCTTCCCCCTTCTGATTTAAACCTTTTTTCTAGGCCTCCAAATCCTCCCATCCAAGCTCGAACAGTCATCTTTTCTACACCTATCTTTGTCTCAGGCTCAACTATCGGAGTCTCCTTGGTTTTTGATTCAATAAGGTCTACTTTCTTGACTGTTTCCTCTGTAGCTATCTGAACTCTTTCATTCTCCCAGCCCTTTCCGATTTTTATTACCCCTGCACCAAATCCCTCTGGAACGCTATCAATTAGTCTGTCCCTGACTTTTATGGCTTCCTCGTCTGATATTTCTCGGTTTTTCCACTTGGTTTCAAGTGTTAACTTATCAATCTTCCACGCACCAACCAGAATGTGAAAATCTGTATCACTCGTCTGTTCGCTTGTGCTTGTGCTTGGGGTTGGCTTGGTTACTGGCTCCATCTTCTTGTCAGCTACAAACTCGTCCTTGTAAGCCTCTCTTGTAAGAATTGTCCCACCGATACTAGAGGGCATAACATCAAGAAGCTTGTTCGCCATATGGTTCATGTTCTCCCCAAACTCTCCAGTCTTCCATAACTTATCCAGCTCTCTATGTGCAGCAACCCACTCTTCTGCAGACATATTCTCATGGAATAATTCTTTTTCTGGATCAGGCTCTGGGTCAAATGGAGTGCTTAGGACATCCTCCTCTGTAGTGGTCTCAATAACCTCAGTTGTAACCTCTGTATTTGTTGGCTCAATAACTTCATTTGTTGGTTCAACCACAGGCTCAGCAATTGATAAATTTATTACCTCACTTTTTATTCCATATGGCTTTCGAGACTCCAGCAATTCTATGTCCTTAGATAGCTCATCTTCTGTTTCTCCGTTTCTGAATCTTTCCTCGATGTCATCTCTCTCTTCCATCCACTTTACCCTGCTGAGATTTTTAAGAGGTCTGGGTTTAGAAGCTTCCTCTTCTATCTCCTTTAGGTTAGCTAACGTAGCCTTGGTTTTATCGTCTATATTTTCATCTGAAAATACTTCTTCAGGCGGTCTTGGCTCTTCGACAACCACCACTTCTACTGGTTTTTCGACAACTTTTGGCTCTTCGACAACCACCACTTCTACTGGTTTTTCGACAACTTTTGGCTCTTCGACAACCACCACTTCTACTGGTTTTTC
>Ga0256827_10000035_pt1 | contig 66593 bp, 63 predicted proteins | sample CV84metaG_FD_185977 | JGI IMG/M metagenome (GOLD analysis project Ga0256827, IMG submission 185977) | Hydrothermal vent microbial communities from East Pacific Rise, Pacific Ocean - CV84 | ecosystem: Environmental > Aquatic > Marine > Hydrothermal vents | place: Pacific Ocean: East Pacific Rise... | reverse complement strand
GATGTTGGGTGGATTTATTACAGTACAAATGGTAGGAAGTATTTTGGGAAGTGGTCTTTTATGGAGACGCATCTCTAATTATGAGAAAATGCTCTCATTGGCTTTTGTTTTTATGATACTGGCATTTGTCGTTGCGCTATTTGCTCAAAGTATTTACAGTTACGCCTTCATATTTTTACTTTTAGGTATTGGATTAGATGGTTTTTCTAATAGTAGTATGAACTTGGTCATTGAAATTGCTCCAGAAGAGAAACGACCTGTCTATACTGCTATTCAAACTAACCTTGTCTCATTTGGACTCTTTTTCCCTATATTGGGTGGTCTACTTTTGAAGTTTATGGAGAGTTATACCCTTATTTATATATTAACCATTCTCCTTTTATCTATAGGACTTTGGATTAGTCTAAGGTTAAATAAGATTTGAAATATTCAAATTAATCTTTATAAATAATAACGTAAAACAAACTCCTTGAATTATTATAAAGTTATGATAGTTTTGAAATGTAAGGGAAAAAGCGAAGAAAGAGAGGGATAAAGGAGAGCTATTTACTCTCTTTATCTTTAGAACCAGTACTATCATTGTCATCTTCGCCACCACCTGCCATGAGGTATTTACCATACATCATACCTGCAACAACAACAATAACAACCAAATATGCAACCCAAGGTTCTCTATTCATACTAACTCCTTATTTTTTTGTCATGGTTTTAATATAAAGATATCCTATATCTTCACCAACAGTTATTTTACCAATAATATTCCAATTTCCAGTTTTTTCTATCTTAGCTTTTGTGGAATAGATATCATTCTCAAATTTAAAGGAATCAAGGTTAATATCGTACATATCTTGAATAGGTCTTGTAATTTGAAATTCAATCTTTGCATTAGATAGAGGTTTATTACTTTTATCAAATACAGAAATTGTTAAACTATTATCCCCAACATTTAAAATATTTTGGTTATGACTCTTCTTCTCTAATGAACGCTGTCCATAACGTAAATCAGAAAAGTCCATACCTACTGTTCTATTATTAATAGTGACTTTTGTCTGATATTTAGCATTAAATTTAGCATTAGAGATAACCATTTTATTAAAGTTTTCATCAACATCTTGATAGGAGGTCATAAAACTTTTATCTTCATAAACTGGTGTATTAACAGCACTCTTAACCGTCCATACAATCATGGAAAAAGTTATACCAAAAATAAAAAAGAAAAAAGCCAACCAAAAATGATATTTTTGAAGTTTTATTCTCATTTACTTTTCCTTTTATCTTTCCATAAAGCATAACTGTAAACTATAAGTCCAGTCACAACTATAATATACATAAAAATCTTCCATATTAAAGCAAAGGTTCTTCCTCCACCACTAATAATGGAATCTACTTTAACCCCTTTTGATTCAGCAACGGATTCAACCACAGCAGAATAACCATTTAACAAACCTGCTGACATTTTTGCTTTAGGAGAGTTTTTATCATAAGAGGCTAAAAGGGGAATAATATAACCACTAAGTATGGTATCTCTATCTATAGCATTCTTAAGTTCATCACTAGAAAGCATATTGACATGTTTATCTTGAAGAGAAACAGTTAAAAGAACATAAGGGTCTCTTAAATCTTTAATAAGCGTTGTTTCAAAACTTTTTATAAACTCTATTTTGCTTTTAGTATCGCTAAAAGTTTTATCAGCATAACGATCACTTGCATAAACATAGACACTAACGCCTGTTTTTACAAAAAGTTCATTTCCCATAATATCTATTTTTTCAATAGTACGAGGGTCAATACTCTCTTTACCTTTTAAAATAAACTTACTATCAATATTTTTAATTTGAGGAACAGAGCTGTTATTGTCTGCTGAAATTTGAAGTGTGAGTGTAAGAAGGAGTGCAAAAAGCACCCCAACATTTTTTAAAAAACTTTTCATTTAACCAACGAATACTCTAGTTGGATCTAGAAAAGAGAGCATAATTGTTACTACTGCTGATGCTACTAGCATTAATCCAATAATTTTATCCATTACTTTTCTCCTTGAATTGTTCTCTGCTTAATGTTATCTAAACTGTTCATTTTAAGACCATTAAGGTCAGCATTAACAGAATAAAATGTTTCAGCATTTTCATTTTGTACTACAATTGCATTAAATGTTAAAACACCTAAAATGGTGAGTAACAATGCAACAGCAATAAAATAACCAGTTAATCCATGAAGAAGACTCCATAGTCCTCCCTCAGTTTGTGGATCGATTTGTGTATTTCCTGCCATCTATTATCCTTTTACCTGAATTGAGTTAAGGAAATGTCTCAACGATTTTTCTTGAGTCTCATTTAGACGACCCTTAAAGCTAGGCATTGTACCAATAGCACCTTTTTTACCATTTTCAAGAACTTTTCCAACCAAAGTATCATCAAATGCTGATAGATTTGGAGCCATTCCGTTCATCCCTTTTCCATCTGGTCCATGACATGACGCACACGCAGCAAATGCAGCAGGTTGTTCACCTTGCATACCAGATGCTATCCATGTAGCAATTGCTTCTGCATCAGCACCACTTGCCATACCTGGAGGCATTGCACCCATTGGATACGCAAGATTATTTGATCCATTGTTAATTGCATGAAGTACTTGCTCTTTACTCAATCTATGCGTTAAATCTTGTGCTTTACCATCAATACCTTCTGCATCAACACCATGACAAGGAGCACACTGTACTAAGAATACAGACTCACCCATTGCTACAAGTGTATCATCACTTGGATTCTCCCAAGCTTTAGCAAATTTGGCATTGTTTTCTAATACCTCTTCGTTGTATTGACCAATTTGTGAAAACTGGTTGGTTGGATAACCTACAAAAAAGTACCACATCATCCAAATAATAGTACCCATGAAGATTAAAGCCCATCCAGAAGGAACTGGATTTGTATACTCACCAATTCCATCCCAATTCTCAGCAGCCAGTTCTCCTGTTGCTGTATCATTCTTAATTTGGTTAACATACTTGATTACGGTAGCTACAGTAATAGCTATAATCGCGAATGCACCTAACATTGTTAATGTATTAATATAATCGTCACTCTGAAATGCATCACCTGCTACGAAGTAAGTTCCTGCCATCAAAACTACGACGAAAACAATACCACCTATGACCATATTTTTCATATTGTGTTTCCTCCTAATCGTTATTTATATTTTGAATTTTCTCTTTTTTCAAGAGGAGTTGCATCAAGAGAATCATTAAGTACCAAATCTGAATACTTTTCAAAGTCTCTCTCTCCACTTCTCTGTCGTTTGTAGATAGAAAAAGCATATCCATAAAATATTATGAATACAAAAAGAAGAATAAAAAACTTGCCATATCCTGCCATTGTCATTAATGTCTCTTGATCCATAGTCTACCTCTTATTTTAAAGAATTTAAGTATGCGATTAACGCTACTATTTCAGGAACTTCGCCCTTAGCAACTGCATCTTTAACCGACTGGTTTTTCATATCAGCTGCAATTTTTTTAGCATCTTCCAATGCTTGAGCTTTAGCATCTTCCCAAGAACCAAGTTTAGGCATACCTTTTTTATCATAAGGAACACCAAATACTGATTTTTGAGTATTTGCATTTGCATATGCTGTTGCAACATCTGCACTGTTTGTAAACATATGTGGGTACTTAGGCATAATTGAACCTGGAACAACATCTGAAGGTGACATCATGTGATTCTCATGCCAATCAGTTGTTCGGTAGTTACCAACTCTATGTAAATCTGGACCTGTTCTTTTAGAACCCCAAAGGAATGGTCTGTCATAAGCATATTCACCAGAAAGTGAATACATACCATATCTGTCTGTTTCAGACTTAAATGGACGAATCAACTGTGAGTGACATGCATTACAACTGTCTTTAATATAAACTTGTCGTCCTGCTAATTGTAATACTGTTTTAGGTTTTGTTCCTACAGTAGGTTGTGAAGCTTTCGCAAAATCTGGTACGATTTCAATAAACCCTGCAAATGCTACTGTTAAAAACAGCATCACAGCAAAGAAAAATGGTCTTTGTTCTAACCAATGAAACATAATTTCTCCTTTCTCTTAAGATGCCATAGGCGATGCATTTGCTGGCTCTTTATCAAGCACTCTACCTGAAGTCATAGTTTTGAAAATGTTAAATGCAAATAATAAGAATCCAATTAGGTAGAATAATCCACCAAGACCTCTAAGCGTGTAATATGGGTGAAGTACAGTTACTGTATCGATAAATGAGTAAAGCAATGAACCATATTCATCATAAGCTCTCCACATCATACCTTGAGTAATACCTGCAATCCACATAGAAGTAAAGTAAAGAACAATACCTACAGTTTGAATCCAGAATTGAGTCTCCATAAGTTTCTTAGAGTAAATTTCTCTTTTAAACATTCTAGGTGCCATATGGAAGATTGAAGCCATAATCATAAATCCAACCCAACCAAGAGTACCATCATGAACGTGTCCTGGAATCCAATCTGTAAAGTGAGCAATAGCATTTACTGATTTAATCGCCTGAATAGGTCCTTCAATTGTACTTAACATATAGAATGTTGAAGCCATAATCATAAACTTAATTAATGGTGATGTTTGAAGTTGTCCCCACTCACCTTTCATGGTAAGAAGCATGTTAATAGCACTTCCCCAAGATGGTAAAATAAGTACAACTGACATCGCAGAACCCATAGTCTGCATCCAATCTGGAACAGTTGAGTAGATTAAGTGGTGACCACCAGCCCAAAGGTAAACAAACATTAATCCCCAAAATGCAAGAACTGACAACTTATATGAAAATACATTTTGTCCAGATTCTTTTGGTAGGAAGTAATAAATCATACCGATAATTGGTGTTGTAAATACAAATGCAACAGCATTGTGTCCATACCACCATTGTACTAACGCATCATTTGTCCCTGCATACATAGAGATTGAATGCATTGCTGAACTTGGAGCACCATTTGCCCAGAACATTGTAGGAACTTCCATGTTGTTAAACAAGAACAACATAGCAACAGCTAAGAATGATGACATATAATACCAAGTAGAAACATAAATGGTTCTCTCACGTCTCATACCAATCATTCCAAACATTGCTACACCCCATAGAACCCACCATACAACAACAAGTAAATCAAGTGGCCATTCCAACTCGGCATACTCTTTAGAAGTTGTAAAACCTGTAATAAGTGTTACAACTGCTAAAAGAATTGTTATAAAGTAAAGCCAAAAGTGTAACTTCGCTACTGTCATTAAAAATTTAGACTCGTTAAGAGACATTTTTAATGTTCTCTGTCCAACATAATACCATGTTGCAAAAATACCACTAACGGTAAAACCAAATGCTACACCGTTGGTGTGTAAAGGTCTTAACCTTCCAAATGTACCATATTCCCCTGCTAAGTTACTTAACTCTGGAAATGCAAGTTGAAAAGCGATGATAACACCTACTAGCATACCGATGATACCAAACAAAATTGTAGAAAACGTAAACAGTTTTACTACTGAGTAATCATACTCAAGTTGTGCATTGCTTTGCATCAATACCTCCTCTTAAAAATTTTGATAGAATAGTGACATAATGTGACTATCTAATTTTAATGGTATAAAGATAACCATTAATATACACTTAAATTTATGATAAAGATGCCTTATAATAAGTAACTTGTTTCCTTTAAAGCGTAGCATAAAATTTATATATATTGAAAGGTGTTTTATAATGTTAACAGAGCAATATAAAGAGGCAATTGAAAATAGTAATATCGTCTCTAAAACTGATATTCATGGGATTATAACCTTTGTCAATGATGAATTTTGTGCCATATCTGGATATAACAGAGAAGAGCTTATCGGTAAAACGCATAACATTGTAAAGCATCCTGATGTTCCAACAAGTAACTTCCAAAAACTTTGGAAAACAATCAAGGAAAAAAGAACCTATAAAGCTACTGTTAGAAATCGAGCAAAAGATGGTTCTGATTTTTACCTAAATACAACCATCACTCCTATATTGGATGAAAAAGGGGAGATTGAAGAGTTTATAGCCATTAGATATAATGTTACCAAAGAGATAGAGTTAAAATTTGCCTTAGATAAAAAACAAGAACTACTCTTTATGCAATCAAGATTTGCCAGTTTAGGTCAAATGATAGCCAATATTGCTCACCAATGGAGACAGCCACTCTCAGAACTTAACTTAACACTTTTTTCTCTTAAAAAAGCTTCTGAAAAATCAGAAAAAGAAGATATTGTGAAATACTATAATGAAAGTAAAAAATTAATAAAAGATATGTCTCAAACCATTGAAGACTTTTCAAACTTTTTTAATCCAAATAAAAAAACCATATCTTTTTATTTAACTGATGCTATTCACGATGCTATAGAAATACTAAAAAACGATATTAAAAAAAATAAAATCTACATATCCGTTAAATCTGAAAATATTTTAGTTGATGGTATATCAAATGAATTAACTCAGGTTATTATTAATATCATACTTAATGCAAAAGATGCATTTTTAATAAAAGAGATAGAAAACAGACAAATAAATATAACTATTTCAAAATCATATATTGGGACAAAAGTATTTGCTTTTATCATTATAAAAGACAATGCAGGAGGGATTCAAGAGGAGAACCTTGAACGAATATTTGAGCCATACTTTACAACCAAACACTCTTCCATAGGGACAGGTATTGGACTCTTTATCTCCAGTTTAATTATTCAAAAAAGTCTGCATGGTAGCATTGAGGCTATAAATATAGATAATGGTGCAAAATTTACCATTACCATACCTATTAAATAAAAAGGGAAACAGATGTACAATCAATTTAAAACAACAACCATATTATTAGCTGAAGATGAAAAAAAATTGGCTCTTGCGATGAAAACTGCTATTGGTGAATATTTTCATAAATTTATAGTTACCCATGATGGAAAAGAAGCATTAGAAGCTTATAAGAAATATATGCCACATATCGTTATTACCGATATTTTAATGCCAAAACTTACAGGACTAGAACTTATGAAAGAGTTACGTAAAGTTAATAGTGATATACCTATTATTATTTTAAGTGCCCATAGTGATAGTGATAAATTATTAAAGGCTATCGACTTAGGTGTAACAAAATATTTTATAAAACCAGTTGACCCAGATGAACTTTTAGAGTATATCTCTGTACTTATACCTAAAATAAAACAAGAGAATATTATAAAACTAAAAAATAATTTTTATTTCAATATTGAAAAAAAAGAGCTTTATCTAAACGAATCAATGATAACTCTAACAAAAAGAGAGATACGTCTAATATCATTTTTACTAGAACAAAAAGAGTATATGTCAAATAACATAAGCATAAAAAGATTACTATGGAGTGAAGAGGCTTCTGATGAAAGGTTACGAACATTTATCAGAAGATTAAGAGCCAAGACTTCAAAAGATTTAATAATTAACAGTTCAGGCTTGGGCTATGGTATTGCTACTTAACCGTAACCTCCTCCTCTTTTTTACTTTGTTCTTTTTTCTCTTTCATTGCTTTAATCTTTTGCTCTTTTTCATAGGCAGCTTGTAAATCCTCTTCACTATCAAAGAGTAGACCGTCCATCATCTTTTTACTATCATCAAACTGCCCCCCTTTAGCAGCCCAAATAAAAATGCCTAAAAGGGTAAAACTTACTATAATCCCTACACTCAATTCCAATATTAAAATACTATTCAATTCTTATCCTTTATTTTAATTCTCATAGAGTTTCCTACAACCAGCAAAGAACTCAAACTCATAGAGAGTGCTGCAACCAAAGGTATAACATACCCAGCCATAGCAATAGGAATAGTTATAACATTATAGACTAAAGAGAGGGCTAAATTTTGTTTAATAAACTTAAATGTTCGTCGTGAAATAACAAAACTATCCTCTATTGCTTTCAATGAGTTATTCAGTATAACCACATCGCTTACAGCCAAGGCAACATCAGCTCCACTACCCATAGCTATCGCTACATCTGCATGAGAAAGAGCCAAAGCATCATTGATACCATCTCCAACCATAACAACTTTTTTCCCTTCATCTTTTAAACTTTTTACATAATTTGCTTTGTCAATAGGGGAAAGTTCGGCTCTATACTCTTTTAAATCTATGCTCTTAGCTACCCTACTAGCAACCTTATCATTGTCACCTGTTGCCATAATAACATTGACATTAATATCACTCAAATAAGTAATAAGCTTTTTGATTCCATCTTTTAAATTATCATCCAACTCAAAAGACAAAATCACTTTATCATCTAGTGCAAAATGATAAACGGTATAAACAGTATCAAATGAAAAATAAATGTTCAATTCATCCATAAGACGACTATTTCCAGCAACAATCATCCTGTCACCATAATACGCCTTTAAGCCCTTACCCTCTATCTGCTCTACATTTGTCAACTCTACTGTTTCTATTGAGTCAAAGTTCTTTTCCAAATATTTTTTAATCGCCAAACTTACAGGATGTGTTGAGCCATCACTTAAGGCATAAAGAGCTGGTAATATATCAGCATTTATCTCACCTGTAACCTTTTTTACATCCAGTTTACCCTCAGTAATCGTTCCTGTCTTATCCAAAACAACTGTATCGGCTTTTGAAAAGGTCTCTATAAATTTTGCCTCTTTAAAAAGCAATCCTTTTTCAGCAGCCCATGAGATACCAATAAGAGATGCGATAGGTGTCGCCAAAGCCAAAGCACAAGGACAGGCAATGACAATAACAGAGATAGCCACAATAAGTGCCTCTTCAAAATCTCCCCCATACCAATACCATCCTGCAAAAGTAACTATAGATAAAAGAAGAATGGTTATGGAAAAATATTTAGACAACTCATTGGTTGTATCCTCTATTTGAGGTTTTGAAGCCAAAGAGTCTTCTAATAGATTGACAATATTACTTAACGTAGAATTTGCATAATTTTTAGTAGCCGTATAACGAATCACCTTTCCAGAGTTAATTGTTCCACTATAAATAGTATCACCCTCTCTCTTCTCAACAGGCAAAGACTCTCCACTTAATGAACTCTCATCAAAGGTTGCTGTAGAACCTATAAGTATACCATCAACCGTTGCTTTTTCTCCTCTTTTTACTTCAATAATATCTCCGACATTTATAACATCTAAAGGAACTACCTTTTTAACACCATCTTCTACAATAGTCGCTTCATGGGGTACTTGTGAACGGATTTTATCCATCGTATCAATAGCATTCTTTTTACCTATCACTTCCAAATATTTACCCACTAAAACAAAAGTAATAATCATCGCAACCGAATCAAAATAACTATGACCTCGTCCTCCAAAAAGAACATATAAAGAGTAAATATAGGTAAGTGTTGCACCAGCAGAGACCAATAAATCCATGTTTACAATACGATTTTTTAGACCATAATATGCACCCTTGAAAAATATCCAACCACTATAAAAAAGTACAGGTGTAGCAAAAATAAACTCAGCAATATGCACCAAATGTAACGTCTCTTCTTTCATCCCTGTAAAAAAACCTGCATACTTTGCCACATCTATCATCATAATATTCATACTTGCAAAAACAGCAATTGCCATACGCATAAAATAATCTTTTTTATTTTTAGTCGCTTTTATATCTTCCTGTGTTCTATCATAAGGATAGGCATTATAACCGATGTTTCTAATCGTATCTATAACCTTTGAAAGTGCAATGGTATCTTCATCCCAAATAATTTTTGCCTTATTGTTTGTAAAATTAATCGTAGCATCCACAATCCCCTCTGTATTCGCCAATACCTTTTCATTTAACCAGATACATGCTGCACAATGAATCCCCTCTATGACCAAATCGACCGAAGAAAATCCATCGGCTGTAGTTTTAATATATCGTTGTTTAAAACTCTCCATATCAAAACTACTACTGTCACTCTCTATCTGTAAAGGTGGTGCTATTTTACTGTTTCCTATCTTCTCATAAAAACTATCTAAACCATCCTCTTTTAAGAGGTGATAAACCCCTTGGCAACCATTGCAACAAAAATATACATCTGGATTATTTTCCTCTGTAATCATAACCGATTCATCAAACTCTAACTGACAATGGGTACACTTAATATTAGACAATCACTATCCTTTTTGTCACTTTTTGTCACTAAAAACATAACTAAAAGTAATATTTATTATAATCTATAGATATAATAAGGAAAATTATATCTTAATTTTGTATTATATAAGTATTATATCAAAATCACAAGGAGTCTTTAATGCCATATCGTATAAAACGGTATTATGGTTATGTTATTGCTACAATATTTGCATTAACATTACCATTTATTAAAATTGGTGGAAATCACATTTTCCTATTGTCATTTGACAAAAAACAACTTCATCTTATGGGTACTGCATTTGATATGCAAGAACTTTATATGATGCCTTTTTTACTAATGTTACTGTTCATTGGTATTTTTGCTGTTACAGCTGTGGGTGGTCGAGCATTTTGTGGTTGGGCATGTCCTCAAACTATCTTTAGAGTTATCTATAGAGATTTAATTGAAACAAAATTACTGGGTCTTCGTAAAAGAATTAAAAACAAACAAAAAGAGCCTGACTATACTAAAAAAGAGAATCAAGGGAAACGTCTTTTAGGTATTGTAATCTGGTCTCTTTTAGCACTTATTGCAGCAGCTGATTTTTTATGGTTCTTTGTCCCCCCAGAAGATTTTTTCCAGTATATTCAACACCCTGGAGAGCATGGTATTATGATTGGGATGTTACTTGGTATCACAGCGTTCCTTGTCTATGATGTTGTATTCTTAAAAGAGGACTTCTGTATCTATGTTTGTCCCTATTCAAGAGTTCAATCTGTCCTTTATGATGAAGATACCCTTCAAGCCATCTATACCCCTAAAAGAGGTGGAGAGATTTACAATGAAGAGCATGAAAAAATTGTCTTTAAACAAAAAGATTTAGACAAAGAGCAGTATGACTGTACAGCATGTGAAAGCTGTGTAACTGTCTGTCCTACCCATATTGATATCCGTAAAGGTACACAGTTAGAGTGTATTAACTGTCTTGAATGTGTTGATGCCTGTACAACAGTTATGGGTAAACTGGGTAAAGAATCACTGGTTCAATGGACAAGTGTTAATGAAACCTTTAATGATACAAAAACCAAACTTCTTCGAGGTAAAACATATATGTATATCGTAGCATTGATTGCTATTTTGGTAGGATTGGTTGCTATGGGTGGAACAAAAGAGTACATGTTACTCAATGTTAACAAGACAACCCAAACCTATAAAATTAGACCAAACAATGAAGTTGTTAACAATTATGTAATGCTTTTCCAAAATACTGAACCTAAAAAACATACCTATAAACTCGAAATCATAGGTGAATATAAGGACAAAATTGAGATTCAAAGATTTAAAAAAGTAACACTCAGTCCAGGTAAAATGGCTAAAAAAGTGGTGACACTTTCAACAAAAGAGAGATTGGTCGATGATAAAACAAAAGATACTCCTCTAACTGTTATGTTAAAAGCATATGCAGTGGATGAACCAGATAGAGTATTTGTTCTTAGAAAGTCTGTATTTTTCTATCCAAGAGCCGATAAACTTAAATAAAAATATCCCCTTAAAAAAACAGTGGTGTTCCCCACTGTTTTTTCTTAACTTTTTTACAGCTTAATCTTTTAATTTAACTATATATATGTTATAATTTCACTAATAAATAACAGAATAAATTTTACAAAGGTATAAGTGATGAAAAAACTTTTGCTACTAACAATTATGCTTTATACACCTCTATTTGCTACATCTGTCAACACTTTTATTATTAAAAATAAAGATGGAAAAATACTTAAAGACAAACCGATAAATCATATCAAAAATATCTACTATGATGACTTACTTAAAGAGCAAGATGAGATATTAAAAGCCTTAGACAAACTTCAAAAAAAGAGAACAGAAAGTGGAGTTTATGATAAAAGTAATATTTTAAATAATGCCAAAACCTATTTAGGTGGGAAATATGTTTGGGGAGGAACGGTACCTGAAGGGTTTGACTGTTCAGGATATGTTCAATATGTTTATAAAAAAGAGGGTATTCAACTTCCAAGAACAGCAAATGAACAATCAAAAGTTGGACAAGATGTTACAGGACAAGCACTCCATAAAGGTGACTTACTCTTTTTTCTAACAGATAAAAGAAGGGGAATTCCTATAACCCATGTAGGGATGTATATAGGTGATAGCAAGTTTATTCATGCTGCCTCTTCAAAAAAAGGTATTATTATCTCTCCAATTACTCCAACCAGTAAATATGGGAAACTATTTGTAAAGGCTACACGGATTATCAAGTAGGGTGTAGTCCCCGACTACACCAGCATAAAGAAAGGCATAAAATTTATATTACGCCTTTCCACCCTTAGCACTCTGAATAGAATGGATATAAGAATAATCTATTTTAATGTCTGATTCTTTTGGAAGTTTAGTAATTAAACGCTCTACCATCCCCTCAAAATCTTCAAACAAATAATTTCCCATAGATCCTGGAATCGGATTTATCTCATTGAGTAAAACTTCCCCATCAACCACAAAAAAATCACAGCGTATAATAGAACCTTCAAAAATATTGGCATAAACTTTTTTAAAGGAGGTTTGAATATCAGACTTTAACTCAGCAGAAATCTCTGCATCTTCCACTTTTCCATCACGTGAAAAATCAAGATATTTCTTTTCAAAATCTAAAAACTCCTCTTTGTTTGGCTCTTCCACAATAGAGAGTTCAAACTCAGATGTTTTACACCCTGCTTGATTGTACTCCAATACCCCCTCTATAAATGGCTCTATCAACACTTGACTGTCAAACTCAAACGCTGTATCTAAAGCATAATCCAACTCATCAGTAGACTTTACAATAGAGACCCCAATACTCGAACCCAAACGTACAGGTTTAATAATCACAGGATATTCAAGCTCTACCTCACGACTATCTCCAGTGTTTAAAACAGAGTATGGGACAACTTTAACCCCTAAACTTTCAGCATAAAGTTTAGTATAGAGTTTATTGTAAGACAAAACTGAAGCATCAACACGTGGAGAGATATAAGAGATGTCATTAAACTCCAACAATGAAGCTATTTTTCCATCTTCCCCATCACGACCATGTATGAGGTTAAGAACCGTTCCCAAGTTTTGTTCTTTAAGCCCCATCATTCCAGAGGTACAAAAAGCACCTTTCTTTAAAAGAAGTTTCTTATCTTTTTTATATCCCCCATCAGAAAAGTGATTAGACTTCATATTTTTAGAGTCTATTAAATAAAATTCACGATTTGCATCAACAAAAATAAAAGAGAGATTTGATTTTTTTAGAACCTTTTTAAGTGTAATCGCAGAGACGATAGATATTTCATGTTCAAAGCTAGAGCCACCAAAGAGTATTGCTATATTCATATTAATTATTTCCTTATAAATGATTAAAGTATTTTACCTTAATTGGCTTATAGTCTTAAAAAAAATCTCTCTCAAATTTTAATGAAATTTTTTCAACATAAAACATTTTTTAATAAAATTAAACCTTTATAGTTAAAATATAAGTAAAGGGAAAGTATAATGTATGTTAAATAATATTAAGGAAATTCTATGTATAACTACAAAACTTTAATGACCTCTCTCTTTCTCGTAACAAATTTTTCATATGCTTATAATGATACTGCGATAGAGACCGAGAGCTTAAACTCTTTGGCAAAAGAGATTATGGCATTAACAAAGACACAAGATGCCTTGTTAAAAGAAGTAGAAGAGTTAATTCCCACAAAAGTTGTAAAGAAACATCAACATAAAAAACATCAACCTATTCAAGTTTCCCCTGTCACCCCTTTGGTTATAGAAAAAGTTAATAAAAAAATGAAGATGAAAAAGCTTCTTTCTGCCCTTGGTGGACTAGCAAAAAAAGAAGGAACGGATTCAGCCTGTACTTTTTGTTCTGCCATTCTAAAAGATGTTATGGTAAATAAAGTAGAAATAGTTGACATGGCACAAGATTGGGTACAACTTAAAATAAAAAAGGGTCATACCCTCTCCCATTTTGCAAAAAGTTACTATGGTGATGCCAATGCTTACAAAGCGATTTATGCTCTCAATAAAAAAACCATGGGTAAAAACTATACTATGTATGCAGGTAACGTTTTAACACTTCCACGACTAGAGACTTTAGAAAAACAAAACACTAAGAAAGCTTTATCTTGTAAATTTTGTGCAGCCCTTCTAAGTGATAGCTCTCTTAAAAATATTGATGTTTTGAATATTGAAAAAGATTACACAGAAGTTAAAATTAGAAAAGGGGATTCTCTTTCTAAATTAGCCTATAAGTATTATGGAAAAGCCTCTCATTATGGAAAAATTTTTGATGCCAACAGAGACAAAATCGGTACAAACTATCTCATACATGTAGGCGATATTCTTAGGATTCCAAATCCAGCATAAAAAATCCGTAGGGTGCTATTTTCGAACCATTCACATTTGGTTTTGACGGTGTTTTCAGGGGAAAACATCCTACCCCTCATCATTTTACCCCTCTCTTAGCAACTCTTTACTATCATAACCCCATTAAAACATGGGGAATCTGCTATGTACTCTATTATTAGCTCTTTAATTGTACTTTTTCTTGCCACTTTCATCTTCTCTTTTTTTCAAATCTATAGAAATATCAACAACGAATCTTTTAAAAGTCGTGACAGTTATTCTTGGATTATAATCTTAATCACTTTTACAGCTTGGCTTATTTTGACCACGCTTTATGCTGACCTTTCCGAAAACAAAAAATTACGATTTGTTGAGAGCTATAGCTTTAGTACCCAAGGGAAAGAATCCATTACCATTGGGCGTGGTGAGGGGGAGGATAAAACCTACCTCAGTAACCGTTTGGCTGTTGAGAACCATCTTTTGATTCACTTAAATAAAAACCAAAACTCTAAAAACATTGGAACACTAGAACTTCTCACCGACAAACGAAAAGCGATTGTGAACAACCAACTTTTACAAAACTTACCTGAAAGTGAATCTGCCATCCGTGAGAAGTTGGCACTCAGCTCTAAAATCAAAATGAAACCCACCATCCATAAAATAGCTATAAACAATGGAGATTTTATACGGATAGGCTATTCTAACTATGAGATATATAAAGAAAAAAATTCTATTGTCCTTAAAAATGTATCGCTCTCTATGCTCTCACCGTTGAGTCTTTTTTACCTCTATACCACCACCACCTACCCAGACACCGTCGTGGGGGAGAAACATGGGGTTAAAAGCTTTAGCCTTTTTTGGCTTTGGGGTGTGAACTCTATGATTTTATTTATCTTTACCTTTGGGCTGATTTATGTGGTGCATATGTTGACACAACAAGCAAAACGTGCCAAAGAGTGGGCGATTATTCACCCAATACTTTACTTTTCTATCTTTTTAGCCTTTCTCTTTTCAGCTTCCTACATAAACTTTACCATTATGTATTTTTATCAGTTCAATGTTTATGAAAAAGGGAGTCTTTTTACCATTATGTCGGTCTTTTTCTTGGTGATACTCTTTATGTTTATTGTCTTTTTACTCTTGAAAACCAAAAACATTGTACGCAACAGCTTTATCGCCATGATGATGGTTATAGGGACACTGCTTCTTTTTGTTTTGAGCTATGCTGACAAAATTTACTCCTCCTCTTTACTCTTTGGAGTTTTACCCAAGTCCACACTGGTCTTTGTGGGGGAGCAGACTTTTATTTTTGCCATCTTTTTACTCTTTGCTATTTTTGTGGCAAAAGGGGAAAAAAGCCTCTTTGTACGTACCGACAGAAACCTCATCAACAATAAAATTTATAACCACATTGCCAAAGGGACGATAATCCTTCTTTTTATCATTATCGTTCTCTTTTTTGGAGGTCTTATTCGTGAGGGGCAAGGGATGGTTTTTATAGAGAGTGGAAAACTCTTTTTGTTTCTTTTAGCAACTTTGGTATTTCATCATACCTTTAGCACCCACAAACGTCAGTACCTTATAGGTTTTGGTCTTCTTTTTACACTCTTACTCTTCTCTATTTTAGCACTCAAAGATATGGGTTCGATGTTGCAGATTGTCTTGGCATTGAGTATTATTGTTATCTTTTTTAAAGACGACTTTCATATCCAAAAGCGTTGGGTTGTGATAGGGGCGATTCTCATCGCTGTTTTTATGACGGTTTTTTACCACTTTGAACTCAAAGACAACATTCGCTTTAGCATGTGGATAGAACCCTTTGTACAGTCAAACACCCCATCAACTCAATTTTACATGTACCGTTATGAACAGATAGCCCGTGGACTTTACCTGATTCACAGTTCTTCCCTTATCTCTTCTGATTTTATCAACAACAGTTTTTTACCACTTTCAGCCATCCATACCGACTTTATTTTTGCATTTTATAGCAATATCTTTGGTTGGTTTGGGGTGATGGTTCTCATTACAGCTCTCGTACTGGTACTCCTCTCATTTAACAAAGCGATGCAACTCTACAGCCAAAAGAGCAAAGAGATTAACTCCACTTTTAAATTTATCTATGGAATCAACGGAGTCTTTATCGCTTATATGCTCTCCTACTTTATTATTAACATCGCTTCGGTGTTACAGATTATTCCACTCACCGATGTACCTTTACCATTTTTGACCTACTCAAAGGGGATACTGATACTCTTTCTAATGCTCTACCTCTTTGTGGTCAGTTTTAACCTAAAATACCTACAGCACGAAAAAGGGGGGAAATAATATGCGTATCTCTAACAGAAAAGCAAAACCAACAGAGAGTCTATTTAGCTCACGACGTATTTTTTATGTTCTTTTTACCGTTTTTATTGCACTTGTGATTGGGCGTTTTATCTCACTACAGGCACTTGAAAGTAATGATAAAAACAACTATCTTTTCTCTTTTCAAAATATTTATGCCAAGTTTGCCATAGAAAACAAACAAACGGTACTAAAGTCATCTAAAAATGTTAACCTAAGTAGCACCCAAACACCCATTCCCCCTTACACTTTGGTTACTTTACATTTAACCGATAAGCTCAAAGCTATCTATCAACTTATCCCTGATAAAAAAGAGCATACCGTAACCCTTTTCACCCGTCCTGCTTGGTATGAGATTATTGGGGGGGCAATCAAAACACGTGATGGTGCATCTATTGTAAGAATCCATAAAAACGATAGCCCTGCTCTATTGGTGAGAAACGCCACCTTAAACAAAAGTTTATACCATGCCAAAAAGGTAGAGGTGATTGCTCTTCAAAAAGGTCTTTTTTACCACTCTGCCACCACAGCTAAAACCCCTATCCCTTACTATGGAGACACACTAAAAAGACTCCGTAGACACGATATATGGAATAGATTTAAAGGAATTGTTATGGAAAAAAGTGGGGTGATTACCCACGGTAACAAGATTATACACATCGCCATGGGGACAAAAAACATGAGCCTTTTGGCTGACAAAAAAACAAAACGTTACAACCTTGTGAAAGCCAGTACCATTAATGTCTCTATCACCGATGCCAAAACCCCCTCTTCTACCCTCAAACTTGTTGACACAGACTTCCATTTGGCTCAAACAAAACTTGCCTACCATTTTGTTAACTTGGCACACTTGCTCATTAAATACCAAATAGAGGGTGCTGAAAAGACCATTCTAAACAACACCCTCCATAAAGGGCTGTTACAAAAAGAACTCTTGGAAAAAATAGATGACTTTAAAAGCTTTGGTACAAAAAGTGCTTTTGAAACGTACCAAGAGCAACAAAAAATATTATCAAGCAAGGAGAGAGAGACTTTAAACCATCAACTCATGAAATATGTTGTTGATGGAGACTACTACCGTGCTAAAAAAATGATTCTTCTAGGGGCAAATGTTAATGTGAAAACCCCTGACGGACGCGACCTACTCTCTGTGGTTTTAGAGAGTCAAGAACGTTATATTCCCTTACCAAATGAGTTAAAATTTGTAGACAATGAACTGATTATCAAAGGGAATGATTCACTTTTCAATTTTAAAAGCTACCTCACAAAAAGTCATTTTTCGACAAAAGTACCTGTGCTTGACAAACCTCTTATCCCCCAAAAAGAGACCCTTAAAAGTGAAAAACTTAACCAGTTTGTTGATGTCACTCACCTCAATGGACTCTATGTCAGTGATCCAGATGCCAAAGTGTATTACAGTAAAAAACCCAACTCTTTTTTACAAGAGTTAAACAACAACTACCAAAAATCCCCCCCTCTTTTTCTCTATGACCCCACTATAGAGGGGAAATTCGTTGCCCCCAACAGCCCAACCAAAGGGCGATTTTACTACAAAATCGTGAGCAACCAACCCTCTGTTAGAGTGGCTTTTAATGGGAAAATTAAAGTTTATCGAGGAGCTACACTCTCAAGAGAATACAACAGCATCACCCCTTTTATAAATAAATATACAATCAATATGAGAAATAAAAGTGCCATTTTAGAGGTAAACTTTTCAGATAAATTATTGCCTTGTGCTGTTCTTTTTAGCTCAAAAGAGAAAATAGACTCACTCAGATACAGTTTTAATGGGAAAGAGTATCAAAATTTCAATATTATAGACAGAGGAGACAACTACCTCTATAAACTTCCAGAGGGTGGTTCAAAAACATTTAAAGATTATCATATTTTACTCAAAGCCGATACACCTCATCAAATACATTTCTTTGGAAATAACCAAAACTATCAAGTCTCCCATTCGCTCATCTCTTTTGACTACACCCCATCCTTAAGCTGTTTGGCTAAACCAAAAGATAAAAACTTTCTCTCCCTTTACGATGAAGCCAACATGTTGACTCTGATTCCAAAAGAGTTTGTAGAGAAAGGGATGCGACCTAAAAAAGTAAAAGAGAGTATTGTGGGGAAAGATGCTCTTGCCTCAGATTCAAATGAAAGTATTAACCATACGCTCAACCCAAAACTTCTCCCTATTTATGGTGACGGAGTACGCTTTGGACTTACAAGTAAAGGGCTAACAGCTGACGAGCTTACCCTCGATGCCAATTTTTCAAATGAGGTTGCTAAAATATTCATTGAGGTGATTCAACCCCTTACCACGTCCCAAGAGGAACTCAAACGTAAAGAGCATAACACCATTTTAGAGGGTGCATCGGTGGTTTTAAAAGAGAACAAAGAGGGGAAACTTGAAGTTCTTTCTATGTTCTCTTACCCTTACCCAAGCTCTTTAAATATTGAGAAACCTGAAGCGTACAAAAAAGAGATTTTTAAATACATGCTTCTTGATGAGTTTAACAACAAAAACAGTCTCCTTAAAAACCGTGCTTTAGATATGCGTATTCGCCCTGGGTCAACCTTTAAAATGGTAACAGCCATCGCAGGTTTTAAAGCTGGGATGATTACGCAACTTGACAGAGACTACCGTTACTATATTGAGGGGAGACAAGATTTGTATGGTGCAAGGTTTAAAAATGGCTCAGGGATTGGGGTCCATCTTAAAAACTTCTCTTTCTCAAATGGAAAAATTGAAAGAACCGATGGTGCAACCTTTAAGAACTCTTTTAAATTCTCCTATAATGTCTACTTTGGCTATTTGGCACTGATGTTAAATCATAAACTTGACAATGGCTATAAAAAAGTACTTTACCCTATTAGTAGCAGTTTAAAAGAGAGAGAGGAGGAGTTTCCTCTACTCAAAGTTGCCAATGACTTAGGCTTTAACAAAGCCATCCCCCTTTCACAAAGTAAAAATATCAAATCTGCACCTTCAAACTTTCCAAGTAACTTTGTCCTCGCCAAAGAGGTTGCCGACACAGGGATTGGTCAGTTTGAAGTCGCAGCAACTCCAATGCAGATGGCTGTTGTTGCCAATACCATTAGAACAGGTTCAGTTACCTTTCCAACTGTTGTCAAAAATGAACCCTCCACCACGATACATACAGGATTCATCTCCCCTTATGCACAACAAGAGATAAAAGAAGCGATGTATCAAGTGGTTAACTCCCCTGATGGTACAGCCAAATGTGCTTTTTTTCATGAAAACTTTTATCAAAAAGCCTTGGCTTATAACCGTAACATACATGACCCCTCTCGTCGTATGTGGGTCCCTTGTATGGGATACCGATATAAATTTAAAGCCATCAATCCAAATGCCTTTACACTTGAAGATGTCAAAGTTTATGGAAAAACAGGTACGGCTGAAAAAGGGAAAGGGAAACTCTACGATGGTTGGTTTGTTGCCTTTACCAAAAGCCCTAGAGGTGACATTATTGTGGCTACCGTTGTACGTAACTCAGGAACAGGGGGAACATACAGTGCAACCATTACCAAACGAATTATTGAGAGCTGGTATTCTCGTCAAGAAAAAAAACAAAAATAAATACCCAAGATGATATAATCCACAATAAGATAAGGTATGAGGAGAAAAAAGGATGAGCATTTTAGATTTACCTGAAGAGTTGTTTTTCATTGACAGTATAGAGATGGAGGGGTGTGTCTTTACAGGAAAAGGGAAAGAGCTTAAAAAACTCAGTAAACAGATATGGGAAGGGAGTCACAGTATCTTCTCTTTTATTTTTGGAAACAAACAGTGTGTTGGAGTGAAAGATATTTTGAATGAATGGATGGATGTGGGGACACAAACCATTATTTTTTATATTCCAAAGCAAACCTTACAAGAGATTCGACAAGAGCTTATCAACGCTACAGGAACACAACTTATCGCCAGTGAAATCGAAAACTATATCACAGCTAAAATACACAATAACTTGCCCAATATGACCGTTTACTCTTTAAACAATGAACGGGACAGTGTTAAACTCTCCACCCTTTTTGAAATTGAATCTTTAAAAAAAGAGTTAGAGAGAACCAATACCTCTCAAACTCATCAGCTTTATATGATTGGTCTCCCCTTTAAACCTTATGGTGATGATATTGACTTTTATCTTAATGGTAATCCCATTGGCTATAAAGGGGGGACACTTTTAGGGAGTTCTAAAATCTTTGCACAACGTATAAAAAAAGGGACTATCCTCGTTACTTCTGATGATGGGATAGGGATTAACTTCTTCAATACAAGTAACTATGAATCAAACAATGAAAATATAAATTATGATTTAAAATCACTCGACTTTACACAAGACCGACTTAACTTTGAACTGGATAAAAAACGTCCCACACTTATCGAATCAAAAAGCAATGACCAACTCCATTTTTCCCGTTTGGCAAATTCTCAAACCAAAAAAATAATCAAGAATACAGGCAAAAGCTCCTCCTCTTTGAACAGCTCTCCCCCAGCTACAGGAGCTATTGGGATTAACTTAGAATCATTCTCTATCCCTTTTAATAGCCACTTAGAGACCACCCTACACCTTCTCCTAATTAATAAAGATGGTAAAAAAGTTTTAATGGGTGGAGCATATCATAAAGAACTCAACTGTGAAGTGATTGCTGAAATCACTATTCACGATAAAGATAGTTCCATCATCCATATAACAAATCATTCAGACAATGGCTTGGTTTTTGAAAAATACAATAACAATTTATGGCGACTCGATGAAAGCTCTCAAAGTAAAAAGAGCCAGACCATTAATATGTATACCAATATTTTAAATGACAACTCAGCCATAGAAAACTTTGTGGTAGGGGAAAATGAATCCCATCCCAATCAATTAACCATTGAACCACACCATACCATTAAACTACAAACTGAGGAGATTGAATTTAATGATTCCAATCTTTACCGAGATAGCAAAGGGGTCTGGATACGTTATAGCTATTTTGAATTAAAACGTTTTGATACAACCATTCAACTCAATCGTGACCTCTATAAAGTGACTGACAATGGTGCTATTTTAGATTGTTTTGTTAATTATGATACTTCTAAGAAAAGCTTTATCTATGGAGCAAAGGTTCAAAAAGAGTTTACTGATATACTCAGCCGAGCCATTTCAAGTAAACCGATTAACTTAAATTATACAGAAGAGGGTCTTAACATTGAAAATAAACTTGATGGTAACTTTTATATTGTTCAAATTCTCACTTCCTCTCAAAAATATATACTTGAAAAAGAACACAAAAGTATTATGATTAAAAAGCATGACTTACATAAACTAAAAATTGATATTATCAATAAAAAATATTTAAGCCGACCACTCATCCGTTTTGGGTTAACATTTCAAGGATAAAGATGGAACATACAGATATTATCATCAAACTACGTACTTATTTAAAGCAATGGTTTTTAGCAAGTGAACCCCCTCGATACTTCATGGAGAAACAGATGTATCAAGATAAAAAACATATCGACCTTTCAGATCTTGTTTATCGTTTAGGAGAGGTTAGCTATTATTATTTGACAAATTCACCCTATAAAGGATTTTTAAAAAACCCTTTGGTTATAAGACCGAGGTTATACCAATTTCTTTCAAGTATCCTTCAAGAAAATATCAATGAACGCATCACTGAACCTGAAATTCTACTACAACGATTAACAGCAGAAAAACGGGACATGATGGAAGAGATTATTGAAACAAAAACCCATCGGATTGAATCCTTCTCTACCCTTGGTGTAACACGGACTAAGAACCAAGACTATTTTGGTACATTTATACTAAGTAATGGCTGTTTGGTGATGATGGTTGCCGATGGTATGGGGGGAGGAGAAGCTGGAGAGATTGCGAGTAAAATGGTGGTAGAATACGTAAAGAAATATCTTCATTCCATTGTACTTAACTCTTCAACCATAGAGGAACAGCTCAGAACAGGGGTGTTTAATGCCCATCAAAAGATTTTAACCTATATAGAGGAGCATCACTTAAAAAGTATGGGAAGCACCTTAAGTATGACCATCCTTTTTCCAAACTCTGAACTCTATATTGCACATGTAGGAGATAGCCGTATTTACGAAAAGGAACGACAAGGTGAGCTTCGTCAACTCAGTGAAGACCACTCTTATCCTGAAGTACTCTTCCGATTGGGTAAAATTAGTGAACAAGAGAAAGAGAACTATCAAAAAAATATTGTTGTCTATATTTTAGGAAAAGACTCATTAAAAAAAGAGGAAATCTGTATTTATAAATCTTATCTTTATAGTGATACAGAACTGCTTCTTTGTAGTGACGGATTTTGGGACATGATTCCGATAAAAAAGGAGACCTTTTCTCAATCATTTGAAGCGTTGAAAGAGGATATCTTTAAACAAATTTCAAAAGATAACGTCACAGTCATTCGCTATAAACAAAAAAAGAATTTAAAAGATATTAGTAAAGAGAGTAAACATGGGAAATATTAATCAATTACCAATAGGCTATATCGTAGGTGGTCACTATGAGATACTAAAAGTATTAGGACAGGGGGGATTTGGTATTGTTTATCTTGTAAAAGATTTACATAAATTGGATGAACTCTTGGTTGTTAAGGAACTATTTGCAAAAGAGTTCTCCTTTAGACAACGTGAAAGTACCATTGTTATTAACCAATCAAATATGGTGCATATCTTTCAAAAAATCAAAGAAGATATCAAAAAAGAAGTTACCATCCTTTCTAAAATAAGCAATCCCAATATTGTTAAAGCCTATGGTTATCTTGAAGAGAATGAAACCATCTACTCTATTATGGAATTTATTGAAGGGATGGATTTAGAAGCTTTTTTACAAGAGCATGGTCCATTTAATGAAAGCGAAACAAAAGAGTTACTGAATCAATTGATTCATGGACTTAAACCAATTCATCAAAAAAATATTATCCACAGAGACATTAAACCCAACAACATCATCCGTACCCCTGAAGGTATCTACAAAATTATAGATTTCAGTAGCAACAAACAATATGTTGAGGGGAAAACAACCACCATCACCTCTTATCAGAATCCTATCTATACAGCACCTGAACTGATGCAAAAAAAGACCGTTATTGGGGAGTTTTCTGATATTTATGCCATGGGGATGACACTGGTTAGAACACTCAGTAGCGATGAGAAAATGCCAAACATTACAGACAGATTTATTGATGATGATGAGTTTCAAAAAGCGATTGATACACTTTGGGTCAACGACAACTTTTCAAAAATCATTCATAAGATGGTTGAACTAAATTATAAAGATCGTTTCCAACGAGTAGAAGAGATTGAAACGCTCCTTGAAAACAAAGTTACCGAAACAATCCCCAATAAAGACCTTGCATCTGAAACACAAGATAAAGACCTAAGCTTAGAGCCTGAAACAACTTCTGAAGAGACAATAAATAATGAACAAAATGGAGAAAAGAAAAAGAAACCTTTAGGTATATTTTCCATGATTACCCTTTTAGGTATTTTATCTGTCGTGGGATACACAACCTACCCTCTCATAAAAAAAGGGTTATCGAATGTTTTTCAAAAAAGTGAAGAGAAAAAAGAGGAAAAAAAAGAAGAACCTGTCAAAAAGATTGTTCTCAATGAGCCTACCCCTTCCCCTTCTCCAACATCCTCCTCTTTACCTAGTAAAGATGAACTAAAAAAGGATATTGTAGAAGAGAATCAGACCAAAGAAAATCAATTTAAAGAGCCTATCCCTCTCTGTACCTCTCAAAATATAAAACTTTTTCTCAATGAATTCATTGCTGTCAGTGAAACTGATGATTTAAATCGTATACTCTCCCTCTATGCACCTAAAGTAAAAAAATACTTTAGCCTTAAAAATGTCTCTCACAAAGAGATTTTAGCCGATAAAAAAACCTACCTTAAACGTTGGACACATCGAAATTTTGAACTGCTTGGCTTCTCTATAGATAACAACTACATAGAAGATGGGGTTGAATACTGTGAAGTAACAAAGAAAACAAAATGGTCTGTCTCCTCTACAAAAAGTCAAAAATCTGGAAAATCTACATCAAAAATGGTTTTAATTAGTACAGCTGAAGGTTTTTTTCAAGTCCAATCTATCTATACCCTTAGTAATAAAATTGACCCTGAAAAGAAAAAAATAGAAAAAGAGCCCACAAAAACTGTTCCCAAAACTACACCTCAACCTAAAACAACCCCTAAACCTAAAAGTACCCCTAAAAAGTTTATTAAACGAACCCTTTATCCTAAACAAGAGGAGTTAATAATTAGTGGAAATAAAGTACTATTGATGATTAAATATCCTAAACATGTCAAGAAAAATGAAAGAATTATTGTGCAGGTAAAACTTATCAATACAGGGATACCATCTTACCTTACAGGGGGAGCAAGTATTAGTTTCCCTGGTTTTAGAAACTTAACTATAAAAAAACTCTCTAGTAACTTTGCAACCTTTAGAAAGTATGACTCTAGCAGTAAAATTTACCATCGAGTAACACATAAAACATTTACTCCAAAGAACTTACTTCTTGAAAGCACCAAGCATACTTGGGGGAAAAATGAAGAACATGCTCTCTCATTTGAAATTATCCCTTATCAAGGGATTCACAACCTTCAACTTTTAATCCGTGGTGCATTGAACTCAAACCGTCTTGTTCCTACAAAAGGGACAACTGATCAACAAGGGTATCCATCACAATCAATTAATATTCAAATTGATTAACCTATTATAACCTCTGAAGTTGTTTTAAACCATGTTTAACCAACTCAGAGGTATTCCCTGTAGCTCCCTTTAGTGCTTTTTTAATCTGCTCTTTTTTAAAGCCTAAACTCTCTAAAGCTAAGATGGCATCTGACATCCCATTGTCAACCATCACATCAGCATTACCATCAACAATAAAATCTGCCAACTCAACCAAAATACGACTCGCAGCCTTAGGTCCAATACCTGGAACCCGTTTTAAAAGAGCCACATCTTTGTCTGCTACCACACGTGAAAATGTTGAGGGGACAAAAGTGGAACAGGTAGCCATAGCAACTTTTGGACCGACTCCGTTAATTTTAATAAGTGTATCAAACATTTTTTTTTCATTCATCTCCATAAATCCAAAAAGTAAATTGGCATCTTCTCGAATAATCTGAGTGACCAACAGCTTTACCCTACTTTCATTTATTGCATTGGACGTGTTGAGTGAAATATTTACTTCATGAATCAGTCCATTGACATTTAGATGAATAAATGTTGGGTCTTTTTTTTCTACTGTACCTTCTATTCCTACTATCATAACTATTCCTATCTTATTTTTCTCTCCAAAGTATAGCCACTCTATCGCAAAAGGGGAAATAAAATGTCAAATTGTCATATTAATTCACTATTTTCTTTGTTAAAAATAAAATAATTTTAAATATAAATTATTATTTAATAATAATTTTTAATATTTTATGGTAAAATTACTTAAACAATAAGAAAAGGATACCAGATGAATGCACATATGACTAAAATACCGATAGAATCATTATCATACAATGGGCTACTCTATGAAAAGTTCCCAAGTAGAGAGTACTATACATGGGATGAAGCTCTCGCATACCAAAATCAACTACAAGAAAAAAGCTTTGAAAACTGGCGTTTAGCAACCATTGATGAATTGGAAAAGCTCTTTACTTTACCTAAAAAAAGATTATTCAAAGATTTAAAAACATCTTGGAGTTCAACAGAAGAGAAGCATTCAATGGCATGGGTTATGAATTTTTCTGACAATATTTATCATTTAAGAACAAAAGATACAAAATATAGAGTTATTTGTGTACGAGATACTGTTCTAAAACGAAGCATTAATTTTTTTAAATAAAGCCTCTCTCTAAGCTTTTTAGATAAAATCTCATTAAAAAGTACACTATATGAAACTAAAATCTATTTTCTCTAACAGCTTTGGTATTTTACTCTCTCGGATTACAGGATTGGGTCGCAATACCCTTCTTGCTATGACACTCGGTGCATCGGGTTACTCAGACATGTTCTTTGTTGCCTTTAAACTTGCAAACATGTTTCGACGTATCTTTGCAGAGGGTGCTTTTACCCAAGCCTTTATGCCCTCTTTTGTGGATGCCAAACAAAAAGGGGTCTTTGCCACAGCCATATTTATACGTTTTATGTTATTTATTGTCGCTATGTCTCTGGTGGTTAGCTTTTTTCCAGAAATTGTTACCAAACTTTTAGCGTGGAATTGGACCGATGAAAAAATAGCCCAAACAGCCCCATTTACAGCCATAAATTTTTGGTATCTTGACCTCATCTTCATTGTTACTTTTATGGGAACACTTCTCCAATACAGAGAACATTTTATCACCACAGCTGTCTCTACTGCTTTGCTTAATGTCTCTATGATTTTGGCTCTCTATTTTTATATGAATGAAAACCCCATCGCCATTTTATATGCTGTCAGTATTTCAGTTTTAATTGGGGGGGTGCTTCAAGTTTTAACACATATTATTGCACTCAAACACTTTAATTTGCATCGTATTTTAATAGGTGGTTGGAAATATAGAGATAAAAAAGATGTTAGTGAAGACAAAAAAAAGTTCAACAAACTTTTTATCCCTTCGGTATGGGGTAACTCTGCACCACAATTTGCATCGTATCTCGATACATTTCTAGCCTCTTTTTTGATTACAGGTTCTATCTCTTATCTCTTCTATGCAAATTTACTCTTTCAACTTCCACTGGGACTTATTGCCATCGCCACAGCATCTGCTCTATTCCCCTCTATCTCTAAAGCACTTAGCCGTGGAGATGAAAAAGATGCCTATAGTAATTTAGGTAAAGCTTTTTGGCTTTTAGCTTTTCTATTGGGTATCTCTGCTTTGGGTGGGGTTATTTTTGCAGAACCAATCGTATGGCTACTTTTTGAATATGGTAAATTTACCCCTGCCATGACGATAGAAACTGCCAATGTATTGAGTATGTATATGATAGGGCTTTTACCTTATGGTTTTGCTAAACTTTTTTCAATGTTTCTTTATGCCTCACATCGACATACCAAAGCAGCCAAAATAGCCACTATAGCATTGGTAGTCAACATGATATTTTCACTAATTCTAATGCAATCTATGGGAGCAATGGGTCTTGCATTGGCTGGAAGCATAGGGGGATGGACACTTTTTATTTTAACCATTAAAGAGATTGGATTTGATAAATTAATCCATATTTTAAAAGATAAAAAACTCTTTTATCTTCTTCTTACACTCATTGGTTCTGCTTTGTTATTTTGGGCTATAAATGAAGCTTTAATGGGATTGATACGCTAAAAATATTATAGATTATCTATAATATTTAGTTATTAATGATACTATTGTATATATATTTAAGGAGTAGATAATGATTAGAGTTATTATTTTTATATTGGTCATGAGTGATTTATTATTTTCAAGTGTGGCTATGGTTAAAACAATAACTGGTACAGTTAATGTAAAACGGAATAAAAATACGCTTCCTCTTAAAGTAGGAAGTACTTTAAAAAAAGGTGATATTATCATAAGCAAAGCTAAAAGTTCAATAGGTATTATTTTTGATGATGGTACACGTATTTCTCTTGGAGAAAAAGCTATTTTTGTTATTAAAGAGTTTAAAGTTAATCCAGATAAAAAAGAATATGATGTTGACCTAAGACTAAAAAAAGGTAAAGCTATTTTTAATTCAGGAAAAATTGGAAAACTTTCTCCAGAGTCTGTAAAATTTTATATTCCAGAAGGTGTTATAGGTATTAGAGGAACATCCTTTGCAGTGGAGGCAAAATAGATGAAACAGACCCTTAGTTTTCTGGAAAATACAACCATTATGTTTCTATCTGCTTTTCTTTTAGTTATTAAACCTATCCCAAAAGAAAACGCCAGTTTGGTGGTATTACTCAATAATGGAAAAGTTCAAAATGCTATTAGCGTATCCAATGAGAAAGGGAGCAGTCAGTTAAATGAAGTTGGAAATTCAGTAAAATTAAAAGATAAAAAAACAGCAATATCTAAAATTGAAATGATGTCTGAAGAGGAGATTCAAAATCGCTTTTCCAAAGCACTTATGGCATCACCCAAAAAAGCTATTTCCTATATTTTATACTTTAAATCAGGTCGCATGAAGTTAACAAAAGCTTCTCAAAAAACTTTAATAAAAGCTTTAAAAGCTATAAAAAATAATAATCCTTGTATTGTAGATATTATAGGTCATACAGACACTTCTGGTTCAAGTCAAGGTAATTTGAGAATCTCTTTAAAAAGAGCTAAATATGTAAAACAGCTCATTGAAAAGAAACATATTAATATTCATTCGTTAATTGCAAAAGGGTATGGAGAAGAAGACTTATTGGTTCATACAGCTGATAATATCAATGAAGAAAAAAATAGAAATGTAGAGATATTTATCAAATAATATATGTTAAATATTTTCATTGCTATTATCCTATCTTTATTGTTACACATCTATCTCTATAGCAGTGAACATCTTAAAAAATTTGATTATAAATTTTATGACAACATAGCATACTTATCTGAAAAAATAAACCCGCAAGAGGAAGGCTTTTATACCGTTATTATTGATATTGATGATAAAAGTTTACAGCAACTGGGTCAATGGCCTTGGCCAAGAGTTATTGATGCACAACTCATCAATAGAGTTCAAGAGATGAACCCTTCAGCGATAGGTATTAACATTTTATTTCCAGAAAAAGATAGAGTTTCCCCTTTATCTATGCAAGAGTTTTATAAAAAAAATTTTAAAATTGATTTACCATTAACACAACTTCCTGATGGACTTAAAGATAACGACAAACTCTTATATAATTCGATAGAACAATCAGAAGCCACTCTTTCCACTTACTTTAAAAACGACATCTATTTTACAAACACTCATTGTAAAAATCTCTCGTACCAAAACAATTTATTTCAAAATATTAAAGTTGATTTCCATGCTAATTCTCTATTGTGCAATCATCCAACTATACAAAAAAATATAGAAAATTTTGGTTTTATCAACGCCGATATGGACAGTGATAGAGTTTTTAGAAGAGTCCCCCTTTTTATGGTCTATCAAAAGAGAGTTTTCCCCTCTTTTGCCTTAGCCGTTCTTCGTAGCTTTGATAAAAGTATAGAAGTAGATACAAAACACTCCAATATTTTAGTTAAATTTTCAGATCAAAATCCAAAAATACTCTCTGCAATTGATATTCTTAATGGAGAAATCTCAAATAATGAGATTCAAGGTAAAATTGTTATTATAGGTTCTTCAGTGATTGGCTTAACTCCCACCTATATTACAGGAAACAATAAAAAAGTTTCAAACAGTATGATTCATGCCTTTGTGATAGAAAATATTTTACATAATACACTGCTTTCTCAACCTGAAAAATATAAAAAAATAAATATTATCCTCTCTTTCTTTTTCTCTATACTTATTATTATACTCTTGTTTAAAAGACTTTATCTTCAAATAGGGGGATTTGTTGTTTTAAATTTAATTGTTAGTTTTATATTATCCATACAAGCTTATATTCAAAATATCTATATCTCTATTGGTTATTTATGGATACCATTCTTCTATTTTTTTATATTTATACTCTCCTATCATTTAAGGGTTATCAATAAAGAGAAACATCAACAAGAAAAACTACTGATTAAACAAAGTAAATTGGCTTCAATGGGGGAGATGATAACCCTTATTGCACATCAATGGAGACAGCCTCTCTCTATTATTAACGGAATCGTACTCAACATAGATATAGATCAACACAAAAAAATTCTTGATTCAAAAAAACTGGATGAACATTTAATAAAAATTGAGGAAACAACAGCTTATCTATCAAAAACCATCAATGATTTTACAGACTTTTTTTCACAAAATAAAAAAAGTGAACATTTTTATATGAAAGATATTATCACACAAGCAAAAAAACTTATACCTGTTAGCAATCAAAAAAATATTAAAATTATCTATAATCAAAAGGAGGATATTAATATTATTGGATATAAATCAGAACTCCTTCAATCGCTACTTATTATTTTAAACAATGCCATCTATGCCTGTAAAAAAAATCTTTATCAAGTCAAACAGGGGGAAATCACCATTCATACCCATATGATAAAAAATCATCTGTTTCTATCCATAGAAGATAATGGAGGGGGGATTGATAGTAAAAATTTGAAAAAAATATTTAACCCCTACTTTACAACCAAAGAGAAAGCACATGGTACAGGATTGGGACTTTATATTTTAAAGCTTATTGTTGAAGACAGTATGGGTGGTAAAGTTTCTATTTACAATGGTGAAAAAGGTGCTATTTTCACCATTGAAATTCCTATAAAAAAGATTGATTCAAAAAATAAAAAAGAAAACGGATACTAAAATGACCTTATTTATAGACGGAGATGCCTTTCCAAACCTACTTAAACCCATTGTTACTAAAGCGATAGAGCGATTAAAATTAAAAACGTATGTCATTGCCAATAAAAAAATAACCGTTGGTAAATCAAAATATATTGAATACCTTATTGTCGATGCAGGAGCAGATGAAGCTGACCATAAAATCGTAGAGATGGCAAAAGAAGATGACTTGGTTATTACAGCTGACATCCCCCTAGCTGACCGAATTATAAGCAAGAATGCTCATGCGATTGACCATCGAGGAGAACTCTACTCAGTTGAAAATATAAAACAATACCTCACCATGAGAAACTTTATGCAAGAGATGCGAGATGCAGGAGAGATGACAGGTGGGCCAAAAGCTTTTGGGGAAAAAGATGCCCGAGAATTTGCCAATCAATTTAATGCTTTTCTAGGAAAAAGGTTTAAATAACAACTAAAGAACCTCCCTTGTTGTCGAACTTAAGTTCATCATCAGTATAATGCCCTAAAAAACAAATGGAAGTTATTAAATGTTTAAACAACTTGAAAATGTAACCCTTGAAGCACATAAAGAGCTTGGGGTAAAACTTGCTACAGATTTTTCTCAATCAAAAGAACTCACCTCTGCACCCATTACAGCCAATGAATACTATGAGGCATGTAAACACTACCCTATTCTCTTTGCTAAAGAGGCAAATGGTACATGGTTTTCACTTGCACTCTTAGGGGTAGAAAAGACAAATACCTTTATAGATGAAGAGAATCAATGGAGAAAAAATTGTTATATTCCAGCTTTTGTAAATCGCTACCCATTTTTATTTTTAGAACAAGAGGGAAAGCTACTTTTAACTGTTGATACAACACAACAAATTAAGAAAAGTGATGCAGGGGAAAACTACTTTTTTGAAGAAGATGGTAAATATTCAGTATTTTTAAAAAAACTGGTTGAAGCACTCACACAAACACAAAATTTTAATCTTTTAACTCAAGACTTCATCAAAACATTAGATGAATTAAGAATTTTAGAAGAGTCTGGAATAAGTGGAAAAACAGCTGAAGGAAAAGAGTTTTCAGTGGGTGGATTCTTTATCGTAAAAGAGGAAAAACTGGCTAAACTAACACAAAAAGCACAAGCAAAATTATGTAAAAAAGGTTATACTCAACTTCTTACAGCCCATATAATTTCTGTTTCTAATATTCAAAAATTAGTAAATTAAAAATCCTGTTTTCACAAACAGGATTTAAAAATTAACACTAAGCTTTCCTATGTTCCAAAATTATCTTAAGCATCTCATCTTTTAACAAAAGCTTCTCTTTTTTCATTTTCTCAATCTCCATATCACTCATCCCTACTCTACCATGTTCTGCATCTTTTACATCTTGGTCAAGTTTGTTGTGCTTTTCAAAAATCTTTGTAAAGTGTGCGTTGCTCTGTTTTAATTCTGTAATCTCAGCTCTATATTCTGCTAACATTTAGTATATCCTTTTAAGTTATTACTTTTTTATTATATCTAAACTTATATCAAAAGCCTTGACTCTAATTAAGAAATTTGCTTATAAAAAGCTTTTAGCTATAATCTCGTTAATTTAAATAAAGGTCACACTTTCATGTATATCTACGATAGCGTAAAAAAACAAAAACTTCCATTTGAACCCATTATTCCAAGAAAAGCCTCAATATATATCTGTGGACCTACTGTTTATGACGATGCACACTTGGGTCATGCCCGTTCTAGTTTGAGTTTTGACCTTTTGGCACGTACCCTAAAGGCTCTAAATTTTGAAGTTACCATGGGTAAAAATTTTACCGACATTGATGATAAAATTATCAAAAAAGTTCAAGAAACAGGTCAAAGTTTAGAAGAGATAACCACCCATTATATTAACCGTTACCAAGAAGACATGAGAGCCTTAGGTGTTACTGATGCAGAGATAGAACCTAAAGCCACAGAGTCACTCGAAGCGATGGAGTCTATGATTCAAGGGCTTATCGACAAAGATATTGCCTATGTTGTAAGCTCTGGCGATGTGTATTTTGACACCTCAAAAGATGAAAATTATGGGGCTATCTCCCATCAAGTGGGTGATGATGAAGATAACCAAAGCCGTGTCGAACACAACTCCGAAAAAAGAAATCCTAAAGATTTTGCCCTTTGGAAAGCCTGTTCAGGTGACGATGACATCTGTTTTGAAACCAAATTCTCAAAAGGTCGACCAGGATGGCATATAGAGTGTTCTGCGATGATAGAGAAGCACTTTGAGGGTTCAGATGAGTACAGCATCGACATTCATGGTGGTGGAGCTGACCTGCTTTTCCCTCACCATGAAAATGAAGCATCTCAAAGCCGTTGTGCCACAGGTCATGAACTGGCAAAATATTGGATGCACAATGGCTTCGTAAACATCGACGGAGAAAAGATGAGTAAATCTTTGGGAAATTCGTTCTTTGTTAAAGATGCCCTAAAAGAGTATGATGGAGAGATACTAAGGAACTATCTTATTTCGGTTCACTATAGAAACGACTTCAACTTTAACGAAGAGGATTTGCTCAACTCTAAAAAACGTCTCGACAAACTTTATAGACTAAAAAAGAGAGTTACACCAACCAAAGCTTCTAAACCAAATATAAAGTTTCAAAAAGCCATTATGGAAGCGATGGGTGATGACCTTAATATCTCTAAAACTTTAGCGATTATCGAAGAGATGATAAGTGATACCAATGATAAATTTGATGCCAATCCAAAAGATAAAGGTCTAAAAAAAGAGACCTTAGCCAACATAGAGTTTTTAGACACACTTTTAGGTTTTGGAGGAAAAGAGCCATTTAGTTATTTTCAAATAGGGATAGATGAAGCAACAAAAGAGAAAATAGAAGCTTTAATAGAAGCAAGAAATCAAGCCAAAGCAGACAAAGACTACGCCAAATCGGATGCCATTCGTGATGAGATAACAGCGATGGGAATCTCTACCATGGACACAGCCGATGGAACTTTTTGGGAAAAGCTTTAATCACTATGGAAGGGATTATCACCAACTATAACCAAGAGAAAGGTTATGGATTTATCCGTTCGGAAGCGTTTGAAGAGGATATTTTTGTTCATGTCTCCAAACTTAAAAATGCCTCTGCCTTAGAACAAGGTCAACATGTTGAGTTTCAAATCAAAGAGACAAGCAGAGGTCTCTCTGCTATCCATGTGATAGCAGGGGCGAAACAGAAATCACCCTACTTTATTTTTGGGCTTATTTCTGCTATTTTAACCATTTTAGTTGGAGGATTTCTTTATTTTAAACAACAGACAAACCCTCTACTCTCTTACCTCATCGCCATTAACCTAACAACCTTTTTACTCTACGGATATGACAAATTTATCTCATCAGGGGATGCTCTACGTGTACCAGAATACAATTTACATGCTTTGGCACTCTTGGGTGGTTCTCCTGCTGGACTTTCTGCTCAAAAATTTTTTCGACACAAAACCATTAAAGGTTCATTCCAGTTGGTCTATTGGGTCATCGTTTTTATTCAGATTGGATTGTTATATATGTTCAAATAGTATTAGACTTCTTAGAAAAAACCTGTATAATCTGCTAGACTTTTTGCCTAAGATTTTAGAAAAAGGTCGAATAAAAAATTTAAATTAATAAAGAATTATACAATGAATAGAAAACAACGCGATAAAAACAGTATCTACCTTGACTCATGGAGTCTTTTTAAAATTATGGCTGACTTTGTAAAAGGTTATGATGAGTTAGATGATGTGGGGGCTGCTGTTACCGTCTTTGGTAGTGCCCGACTCCAAGAAGATAACCCAGCATACATCAAAGCTGTAGAGGTGAGTAAAAAACTTGCAGACAATGGTTATTCAGTGATTACAGGTGGTTCTTTTGGAATCATGGAAGCAGCCAATAAAGGAGCTCAATCTTCTAAATATGCTGAATCTATCGGCTTGAACATAGACCTTCCATTTGAAAAAAATGGAAACGCTTACCTTGACCGTGAACTAAAATTTGACTACTTTTTTGTACGTAAAGTGATGTTGGTTCGCTACTCTCTCGCCTATGTTATTATGCCTGGTGGTTTTGGAACACTTGATGAACTTTTTGAAGTTCTAACACTTATCCAAACAAAAAAGAGTTCCCCTGGAGCTGTTATTTTAGTTGGAAAAGCCTATTGGTCTAAACTTTTTGAGTTTATGGAAGTGATGGAAGAGCATGGAACAATCAGTAAGGAAGATATGGAACTTATTAGCATTATTGATGACTGTACAGAGTTGGTTAAGATTGTAGACCACTCTTTAAACACACAACTAAAAGCGATTAAAGAGATGGGACTGGAAGAATCAAACTACGGTATGATGCTCAAAGAGACCCAAGGGATTAGAGGTTAACCTTTGGGGGTCAATACCCTCTCCCCAAAAGGTAAAACGGAAAGCAGTTTTACCTTTTTTGCAATAAGCCCTGCAAGAAGTAAACTAAACATATTGTCAATCAACTCTTCATAAATCTCCTCTACATCCATAAATCCATCTATAATAAGCGATGCCAAACCATGAAGCGATGACCATATAAGTATGCTCTGTTTTAAACTGTCCTCTTTTTTAAGTATTCCACTGCGTTGCCCCTCCTCCACAGCCAGTTTCAGTTGACCAAAACCATCACAAGATTCCTCCTTAATGCTCATTATCTCTTCACGCAAGTAGGCATATTTTTTCCCAAAAAGAAGCCGATAAAGGTTGGGATTCTCTTTTGCCCAAACGATATAAGCTTTTGAAGCTTGGTAAAATCTATCAACCAACGGTTGTTTTTGATTGGTTAAAATAGGAGCTGTCTCTTTGTCAAACTCTTCAAACCCTCGTCGTATTATCTCCTCCATTAAAGCATCTTTTGAGCCAAAATGGCGATAGATAGCTGAACGTGATGTTCCTGTAGCATCGGAAAGAACTTTAAGGGTAAGTTTCTCTACATCTTCAGTATGTATAAACTCAAATGCTATGTGTAAGAACTCCTCTTTGAGGTTTCCATGGTGGTAATCTGTTTTTTTCATAAAAGAATTATAGCAAAAAAGAGTATCTACACACCATTTACATTTAAGAAAAACTATGTTAACATTGTTCACATTAAAAATAAAAAGGATTAAAAAATGAGAAGAATTAAAATTCACTACAGGGAGGCACTAAATGCCGACTCTTAAAAAACTACTTTTATTAGCTACTTTAACAGCCTCTCTTTTTGCTATGAGTTCAGAGGAAGTTGCTAAAAATTCTTATGACATTATGAGTGGATATAACAGTTCTCTTTCAACAACAACCATGATATTAAAAAATGCTCAAGGGGTTGAAAATATAAGACAGCTAGAGTTTAAAAAGATAGAAGGGATAGATGGAGACAAATCACTCTTAACTTTTTTATACCCAGATGACCTAAAAGGGACAAAACTACTCAGTTTTGAAGTGATAGGTTCAGATGATAAACAGTGGCTCTACCTCCCCTCACTCAAACGAGTAAAACGTATTAGCTCACGTAACAAATCTGGTTCATTTATGGCAAGTGAATTCTCGTATGAAGATATCTCTTCTCAAAACTATAAAAACTATAGCTACAGTGGAGAAGCTGAAGAGGTGATAAAAGATGGGATAAAATATTTTAAAGTAACCCGTATACCTATTGATGCGAACAGTGGTTACTCAAAACAGATTATTTGGGTGGAAAAAGATAGCTACTTGGCTAGATATGGTGACTATTATGACAAACAAGATAGACTGCTTAAACAGATCAACTTCTCAGAATACAAAGTGATAGATGGTATTCAACGAATAGTTAGAGTCAACATAGAAAATGTACAAAATGGAAAAAGTTCATCGTTAACATGGGATGAAGATGCGATTAATTCAGGAATTACTTCTGGTGAGATTTCTAAACGAGCTTTGAAATAACCGTAGGGTGCATTTCCAAAAGCACCGTCAAAACCAAACCCAATTTATTTAAAAATTTAAAATATACATAATACGGTGCGTTGGGAAACGCACCCTACAGGGGAAACCAAATGAAACAATACACAGAATTCTTAAACCAACACAAAATAAAATTGATGATATTGATAACCTTGCTTGTCGCACTCTTATCAATATCATTAAAAGATCTAGCCTTTGAGGGTAGCTACCGAATATGGTTTGATAAAGATTCAAAAATCATCAAAGATTATGACAATTTTAGAGATACCTTTTCAGGAGATGATACCTTTGTGGTTGCCTTTGAAGACAAAAAAGGGATTTTTAGAGAACAACCTGTCACTACCATTTTAAAACTGACCCAAGAGTTTAAAATGCTAGATGGGGTACGAAAAGTAGACTCCCTTACCAACTACCAATATATCAGCTCTGAAGACGATGATATTATGATAGAGAACTTTCTTTATGAACCAAAAAATTTAAAAGAGAAAAGAGCTTTAGCCCTAAAAGACAATCTCATACTCCATCAACTCATCAACGATGATGCCACAGCCACTATGATAGCGATAAAACTTGCCTCATCTGTGGGTGCAGATGAAGAGGTGAACATCTATGTGATGAATTCATTAAAAGAGACCTTAGCAAAATATGAAAAAGAGACGGGTTACAAATTTTACCTTTCTGGTGGTTCAGCCATTACAGCATCACTGGTAACCATTGCCAAACATGATGCTTTAGTGTTAATTCCTTTGGCTGTTGTTATTGTCGTGCTACTTCTCTTTTTACTGTTTAGAAATATTGTGGGGGTGGCTGTTCCTTCGGTAGTTATTGTCTTTACCTTCTTAATTGTTTTAAGTATGCAATTTATATTGGGGCATAAACTCAATAACTTTACAGTCAACATCCCCTCTTTTATCGCTGCGATTGCCATTGCTGACTCGATGCACCTCTTTTTAGCTTGGGTCTACTACCGAGCCAAAGATATCACCAATCAAGAGGCTGTTTATTTGGCTCTAAAAAATAACATTATCCCCATCGCAATGACCTCCATCACTACAGCGATTGGATTTGCAACCTTAAGTATCAGTGCCATTGAGCCTATTGGTACATTGGGTGTGGCGATTACTTCTGGGGCATTGATAGCCTTTTTACTCAGCATCTCTCTTGCCCCTGCCATCCTTTTACTTTTGGATGACAACTACAAAATAAAACCCTTGAAATTTTTAAATCTTCTTAATGTTAAAGGTTATGGTTCATGGATTGTTCAACATGACAAAAAAATAGTGGGATTCTTTACCCTTATGATATTGATTGTTGCCCTAGGGATTACCCAACTTAAAGTGGATAGCAACAGCATTAAGTACTTTGGAAAAGAGACCACGGTAAGAAGTGGTAGTGATTTTATAGAAGAGAAGTTATCAGGTTCGATGATTTATGAAATTATCTTAAATTCCAAACAAAAAGAGGGAGCGAAAGACCCTAAGTTTTTAGAAAAAATCGTTGCCTTTGAAAAAGAGTTAAAAGCCAATTATGATAATGTCACCTTTACTACATCTCTCAAAGATATCGTAGAACGGATGCAAAAAGTACTCAATCCTGAAGCCAAAGAGGTTCTACCAAAAAACCAAAACATGGTTGCTCAGTATCTGTTACTCTACTCCATGAGTCTACCCCAAGGGATGGAACTCAATGACAAAATAGACACCACCGAACAATTTTTACGTCTAAGTATCAACAGCAACATTCAAGATACCTCTAAAGATTTAGAGATGATAGATTGGATAAGCAGATGGTGGGAAAAAAACACCAACTACTCAGCCACCGTCCAAGGTCAAACCTCCATTTTTGCCTACATGCAAAGCTCTGTTATGGATACCCTACTCATCTCTATTACGGCAACCCTTATTTTGGTAGTTATTGCGATGTTTTTCATCTTTAGAAACATTAAAATGTTATGGATTTTCATATTGCCAAACATCGCCCCTATTTTACTTGTCGCAGGGGTAATGGGGTACGCAGGTATCAACATCGACATTGGAGTGGCTATCTCAGCATCGGTCATCTTAGGAATCGCCGTTGATGATACCATCCACTTCTTTAGCAAATATTTCGATGCCATAAAAACCATGAAGTTTGAAGAGAGCATCGACTACGTGTTAAGCCACAGTGGTAACGCGATGATACTTACAACCTTTATTTTGAGCTTTACCTTTGCCATCTTTGGGGTCAGTGATTTTGTACCAAATGTAAACTTTTCTATTGTTACAGTGGTGGCTTTGAACATTGCTCTTTTATTGGATTTGATTCTTTTACCTGCTTTGTTGAGTTTGTTTGATAGGGAGTAGAACCGTCAAAATAAAAACCTCATCTGATGGGAAACGGTGTAGGGTGTTGTGCCTCACAACACCGTCAAATGAGAATACAATATATTTATATTTGAAATTGTAAAATAAGATAAATTTGGTTTTGACGGTGTTTTCATGGGAAAACACCCTACCAGTCAAAGCCTATAATATAGGGGGTTTGTTCTTAAATTGACACGTATGTGATAGAATCCCATATACGTCAACTTAAGAGATGAATGTTGGCTGTAGGGTATGGCTTTAGCCTACCGATTAAACCAAATTTATAAAAATTGAATTTTTTAAACTCAAAAAGTTCAATTTGACGGTAGGCTAAAGCCGTACCCTACGAATTAAATCCCTAAATATAAGGATTTACTCCTTAGGTTGACGCGTATGCGATAGAATCCAACCTACAAGCCACAAACATTATTAAAATACCAATTCCCTCATCAAAACCCAAAATGGTTAACCTAAAAGTTGTAAACAGCTATAATACCTTTTCTCAAAACAAGGAAACTAAACAATAATGAAACAACTATTTAAACAATACCTTCCTTACCTGATGGGTTATAAACGGCAATTTATTTTTGCCATCATTGGGATGTTGGCAGTTGCAGTGGGTACGGCTGGTACGGCACAGATTATTAAACCTGTGCTTGATGATGTTTTTGTGGCAAAAGATGCTACGATGCTTGGGCTTATACCATTTTTTCTTATCGCTGTTTTTACCCTTAAAGGGGTGGGGCAGTACATTCAAACCTATTATATGTCATTTATAGGGCTGGATGTGGTGCGTAAGCTACGAAACAACCTTGTAAGCCATCTTACCTACCAAGACATGGCGTTCTTCCAAAAAATACATACAGGGGAGATACTCTCTCGTGTGACCAATGACATCACCCGAATCCAAAATGTTGTTACCAATATGATTCCAAACTTTATTCGGGAATCTCTAACCATTGTCGCTTTAACAGGCTATGTTATTTACGAAAGTCCCAAACTTGCTTTTTATTTTTTAATTATTATGCCTTTGGCGCTTTACCCCTTAAGTCTTTTGGCTAAAAAAATGAAAAAATACTCCAAACTTTCCCAAGAGAGTACTTCCGATATGACAAGCCGTTTGGGTGAGATATTTTCCAATATCGAAGTGATAAAAGCCAACTCAACCCAAAAACTGGAAGCCTCTAAATTTGAAAAAGAGAACCAAAATGTTTTTAAGTATCTGCTGAAACAGGTTAAAGTCAATGCCCTCACCTCTCCTATTATGGAAATTCTCGGTTCGGTAGCGATTGGGTTGGTGATTTATATTGGGGGGACAGAGGTGATAGAGGGGCGTATGACTGTAGGTGCTTTTTTTGCCTTTGCCACAGCTCTTTTTATGCTCTATACCCCTATCAAACGTATCTCATCACTCTATAACCAAGCACAAGATGCCATTGTAGCCAATGAACGTATGTTTGAACTATTAAATCAAGAACCCACCATTGTTTCAGGAAAAAAAAAGTTAGCAGAGAAAGTAAAACAACTCTCATTTATGCATATCTCTTTAAACTATGATGATAAAGTTGCATTAAATGATGTTTCAGCAGGTGTTGAACGGGGGGAAAGCATTGCCCTTGTCGGTGACAGTGGAGCAGGAAAAAGCTCTTTTGTCAATATGTTGGTACGTTTTTATGATCCCTCTTCAGGTGAGATTCTTATTAACGGTCGAGATATAAAAAACTTTACCTTTGAATCTTTACATCAAAAGATTGCATATGTCACTCAGCGTATTTATATCTTTAACGATACCATTGCTCAAAATGTTGCGTATGGACAAGAGTTTGATGAAAAAAAAGTGATAGAAGCCTTAGAAAAGGCCTATGCGTTGGAGTTTATAAAAAACTTGGAAAATGGTATAAATACCATGTTAACAGAAAATGGAAACAACCTTTCAGGGGGGCAAAGACAAAGAATTGCTCTGGCTCGTGCTATTTATAAAGAACCTGATATTTTGATTTTAGACGAAGCAACTTCTGCTTTGGACAACAAAAGTGAAGCACTCATTCAAAAAGCTTTAGAAGCGTTAAAACCCAACATGATGACCCTTACTGTCGCTCACCGTTTAAGTACCATTGAAAATTCCGATGCTATTTTGGTATTTAAAGAGGGTAAAATTATCTGTCGTGGGCAACATGCTGACCTTATTGAAGAGTGTGAAGAGTATCAAAAACTGGCAAAAGTATTGAGTTAATTCAACAGTTATAAAACTGTTGAATTTTTCTCTTTACTCCCATTCTCCTCTTTGGTTGAATTATTGTCTGAACTTAAATTTTCTTCCTTACTTAGGTTCTGCTCCAAAGTCAAATTTTGCTCTTTTATATTCTTTTTTTCTATTTGAATCTTCTCTAAACTCTCTTTTTGGACAATTCTACTCTGAACAATAATATCGTAATAATTTTGGATAGAATCTACATAACGTACAGGTTCGTTTCCTCTGGCATAACCATATTTTAAATTTTTATAATATTTTTTTTGTGATAGAAAAGGTAAAACTGTCTTCAGGTCATTCCAAGAGTAAGGGTCTTTGTTTAATTGTCTTGCCAAATCTTGTGCATCATAAATATGTCCTAACCCTATGTTATACGCAGCCAAACTCAAAGCCAAACGATTTTTTTCTGTCACCTCTTTGGGCAATACTTTTTTCATCATATCAAAATATTTTGCACCACCATGGATGCTTTCTTTTACATCCAAACGATTTTTTACTTTCAAAAGTTTTGCTGTATCTTGTGTTAACATCATCATCCCTCTTACCCCTGTTGGGCTTTTTGCGTCAGGATTCCAATGAGATTCTTGATAGGATTGAGCAGCCAAAAGCATCCATGGAATATTATACTCCTTACCTGCTTCTTGAAAATATTTTTCATATTTAGGCAATAGATTTTTCAACTTTTTATGAAACTCAGTATTGTCCACATAATCAAAAATATCTAAAAATTTATAATAGAATTGATTAAGTTCTTCCATTTTTCCTGAACGTTCATACTTATTCATCCATCTAAAAAGACTATCACTTAAAGAGTTATCTCCCTTACGTAATAACCATCCCAAATTTATCTTATCGGTTAACCGAATGGTACGAACCAATTCAGGATAGTAGCGTTGACTAATCATAAACATATGGGAATCAGCCACAGTACAGTCAATATTTTGTTTCCACACCTCTTCTAAAAGCTCATCGGTTGACAATTCTGTTGTAGTATTAAAATCAAATCCATTCACTTTCTTTTTCAACTTTAACAAGGTAGATTCAGAACTGGTATTTTTCCCAACCATCACACTTAAACCAGCTAAATCATTAATCTCTTTAGGAATTTTCCCTTTTTTATATAAACTATTATGGCAAATCAATTCTTCATAAATGCTATGATAATAAGGACCAAACTTAAACTCTTTTTCACGCTCAGGATTGACTGAAAGTGAAGCAGATGTGATATCACCTATCCCTTTTTTGGTTAACTCTAAAGCCTCTTTAACTGTATATACCACAGTTAAGTTTAATTCAACATCAATACTTTTAGCATAGGCTTTTAACAAATCATATTCAAAACCTTTCTCATTAACATCACCAATATAGTAAACGGTTGGAGCATTTAAAATCACTACATTCAGTTGCTTTCTTTCCTTAATTTTATTCAAGGTAGTTTTATAAAAATTTCCATCATTATAAATAAAATATACAATTAAAAGCAATAGAAAGGGTAAAAATATAATTTTAGTGAAAAGTTGAAACATAATCAAACTCCTAGTCTTTCAATCATAACATGATTAAATAAAAATCAAATATCTTAAATAATTTATTTTTATAAAATTTTATCTTTATCTTTTTTAAACTAGGCTAAAAGTGTCCTTTTATTACACTTTTCTAATGCCGATTTTAAACGTTCTATCTCTTTTTTTAATAATCTGTTTTCATCTTTTAAGGTTAATGTTTGGGCTGATGTTTCTATAATATTTTCATTGATTCTCTTCTCTTGTTCTTCCTCTATAAGTATATAGTGAATCTCTTTATTTTCTAGGGTTTCAGTCACACTTTTAACATCTCCATTTTTTACCATTTTCATCACATTAAAATAACTCAATTTATGACGTTTAGCATATTCTCTTAAAGTAACTTTTTCCATTTTGGAAACCTCTCTTTTTTTAATTAATTCTATCAAGATAATTCTTTCACACAAATTATGCTATGATTTCATTTCAAAAAACAACTAGGAAAAACATGAACAAACTGCTTATTATTTTACTTTTTACAACGCTCTCTTTTGCAAAAACCAATATTATTGTGAGTATTTTACCTCAAAAAATTTTTGTAGACAAAATTGGTGGGGAAAAAGTCAATAGCATTGTAATGGTTAAAGCTGGATCATCTCCCCATAACTATGAACCAAAACCCTCTCAAATGAAAGAGATAACAAAAGCTAACCTCTACTTGTCTATAGGTGTGGAGTTTGAAAAAGTATGGTTAGAAAAATTTAAAAATCAAAATCAAAATTTAATAATTAATGACATTTCAAAAGATATTAACAAATCTGAAATGGAATCAGATCAGCACAAGGGGGATGAAACAAAGAGTAAAGACCCACATATTTGGGTTGACCCCATCAATGTCAAACAGATTGCTCAAAATATATTTGAAATACTCTCTGTGGTTGATAAAAACAATACCAACTATTATCAAAAAAATTTAACATCTTATTTAAAAGAGTTAGACCAATTGGATAAAAAGATTCAAGAGATTTTAAAAGAGAGAGAGAAAGAATCAATCTTTATGGTCTTTCATCCTGCTTGGGGCTACTTTGCCAAACGTTATCACTTAAAACAACTTCCTGTTGAAGTTGAAGGGAAAGAACCTAAAATGAGAGCTTTGGTACAACTTATGAAAGAAGCAAAAAAAGAAAATGTTCAAGCTATTTTTACCCAACCTGAATTTTCAGATAAGTCAGCACAAATTATTGCAAACAACTTAAAAATACAAGTTATTAAAACTTCACCTTTAGCAGAAAATTGGTCAGAAAATCTAATAAATTTAGCCAAAGCCATTGCAAATAAAAAATAAAGAACGCATAATGTCTATAATAGAAATAAAAAACCTCTCTTTCTCCTACCATAAGCAAAAGATTTTAGAAAACATCAATCTCAGCGTTAAAGAGAAAGATTTTCTCGCCATCATTGGTCCAAATGGTGGGGGGAAATCTACCCTACTTAAACTTATTTTGGGCATTAACCCCATTAAAGATGGTAGCATCTATACCTTTGGGGAAGTTCCTAAAAAAAACCTCTCTAAAATAGGTTATGTTCCACAAAACACAAATGTCAATACAGACTTTCCCATAAAAGTGATAGAGGTGGTTCTTATGGGTCACATTGGGGAGAAACAACCCCTTTTTGGTTATGCAAAAGATGAAACCCTCTGTGCCATGGGTGCATTGGCTCAGGTGGGGATGGAAGATTTTGCCAACGTTAAAATAGGTGAACTTTCAGGGGGGCAAAGACAACGTGTTATGATTGCCCGTGCTTTATGTGCTCATCCTAAAATTTTAATACTTGACGAACCCACTTCAAGCATCGACTTAGATGGACAAAAACAGATATATGAACTCCTTAAAGAACTCAACGCTTACATTACTATTATCGTGGTAAGCCATGATATTTCGGTGATTATGAAATATGCAAACACTGTTATCCATATTAATAAGAAATTAACCCATCATGACATCTCAACAAACAATACCCTTTCACACCAATGTAACCATTTTTGTGAAGTGGAGATGTTTAATAAATTTCGAGAGGTAAAATAATGTTAGAAGCACTCTCTTTCCCTTTTATACAAAATGCACTTATCGCTGGTCTATTGGTCTCTATGGCATCAGGGATTATCGGTTCACTTATTGTTGTGAATCGCATGGTTTTTTTAGCAGGGGGAATTGCACACACAGCTTATGGTGGAATTGGTGTCGCTGTATTTTTTGGATTACCTATCTTTTTAGGAGCATCCCTATTTGCTGTAGCCTCAGCACTTATTATCTCACTTATAACATTAAAGCATCGTGAACGGATGGATACCTTTATTGGGCTTATGTGGGCAATAGGAATGGCTTTGGGTGTGGTACTCATAGACTTAACCCCTGGATATAACGCAGACTTCATGTCTTATCTTTTTGGTTCTATTTTGGCTGTTAGTCAAAATGATTTATATTTTATGGGTGGACTTTTGGCTGTTATTATTTTTATTATGACGTTTTGGTATCGTGATATTTTGGCTGTCTCATATGATAGTGAATATGCCAATTTAAGAGGGATAAATGTTAGATTTTTCTATACACTTATCTTAGTTTTATCTGCATTAACGGTTGTGGTTGCCATTAAAGTTGTCGGATTAATCTTAGTTATCGCTTTACTCACCATCCCTGTCTATATTGCAGAGAAGCTCTCCTCTACACTTTATATCATGATGTTTTTATCGGGTATTTTTTCCTCTATCTTTACACTAATTGGCTTGGCTGTTGCCTACCAATATGATATCGCTTCAGGTGCATCTATTATTTTAATATCGGCACTTTCACTGTTTCTATTTTTAGGATTTAATAAATTAAATAAAAATTAATTTACTACTTATATTACATTTTTAACAAAACTTTAATATAAGTAATTTGTGGTATAATACTGAAAAACAATATATCACAAGGGTTATTTTATGAAAAAAATTAATACTTTATTTTTACCTTTTATTTTATTAGTGAACATGGCACAAGCAAATGATGAGAAAGTCTATTCATTTATAGGTGTTCAAACTTCTGCAACACAATTTGAAGATAAAACAACACCAACCATCGGTTTCCGTTATGGGATGCAATCAAGTAATGCTAGAACAGCTATCAGTTATAACTATGGAAAGAAGTCTAGCAACAGTTATCATACTTTAATTATGCAAATGGACACAGGAATTTTTAGCAATACTTTTGCTGACTCCAAGTTAAAGCCATATGTTGGAGCTTCGTTAGGGGTGATGCAACATAACAATAAAGATCTCTCTTCACCAAGAGATAGAGGCTATCTTTATGGTGTAAATGCTGGAGTAAGCTATATTGTAAATGATATTATTGATTTAGATTTAGGCTATAAATTTTTAAAAACTGAAAATCTGAATAACATTGACTCAATTAATGATTTAACTTTTGCTATGCATTATTTTTATTAAATTGTTTAATATTCTTTTACTATAAAATTGATATAATATTACATGTATAAAATAATAATTATTTCAAGTTTCTTAACCTTATCATTAATAAAACCTGTTCTGCTACAAGCAGATAATCTGACATACTCATTTGTGGGAGGTCAAACATCTCTAGTTTCATATGAAAATACTACTGCTCCATCTTTTGGTCTTAAGTTTGGTAAACAAGCTGATATGTGGAGAACAACTCTCTCTCTAGACTACTCAACAGATGGTGCAGATTCAACAACCAGCCTTTTCCTAGAATCCGATAGAGGTATTTTAAGTACTCTATTTAAAGATTCTCAGTTTCAACCCTATATTGGATTTTCCGTAGGAATATTACAACATAAAAATGAAACCACAGACAGTGGTTCAGGGTATGGATTAAACACTGGATTAACTTATATATTCAATAACAATATAGATTTAGATTTTGGAATCCGTGTTCTAAATGTTCAAGGCATTGATGCTGTAGGGCATATGAACAACTTAACTTGTTCATTACACTACTTTTATTAGAAAGAAAGTATAATACTCCAATTAATTTATTGGAGTACTACGTGTCACTTTTTTCTTATCAAACTCTCAAAAACCTTCTTTTTAAACTCAACCCTGAAACAGCACACCTTATTGGTGGGTTAGCACTTAAAGCCATTGTTTATGAACCATCCCTTTTAAGAGCAACTAAAAATCGCTATTTTGTTGAAGACCCATCTTTAACACAAGAACTATTTGGAAGAAAGTTTTTAAATCCTGTAGGGTTAGGTGCTGGGTTCGACAAAAATGGAGAATATATCACAGCCATGCCAACCCTTGGTTTTGGATTTACTGAAATAGGAACTATCACCCCTAAACCTCAAAAAGGTAATGCAAGACCAAGACTTTTTAGACTGAAAGAGGATCGTTCTATCCAAAATGCCATGGGATTTAACAATCGTGGAGCAGAGTATATGATTAAACGTCTGAATAAACTTTACTTTTTAGACTACCCTATTGGGATTAATATTGGTAAAAACAAACTCACTTCAGAAGAGGATGCACTTAAAGATTATGAATCACTACTGCATACTTTTAAAGATTATGGGGACTACATTGTGATTAACATCTCATCACCAAATACCCCTGGGCTAAGAGACTTACAAAATGAAAAGTTTATTACTGACCTATTTACCATGGCGAAAGCTATTACAGTCCAGCCCATCTTCCTAAAAATTGCTCCCGACATGGAGGCACAAGATGCCATAGACCTCTGTACTACAGCTGTTAACGCTGGTGCATCAGGAATCATCGCGACCAACACCACCATAGACTACTCTGTAACCCCTCATGCAAAAGATTTTGGTGGAATTTCAGGTGCATTGGTTCGTGAAAAATCGTATGAATTATTTAAAGCGATAGGGAAAGAGCTTTATGGAAAAACCATACTCATCTCTGTAGGGGGAATTGAAACAGCCGAAGATGCTTATAGACGTATCAAAGCAGGTGCTACACTTATTCAAGTTTATTCTATGCTTATCTATAATGGTCCAATTATGATAAAAGAGATAAACGAAGGGCTAATTAAACTGCTTAAAGCTGATGGCTATAGCAATATTTCAGAAGCTATTGGGGCTGATTGGAAGTAATTTTTTTTAAAAATGATATTTAATACTTTTTAGTTAAAATATCATCTTTTAAAACTGTAGAGGATAATAAAAAATCATGATAAAAAAAACAGTTACAATATTTATAACAAGCATAGGACTTTTAATGGCAAATTCGCTACCAACACACCACAGCACAACACTTGAGAATGGCTTAGAGGTCGTTGTCATTCCCATGAAAAATAACTCCAATGTTATTACCACCGATATTTTTTATAAAGTTGGGTCTCGTAATGAGGTGATGGGGAAAAGTGGAATCGCCCATATGTTAGAGCATTTAAACTTTAAATCAACCAAAAATCTTAAAGCTGGAGAATTTGATAAGATTGTCAAATCAAAAGGTGCTGTAAATAATGCATCAACCTCTTTTGATTATACACATTATTTCATAAAATCCTCTTCTAAAAATTTAGAGACTTCCGTAGAGCTTTTTGCTGAACTTATGGAAAATCTAAACCTAAAAGATGAAGAGTTTCAAGTGGAGCGTGATGTTGTTGCCGAAGAGCGACGTGTACGAACAGATAATCCACCAATTGGGTATTTGTACTTTAGACTTTTCAACACACATTATGTGACACACCCTTACCACTGGACACCTATTGGATTTATGAATGATATTCAAACATGGACAATAGATGATATTAAAGAGTTTCATGGCAAATACTATCAACCCAATAATGCTATTTTAATCGTAACAGGTGATATTGATGAAGAGGAAGTTTTTAAAGTAGCCGAAGCAAAATTTGGAAAAATTAAGAACAAACATAAAGTACCAACTATAAAACCTGTTGAAGCAAAACGTGATGGAAGTATTCGACAAATAATTAGAAAAGAAAACAATACCGTTGATACCATTGCCATAGCCTACCCTATTCCCAACTATGAACATGAAGACCAAGTGGTACTTTCTGCTATTTCTGAAATTTTATCAGCAGGAAAAAGTAGTCGTCTCCATAAAGAGATTATCGACAAAAAGCAGATGGCAAACACCATTTATGCTTACAATATGGAGTTAACCGATGATGGAATTTTCTTGTTTATGGGACTTGCTAATCCAAATATAAAAGTAGAAGATTTGGAAAAAGCAATTTTAAATGAAATAGAAAAACTAAAAGCAGGTGATGTGACCAAAGAGGAGTTAGAAAAAGTAAAAATCAATGCAAAATCTGATTTTATCTACTCTTTAGAGGACTCGGCATCGGTTAACTCACTTTTTGGAAGTTATTTTGTAAGGGGAAATTTAAAACCTTTACTTACTTATGAAGAGAATTTGGCTAAAATTACGCCTGAATTGGTCACTAAAATAGCAAATAAGTATTTTAACAATGACCTTGCTACTACACTGATATTGAAAAAAAGTAAATAGGAAAAACTAAATGAGTAACTTAATTACAGGTGCAACAACTGCACTGATTACCCCATTTAAAAACGGAACACTTGACGAAGCAACTTTTGCCAAACTAATTGAGCGTCAAATCAAACATGGTATAGATGCTGTCTGTCCTGTAGGGACAACGGGTGAATCGGCAACACTCACACATGATGAGCATAAAAGATGTATAGAGATTGCTGTTGAGGTTTGTAAAGGGACAGAAACAAAAGTACTTGCAGGTGCTGGATCAAATGCCACCCATGAAGCGATAGAGATTGCAAAACATGCCCAAGAATATGGTGTTGACGCTCTTTTTTCAGTGAGTCCTTACTATAATAAACCCAGTCAAGAGGGTCTTTACCAACACTATAAAGCGATTGCTTCTTCAGTTGAACTCCCTTTTATGCTTTACAATGTTCCAGGGAGAACAGGTGTTGATATTTTAGCCGACACTGTTTGTAGACTTTTTGATGATGTTCCTAATATTTATGGAATTAAAGAGGCAACTGGTTCGATTGAACGTACCGTTGAGCTTTTAGCAAAACGTCCTGACCTTTATGTGTTTTCTGGTGATGATGCTATTGACTACCCTATTTTAGCCAATGGTGGAAAAGGGATTACATCTGTTACCTCAAACTTGTTACCAGATATGAAATCTGAACTGGCACACCTTGCTTTAAAGGGTGATTTCAAGGCATCTAAAGCCATCAATGATAAACTCTACAACATCAACAAAGTGATGTTCTGTGAAAGTAATCCTATCCCAATTAAAGCTGCTATGTATATAGCTGGTCTTATTGATACCTTGGAATATAGACTACCACTTGTTCAACCAAGTACAGAGAACATGAAGAAGATTGAAGAAGTTATAAAAAATTACAACATAGTAGGAGCATAAATGTCGAACAACAAAGGTAAGACCGTAGTTATTACAGGAGCTACAAAAGGGATTGGTAAAGCAGTCGCAGAGAAATTTGCAAGTGAAGGTGTAAATGTTGCATTTACCTACAACTCAAATGAAGAGATAGCCAATGAGATTGCTACCAATTTAGAATCAAAATATGGAGTTAAAGCAAAAGCTTATCCTCTCAATATTTTAGAACTTGATGGATTTAAACCTCTATTTCTAGCGATAGATGAAGATTTTGATAGAATTGACTTTTTTGTATCGAATGCGATGATTTATGGTCGCCCTGTTGTTGGTGGTTATGGTAAATTTATGAAACTACGTCCTGCAAAAGGTCTTCAAAACATCTATACTGCAACAGTGGGTGCTTTTGTTCGTGGTTCACAAGAAGCTGCTATACGTATGCAAAAAGTGGGTGGTGGTGCTATCGTAACCCTTAGCTCTACTGGAAACCTTATCTATATAGACAACTATGCAGGTCATGGTACAAACAAAGCAGCTGTAGAAGCGATGAGTCGTTACGCAGCTGTAGAGCTAGGTGAGATGGGCATTCGTGTCAATGCAGTTTCAGGTGGACCAATCGACACCGATGCACTCAAAGCCTTTACCAACTACGAAGAGGTTAAAGCTGAGACCATTAAACGTTCAGCTGTTAGCCGAATGGGTACACCTGAAGACTTGGCGAGTTCAGTCTACTTCTTATGTACCGATGAAGCTTCATGGATTACAGGTCAAACACTTGTGGTTGATGGTGGAACGACATTTAGATAGTCCCAAAATATTGGAATACCGTAGGGTGTAGTCCCCGACTACACCATCAAAACAAAATCCAATATCTCTTCAAATATTTGAAACATTATAAATGGTGTAGACGGGGTCTACACCCTACAAAACCCTTTATAAGGAATATATCTCCTATGCAAAACAACAAAATCGTAAATATCCCCAATATCTTAGCCTTTATTCGCCTACTTTTAGCCCCTATTATGTTCATGCTTTTGGTAAATCAAGATGCAAAGATTTTTGAAGGGATTCACCCCTCATGGCTTAACTATGCTGCTGCATTTATCTTTGTTCTGGCTTCTGCCACTGACTTTTTTGATGGCTATATCGCTCGTACCTTTAACCAAATTACTACTATGGGTAAAATACTTGACCCCCTTGCCGACAAAATGTTAACTTTAGCAGGTTTTCTAGGTCTTATGATGATAGGTACTGCTTCCCCTTGGGCTGTATTTCTAATTATTACTCGTGAACTTTTTATTACAGGTTTACGTGTTTCAGCTGTTGCAGAGGGGATAGATATTTCAGCGTCTTGGATGGGTAAAGTTAAAACAGTGGTTCAGATGATTGCTATCGGCTTTTTACTAATGGGTTGGTATGGTGGAGAGGCTCTTCTATGGATAGCTGTTGCCCTAACATTGTACTCAGGGTATGAGTATGTAAGGGACTTTTTCAAAAATGTTAAAATGTAGAAATTTAATTAGGTTTTTTTGCAATTAAACCTTCATATATAGGTACTTATCTAAAAATTAAGGGTTACCATTTAATATAAGCTTGGTATAATGCTTTTAAAAAATTTATAGGATATATAGTGGGAATAATCACTGCTTTATTTATATTGTCATTTTTAATATTTTTCCATGAACTGGGTCATTTTACTGCTGCACGTTTTTTTGGTGTTCAAGTTGATATTTTCAGTATAGGATTTGGAAAAAAACTACTAACAAAACAGATTGGAAAGACACTTTGGACTTTTTCACTTATCCCCTTGGGGGGCTATGTAAAAATGAAAGGTCAAGATGATTCTGACCCCACATTAATCAGTGATGATGATGACAGCTACACAACAAAAAAGCCTTGGCAACGAATTATTATCTTATTGGCTGGTCCATTTTCTAACTTTTTATTGGCATTTTTACTCTATCTAACCATTGCAACCATGGGTGTACCCACGCTTCTTCCTACAGTAGGGGAAGTGAATAGCACACAACCAGCTTATAGAGCTGGAGTTCTTGTTGGAGATAAAATCACACAGATTAATGGAACACCCATTCACTATTGGAAAGAGATAGGGGAAGCAATAAAAAATGCTCCATCTACCCTACAGATGACCGTACTCAGAGAAGAGCAATACATAAAATTAACGGTCACACCAGAGAAACAAAAAATGTTCAATATGTTTAAGGAAGAGATTGAAAGAAAAATCATAGGAATCACCCCTGATATTAACAATACTGTAGCTGTTCAATATAACCCTATAGAGAGCCTAAACTATGCCTATGAACAAACCAAAGCATCCTCACTTCTTATTGTTAAAAGTATCCAAAAACTTATAGCAGGAGCTGTCCCTCTTGACCAACTTGGGGGTGTTGTCTCTATCGTGGATGTAACGGCTAAAGCTTCCCATGTAGGGTTTATAGCACTTCTCTTCTTTTCTGCACTTATTTCAGTCAACTTAGGGGTTTTAAATCTTTTACCGATTCCTGCCTTAGATGGAGGGCATATACTGTTTAATCTGTATGAAATGGTTACAAAAAAAGCACCCAATGAAGAGGTGATGTATAAATTAACATTGTTAGGCTGGGGTATCTTACTCTCCATGATGCTTATTGGCTTATACAATGATATTAGTAAAATAATAATGAGAATGTTAGGATAAAATGAAAAACAAAGAACAATTACGAAAAAATTTAGACGAAGTTATTTGGAACATAGAACAAGCCAGAGTTTCAGTCAGTGAACATCATATTGTCAAACTTGTGGCTGTAGGGAAATACTCAGATGAAGAGAACATAAAAACACTTTATCAACTGGGTCAACGTGCTTTTGGAGAAAATCAGGTACAACAACTTGAAACACGTTCAACAAATCTTGAAGAGCTTCCTTTAGAGTGGCATATGATGGGAAACTTACAAAGCAATAAAATCAATAAACTTATAGCTTTACGCCCCACTCTCTTTCAATCATTAGACTCTTTAAAATTAGCCAATGCACTCAACCAACGTTTGGCTGAAAAAGATCAAACCATGAACTGCCTTCTTCAAATAAATTCTGCAAACGAAGCAACCAAATCAGGGGTATCCACCGAAGAAGCCAACGATATTTATGAAGAGATAATGGAAAGCTGTCCTCAGTTAAAACTAAAAGGGGTGATGAGCATTGGCGCACATAGCGAAGATAGCAAACTTATTCAAGAAAGTTTTGAAAAGACCTATAAGGTGTATGACTCATTAAGTAAACATAATGTTACTATCTGTTCTATGGGGATGAGTAATGATTATGAGTTGGCGATTAACTGTGGCTCGAACCTTGTACGCATTGGTTCTAAAATATTTAAATAAAGGCTAAAAGATGAGACAACTTGTACATTATTATTATCATCAAGAACGATTGCTTGACTGGATTAAAGAAAATGAACTCACTGACAGTGACAAACTTTTAATTGAGATAAATTTTCCAGACAAAGATCAGGTTAAACTAAAAGCCTTACTCAAAAAATTAAATATGTTATTTCCACAAGCTACCATAGTGGGGATGCAAAGCTTTACTTCATTTGTTAACCATACAGTAACAGACATAAATCCTCAGCCTGTTATTTCGGTTATGGAGTTTGAAAGTTCAACCATCTCCTCTTTGGTTCTTAATTTAAATGAAAACTATATCAAGGGTCAAGAACAGAAACCCAACATGCTTATGATTGAAAAACTTCTTCAACCCAATACAAAAGCGTTAGAGATTCTTTCAAGTTACAACGAAAGTACTTCTTCTAACTATATCAATGCTTTAGGTGATGAATTTGGTCATCTAAAAATATTTGGAGGGGGAGCAACAAATAAAGGGACAGAAGATGCTTTTGTTTTCCATAATGGAACGATTTATCCCAAAGCTGTTATCCTTATTTTTATGCATGGTGAAAACCTTAATGTTGAACTCTTTCAAGCCTTTGATTGGAAACCAATCTCTAAAAAGAAAAAGATTACAAAAGTTGAAGACTCTTCTATTTTGACCATTGAGAAGAGTCCAGCACTCGATATCTATAAAAAATACTTTCCAAATATAGAAAATGATGTCTCGGTATTTTTACAAGTCCCTCTCTATCTGACTAAAAATAATATCTCCCATACAGCACATATTTTAAATGCAAATTTTGAAAACCAAAGTATCAAAACAGCCCAAAAATTTCAAGAAGGTGATGTGGTTCAACTCTCGATTGGTAACTACAATGCGATGATGAACCGAACCCAAGAGATTCATACTTTTCTCTCCTCTACCCCTACCCAAGCCTTATGGATAGGGTCATGTATCTCCTATGAGTATGGTTTTAGAATCCCTATTTTACACTACCTATCTAACATAGAAGATATTAACAATATATTTGGATACAGTACAGCACAAGAGTACTTTAACACAGAAAACCAACCAAACACTTACCATAACCACACCTTTGTTATGGCTTCCATTTCAGAGTCAAGCAGTGCCTATTTATCACTTAGAGAACTCCGAAGTGAAAACATCACCCCTTTTGAGATTGCCAATAAAAACCTCTACTCCATTATGCATAAAACAGCCAATGAGCTTAACCTCTTAACTGAAAATCTTGAAAATATGGTAAACCAAAGAACCAAACAGCTTGAAACACTTAATAAAGAACTTCAAATCAAGATTGACAATGCTGTACGGAAAGAGAAAAGACAAAATGGTATTATGAACCAACAGTCAAGACTCGCTTCGATGGGGGAGATTCTTGAAAATATTGCCCACCAGTGGAGACAGCCACTCAACACCGTTTCTTGGATTATGAATGACACCCTTATTAAAGCAAAACTAGGAAAAGGGGATGAGATAGACTTAGAGGAGTTAGCTAAAAAAGTAAACAACTCTGTTCAGTTTTTATCGGACACCATAGAAGATTTTAGACGATTTGTTGACCATTCAGATATGGCACAAACCTTTAATATTAGAAAAACCATTGAAGCCACCATTTTACTGATAAAAGAGACTTTGGTTAAATCCAATATTAAAATTGAGCTTGATTGTCCAGATGATATTAACTATAAAGGGTTTGAGAATGATTTCAAACATGTCATTATGAACCTTATTAACAATGCAAGAGATGCCTTTGAAGACAGAAAAATAAGTGATGGATTAATTTATATTCGAGTCTATCATGAAAAAGATGAACTTATCATCGCTGTAAGAGACAATGCTGGTGGTATCTCAAAACCTATTTTGAAAAATATTTTTGAGCCATACTTTACCACAAAACACAAAACAAAAGGGACAGGACTTGGTCTCTATATGAGTAAAAACCTAATTGAAAAAGTCAATGGAAGCATTGAAGCGATTAGTATTATGAATAAGAAGACAACCTTTATTATTAAGCTTCCTGATGCAGGTGCATCAGAAAGCTAAAACAAAACCTACGGTACGTATGCTATCGTAGGAATCCCCATCCCTTCAGAAAAACCACACATTAAGTTTGCAGCCACCAAAGCTTGTGAAGAAGCCCCACGTAACAAATTATCTATGGCAGAACTTACAAACAAAGCGTTTCCATTTTTAGTAGCAAATATATCACAAAAGTGTGTTCCTGCTGTACTTTTAATGTTGACAGGGTTTTCACGAATACGGATAAACATATCATTTTCATAATGCTTTTTAAGCACTTCAAGTGGGTCAATATCCTCTTTTAATGTGGCATAAACAGAAACCAACTCACCACGTGTAGCAGGAATTAAGTGAGGAACAAAGTTTACATTCATTTTAGCACCATGTACCTTTTCTATCTTCTCAGCTATCTCTGGACCGTGACGATGTTTGAGTGGATTATAGGCAAAGATATTATCATTAATGTTGACAAAGTGTGAAGTTTCACTCAACTTCTTCCCTGCTCCACTCACCCCTGACTTTGCATCAACAAAAAGAGGTGCTGAGGTATCAAGGTAAGGGATAAAAGGCAATATTCCAAGCAATGTAGCTGTTGGGTAACAACCAGGTCCTGCGACCAATCTTGCCTTTTTTAAATCTTCACGATAATACTCAATCAACGCATAAACAGACTCATCTAAATGCTCTTTGTCTTCATGTTCACAATAATGCTCTTCATAAGTATCTAACTCTAAACGATAATCAGCCGAAAGGTCAACAACCTTCACACCTTTGTCGATTAAATCTTTTGCAAAACCCATTGAAGCTTTATGAGGTAGAGCTAAAAAAACCAATTCGCAATGCTCTGCAACAGCTTCAACTGAAGCTTTCTCTACAGGATAAGTGATAACATCTTGAAGCGATGGATGCAAAGCTTCAATGACAGTATCACCTGTAGTGGTTGCCAAATATTTTAAAACAAACTCAGGATGAGTCAACAACATTTTTACCAATTCAAGACCCGTGTAACCACTAGCCCCAACTACTCCTACATTTACCATTTTTTTCTCTTTTTATTTATTATAATAATGAATTAAATTCTTTTGTAGGGACAACGCCCCCATGCTTGTCCGAACTAAGGGCAACCACAGAGGGATTGCCCCTACAAGTTTCAAACATTTATTCCTTATTGATTTGTCCCTACAGAACGATTTCCTCATAAGAAACAGACTCAACATCAAAGGTTTTTTTCCCAGCAGGTAAGGCAATCTCTACCTCATCACCCTCCTCTTTTCCTAACAATGCCCTAGCCATAGGAGAACCGATAGAAATCAACCCTTTATCTGGATTTGACTCCTGAGAACCCACCAAAGTATAAGTAACTTCACTCTCATCTTCTTGGTCTATAAGTTCAATGGTAGAACCAAAAGAGACACGCTCATGAGCCAATTTGGAAGGGTCAATAACCTGCGCCCGACCCACCAAGTCGGTTAAGTCTAAAATACGTGCTTCCATAAGCCCTTGTTTGTCTTTAGCAGCATGATATTCAGCGTTCTCTTTTAAGTCTCCCAACTCACGAGCCACATCAATAACATGAGCTATTTCACCTCTCTCTACAGTTTTTAAATGTTCTAATTCTTTAGATAATTTATCAAATGTCACTTTTAACATTGGTTCTTTTTGCACGGTACTTCCCTTAATTTTTAATAACGTTCATTATATCATAAAGCCTATGTTGTATAAATCAATTTTTCCGAAATTTCTTGACCTTTTATCTTAATGTATCGCATCGGATATTGCTCAAGGTCTAAAGGTTTTATAAAGCCACGAGTCACCACCACTGATGTTTTATTAATCTTCGTTACCGAATCAATATGTTTATGTCCAGAAAGAGTTAAAATAAGATTTTCATATTTGAAAAGTCTTTTTTGTACCTCATCAGTATTGTTTAACACATATTTATGAATCTGCTTTGCATCGGTCTCTTTCCAATAATTGGTATAAGGGTGATGGTTCATCAAAACGGTTGGATTACCTTCCTTTAAAATCTTCTCTGCAAACTTCATGGTTTCTTCCGTATACTCCCCATTATTAGCATTTTCAATACAACTGTCCAAACCTAAAATAGTATAACCATTCTTATCCACAACCCAATCTTTCCCCTCCACTTCTACAAGCTTCTCATCTAAAAACAACTTTTTAAACCCTTCAAGGTTAATGCTATCTTTAGGGTTAGGATTGGATTCTTTATTTCCTCTAACTAGCAGTGATGGACAGTGAAGTTTAGAGATAATCTTCTTAAATGCTAAAGCATCTTTATCCCCTTTTACATTGTTGTTAAAGTTGTCTCCACCAAACAGTACAAAGTCCAAATCACTATACTCTTTGTTAACCAGCTCAACCATCAATTCCAAAGCATTCATGCTCTCTTCATCGGCTAAATCCATATGGGAATCGGTAATATGTATAAGTTTAAGCTCTTCAGGCTCTTCTTCTCGTAAAGTGTCATGCGTTGTTTTCTCATTTGCACTCAACCCCAATGGTAGAACACCCAATGCCAATGCACTTTTAATAAACCCTCTTCGTGTTACTTTTTTCATACTGTTTTTCCTTTTTTATTTTTTATTTAAAGGACACTATAGCATAGTTGTATGAAAGAAATATTAAACAATTTAATTAATTGGCTGTAGGGTGCTGTTTTCCAACGCACCAAAAATTGACACAAAAAGAAAGCCTATAAAAACAAAAAATATTCCAACCATTAAATAGAAAAAAGCACTCTTTTTATACCAATACTTGGTGCGTTGGAAAACGGCACCCTACAGCCATTATAAATACAAAACCACCCCTCCATACGTAATTTTAATTCAAATTACACTACTATTCTTTATGAAAAAAATATTAATAACCAACGATGATGGATTTGACTCTCCTGCTCTTTTGGCACTTATAGAAGCACTCAAACCCCTCGCCGAAATTATAATCGTAGCCCCTACCCTTGAAAAGTCTGCTTGTGGTCACTCGCTTACCCTTACCAAACCTTTACGTTTTGTAGAGATAGAACCTAACTTTTATAAACTAGACGATGGAACACCCACCGACTGTGTTTTTTTGGCTCTGCATAAACTCTACCCACAAGATGCACAACCTGACCTTGTGATTTCAGGTATTAATATCGGTGCAAACATGGGTGAAGATATCACCTACTCAGGAACGGCTTCAGGTGCTATGGAAGCTGTACTTCAAGGTGTTCCTGCCATTGCTATTTCGCAGGATTTTTCTGATGATATGAGAGAGAAGAGTGATTGGGCATATGAACTTGCAATGCAAAGTATCGCGACCCTTGTAAAAAAAATCTTTGACGGTTCATTCCCTCTTGAAGCTAGAAAGTTTTTAAATGTAAACATCCCTGCTGTCAAACCTCAAAACTCAAAAGGTTTTAAAGTGACAAAAACAGGAAGCCGTGTCTATACAAATGATGCAGATGCACATACAAACCCACGGGGTCAAGAGTACTTTTGGATAGGCTTGGTTAACCACGAATGGCGAGAAACCAAAGGGCAAATGACCGATGTAGAAGCTGTCAAATCAGGCTATATTTCTGTAACCCCTATCCACCTTGACATGACTTCTCACGCTGACATAAAAGAGTTAGAATCATGGATATAGAAACAGATTTACGATTTCAACGCTGTGAACTTCTTTTTGGAAAAGAAGATTTTGCGAAGATTAGAAAAGCAAAAATTCTTATACTCGGTGTGGGTGGTGTTGGCTCTTATGCTTTGGACTGTCTTTATCGTTCAGGAGTTTCTGACATCACCATCTTAGACTATGATGTCTACGATGAGACCAATCAAAACCGTCAAATAGGTTCAGAAGCAGTGGGTGAACTGAAAACAGAAGCTCTTAAAAAACTTTACCCTAGCATCACAACCATCAATCAGCAAATGAACATGGCATGGGTAGAAGCGTTTGACTTTGAACCTTATCACCTCATCATCGACGCTGCTGACACCACAAAAGTAAAAATAGAGATAGCCAAAAAATGTTACAAAAAGCTCATTATGTCCACAGGTTCAGCCAAACGATTTGACAGTTCTAAAATAGAGGTTGCCTCTATTTGGAAAACCTCAGGGGACAGACTGGCTCGAAAAATTCGTAATGAACTCAAAAAAGCAAAATTTGACCGAAACTTTACCGTGGTTTTCTCCCCTGAAGAGGACAAATGTAAAGAGAAAGGTTCATGTGTGGCTGTAACAGGAGCATTTGGTTTAACTGCATGTTCAGAGGCTATAAAAAAGATTTTAAAAGGATAAGTGATGAAAAATTTATGGAAAAAGTTTTATACCCAAGAGTTTATGTATAAAGTATTGGTTTTTCTTTTGGTGGGAACTGTTGTACTTGGGATTTTATTTGATACGGATTTTTCATAATGAAAAAAAATCTATTTGAAATGGGTTCAAACTTCTCTGATGATTGGTCATCGGACAACAAAGAGAAACCTAAAAAGAAGATATCAACAGAACTAAAACCACCTGAAAAACATCAACTTCATTTTGCAAAAGAGAAACGACGAGGAAAAGTTGTGACCATTGTTCAACCTTTTCATCTCTCAGCCAACGATTTAAAAGCCCTACTCAAAACCGTTAAGAAAAAACTTGGAACAGGTGGCACAGTTAAAGAGAACAGTTTAGAGTTTCAAGGGGAAGTTCAAGAGGGTTTACGAGTTCTGCTTGAAAAGTTGGGGTATGGATTAAAGAAAAAAGGCTAAACCATGACAAAAAAAGAGAAACAAAGCATAGAAGAAAAAATAGCAGAAGATATCAAAAAACTAGAGGTTCAAATAGCAATATTACAAGAAAAAACAAAACCTGTCGCACCAGATTGTTCTTTGGGTCGGTTGACACGTGAAGAGGCTTTAAATGAACAGATGATGAACAAGAAAGTTTTGAGTGAAGCCACCCTAACACTCACTCGACTAAACAATGCAAAGCTAAGGGTTAATCACCCTATGTTTGGTATTTGTGTGGAGTGTGAAGAGTCTATAGGGATTGGACGTATGATGATACGCCCTGAGAGTGTTCGTTGTGTTGAGTGTGCTTCTTAAGCATACACCTCAACATGTTGTTTTCGTTTAAAATAAAGCTCATTATCCATCAAAGAAATCCCTTTGTTTTCTAAGGCTGAATAAACCAAGTCTTTTTGAAACTCTGACATATCTTTATGAGCAAAAAAATCATCTAATGGTAGCCAAAGTGCCAACTCTATCTCATGGGTATCTATAATGTTTATTTCAGAGCTTAATGGTTCTAACTGAAACACGATGTACATGTTTGATTTGTTAAATCGGTAAGGGTAGGAGTTGAGTACCGAAACCATTTTTATCAGTTTTGTTTTAATCCCTGTCTCTTCATAAACTTCTCTCTCAACAGCTTCACTTAAAACGTCGGCATGTTCCACCATCCCCCCTGGAATTTTGTAGACGGAATGATTATTATGAATACGGTCACGCACCATAAGAATCTCATTTCTATCATTAATCACCACTGCACCTACACCGATGGTATGGGTAGGAGGTACAGGGATGTAGGCATCAACTTTAACTTGACAGGTCAGAGTTACTCGTCTACTTTCACAGTTATGAAACTCAAAACCAAGCTTTAAGGCGATGGCTAGATGTTCATTTTGCTGGGTTGTTAAATCTAACCAAATCAGACTTTTTTGTTTCTCTTTGGCATCTTTTTGTAATGAAACAAGAGAAGTTTCAAAAGCCAAACTCCCCTCTTCTATAGAATCTACTTCTATAATAAGACCATTGTAACGGTCTTCTTTTGCTCTTAACCGACTCATGCCATGACCACAAAGCGAACAAATAGTCCAAATGAGATAAATGGAATCAGTACCAATACAGCAGACTTAATATTTTTCCAACTTTTCGCCGAAAGCAGTGTTAAAACCAATAGAACCCCGATGGAAGGCAATACCCAATTTGGAATTGGCATCGGTTCACCTGCTGCGTAAGAGTGAAGCCCTGAAAGGTAATAGTTCACTCCAAAGTAGGTCATAATCACCGTAAAGTATGACCATGTAGAGGCAACATTAAAGGCAAAAGGGTTGTTTAACTTAGGGATAAATCGTAAGTGTAACACTGTCGCATAAACCAAAATGGTTACAGCAGCCCATGTCTCTTTTGAATCCCAACCCCAGTAACGACCCCAAGACTCATTTGCCCAAACTCCCCCAAGGAAGTTTCCAACTGTCATCAGGAAAAGACCAATAATCAAACTCATCTCAGCAATATTGGTTAGCTCTTTAATCGACTTGTCGATATGTTCAGAGTTTGATTCTTTTCTTATAATAAATAAAATCAACACCAATAGAGAAAGGATAGAACCTAACCCTAAGAACCCATCACCAGAGATAATGGTCGCCACATGAATCATCAGCCAATAAGACTTAAGTACAGGAACAAGATTGGTAATCTCTGGGTTAATAAAGTTCATATGTGCCACTGCCATGGTCACCCCTGCCAAGAGTGCTGTTGCACCCAAAGTAAAGGGTGAACGTCTAGCCAAAACCAAACCTGCCACCACAGTAGAACCTGCAATAAAGACGATGGACTCATACGCATTTGACCATGGAGCATGTCCTGCAATATACCAACGCATCCCCATCCCTACAAGATGAACCATAAATCCTAAAATCATAACTCCCCAAGAGACTCGCATAATCCATTTTAAAGAGAACGAAGGTTTAAGAACATTGATAAAAGACATCAATAAAAGAAAAATTCCAACCAAAAGATAAATGGGAACTAACTTTGAAAGTAATCCCAACTTATTATATGAAATCTCCATATTAACTTCATCTTCAGATAAAAGAACTTTTGAACCAAACTTTTTTTGGTAAAGACCAATCAACTGTAAAGCTTGATTAAAAGTGCTTGCATTACCATCGTTTTGAATCGAAGATGCCCCTTCAAAAAGGTAAACCGTCATCATTCGTACCATTTTTCCTAAATCAGGATTAAAAGTTTTAATAGCATCTTGAGGATTCATCCACTTGTTATTTTCATCATGAGGCACAGGATAGATTTGTAAAAGAGAACCTGTATAAACCATATAAGCAATATTTAATCGCTCATCAGCTTTCACCAACTCTTTGTCATAAGCACTCTTTTCAAACTGCTTTTTTCGTACCGATTCAGAAATCTCCTTTGAAAGTTTATACTCACCACTTTGAGTAAAAAAATCATTAAATTTTGCATAGGTTACACCCTTATCTAAGCCTAACTCTTTGGCTATTTTAGGGTGTCCCACTTTTATCATTGCCAACTCTTGGTAAAAAGATGGATTGACGGTCATCCCTAGAAAAATCGAAGTTGGTTCAACACCATAAATAGAACTTTTAGCCGAAAGTTTTGAGACAACCTCATGAGCAAAGGTATCTATAGGTTTCATCCGTCCACGTTTATCTTGTAAAACCAAGTGACCAAATTGTTTCACACTCTCTTGTGCATAAGCCTGAATAATTTTAGACTGGTTGGCATCCAATTTAGGTAAAGCGGTTGCATAAGTTGGGGTGCTATACCCAAGCACCATCAAAGCTACAAATGCTAAGGCTGAACTTTGTAGTTTTCTAGCCCCTTTTAGAAGTTTCTGAAAACGACCATTTTTATCAAACAAGTTCCACAGCATCCCTATAAGTAGTAACAAGTAACCCAAATAGGTTGGGAGTGTCCCTGGGTCATGGTTGACAGAAAGGATTGTCCCCTTTTCATCTTGGTCATAAGAGGATTGGAAAAAACGGTAATTTCTATGGTCAAGAACATGGTTCATATAGATTCGATAGGGCATAGATTTGATTCCTTTTTCTATATCGGTTAACTCTACATCTGAAGCATAAGAAGCAGGACTCATCGAACCAGGATAACGCTCCAATTCAAAATCTATCAACTTAATCGCAAAAGGGAGATTGATGATTTCTGCACCAAGATTCAAGTTAATATCGACACCATTGAGAGAAAGTTTTGTATCTTTTCCTTGCTCTGCACGATAAGAGAACAGATTAACCTCTTCACTTTTGTCTCCCACGCTTACTTTTATTTTCAACATTTCAGGTACGCCACCTTTTGTTTTAAGAGAATTGCTTGTGTAGCGAAGAGATGATTTTTCATAAACCTTTTTAAGTACAATCGCATTGCCTGAAAATTGATAAAGCTTTTTCATGGTAAAAGGGTTTCTACCTGCTTCTAAACTCCCCTCTTTTCGCGTTATCATAGAGAGGGTTGTTAATGGCATAGAGGTTTCAATTTCAAATTTTCCATCTTTAGAGTAAATAACAAAAGAGGGCTTATTTGAAAGGGGTTTATCTTTTGGATTAAAAGCAATTTGGAAACTACCTGCATCGTAAATATCCCCCTCACTAATTTGTGTGGGTTTACCTTTTGACCCTGCACTCACCATAAGCTCTAAAAAAACTTTACCATTTTCATCAGGAACTAAAGCCTGTCTTGCAGAGGGGAGGTATTCGAGAAGCTCAAAGTTTACCTCTTTACCATTCACCGTTAAGGTCTCATTAAAATTATTTTTCGTCATAGAAGAGAGCAACATCGCTTTATCAAAGTGTTCTTTCTCCTCACCACTTTGAACATCAAGTTGCAATACTTTAACATCTGAGACCATGGTACTAGAACTCTGACCCTCACGAATGTGCATAATCCCTTCATAACCTACATAACGGGTTATCAATGCCCCCAAAGCAATCACAATAAAGGAAGTATGAAAAATAAAGACCGACATCTTCTTTTTATGGCTCTTATACTTCACAATATTATAGATTAGAATCGCTATAAAGTAGAGAAGAAAAAATTCAAACCATCGAGAGTTATAAACCAAAGCTTTGGCTGTTTGAGTTCCGTAATCGTTTTCAATAAATGTTGCTATACCGATAATAGCACCAAAAAGAAAAAGTAGCAAAGTTGCTACTTTCATAGAAAATATATGTTTCAACACGCATTATCCTAGTCAAAATAAATGTACATAAAAAAGAACATTTACTTTTATTAATTTAAGTCGATTATAACAAAGGATTGTTAATCAAACATTAATTATTTATGAAGTTTTCATGAATTTTTTACTAAAAAAACTCCAGATTCCACATGATGAGTGTGAGGGAACTGGTCATAGATAGCAGTATCATCTATCTTATGTGTTTTTGTCAGTTCCCCCAAATCTCGTGCCAAAGTTTCAGGATTACATGAGATATAGATAATATTATCTATCTGAGATATCAACTCAATGGTTGCCATATCTAACCCTGATCTGGGGGGATCAACCAATACCGTTGAAAAATTATAAGAGTCCAAGTCTACCTCTCTCAAACGTTGGAATTCTCGCTCTTTATTGAGTGCTTGGGTCATCTCTTCTGAAGCCAAACGGATAAATTCAATATTAGAGACATTATTTAAGATACAGTTCTCTTTTGCAGAGTAAATAGAACGCTTTGAAATTTCGGTAGCCAAAACTCGATTAAAATATTTACTTAAAGGGATGGTGAAGTTTCCTAAACCACAATAACTCTCTAAAAAGTCCCCCCCCTTTACTTTTTTAGCCTGTTTGATTGCCCACTCTATCATCTGAATATTCACAGCAGGGTTGGGTTGAGTAAAGCCACTCTCATAATAATTGTAAAGATAATCTTGACCATCAATAAAAAGTTTTTCCCTTACAAACTCATCGGTCAAGACCACTTTTTGTTTACGGCTTCGCCCCATTATTTTAGCATTTAAAACTTTTTCAAGCTCACGTGCTTCTTGTTCCCAAACCTCATCCAGTTTTCGATGGTAAATCATGGTAATCAAACATTCATCCGTCGTGGTCGCCAAAAATTCAACAGCAAAAATACGTCGTTTTAAAACTTCTACTGAATTGTTTATCGCTTCAAGTAATGGTTTCATCCGTTTCTCTATAGGTTCTATCACCTTGGGACACTCAGTAATGTTTACAGCACCCTGTTTATCTAACCGACCCATCGCATAGTTCGCACCATTATCATCATGCCAAATTTTAAACTCCGACCTTGCACGATAGTTAGCCTCTGAAGCTGAAAAAACTTCTAAATCTTTTACCCCAAAAGGGGCAAGTAAATCCAATACCCTCTCTTTTTTATCAGCCAACTCCTGCTCATAACTCAACTCAAAAATAGCACAAGAACCACATGTTCCAAAGTGTTTACAATCCAATTTTTTACCTCACTCTAAATATTAAACGTATTTTAACCAAAGAGTATTAATTTCTATTAGATATAATATCATTCAACAAAAATCTATCATTTTTTAAAGGTTAAACATGTCTATAAGCATCGTTATCTTAGCAGCAGGTAAAGGGAGTAGAATGAAATCTACTACCCCTAAAGTTCTTCATGAAATCTCAGGAAAAGCAATGCTTTTTCATGCCATTGATGCTGGTTTAAAAATTTCTGATGATATTACAGTGG
>Ga0256827_10000034_pt1 | contig 66708 bp, 71 predicted proteins | sample CV84metaG_FD_185977 | JGI IMG/M metagenome (GOLD analysis project Ga0256827, IMG submission 185977) | Hydrothermal vent microbial communities from East Pacific Rise, Pacific Ocean - CV84 | ecosystem: Environmental > Aquatic > Marine > Hydrothermal vents | place: Pacific Ocean: East Pacific Rise... | reverse complement strand
AGTATATCCAAGTGCAGCTAAGCCACGAGGGACTATGGAGACTTTAGAAACTTTTTTAGCACCATACGTTGTTTCAGCAAGAAGAGCATGTCCACTTTCATGGTATGCTACTATTTTTTTCTCTTTTGGATTGATACGGCGAGATTTTTTTGCTAAACCAGCTAAAGCTCTTTCTACTGATTCAAAAAGATCTTTTTGTTTAACAGTTTTTTGAGATTTTCTACCTGCTAAAAGTGCTGCTTCATTAACTATATTGGCTAAGTCAGCACCAGCTAAACCAGCCGTTAACCTTGCAACTTCTTCTAGATCTACATCTTTATCCATTTTTACATTTTTAACATGCACATTCAGTATTTTGACACGACCTTCAAAGTCAGGTTTATCAACAAGCACTTGTCTGTCAAAACGACCTGGACGAAGAAGAGCTTGGTCTAATATCTCTGGTCTATTTGTAGCGGCAAGAATGATTACTGGTGTATCTGTACCAAAACCATCCATCTCAGCTAGAAGTTGATTTAGCGTTTGTTCTCGTTCGTCATTTCCACCCATTTGAGCACCAGCAGCACGACTTTTACCTATAGCATCTATCTCATCTATAAAAATAATAGATGGAGCATCTTTTTTAGCTTGTTCAAAAAGATCACGAACACGAGCAGCACCAACACCAACGAACATCTCTATAAAACTTGAACCACTTACAGAGAAAAAAGGAACTTCTGCTTCTCCTGCAACTGCTTTTGCAAGTAAAGTTTTACCGGTACCGGGAGAACCAACTAGAAGAACACCTTTTGGTATTTTTGCACCTATTTCAACATAACGAGCTGGGTATTTTAAGAAGTCAACTATTTCTTGAACTTCCTCTTTTGCTTCCTCGACACCAGCTACATCATCAAATTTGGTATTTGGTTTTTCAGAACTAACCATCTTTTTAGACTGTCCCATTCCTAGAAGACCGCCACCCATACTCTTTTGCATACGAGAAGCAAAAAACATCCATATACCTATGATGAGTAAAAATGGAAATAACCAACCAAACATCTCTGTAAACCAGTTAGTTTCACTAAAGCCACTATACTCTATCTTGTTCTTATCTAAAAGTTCTACAAGTTTTGTATCCCCTTTTACAATTCTAGTAGTATAAACTGTTGAACCTGTTGTTGAATAAGCTTTTATATAACTTTGTCCAATCTCTACTTTTTTAACACCTTTAGTCTCTACTAAATCTTTAAGTTCAGAGTAACTTACTTGTTTTATTTTTGTATTTTGTCCAAAGTTAGTGTTACTAACAGCACCATCTCCAACTAGAACTTTAAATATAAGTATAACTGCAACTGAAAATATTGCAAATGTTATCAGTGGATTTTGATTAAAAAAATTATTATTTTTATTATCATTGTTTTCTGGCATATTTTATTTTTCCTATCTTATTTTCTTTTTAAGATGAGTGTAATCCATTCATCTTGGGCTATTTTTTCGATTATTTCGCAATCTTTATAAAAATTAAGTACTTTATCTTCATACTTATCTAAAATTCCTGAGAGTATCAATATCGAACTATTGTCTTTTAATGCTTTTTTTAAATCATTTGCTATAAAAGTTAAAACATCAGCTACTATATTTGCGACAACTATATCGTATTTTTTATCTACAATAGAGCTTGAACCTTCCCATATATTTGAAAATTCAAGTCCATTTAATTTAGCATTTAGTATTGCATTTTCAACTGATACAGGATCTGTATCGCATGCATCTACATTTGCTCCAAGTTTCATAGCACCAATTCCAAGTATTCCACTACCACAACCAACATCTAAAACTTCATCTTTCTCTTTTACATATCTAGATATAGCTTTTAGTGATGAAGCAGTTGTAGGGTGATGTCCAGTTCCAAATGCCAATGCAGGGTCGATAACTATGTTTTTTAACTCTTCGCTAGGTTTATCCCAGGTTGGATGTACATAAAACTTTCCTATCTGTAAAGGTGTGATACTCTCTTGATAGCTTTTTACCCAGTCACTGCTCTTATGTTTTGTAATACTACATTCAATCTCTATAGTAGTAGACAAAGCCTTTTGTAAAGCTTCACAAAATTGTTCTAATCCCCAAACTATAGTATCAAGCTCATCTTCACTTCTAATGATAAATCCATCTTCTAGTTCTTCAAAGCCAACTGGTAATGTATCTGATAAAAAGTCTGAAAAGAGAGAATGATGAGAAGAAGTTTTTACAACAAGTTCGAAGTAATGCTCTTGCATTACTCCGCAACACCCATTACAGCACCAAGTTTTTCTTTTAAAACTTGAGGAGTAAATGGTTTAACTATATAGTTATTTACACCAGCTTTAAGTGCTGTAATAACTTCTGCTTTACCACCTTCAGTAGTTACCATTATGATAGGAGTATCTTTAAAACGCTCATCAGCACGAACTTTTTTAACGAGTTCAAGGCCATTCATTTCTGGCATATTCCAGTCAGTTATAAGCATATCGATATCGGGATTAGCATCCATTTGAGCCCAACCCTCAACACCATCAGCACCTTCTAGTATGTCTTTATAACCAAGACGAGACAAAGTATTTTTAATAATACGACGCATTGTAGAGCTATCATCAACAACAAGTAATTTCAATTGAAATCCTTTTTTATAATATAGTTTATAAAATTTATATCTAATAATATCTAAATTTTGTTTGTTTTAGTATTAATCTAGTAATTTAAACATTTTTGGTAAATCTAGTGTTCCCTCATAGTAAGCTTTACCTATGATAACACCATCAACTTCTTTTGTATTTATGAGTGCTGTTATATCATTCTCATCTTTTACACCACCACTTGCTATCGTACTAACACCAGAAGCTCTAGCTATATCTAGTGTAAATTCAACGTTAACACCAGATAAAGTACCATCTTTACCAACATCAGTACATATGATAGCTTCAACACCAGCATTTGCAAATTCACGAGCTAAATCAGTGGCTTTCATTTCACTAACTTCACCCCAACCTTCAACCGCGACATAACCATCTATAGCATCTATACCTACTGCAATAGGGTATTTTGCTGCCATCTCTTTTACAAATTGTGGGTTTTTTACTGCTATAGATCCAAGGATAACTCTATCTATACCTAGTGCTAAGATACTTTTGATGGTTTCTTCATCTCTTATTCCACCACCAAGTTCAAGTTTAACATTGCAGTTTTCTCTTATTTTTATTATCTGTTCTAAGTTTTTAGGTTCACCTGCAAAAGCACCATTTAGATCAACTAAATGAACCCATTTTGCACCCATCTCTTCAAATTTTTTCACTAAGCTCCATGGCTCATTGGAATAGATTTTTGCACTATCCATAAGGCCTTTAGTAAGACGAACTGCTTTTCCATCTTTTAAATCTATTGCTGGGTATAAAGTCATATATTATTTCCTATTATTATAATTTAACAAAATTTTCTAAAATTTTAAGTCCATTTTCATGGCTTTTTTCTGGATGAGGCTGTATCCCCATAATATTTTGATGTGCAACTGCTGATGTAAATTTATATCCATATTCGCTAACGCCAATAATATCATTTTCATCGCTGCATTGCACATGATAAGTGTGTACAAAATAAAGATAATGGTTTTCATCAAGAGCGTTAAATAGTGGATGATCTTTTGTAAACATTCTATTCCAACCCATATGTGGGATCTTTAAAGGTTCACTAAATTTAGAAGCATCAAAATGGATAACTTTACCTTTTATAAGGCCTAAGCCTTCATGGTTTCCAAACTCTTCACTGCTTTCAAAAAGTAGTTGCATACCAAGACATATACCTAACATCGGTTTGCCAGATTTGGCAAAATTTCGTATAGGTTCTATCATTTCTCTTTCTTTAAGATGCTCCATCGCATCACCAAAAGCCCCAACACCTGGAAGTATCAATTTCTCATAATCTTTAAATTTTTGTGGATCTGATTCAACCACAGTTTCTTTTCCTAGTTTAGCAAATGCATTTTTTACACTTGCTAAGTTTCCCATATTATAATCAACTATTGCTATCATGTTTCATCTATCTTTAATTTTGTAAATTTTATATAAATAGCTAAACTTATAAGAAGTAGTGAGACACCACCCATAATAAATATAGCATATACAAGTTTATCTGGATCAGTAATAGCAAATTTAAAAACAAGCATAAGTGCTTCTATAGATAAAGCTATAATAATACTACCCAAAAATCTAACCATCGTCTTATGTGGACCAGAAATGTTGTGTTCTTTGTGGCGTCCAAGTATCTCTTCTTCTACTAAGGTTTTAGCTAAGTCAAATATAGCTAAAGATAAAGTTAAAAGTATGGTTGCTTCAAAAACATCTTTTATTTTAAATTTATCCAGAGATATTTCATCAACAAAGCTTCCAACACCTTTAAAAAATAAAAGTACAGCTATGGCAATAAGTGCAAATGAAAATGCTCCATATGAATACTTAAAAAATTTATTAAACACATTATCTAAAGTATTTAAGGTGGATATTTTTAGAACATCATCGATAGGCATATCTAAGCAAGCAACATATTTTAGATTACCATTTTCACAAAATATTGGTGCAGATGCAGTTACAGTTAATTCACCCGTTATCAACGATGGATAAGGGTCTGTTATCGTACATCTTTCTTCTCTTACTGCACGATAGTAGTAGGCTCTATCAGCGCGAATTTTACCTGCATCTTCATCTATTTGGCCATGTGCTGTAAAAGTTGGTGTGATTTGCACACCTTTATGATCCAGAAGATAAACACCATCACAGTTCTCCAAATCGGCTTTTATTTTTAAAAGCCTTGGAAGAATCATATCTATACTAAGTGATGGCAATCTGTTTGGAATATTTTTAGAAAAAAGGTAACAAAAATAAGCTCTTGCTTTTGTTCTTCCCTCTGAAAAACGTTGTATATCTAATGGAACCATTTTTATACTTCCGCTTTTTATTTACTATCTATCATATGTTCATCTTTCGTGAATGATGTACTTTGTTGAGTGATACTAGGTCCAAATACTTTTTTTACTATAGATTTAAATCCTTTTTCATTCTCTTCATATTCTATCTCAGATTCTCTAAGTGACATTTCCCATGCAGATGAGAAACCCGGTGCTTTTAACATCATTTTTCTTAGTGCACCATCATATATATTTAAAAGTCTTAATTCAGCACGACCAGGTTTTTGTCCAAGTGTTTGAACAGAAATTCTAAGATTTTCATTTTCTTTTTTTGTTTTTTCTAGTTCAATCTCTATATTTTTGCTACCTTCACTCGTTATTTTCATCTGACGATTTAGATGCTCTTGATACTCTTTTAACTCTTTTTTACAAGATGCTATATCAAGTTTAGATTTTATAAAACCTAAAATCATCCCCACAACAACTCCACCTATGATAAACAATATCGCTTGAAAACTTAGTTCCATTATTAGACTCCTTATTTTAAATACAAGTTTAACAAAATTGAGTTAACAATTTACTTTGAACTGCTATAAATTATATATCTTAAGATATAATATCACCAATGAATAAAGATATACAAAATATAGCTATAGTAAGATTGTCAGCACTTGGAGATATTATCAATAGTGCTGTAGTATTACAATTTATCAAAAAAGAGTATCCTAACGCCAATATCACATGGATATGTGAAGAGATGTTCTCTTCTATACTAAAAGATCATCATTATCTTAAAAATCTACATACACTAACACTTAAAGAGTTGAAAAAAAGAGATAACAAGATAAAAGTATTTATAGAAAATCTTAAAAAAATTTCTACATTTGAAGAGTTTGATATTATCATAGATATGCAAGGTCTTATAAAATCAGCAATAGTTTCAAGAATTATAGGAAAAAAGACACATGGGTTTGATAAAAATTCAACAAGAGAATCCTTGGCTTCTTTACTTTATAAAACATCATCTAGTATACCTTATGAAGAAAATGTTATAAAAAGAAACTGCTTTGTTGTAAGTGATGCTTTAAAATTTAAGATAACAGATGAGATGATTTTAAATAAAGATAATATTTTTAATTATACAAACGATTTTAAATTTTCTAAAGATAATAAAAATATTGCTTTTATCATAGGTGCATCTTGGAATTCAAAAAAATACCCTAAAGAATTAGTTACAAAGGTATGTGATACTTTGGGAGAAACTTCATATATAGTATGGGGAAGTGAAGATGAAAGAAAAGATGCTTTATGGATATGTGAACAATCAAAATATGCTAAACTTGCACCTAAGATGTCTTTGAAAAAGTTGGTTGGATTTATATCTGAACTAGATTTAGTTATAGGAAATGATACTGGACCAACACATATAGCATGGGCTCAGAACATACCATCTATCACCCTTTTTGGTCCAACAAATGAAAGAATGATATATGAAACACCTAAAAATATCGCTATAAATTCACCATCAAATGTAAATATACTAAAGATAGATAAAAATGACTTCTCTATCAAAGAGATAGATTATAAAGAGATTGTAAAAAATGCACAAAGGTTACTAAAATGGTAGGATTTTATCTATTTTTGGCGTTAGAAAAGTTTTTAATGCTACTTCCAAGAAAATCAAGAAGAGGTTTTTTTATAGCACTTGGCAAATTTGCTTATCTTGTAAGTAAAAGGTACAAAAAAGTTGTAAGAGATAACCTTGTTTTTGTTTATGGAGAGGATGTAGATGAGGAGTTTGTTATACGAACAACAAAGTATCAGTTTAAACTACTAATGCTTAACTTTTTACAAACTATAGAGAGTAGATACTACCCTGTTGAGGAGATGGCAAAAAAAGTTACTTTTGAAAATGATGAAGTCATAAAAAAAGTTCAAAAAGAGAACAGACCTATCATATTTGTAACATCTCACTATGGGGCTTGGGAACTTGGTGGAAATATGCTAAGTGTCACATATGCACCCATACTTATCATATACAAAAAGATGAAAAATCCATACTTTGAGAAGTACCTTCTAAGTTCTCGTGCAAAATGGAAGATGACATATGCAGAGCGTCACGGTGCAATGAGAGCTATACTAAAAACTTTACGTGGTGGTGGAGCAACTGCTATACTTATAGACACAAATGTGAAAAAAGATGAGTCTGTAAAAGTTGAGTTTCTAGGGCATGAAGTATCTCAGATAAAAACAACAGCTTATTTTGCCAGAAAACTAAATGCAGCACTTATCCCATCTTTGATACATACAGATGATGATGAAAACTACACTATAAAGTTTTATGATGAGATAGTACCACCTAAAACAGATAATGAGGAAGAAGATATAAAAGTCTCTACTCAGATGCAAACAGAGTGGTTAAGTAAAGAGATACTAAAAAAACCAGAACCTTGGTTCTGGTTGCATAGAAGATTTAAAGAGGATTATCCAGAAATCTATAAAAAAGTAGATATATAACTTTTTTATATAACTTCTCCTTTGGATTGTATGATAGGTATACCATATTTATCTGTTGTTACCTTATTATCCCATTTAATAGTTATATATTTATTGTCTTTTGTTTTGATTTGGTTTGTATGTTGAAAACTACTAGGACCACTTTGTAAAGTTTTATCAAATGCATCTAAAATATCAAGAATATTTTTTTCATCTATAAATATCTCAAACCAGTTTTTGTGTAAAACTTCTTCTTTTTTATAACCTGTGATATTTTCTGCTATATCATTAAAGTCTATGATAAGAGCACCTGTATCTAAAGTTACTTCAAATAAAAGGTTATTCTTTTTCACTAATTTTTCCTCATATAAAGTTGATAATGAATTGTACTTTAAAATTTATAAAAGTCATATTATTTAACTATTTTAATTCTGGGTAAAGTTTAAAAACTTCGTTTAATTCTTTTTTTGTTATCTGTATAAGTATAGGGGTTTGAGCTTTTTTTAACCATTTAGCTATCTTTTTTAGATCTGTGTAACTCATAGATGTGCATCCTACAGTAGGAGAGTTCTTACCTCTTTGGAGATGTAAAAATATACAAGATCCTCTTCGTTTTAGTTGATTTTTATTGTGTTGAACAACTATACCTAATTGATATAAATTGTCTTTTCTCCTCATATGCTCAAAACTTTTTTCATCCCCATGAGCTTCTATGATGTTGTTATAGAATAAAGAATTGCTATCATCTACACATATTAAATTTTTTGATGTATATAAGTATGGTAAGTTATATTCACTTTTATATTTATAACCAAATATAGTAGTAAGTTTAAAGATACCAAGTGGGGCTTTTTTATCACCTTCATATTTTTTTATTATATTATAGTTATGGTTTATCTCCTTTAAACCAATTCCCCATCCTAAACCATTTTTTCCTATATTTACATCTATAGTATCGAATTTTTTCTTTCCATCCTCAAAACATTTAAGTTTTGCTGTTGAACTATTTATATCATTTGCTACAACTAATACAATTTGTTTTGCATAAATCAAAGAAATTGTAAAAGTTGTTAAAATTAAGAAACTTTTTATCATAAAGTATGGTACTATTACTCTTATATGAATTAAATTAAATTTTGGAAAAAAAGTTATGAGTATTAAAATTAGACAAGCAACAAAAGAAGATACGGCATTTTTGGCAAAAATGATACTGCAAAGTTCTAGAGCCGGAAAAAAAGATGGTATCTTTGATATTATTTTTCATGCAGATAATGATGAAGAGATCTTAAATAAGATAGAAGCTCTAACAACAACTGAGGCTAAAAGTCATTGTAATTATAAAAATTTTTTAATAGCTGAAATGGATGAAACTTCTGTGGGGACGCTTTGTAGTTATGAACCTAGAATTTCAAATCAGGAAACATTTGTAAAAGCATTGTCTGAGATAGGGTGTGATGACCTTGATGAACTTTTAAGTGTTATGTATAGTTGTGATTTTGGTTTAAATAAGAGTACACTTATGTTTGACTTTATGGAAGAGTTAGAGGGTTTTATAGATGTTGGTGTTCTTAAAGCATTGATGCAAAAATCATTACTTACTGCTCGTCTTAAGGGGTATCGTATAGCTCAAACACTTATAGAGATAGGTTCTCTTGAATCTGAGCTTTTCTATAAAAAACTTGGATTTAAGGTGATTCAGGAAAAAGAGTGTGAACTTTATAAAGAAAAGTTTGGTCGTAAAGGTCTTATGTTGATGGCCATAGAGTTTTAAGGAGTTCTTATAGAACTCACCTCTTTATCTTTACTTCCCTCTTTATTAGCCATTGTTGTTGCACTTTATACAAAAAATATTTTATTGTCTTTATTTGGTGGTGTCGTTTTAGGTGTTTTTATACTGCATGATTTCTCTTTTGCTATATCACTTCAAGAACTTTTGTCTCTGTTTGTCTCTTTACTTAGTGAAGGGTGGATTTTAAAAACTATAGCTTTTGCTATCTTAGTGGGTTCTGTTATGGAACTTGTGCAAAAATCTGGTGGGATAGATAGTTTTATCAATTTTATGCAAGAAAAAAACAAAATAGTAAGTTCTTCAAGAAGTGCTTTAATGGTAAGTTATATTATTGGGATATTTATCTTTATAGAGTCATCTATAACATCTTTAATAGCTGGTGCCGTTGGTAGACCATTGTGTGATAGATATAAGATACCTCATGCAAAACTTGCTATGGTTTGTGACTCAACATCTGCCCCTATAAGCTCATTGATAGTACTAAATGGTTGGGGTGCACTTTTGCTTGGATTAATTGTTACCCAAATAGATAACGGTATGATAGAGGGTGATGCAGTTAAGATACTTATAGATGCTGTTTTACATAATTTTTATGCTATTTCAGCTTTAATTGTCACATTTTTAACTATATGGTTTAACATAGATATAGGCTCTATGAAAAATGCAACTCTAACGCCAATATCTTCTAAAATTACTGTAGATAATTCAAAAAGTATGTATTTGATGATACTACCTATATTTTTGATGGTTGTATTTGTATTTTTATTTTTATATATTACAGGTTCTGGTAATATTCTTAGAGGTAGTGGTTCTAGCTCAATATTTTATACGATGTTATCGACTCTAGTTTTTATGTTCATATATTATGTTATTGTAGGTGATATGAGAGTAGGGGAGTATATGAATTCTTCGTTTGTTGGTATGAAAAAACTTTTTCCTGTTGCTATGATATTATTACTTGCTTTTGCTATTGGAAAAGTTACTACAGAATTAAAAACAGGGCTTTATTTGGCATCGTTGGCAAATGACAGTTTGGATGTATCTTTTGTATCTGCTGTTATATTTTTACTTAGTTCTATCATATCATTTTCAACAGGTACAAGTTGGGGGACATTTTCTATAATGATACCAGTTGCAATTCCTATGGCTGTTGGATTAGATGCAAATATCTCACTTTCTATTGCTGCTGTTATAAGTGGTGGAGTATTTGGGGATCACTGTTCACCTATTTCAGATACAACTATCATATCTTCTTTAGCATCAGACTGTGATGTTATAGAACATGTTAAAACGCAGTTACCTTATGCCCTCATAAGTGGTTTTATAGCTTTATTGTTTTTTATTTTGTTCGGTATATTTTAAAATACGAGTGAATAATTAATATATGGACCATACCAAATATCATATCTGTTTGTCTGGATTGTTAGTTCATTATAGTTATTTGAGTCATTATCTTTTCCCATTCCAGTATAGCTTCCTCTTACTTTTACCCCTGTATCTAGGATATAACCAAACCCTTTTAGGGATTTAAATCTTTTTTGCCAAAGATATCCAGCCTGTAGTTCTCCTCCGATACTAAAAGATAACTTATTATTTTTTATACTTTTAGTTGAATCTTGTTCTATTAGATTTTTAAAATTATTAGATATATCATTTATGCTCAGTCCTATATCTGCCATACCTTGAAAATAAAACTTACTGTAGTTTGTCTCATACCTTTTTGCATATGAAGCAGTATCGTATCCAGCAAGTATTTCAAAAGTTTTTAGTTTAAAACCTGAATCTAGTCCGTAATACTCAATATCTGAAAAATTATTTTGAAAACCTATGGCAGAGGGGGTGTTATATTTTGAGTATTCTACACCTGCATAAAAACCTTTTTCCATCATCGCCAAAGCAGATATCTTTTGAAATTTTGTATTAAATGTCGTAGATGTTATATCTGATGTTATATTCTTGCCAGCATAGTTTTTATCATCAAATATCACTATCCCATTTACTTTTGCTTTTTCGTAAGAGATTCTTAAAGTTGTACTTTTTGATATAAAATTATTTATATCTACAAAAAAAGTAAAGAGTTTACTTGCATCTTTTACAAAATTATTATTTTTTTGAGCTTCATTTTGCATGTAACTAAGTGCTAGTTGTGTATCTCCAACTCTACCTTGTAGCCATATTTTTTTATATAAAGTGTCAGATATGTCATATGATGCATCTGCATACGTATTGTTATCATTGTCACTAACAGAGGATGAAGCTTCCCATGCTAGATAAGATAAACCTGCACCAATATTAAAGCCTATATATGATTCTGATTCTAAGCCCTCTCGTATAGGGTATGATTTACCTATTTGTGCATACTCTTTTTTAGTGATAAGAAAATGTACTTTTTTATCTAAAGAACTATTTTGTACAGATATATAAAGACCTTTACTATTTAGATATATATGTGGATAAAAGCCTATATTTTGTTTTTCGTAGTTATAAATCCATCCAGATTCTACATTGTCATTATTAAAATCAACTTTTGCTCCTATAAGCCCTTTATTATATATATTTATCAGGTTATAAGCTACCATAAAAATAGTTGAGTTGTTTTTTGGATAAACTGATAGGATATTTTCTTTATCACTTCTTGTAGCTAAAAAGATACCAGTTGACTTTATATTTTTAAGGTTTGATACAAAGATCTCTCTTGTACCAGTAGCTATACCAGCAACTGCTATATCTCCATGTAGATTGTTTTGTATAACTGCTGTTTCAAAGTTTGGAGTTTGTAGTAAAAGATTGTTGTTTTTATAGATACCATCTTCTCTAACGCCAATAATATCTCCATTTTTTGAAATTTGTATATTTATCATACTTTTTATATAGTTTGGTGTCTTATATCTTTGTAGTTTATTGTCTATTAAAAAGTATCTCGCTTTTTTTCTGCTTTGTTTTGAATATACATGTTTATAAAGTAAAAAAGATTTATCTTTATATCTACTTCTTGCTATCTCAATTATCTCATCTTCATGATAAAACTTTTTTTTTATATGGTGTTTTCGATCCATAAAAATATCATAACAGAGGCTTTTTTTTGTACTTAGCTTTTTGCAATCTCTTGAGATATATAAATCAGGCACATCAAGTGAATTATAATACTGATCCATACTAGTAGCACCATCTTGTATATGTGATATATAGTATTCATCTAAATTGCTACTTGCGTAGGAAAATACAAAAAGTACAGATAAAGTTATAAGTGTTTTTAAGTTCATTTTATATTTTATAGATCTAGTACTTTATTTATAGAATATTTCATATCTTCATCAAGGTTGTCCATATTTTTAAGCATCCATCTTAGATATCCAGAATCTTCTTTTGCTACTTCTGCTAACTCTTTTCCCTTATGTTTTCCAAATCTAAATGTTTTTATAAGTATAGGTGTATTTGTTAATTCAACCATCTTTTCAACAGGATTTTCATCTGGATAACGTTCTTGCACAAGGAGTTTTAATTTTGATAACAACAGTTTTAAAACAAGTACATCACCTATAGCATCATGTGCTTTTACTTCTATTCCCAAAGTGTCTGCTTCTTTTTGTTCCTCTTTATAGATATCCATTTTATATCGGAAGTATTGAAGTCTATGTGCTTCTTCATCTGGAAGAAGGTGTTTTGCAACACGAAGAGTATCTATAACTTTCATCTTTATTTCAAAACCCTCTTTTTCAAGCATACCTATATCAAAAGGAGCATTGTGGATGATGAGGTAGTTTTCTGGAGTATTTAGTTCTAGTAGTCTTTTATATGCTGTAGTCTGAGTGCATTTAACTTTTCCCTCTATGATATCTGGTGTTATACCATGAACCTCCATCGCACCAAAACTTATAGGAACTTCACAAGAATTAAATTCATTGTGAACCTCTATCTCTTTTGAACCAAGTACAATATATCCTAGTTGGATTATTTTATCATCTTCGCCTGCACCAGTTGTTTCTGTATCTAAAATTATATATTTTGCCATTATTTATCTTTTATTTGAGAAGCTTACTTGAAACTCTTTATCTGTATTTGGTTCAACTGTTATATCAAAAAGTATTTTACCATCAGCGTATCTATATGGGATATCAGAGTTTATCTTGCTAGATGTTTTTTTATTAAAAGGTATTTTTAATATTACCTCTTTAGTTTTATCTGAATGATTTGATATATTGTACTCTATAGTTGCTGTAAGAGAAGATTTTGTATCATCTCTTGATATCACTTTTTGGATAACTTTTGTATCGAACTCTTTTGTTACTTTTAAAGAAACCTCAGTATCTTTTGGATTATTTATAACTTTATCTTCACCTATAAAAAGTGTTTGATTATCACTCTTGCTATAAACTCTTACAATCCCAGTTGGGAGAATTTTATCAGATAGTTTAAACTTTATATCTCTTGAAACAGGTACTGATCTATCTCCAAATAAATACAAAGGGTTGTTTAGCAGTGCTGAATATTCATTTTTAATTTTTAGATTTGTAATATCAAAAAGTTTTATTCTTTTTTCTTCATTGTTGTAAAGGTCTACTTGTTGTTTTATATCGTATGTGTGGTAACTATTAGTTGCCTTTTCTGTTACGGTACTATTCTTTAAAGAGTTACTCCTATATAGTATAGGTCGTGAATTTGAAACTCTGTTTAGTTCTCCAGCTACAAGTTTTATATCCGCATTTTTAAAATCTTTTCCAGAGTTGTTGTTTATGTTTGCCCATGCAGTAAGTTTTGCCTGATCTTGTGTGATGTCAAGTATATAGTCGTTATGAAAACTTATACCATTTGTAAGATAGTTTAGATTTATTTGAGCATCATCTATCTCTTCTTCTGATCTGATTCTATAGATAAGAGTAGGTTCAAGTGCAAAATTCTCAGGTAAAAAGTCAAATTCTATATTTTTGATATCTACTATGCTTATTCTATTACTCTTTCTTTTTATCACTGCTGTATCAGAGTTTATAGAAAGTAGTGTTACATACTGTTTATTGTATCTTACTTTTTTACCTATAAATTTATTTGCTATGCCATTTATAGTAGGTAAGTTACTAGTATATGTTTGAGAATATAATGTAACAGAGTTTGGAAAGTCAATTTTAACAGATTCTTGAATAATCTTAGATGGAATGTTTTTATACTCAACTTTTGTTGTTTGAGTTTGTACATTTAAATCTCTTGTTTCACTTACATGAGCTAAATTAGAGTTGTATATAGTAAGAGTAGAAGCTAAAATGGTTTGTGTTATAACAAGTGTTGAAAATAATATCGTTTTTTTCATTTTATATCCTTTTAGAATATGATACACTTATAAAAAAAATAAAAGGCAACAAAATTGATAGTTTCTCCACTCTTATATCTTTTTATTCTTGCTAGTGTTGCTGCATTTTTTTATATATTAGATAGTCGTACAAATTTTAAGATTTTTAAGTATATCCCTGCTGTTGTTATGATATATGCATTTTGTATGTTACTTGCATCTTTTGGTGTATTTGAATTCAATGATAATATAAATTTTATATATAAACAGGCTAAAACGAACCTACTTCCAGCTATGCTTTTTTTGATGTTGTTGCAGATTGATTTTACTCACTTTTTTAAATTGGGAAAATCTTTACTTATATCTTATCTCTTGGCATTGTTTTCTATCTCTTTTGGTTTTATAGTTGTAAGTGTAGCTTTTCATTTTAATAAAGAGATGGCTGGTGCATTTGGTGCATTGGCAGGTAGCTGGATGGGTGGAACGGCAAATATGGTAGCAGTTGGAAGTGCCTTGGGTGTAAGTGAAGATGCTTTTGCATATGCTTTGATAGTCGATAGTGTAAATTATACATTATGGGTTATGTTACTTTTATTTTTAGTACCTTTTGCTCATATATTTAACAAGTTTACAAAAGGTGAATATACTGTTTCCTCTTTAGGAGATATTGGGTGTGCGTGTTCTCTTGGTACTAAAAAATATTATTTACTTATATTATTGGCGTTAGGAGTCTCTTTTTTATCTCAATTCTTAGCTAATTATGTCACATTTCTAAATAAAACTACAACTATAGTTATAATTGCTTCTGTTATTGGCGTTAGCGGTTCTTTTAGTCGTTTAAAAGATATAAATGGCTCAAGTGAAGTGGCAACTTCTATGTTATATCTGATGATAGCACTTATAGGTTCAAAAGCTATTATAGATGATTTTAATGGTGTCGGAGTGTATGTTTTTGCAGGTTTTCTTATATTAGTTATTCATGCACTTATAATGGTTATAGGAGCAAAATTATTTAAGTTAGATCTCTTTAGTATAGGTGTAGCTTCTTTAGCAAACATAGGTGGAGTGGCATCTGCTCCAATACTTGCAGCTACTTACAATAAGAACCTAGTGAGTGTAGGTGTAGTTATGGCTATCATGGGATATATTATAGGTACTTTTGGTGGTCTTGGGGTTGGTTATGCTATTAGATTTTTTATACAATAGATGGTAGAGATAAAATGAAGATAAAAGATATAACAACAGAGATAAAGTATATAAAGTTAAAAACACCATTTATAACTTCACTTAGAAAAGTTGATAAAGTGGAGTTTATACAAGTTAGTATAGTGTGTGATGATGGGAGTGTTGGTTTTGGTGAAGCTCCATCTACTCGTGCTATAACTAGTGAAGATATCTACACTATAGGGGCTTGTATCAAAGATATTAAAGCTGACTTTTTCTCTCTAACGCCAAAAAAAGCACTTAAGTTACTTCATAGTTTAGATATAGGTTCTAGTGCAAAAGCATCTTTGGATATGGCATTGTTGATGCTTATGGATTTTTATAAGATTGAAGATAAAAGATCTATAAAAACAGATATAACAATAAGTTTAAATGATAAAGAAAAAATGATTCAAGATTCTATGCAAGCAGTTATGCAGGGGATGAATATACTCAAAGTCAAGCTTGGATCCGATATAAAACATGCTTTAGATGTTACAAAAAATTTATCTAAAAAAGTCACATCTGCAAAGCTTCTTATAGATGCAAACCAGGCATGGTCTTTACAAGATAGTCTGTTTTTTATAGATAATTTAGATGGAGCTTCTATAGAATTGATAGAGCAGCCTGTTAGATCTGATGATATTGAGTCTTTAAAAACTATAACAAATCACTCAGATATACCAATATTAGCGGATGAATCAGTTTTTAGTCTTGAGGATGTAAAAAAAGTTATAGAAAGTAAAAGTGCAGATATGATAAACATTAAGCTTATGAAGTGTGGAGGTGTGAGTAAGGCTGTAGAGATATTAGAATATGCAAGAGAAAATAAGATAATCTGTATGTTAGGATCTATGTTGGAGGGTACAGGTTCTATAAATGCTGCCTTATATTTGGCATTTAATTATAGGGATGTTATAAAGTATGTAGATTTGGATAGTCCTTTACTTTATGAAGAACTACCAAATAATCTAGACTTTAGATATAAGGGGTGTGAGATTTTTATCTAACTTTCTTCATCCCACATCTCTAAATCACCATGAGATACATGCTCTTTTTGATATATAGCTTCTTCTTCTAACATATCATCCATAAGTTTGAACATCTCTTCAGAAGCATGTTCTACTTTGATAAAGTTTTCTTTTATCATTCGTTCATTTGATAAAAGGTCATTACCTTGTAATATTTCAAATGTTTTTAGTATGTTATTATGAACTGTAAAGTGAGGTTTTTCTATAGCTTTAAAACTTTTTGAATGTCCAAATTGAGAAGATCCATCTGTTGTATACCATTGACCAAATCTACAGTGTTTGTGATCTGTAAACTCTTTGTACTCTTCCCTTTCTATATGATTAAGAGCATCAGCTTTAAAAAGTATATGATCTATTTTAGCTAGAACTATGAAGTTTTTATTTTTCATAAATCTACTTGAAGCAAGAACAGATTCACTTGTTGTGCTAAATTGATTTAATGAAGTGTAAAGAGTTTCTACACTTTTTGTTGACTCATCAGCTATATCATTTAGCAGTTTTGAATTTTCAAGCATACCATTTGCTTCTTGTTGTAGCGTAGAGATAGATATAGTTATCTCATTTGTAGCTTTACTTGTTCTTTCTGCTAGTTTTCTAACTTCATCAGCAACAACAGCAAAACCACGACCATGTTCACCAGCACGTGCAGCTTCTATGGCTGCGTTTAGTGCAAGAAGATTTGTTTGATCTGCTATATCTTTGATAAGATCTATTACAGATGTTATCTCTGCTGTTCTAGTTGATACACCCTCTATAGAATCATCATTTTGTGTTATTATCTGCGAAAGTTTTTCAAAGTTTCCATTCATCGTTTCAACAACTGAATTGTTGGATCTAGCAAGAGAGGCTGTTTCTTGAGACTCTATAGCAAGAGTTGTAAGTGTATCGTTTGTATCACTGATTTGATCTTGTATACTTTTAAAGCTTTCTACAAGGTTTTTACCTGTTTTATTGAGTTCTAATATAAAACGTTTTTTCTCTTGGTTTTTATACTCCACTTCCATAGCATCTATACTTTTATTTACCAAATCACCAGTTTTAACAAATGCCTCACTCAATCCTACTGTACTTATTCTTCTGAAGTACTTGTTTTGAGAAGCGTAAGAGATAGATGTATTTACCTCTCTTAATATACCCTCTAGTTGATCAAACAAATCGTTTATGTTCCAAGCTAAATCTGATAGCTCTCCACCACCTTCTATATGGTGTTGACGGTTATCAAAATTTCCCTTTTGAGCTGCCTCTTTTATGATAGATGATGATTTGTCAAGACTCTTTTTTACTATAGATATCTGTTTGTATGCATATAAGGCTATAGCTATATTTGCTATACCAAAAGCTAAGGTAATCCAATGAAACTCTGTAAATATAATACCAATGACAAGACCGAGTATAACAACTGTTATATGGGCATAATTTGCATAATGGGTTTTAGAAAGAGAGGATAAATTCTTCATATTCTACTCCTTTTTCTTCTAGTAAATCATTCATGATCTTTTCACTTGCATTCATACCACCAACTTTTTCTGCACTAAGGAGCTTTTGGTAAAGGGGGATTATAATTTCAAGGGCTTTTTTAGTTGGTTTTCTTCTTGCTGAGTGATAACCTACAACTGTATTGTTTATATAAGATGGTGTTACATTAGCCATAACCCAATAATAAGAACCATCTGAACATATGTTTTTAACATAAGCGTGTATCTCTTTTCCTGCTTGAAGATAAGACCATAAGTATTTAAATATGATTTTTGGCATATCAGGATGGCGGATAATATTATGTGGAGCACCTATTAAGGTATCCTCATCCATGCCTACTATGCTCATAAAGCCACGATTTGCATAAGTTATGATACCTTTTAGGTCTGTTTTAGTTACAAGTAAAACATTTGATTTAAATGTTTTTTCATTGTTTATTGGTGTAATTTTCATATTTTTTACCCAAGTTTAAATTTTTCGGTAGATTATAGTTACTTCAATGTTAAACTTTCCTTTTTGCAATAAACTTCAACCAAATGTACCCGAAAAGTCCAGAGAATAGGGACGCAGAAAGTATCCCTATCTTCGCCTGAAATATCAAATTTTCATTGTTTACAAATGCTAAATCTGCTACAAATATACTCATAGTAAAACCTATACCACCTAAAAAAGCAACACCAAATATTTGACTCATGGTACTATCTTTAGGAAGTTTTGCGATACCTGCTTTTATAGCTAAAAAAGCAACACCTGCTATACCTAAAACTTTACCAACTACAAGACCAAAGATAATTCCAAGGGAAACAGGTTGAATTATTGTCTGAGATATAGAAGAAAAATCTATACTTATACCTGCATTTGCAAGTGCAAAAAGTGGTATGATAACAAGACTTACAGGTAGATGAAGATCATGTTCAAGTTTACCAGCAGGGGAGCCTACTGCATCTATCCTATCTTTTATATTTAGAAGTATAGCTTTTTGTTTTTCATGTATAGTGTGGTCAGTTGCTATAGGGTATCTGTCATATTTATCTAGCAATACTCTTGTTTCATCACTAAAAGTTATTGGAACAAGTTTTGGTCTTGATGGTATACTAAGAGCAGCTATTACCCCAGCTATAGTTGCATGAACACCAGATTCAAGCATAAAAAACCACATAAATACACCCACGATAAAGTATGGCAATAAAACTCTGATACCAAATCTGTTAAAAGTCAGCATAATTAAAAAAGAACCGGCAGCTAATGCAAGTGGAACAAATTGTATCTGATCTGTATAAAATACGGCTATAACGATAACAGCACCTAAGTCATCTACTATAGCTAAAGCTACTAAAAATGTAACAAGGGCAGGTGATACACGTTTACCTAAAAGCACTAAAGCACTTATAGCAAAAGCTATATCTGTAGCCATTGGAATACCCCATCCAGCTGCACCAGCTTGGTTATAGTTTATATATGTATAGATAAGTGCTGGCATTATCATCCCACCGATAGCAGATAAAATAGGAAGTATAGCTACTTTAAGACTTGATAGCTCCCCTATAAGAATTTCCCTTTTTATCTCTAAACCTATCATAAAGAAGAAAATTGCCATAAGCCCATCATTTATCCAGTGGTGTAGAGTGTGGGATAGTTTCCATTCACCTACATTAAAGTCTATATTTGTATGAAAAAAATGGTTATACGTATCAACAAGAGGTGAGTTTGCTAAAATTAATGCAAAGATAGTCATAAGCATTAAAACTAGACCTGTGGTTGTTTGTGAATGTAGAAAAGATTCAAATGGTGTTGCAATACGGTTAAAAGCTTTTTCCCAAGGTGCATATAAGTTCATTTAACTATCCTTAAATAAATAAGTTTAATTATAACTAAATATAGAAAATTTAAAAATATATGTATAATTTGATTATGGATTTAAAAAGTTTAGAAAATAAAAAGATATTACTGTTTGGAAAGCCTAGGGCATTTTCTTATGATGAGTTTATATCACAGTTAAAATCGTTAAGTATAGAAGTTGTGCATAAATATAGTAATGATGTTAGTTTAGTTATAGATGGCAAGATGATGACACCTTATGAGCAAAACTTTAGTGATGAACTTTATGAAGAAAATGGTATAAAGGCATTATCTATAGATATTTTTGAAATTGAGTTGGCAAAATGTATTGATGATGATATATTGCTTATGAGTTTAAAGTTGTCAAGAGATAAAAATAGGCTAAAATCTTTTATACAAAACTCAACTATAAGTGATGGATTGTTTTTCAAACTTGTAAGGATGTATAATTGGCATGGTGAGGATTTTTTTGAAAATGATGATAACCGTGATGTAAGTGCTGCTTTTATACTTCGGTTTTATAAAAATATAGAAAGAAACCATAATGTTCAGTTCGCAACAACTGGTTTTTCACATCTGGTTGCACAGACAGATAGTGAGGTTCTTTTAAGAGAGATATCTAATTTAGAACCTATTAAGTTTCATCCACGTATAAAGGTTACTATTGCTATGAATGAATTTTGTTCCACTTCTATGCAAAAACAATTTTATACAACAGGTGGAGAAAATATATATCAGGCATTGTCCTTAAATAAAAATCTTGATATATTTTTAATAGAGAAATTTTTTGATAATGAGGAACTCATGCAAAATATAGCTAAATCTATAAAGTTAAATGATAAACTTTTTGAATTACTTAGTAATTTTTATCTATATTTAGCTAAAAATCAGACTCTAACGCCAATAATGCAAAATATACTTTTAGATAAAGAAGATAAAGATATAAATAATGTATTGGCTTCAAATAATCAAATAGAAGTTGATATATTTGAGAAGTTATTTAACTTAGAAGATGAAGATATTAAATTTACGCTATATAAAAATAGTGTTACGCCAAAAGAGTTACTAGTTAATGCTTATAAAGATGAAAGATATCATAGTTCTTTGGCAATAAATGAAAATACACCGATAGATATACTTTATCAATTGCAGTTAGATAGAAGATATGAAAGAGATGTTAAAACAAATCCAGCTTTTGGTAAACATATACAAAGTGAAAATATAGGATGGCTATGAAAGCGACAAACTTAACTTTAACTATAGGCTCTTTGATGCATGGCAAAATTCCAGTATTTTTATGGGGTGCACCTGGTATAGGTAAATCTTCTATCATAAAACAGATTGCTAACGCCAATAATCTTGAATTTATAGATTTAAGACTTGCATTAATGGATCCTACTGATCTCAAAGGGATACCTTTTTATGATAAAGAGTCACACACCGCACTTTGGGCCCCTCCAGCTTTTTTACCAAAAGATGGGAAGGGGATATTGTTCTTAGATGAATTAAATTCTGCTTCACCATCTGTTCAGTCATCAGCATATCAGCTTATACTAGATAGAAAGATAGGGGAATACACTTTGCCAGCTGGATGGGCTATAGTAGCAGCTGGTAACAGGGAAAGTGATAGGGGCGTTACATATAGAATGCCATCTCCACTTGCTAACAGATTTGTACATTTTGAAATGGAAGTAGATGTTGAAGATTGGCGTTATTGGGCGTATAAAAACGGGATAAACGAAAAGGTTTTATCTTATATCTCATATAAGAATGAAAATCTTTTTAAATTTGATATAAAAAGTGATGCAAAAAGTTTTGCTACACCAAGAAGCTGGGAATATGTATCTAATATTTTGAGATGTGATATAGAAAAAAGTCTACTTTTAGAGAGTATTAGTGGTGCAGTTGGAAAAGATGTTGGTGTTGATTTTTTATCTTTTGTAAAAGTTATGGATAATTTACCAGATATCAATGCCATACTAGAGGGAAATTCAAAAGAGTATAGTGACGATGTAGCCGTGTTGTATGCCCTTAGCACAGCTCTTGTTAGCGGTGTGTTAAAAGATATAGAGAAACTTGATAATATCCTTCGATATACATTGGATCTTAAAAGTGAATTTGCTGTTATGATAGTGCAAGATCTTCAAAGGTATGGGATAACGATGGAAAATAGTGAAGTTTTTAAAGAGTGGGTTAAAAAGTTTGCTTATCTCTTGGCATAGTAATTTGATATGAAGTTAGATGAAAAGATCTCTCAAGCAAAAGCCAAGCTTCTTGTGGAATATCCATACTTTGGAACTTTAGCATCAAGGGTTGAATTAGTTGTAGATGATAACATAGAAGCATTTAAAAGTGATGGTAAAGTTTTAAGGTACAAAGAAGGATATCTCCTAGATTTGAAAGTTGATGAGCTTGAGTTTATACTAGCTAATGCAGCTATGCATAAATCTCTTTCATATGAAAACCGTAAAAATAATCGTTCAGGTCGGTTGTGGCAAATGGCTACAGATATATCTATTAACTCAATGTTGTTAGAAAATGGAATGAGTATGCCTAATGGTGCGATTTATAGAAAAATATTTGATGGGATGTATGCTGAAGAGATATATGCACAACTTAAAGATGAGATACTAAGAGATGATGAAGAACTGGAGTATGAAGCTGATGATAAAGATGATGTAGAGAAAAAATTTCAAGATGAGATACTACAAGAACAACTTTTTGCACAAGAAGCCTTGGGTTTATTGGAACAAGAAGTGAATATTGGTGAAGCTCCAAAATCTATAGAAAGATTTTTTAAACTTGAATATCTAAGTAATATAGATTGGCGAGATGAGTTGAGGTTGGCATTAGAGAAGTATTTTCAAGATGATTATACTCTTTTGCCACCTAGTAAGAAGTTGTTGTCTTATGGTATATATCTTCCATCTAGTATAAGTACAAGGTTTAGACTTGTGATAGCTATAGACTCATCTGGGTCAATAGATGAAGAGTTGTTAAATCAGTTTTTAAGTGAAGTAAATTTTTTGATGGACTTGATACAAAACTATCAGATAGAGTTGATAGTATGTGATGATAAAGTGAGATCTCATAAAACATTTTATAGTGGAGAAGCATTGGAACTAGATCTTATAGGTGGTGGTGGAACCAACTTTTGTCCGGTTTTTTCATATGTAGATGATAATTTTGATGATGTTGAATTACTGCTTTACTTTAGTGATTTAGATGGTGTCTTTCCAGATAAAGAACCATCTTATGAAGTGAAATGGATATCTTCTAGCACAAAAGATATACCATTTGGAAATATTGTGAAATTATCCTAAAAACCTATCAAAAGTTTTATCTAAAGACAACTTGATTTCTACCATTATTTTTAGCATTGTATAGCATCATATCAGCTTCACTTATACTATCTTCTATCTCTCCATCTTCATGGATTGTAGAGCCTATAGATATGGTAAATTTTATATGTTGTTCTCTGTTTAAAGCAAAACTAAACTTTTGAACTTCTTCTCTAATTCTCTCAAGTATATCTACAGCACTATAACGATTTATATTTTTTAGTACAAGACAAAACTCTTCGCCACCAAATCTTGAGACAATATCTCTTTGTGATGTTGATGTTCTTAGTATTTCCGATAATGCTACTATAACTTTATCTCCCACATCATGTCCATAAGTGTCATTTACTTTTTTGAAATGGTCGATGTCTATCATAGCAACAGCAAATTGTTCTCCAGTCTCTTTTGTCTCATCTATATAAATTTTCATAGCTTCAAAAAAGTACCTTCTGTTATACAGACCTGTTAAGTAGTCTCTATTGGCATGGTTTGTTACTATTTGAATATTTTCTATTGCTTCTATAGAGTTGTTTACACGACAGTAAAATTCCTCTTTTGAATATGGTTTTTTAATGTAGTCGTTTGCCCCTTGTTTTAGGAAGAGGGCTGTTATCTCTTCATCTTGGTTAGATGATACAGCTAGTACACATAACTCATTTTTATCGTAAGTTTTTCTTATCTCATAGGTTAGTTCAAGACCATCCATTACAGGCATATTGTAGTCTGTAAGAACAAGAGAAATATCTTGATTTGATTGTAGCATACCAAGTGCTTCTTCGCCATGAGCAACTGTTATAACTTTAAAAAATAGATTTTCCAGCATACCTTGCATCTGTTTTCTAAAGAGCATAGAATCATCTACTACTAAAACTTTATGTTCCTGGTTCTTTTGAAGTCTTTTGATAGCACTTATAATATAGTTAACATCATTAACTCCACCTTTGTTTACATAGTCTATGATATTTTTCTTTAGCATTTGAGCTCTAAATTCTTTATCAATATTACCACTTAAAACTATGGCGTGTATCTTTTTTGAAAGAACATAGTCTACAATTTCACCATTTGGTGCATCAGGTAGATTTATATCTAGGAGAGTTATAAAGTACTTGTATCTTTTGATAAAAAGCTTTGCTTCAGATAAAGAGTAAGCAACATCAACTTTAAAGTTAAGAGATGCTTCTAGTTTTTTTGCTATTAGTTTTGCAAGTGTTTTATTGTCTTCTACTACTAAAATTCTTTCGCTCATATAAATCTCCAATATGATGAAATTTTATCTAACTTTATCTAAAATTATAGTAAATATTGATACACTTTATATATGAATTATATAAATGTTACCATAGATAAACTACAAAATAATAAAAATATTTTTTTAACTGGTGGGGCTGGTGTTGGGAAAACAACTATCACTCGTGAAGTTATAAAAGATTTTGAATCACAAGCAAAAAAAGTTGCAAAACTTGCTTCAACAGGTATGGCTGCAACACTTATAGGTGGACAAACTTTACATAGCTTTTTTGATTTTGGAATATCTTCAGATATATTGGCGTTAGAGAAAAATTCTAAGTATGAAATATCTAAAAAAGTTAAAAAACTTATCTCATCTATAGATCTTATAGTTATAGATGAGATATCTATGGTTAGTAATACTCTTTTTGATATGATAACTCTGAGGCTTATTCAATCTGATTTTAAAGGAACACTTTTAGTTGTTGGTGATTTTTTACAACTTCCTCCAGTTGTTCGTGGTTCTCAGGAAGTTATGTTTGCTTTTGAGGCAGAATCATGGGCTGAAATGGAGTTTGAAAAGATTGAACTAACTCATATCTATAGAACTGATGATAAAAAGTTTATAGAATTGTTGAGTGATGTACGTTTTGGTTTTGTAGATGAAAGTGTACATAACCATCTAAATGAATATATAAAACCAATCCCTCAAGATCCAAAAGATTTTACATTTCTTTTTGGAAAAAATAGATCCGCAGATATACATAATAAAGCACAACTTGAGTTTATAGATAATGATGAATTTATAAAAGAGGCTCAGATAATAAAGCATAAAAAGACGATAAAAGACAAAGAGATAGAAAGGTTTATGGATGATGCTAGAATAGAAAAAGAATTAGTGTTAAAAGTCACTTCTCCTGTACTTTTTACAAGAAACTCATGGAACTATTTTAATGGGGAGAGGGGAGTTATAGTAAATGTAGATGAGACCTATATATATGTTCAAAAATCTGATGGAAAAGTTGTAAAACTAGAGGCACAAGCACAAGATAAAACTAGGTGGAGTGAAAAAACTGTTGCTTCAAAAAAAGAGATGGTAGAAGAAAGTCTTTTTAGTGTATATCAGTTTCCTATAAAACTTGCATTTGCTATTACTATACATAAATCACAAGGTATGAGCATAGAAAATCTGATTATTCAAACAAATGAAATTTTTGCTCCATCACAGTTCTATGTAGCCTTATCTCGTAGTTGTAATCCTAAAAATTTAATTCTTATTGCTCCACAAAGACAATGGTGGGAGTTAGCATTTGTAGATCAAAAAGCTATGAAATTTGTAAAAGGTGAAAATTTTTGTTAAAAAAACTAGATAATGGTATATTGTTTATGCTTGGAAGTGCTCTAATATCAGCACTTAATGGAGCCTTGACTAAAATACTATCAAGTGATATATCTGCATTGGAGATAGTTTTTTTTAGAAATCTAATAGGTATTTTTTTGATACTTTATGCGTTAAAGCATACTCCACCTAAATTAACAGGAGGGAAGATACATCTACTTTTTACTCGTGGAGTGTTTGGTTTTTTAGCAATGATATTGTTTTTTTATACTATTACTGTTATACCGTTAGGAGAAGCTATAACACTTAACAAAACTTCACCTTTTTTTGTAACAGTACTTGCTTTTTTTATCTTAAAGGAGAGGTTGACACCAAAAACTATCATAGCTTTAGTTATAGGTTTTTTAGGTGTTATACTTATATCTAAACCATTTGATATGGGATTTTCATATACACATTTTTTGGGAATTTTGGGTGGTTTTTTTGCGGCATCTGCATACACAACGATAAAAAAGATAAAAGATATATATGATTCTAGAATTATAGTTTTATCTTTTGTTGGTGTTGGATCATTTTTGCCAGCATTATTGTTTTTATTGTCCCCATTTATAGAAGTTCCAGATGTGTTGTCTTTTTTATTTCCAGGTTTTATAATACCATTGAGTATAGAGGTGTGGATATTGATAGTTTTCATGGCAATTATATCTACGTTATCTCAATGGCTTTTGACAAAAGCATATAGTTCATCAAATTTAAGTATAGTAGGAGTTATAAGTTATACAAATATTCCTTTTGCTATAGGATTCGGATTTTTATTGGGTGATCCCTTTCCAGATATATTTAGTTTCTTGGGTATATTATTTATTGTTTTGGGTGGAGTTTTAGTTAGTAGAAAAAAGTAGAAAAAATTTAGTGTGGTGAGCTACTTTTAAGAGAAGCTCACCATGAAGATTATAATTCTTCTTCGTGTTTTGCTAAGTAATCAGCAACACCTTCAGCATCTGCTTTCATACCTTCATCACCTTTTTGCCAACCAGCAGGACAAACTTCACCAAACTCATCTGTAAATTGTTGAGCATCGATCATTCTTAACATCTCATCAACATTACGTCCAAGTGGAAGATCATTTACAACTGCATGGCGAACAACACCTTTATCATCTATTAAAAATGAACCACGAAGTGCAACAGCATCTCCTAAAAGTACATCATAATCACGAGCGATATTTTTAGTAAGGTCTGCAACTAGTGGAAAGTTAATTCTACCGATACCACCTTGATTTACTGGAGTTTCTCTCCATGCAAAGTGAGAAAATTGGCTATCTACAGATACACCTACAACATTTACACCACGATTTTGGAACTCTTCATATCTGTGAGAAAATGCGATAATTTCTGATGGACAAACAAAAGTAAAATCTAATGGATAGAAAAATACAACCGTACCTTTTTTACCAAAATTTTCACTTAATTTAAAATCTTCTACGATTGATCCGTCTGCTAAAACTGCGGTAGCTGTAAAATCTGGAGCTGGGTTTGTTACTAACATATATATATCCTTATATTTTTTAATGATGAAATTTTAACTAAAAATTATTAACAAAGATTAGAGTAAATAAATTATTGTTTTTATTTAAAGTTAGATTTTATATTTTTAAACAGATTATGAGATATACTTTCATCGATTTATGAGGCTAGACCTTGTATCTCAATAAGGAAAATCGATGACAAAAGAGTACATTTTTACTTCGGAGTCTGTAACAGAAGGGCACCCTGATAAGATGGCAGATCAGATCAGTGATGCAATTCTGGATTATATTATTGAACATGATCCAAAGGCACGTGTTGCGTGTGAAACTTTGGTATCAAATGGTTTTTGTGTAATTGCAGGCGAACTAAAGACAACGGCTTATGCCCCTATGCAAGAGATTGCTAGAAGAGTTATCCAAGAGATAGGATATACTGACGCTAATTATGGTTTTGATTACCGTGCAGCAGCAGTTCTTAATGGAATCGGTGAACAATCACCTGATATAAATCAAGGTGTTGATCAAGCAGATGGCGCTATAGGTGCTGGAGATCAAGGGTTGATGTTTGGATATGCTTGTCGTGAGACAGATGTTCTTATGCCACTACCAATCCACTTAGCACATCGTCTTACTCAAAGACTTGCATTGGTTCGTAAAGAGGGGATAGTTCCTTATCTTAGACCTGATGGTAAAGCACAGATAAGTGTTAGATATGTAGATGATAAACCAGTTGCAGTTGAAACTGTTGTTATTTCAACTCAACACCATGATGGTATATCTCAAGAACAGATATATAAAGATATGATAAATGAAGTTATAAAGCAGGTTATCCCTGAAGATATGATGGATGAAAATACTGTTTTTCATATCAATCCAACTGGTAAATTTGTAATAGGTGGTCCTCAAGGTGATGCTGGTCTTACAGGTCGTAAGATTATAGTTGATACTTATGGTGGTTCATGTCCTCATGGTGGTGGAGCATTTAGTGGAAAAGATCCTACCAAAGTTGACCGTTCAGCTGCTTATGCTGCTCGTCATGTTGCTAAAAATCTTGTAGCTTCTGGTGCTTGTGATAAAGCAACTATACAAGTGGCTTATGCAATTGGTGTAGTTCAGCCTGTATCTATTATGGTAGATACTCATGGAACAGGTAAAGTTAGCGAAGATAAAATTGAAGAGTGTGTAAAAGATCTTTTTGATTTAAGTCCTGCTGGTATTATTGAGTCTCTTGACTTACTAAAACCTATATACAGACAAACAGCCGCTTATGGACACTTTGGTCGTGAAGAGGATGGTTTTACTTGGGAAAAAACTAACAGAGCAGAAGATATTAAGTCTTATTTAGGACTTTAGTATATCTTTGTAAAGTGGTGAAATCTTCACCACTTATCTCTTGACTTCTTTTTAACTTTTACATCTTCTTTTTAATCTCTCTTTTATATGTTACATTTGTCAAATTTATCTCTAAAAACCACCACTTTTAGCTAATCTTAAAAATCTTCATTGTATAGTTACTCCATAACAAATTTAGGAGAATTAAATGGCAGTATTAATTAACGATACTTGTATCAATTGTGGTGCATGTATAGATGAGTGTCCAGTAGAAGCAATTGTTGATGAGGATGATAATCCAACGGGTGAAGAAGTTTATTATGTTTATGCAGATAAATGTGTTGAGTGTGTTGGTCATCATGACGAACCAGCTTGTGCAACTGCATGTCCAACTGAGGGTTGTATTACTTGGGATGCTATTGGTGACTCTCCAGAGCATAGAGAAGATATCACTGATGAACAACGTGCAAATAAAGAAGCTGTAGTAGAATAGTTTTTTTATCAAAGTACCACTTGGTACTTTGATTTTATTATATAAAATTCCCACTCTTTTTACGAAATATTCATAAATTATTTTTTTTAAACTTAAAAGTAAGTTTTTTTAGATATAATCCCACTCTAATTTTATATTTTCAGAGGAGATTTGATGGAACGTACACTATCAATAATCAAACCAGATGCAGTTGCAAAAGGTGTTATAGGCAAGATTTTAGACAGATTTGAGAGTAATGGCCTTAAAATAGCTGCTACAAGAAAAATTCAACTTTCACGTGCTGATGCAGAAGCATTTTATGCTGTTCATGCAGAGCGTCCTTTTTTCAACGACTTAGTTGATTTTATGATCAGTGGACCAGTAGTTGTTTCAGTTTTAGAAGGTGAAAATGCTATGCAAAAAAACCGTGATTTAATGGGCGCAACAAACCCTAAAGAAGCAGAAGCTGGTACGATACGTGCAGATTTCGCTGAAAATATTGATGCAAACGCAGTTCATGGAAGTGATTCTGTTGAAAATGCAGCTGTAGAGATTGCATTTTTCTTTTCTGAGAGAGAAATTTCATAAATTTTTATGAGAGTAACTCTACGAAAAGTAACAAAGACACCATTAGATTTTGATGTAAAGTCTGATGAAATAACTTTTAAAGGTTATTTAGAGTATCATAGTGGCAAATTAATTTTGCTAAAAGCACATCTTCTGGGAACAGTTGAAGTGTCATGTGATATTTGTGCAGAAAATTTTAAACTTGATGTTGATGAGGATATAGAATTCTTTATTAGTGATGGTTTATATGAAGATGAAGACAATATTGACTTAGATGTTGTTGAGTCTTTGAATGGTAATATCGATATCGAAGAGGTTTTGGCTTCAGAGATAGAACTAATTACTAGCGACTATCACAGTTGCAAAAATTGTAAAAATTAAATTTATATAAAAGGAATATAGCTATGGCAGTACCTAAGAGAAGAGTGTCTCACTCACGTTCAGCAAAACGTAGAACTCACTACAAAATTACATTAGCAAAACCAGTTAAATGTGAAGATGGAACTTATAAGTTACCACACCATATCAACCCAACTACTGGTGAGTATAAATAGTCAATGATTAAAATTGCTATTGATGCAATGGGCGGGGACTTTGGTCCTGAGCCAATTGTTAAAGGACTTATCGCTGCACTTAAAAAAAGACACTTCACTCCTATACTTGTAGGAAAAAAATCAGAAATTTTACCTATGTTACCAAAAAGTTATAGAGATAAGATTTCTATAGTTGATACTGATGATGTTATCTCTATGAGTGATGCTGCAACAGATGCAGTAAAAAGAAAAGAGAGTACTATATATAAAGCTGTTGACCTTGTAAAAAATGGTGAAGCAGATGGTGTAGTTTCAGCCGGACACAGTGGTGCTACTATGACATTAGCAACATTAAGACTTGGCAGGTTAAAAGGTGTATCAAGACCTGCACTTGTAACTCTTATGCCAACAAAAACGGGACGTCGTTCTGTTGTGCTTGATGTTGGTGCAAATGTAGACTCTAAACCTGAACATTTAGCAGAATTTGCCGTTATGGGTGGTTGTTATGCTGAAGATGTTTTAAATATAGAAGAGCCAAGTATAGGTCTTCTAGCAAATGGTGAAGAAAGTTCTAAAGGCAATGAAGTAACAAAAGCTGCTTTTAAACTTTTAGAAGGATATCGTGGTTTTAAGGGTAATGTTGAGGGTGGAGATATCTTCAATGGTAGTTGTGATGTTATAACTTGTGATGGTTTTATAGGAAATTTAGTTCTTAAAACAAGTGAAGGTGTTGCTTCAACTATATCTCAACTTATAAAAGATTATATTCGCAAATCTCCTGTTGCGATAACAGGTGCTTTACTTATGAGAAAAGTTTTTAAACTTCTTAAAAAAGAGATAGATTATGCTGAAGTTGGTGGAGCACCACTTATTGGTATAAAAGGTTGTGCTATCGTTTCTCATGGAAAGAGTAATGCAAAAGCGATAGAAAACGCTATATATCAAGCTATAAATTATGTAGATACTGGTGTTAATGATCATATCGTTACAAGATTACAAGAGCTCAAAGAGAAAAAGGAGTCTTAATGGCTTATGCTGCATTTCGTTCTATTGGTGCATATGTTCCAGAGAAAATATTGACAAATGAAGATTTAGCAACTATGGTTGATACTTCTGATGAGTGGATAACTAAAAGAACTGGTATAAAAGAGCGACATATCGCTTCTGATGATGAATTTACAAGTGATTTAGGTGTCAAAGCAGCACAAAAAGCTATAGATAGAAGTGGATTGGCGTTAGAAGATATAGATATGGTTATTTGTGCGACTATATCTCCAGATTATTTTTGTATGCCATCGACAGCGACTGTTATCTCTACAAAACTAGGTATAAAAGGTGCAACAGCTTTTGATATAAGTGCTGCTTGTACTGGTTTTGTTTATTCTCTTTCGATTGCTAAAGCATTTATTGAATCTGGAATGAAGAAAAATATTTTAATAGTTGGTGCTGAAAAGTTGTCTGCTATCACAGACTACACAGATAGAGGAACTTGTATCCTTTTTGGTGATGGTGCAGGTGCAGCTGTTATCTCTGCTACAAATGATATAACAGAAGCTATAATAGATGTGCATACAGGTGCTGATGGTGAGTATGCTGATCTTTTAATGACACCAAATGGTGGAAGTGGTTCAGCTCATGATGCACTTGAAAATGAGGTGGCTGGTTGTTTTATGCAAATGAAAGGCAATGAAACATTTAAAGTGGCTGTTAGAACCTTAACTAAAGATGTTAAAGAGATTTTAGAACATAATGAGATAGATAGTGAATCTATAAAACATTTTGTTCCTCATCAAGCTAACTATAGAATTATTAAAGCAGTTGGTGATGCGTTAAAGATGACAAAAGAACAGGTTGTTTTAACTGTTGCTAAGTATGGAAATACTTCTGGTGCTTCGATCCCTATGGCTATAAATGATATATATGAGTCTGGAGAATTAAAACCAGGTGAGCTTATGTTGTTAGATGCTTTTGGTGGTGGACTTACTTGGGGTTCTGCTCTAGTTCCTTTTAGTCCACTTGAGTGTTCATAGTTTTAGTTTAATTTTTGCAAGGAGTGAAAAACTCTCTTGTAGAATTCATCTTCAGGTGGTAATTTAATTTCACTTTCTCTTTGTTTTTTACCCCACATTGGTTCTGGAAAATAGCTATCGTTTTTAAATCTAGCCATAACATGTATATGAACACGAGGTAGCATATTTGCAAATGATGCCATATTTATTTTTGTAGGATGGTAGTAGTTTTTCATCTCATATTCTACTATATCATATACTTTCCAAAGTTTCTCTCTCAATTCTTGAGGTAAATCACCTAATTCTCTATATGGTTCTTTTGTAAAAATTTTAAGCCAAGGTATTTCTGAATTTTCTTTTTCTATATATATTTGGTTGTCTTCGTAGATGATAAGATGTTGCAAGGGGAATCCTTTAAAACTTTTTGTTTATTATAACAAAAGTTTTAAAGGTTATAGTTTTAATCTCTATGTCTGTTAGAGCTTCCTCTATTTCCACGGTATCCACTACCGTCTCTATTTTTATTTTCACGGTTACCACGATAGCCACCACCGCCGCCGCTGCCACTTCTAGTACGGTTACCACGATAGCCACCACTTCTGCCTCTTCCTCTACCGCGATTATTTCCACCACGTTGAGCTGCACGAGCAAGTATAGCATCTATTTTATCTGCTGGTATACCTATACTATTTGGACCTTTAATATCTTGTTTATCAAGAATCATAGATATAAGTTTAAACATAATTGTTTCTTCATCTATATCTTCTTTAAGTCTATCAAGAACTTTATGTGCTTCATCATATATTTTTTGATCTTCTATAGTTTTTACCATATTTTCTATAGTACTACTTCTTAGATCATTTTTGCTAGGTACAAAAGCATGGTTCATAGAAGTTCCAACTTTTTGTTTTATACGTTGAAGTTCTTTAAATTCTAATGGTGTTAGAAGTGTTATAGCTTTACCTTTTGTTCCTGCACGACCAGTTCTACCTATACGGTGAACATATGATTCTGGATCAAATGGGATATGGTAGTTAAATACATGAGAGATATTATCTACATGTATACCACGAGCAGCAACATCTGTTGCAACAAGAACTTTAACAGAATTGTTTTTAAATCCTTTTATAACTGTTTCACGTTGACGTTGTTCCATATCACCATGAAGACCGTTAGCAAGGTAACCAGAATTACTAAGAACATTTGAGAGTCTATCAACTTCAGATTTTGTTCTACAAAATACTACTGATTTTGTAGTTTTTTCAGAATCCATAAGACGAATAATTGCATCATCTCTTTCATGCTCATCTATTACATAATAAAGTTGTTCTATATCTGTATTTGTTGTCTCACCTTTTGTGATAGATACAAATTCAGGCTCTTTAAGTATTTTACTAGCAAGAGTTTTTATTGGTTGAGGCATAGTTGCTGAGAACAAAAGTGTTTGACGTGATGTAGGAAGATATGAAAAAATTTCATTTATATCATCTAAAAATCCCATATCTAACATCTCATCTGCTTCATCAAGCACAACTGTTGTTGGTGCAAAACCATTTAGCATATCACGTTTAAGAATGTCTAAAAGACGCCCTGGTGTAGCTACAACTACACTAGCACCCCTACCAATTAAATCAAGTTGACGCTTATATGAACTACCACCATATACAGTAACAGTTTTTACACCTAAATTACGACCATATTTGAATATTTCATCACTTACTTGCGTTGCGAGTTCTCTTGTTGGAGTGATAACTAAAAGTTCTACTGAACCATCAACTTTCATTTTAGAGAGTGCTGGAAGTGCAAAAGCTGCTGTTTTACCTGTACCTGTATGAGCTTGTCCAACCATATCTTTGTTGGCTAAAACTATAGGTATTGCTTGTGCTTGAATTGGAGATGGTACTTTAAAACCTGCGAATTTTATACTTTTTAGTATCTCTGCTCTTAAACCTAAATCATCAAATGTGATAGTAGGTTCTTCTATTTCTATTTCTATTTGTGCATTTTCTTGCATCTTAATCCTTAAGTATTAAGGAGATGACGCAAGGAAATAAGTTCTAACTTAACTCTTTTTATGGGCATCTTCCCCTTAAATATTTTGCGAATTATATCTAAAATATCTTAATGTAAGGTATTTTTTAATAACTAAAGATCAAATATCCCAATAAACCAGATACTTCATGTCTTATATCAACATCAACATCACCATCAGATGCTACAAGTCTTATCTTATTTGTATTGATTCCTATACCTGCTCCAATATATCTATTGTATTTGTAATCTATAGATAAAACTGTATCTGTCATGGAGCCAGAAGTATCATCAAATGATAAGACAAAATAATCAACAACAAATTTTACTTGTATGTCTTGAAATAGATCATATGTTAAACCAATCCCTAAAGTTGGCAAAGGAGCTGTAATACCGATAGATTCTGATTGTGTTGTTTTATCTTGATCATTTGTTTTAAATACACCGGAAACTCCACTTGAAAGTTTTGTTGTATGAACACCAACACGAAATAATAAATCAATTTTATCTGTTTTGTATGGTGAATAGATATAATTAAGTTTATATATTTCAGTATTAAAATATGATGAAATATCTGCTCCCGCATCTATTGTGTCACCGTTAAAGTTAAATGATTTTTCAACATTTTTATTGTTTGATGTTTTTAGATTGTAGTAGGCAAATTCTATTTTATGTTTTTTATTGAAAGCGTAGTCTGCATCTATTCTAAAAAGAGTATTTTTTTTATTCATATCAAATAAATCTTGAAAATTTATAATTCCACCTATGCCATTTTTATTTGTTGTAAGTTCAGTATCTATATCTGTTGTAAAGTATGTTCCTACTTTTATATTTATAGTGTTTATAGGAATTATTTTCACTGGATATGTTACATCTTTATATTCTAATTTTATTTTTTTAAATACTACTTTATTATTGTCAAAAACATGTTTGATCTCTATAAGTCCTTTGCTTAACTCTTTTTTAAACTCTATTGCACGTTCTCTTGGCATATAAAAACTGACATCTCTTGAAAAATTTCCATTTTCAGAGACAATAGTACCAAAAAACATTTCACTAGAATCATAATAAACTAAATCTTGAAATTCAGGTTTGCCATATACACTAGCAAGTGCTATACTGCGTGCTTCTGCTGTAGTCTTATGTTCATGTTTTATAAGATAGTTTGTAAGTATCAGTACCTCTTCTTTATCTCTTTCATCAGCATATAAAGAATTTATAAAAATGAAAAGTATAAATAGTATAAATTTAATTATATATGATTTTTCCATTATTTTACCTCTGTTGGAACGTTTGTATCTTGGGCATCTTCTCCGAGTCCAAGTTGTTTATATGCATTGTAACCCCATGCCCACATAGTACCATCTAGTTTTGTTGCAAGTGTAAACTCTTTCCCACTACTTATAGTTTTCCATAGTGTGTCATCTCCTATTTGGGTTGGGATATTTGTATTGTTGTGATTTCCTAATCCAAGTTCTCCATAAAAATTATTACCCCAAGACCAGATTGTACCATCATTTTTAAGTGCTATTGTGTGGTTATATCCTGCACTTACTGCTATCCAGTTTGTATCTTTTGAAAATTCTTGAGTTGGCGTTACACTTGAGATATTTGTTCCATCTCCAAGTTCACCAGAATTATTGTTTCCCCAAGACCATAATGTACCATCTTGTTTTATTGCAACACTATGGTTTGCTCCAGCACTTATTGTTTTCCAGTCATTAGCATGTGTATCTTCTTGTACAGGTTTTCTTGACTCTTTCTCCTCTTTATAACCAATTTGTCCAAATTCATTATTTCCCCAGCCCCACATTGTATTGTCATTTTTTAACGCTATTGTATACTCTTTACCTGCACTAACCATTTTCCATTGTGATGAATCTGTATACTCCTGTGTTAGTTCTTTTTGATCAAAAATTCCAAAGTTTCCAAGTTGACCATGATTATTTTTACCCCAAGACCATAATGTACCATCATTTTTGATGACAACACTATGACTATAACCAACACTTACTTGTATAAAATTATTTTCTTTATTCTTTTGAGGTTCATTATTGCCAAGTACAATTAAAGAGTTGTCATATACAATAAATGCACTAGAACCTTTCCCTGCATCAAAACTGATATATTCATCACTTTTTGATAATGGCATAGGTATTGGATTTAGAGTCTCTCCATGTAATGAATCAAATCCCCATATATAAATATCATTTTCTATACTTCTTGCTATAGAATGAGTATATCCTGCATTTACATTTGTCCAAAAATTTTTATTGCATTGAAACTCTTTTTTATACTGGTTGGTTTGAGTATTTCCAAATATATTTTTTATATTTGATATTTTTAAAGTATATATCTCTAAATCTTTAAGTGAATCTTTTAGCTGTATGTATAAAAAATTATCTTGAGTATTAAGCTCAATATCTACCTTTTTATTTGTTGAATTTTGAGTTAATGTTATATTTTTTATTGATATAGATTTAGAATCTAGAGTTGAAGAAAATTCAACTTTGATATAAGCTTTTTGTGGAAGTTTGTTTTTTGGAATTGTTGATAGTATATCTATACCAGAAGAACTACCAATAGCAGACACATTTTGTATATCTTGTGTTCCGTAACCTCTATCATCACAGTTATTTAAAAATAACAAAGTAAAAAATAAAAATAAAAAATATCTCATATTAAAAATCTCCATACATAATTTTATAGTTTATACCTATCCCAAGTCCAAAACCATTCATCTGGTCAGATATACCATCTACTGGATGTTTCCAGTTCGTATAGTTTGTCAGTAAGTTTACAAAGTATTCAAAATTATCTTTATAACTATAAGTTAGTCCGATAGAAGCAGCAGATTTTAAACCATGTATGGTTTGAGTGTCTCTATGGATAAATGATTTTCCAATTTCTATTGAAAAAGTAGGATAAACAGAAGAAATTTTTGTTTCATAGAATGAATAATATTTCATATTTTCTCTTAAGCCAAAACTCCAAGAGTTCATTTTTACATTTGAATCAAGTATAGTATATGTATATGTTAAGTAAAGTCTACTTAGTTGAGTGTACTCTTTATGCCATAGTGTGAAATCTTTTCCAAGTGTAAATTGTATGTGGTAAGAGTCTAAATTAACATTTTTTGTACCAGTTTTATTTGAAAGTTTCTCAGAGTAAGGGATTCCTGCTACTTCCAAACCAACAACGAACATATTTTCTTGGAATCCATAAACAGTCAGTTCTTTTTTATCATCTTTAAATTCAAAAGGTTTAAACTCATTTTGATTAAATTCTCTTAATGCTTCATATCTATCGTTTCTGTCCATAGTTGGAGTTGTTTGTGACCATATATTGTCATAAGAAAATATCAATGAGCTAATAGACAATAAGGATAAAATGATTTTTCTCAAAATGTTGCCTTTAAAAATAGAAGTTTTACAAGAAGTGTATTATATTGTATAATAAAAGTTCTTTAAAAGGTGGAAGGTTTTTATATGGAAGTATATATTCTTGTTATAGTGTTACTAGCATTGAGTATTTTTGTGTTAGTATTTTTTTATATTAGATTGAAAAAAGAAAATAGATTTCAAGAAGAAGATATAGGTTTTTTAGAAAAACAAACTTATGAATTACAATTGAAGTATGAAGTGTTAAATACTAGATATGTAGATGAGATAAAATTTTCAAGAGAGAAGATAGAAGTTTTACAAGATGCAAAAGATGAGTTGTCAAAAGAGTTTCAAAATCTTGCCAATAGAATTTTTGAAGATAAGTCTAGACAATTTAGTTCTATTAATAAAGAACAACTAGAATTACTTTTAAAGCCATTTCGTGAGCAGATTACAAATTTTTCAAAAGAAGCACGGGAACAGTTTGAAAGTGAATTAAAAGATAGACATCTTTTAAAAGATGAACTTCAAAGATTAAAAAGTATGAATGAACAGCTATCTCAAGATGCTATAAATCTTACAAAAGCATTAAAAGGTGAAAATAAAACTCAAGGTAATTGGGGTGAAATAGTATTGGAAAATATACTTGAGCAGTCTGGACTTAGAGTTGGTGTAGAGTATGAACTTCAAGCAACTTTAAAATCTGTTGAAAATAAGGTTTATAGACCAGATGTTATTATTCACATGCCTCAAAATAGAGATATTGTAATTGACTCTAAAGTCTCTTTGGTAGCTTATGAAAGATTTATAAATAGTGAAGATAGTGATGAAAAATCTAAAGCATTAAAAGATCATATCATTAGTATATCTTCTCATATTAAAGGTTTAAGTGAAAAAAGATATGAAAAATTAGAGGGGATAAATACCTTAGATTTTGTACTTTTGTTTATGCCTATAGAGGGAGCATTTTTATTGGCGTTAGAAGCAGATGAAGAGTTTTTTAAGAAAGCTTATGAAAATAATATATTGGTTGTTTCTCCATCAACTTTACTTGTTACTTTAAGAACAATAGAACATATATGGAGAACTCAAAGACAAGAAGAATATGCAAAAAAGATAGTAAATGAAGCAGAAGCTATGTATGATAAATTTGTATCTTTTGTAGAAGAGATGCAAAATGTTGGTAATCATATACAAAAAACACAAGATTCTTTTGATAAAGCTATGGGTAGATTAAGTATGGGTAGGGGTAATCTTATATATCGTGCACAAAAGATAAAAAATCTTGGTTTAAAACCTAAAAAAGAGCTTTCTATAAAGAGTGAGATTTACGAATGAAATTAAATGAAACAAAGATTATCTCTTATCTTATAGTTATAGTTCCTCTTGTATTGGTATTAAGTGTAAGTTTTTTTATTACAAGTTTTTATTTAAACAAAGTAACAAATTATTTTCAAACAGCAAAAGAGAACTCTATAAAAGATTATCTAAATATTAAAAAAAATGAAAGTGAAATCTGGACTCAACAGTTAAATTTACTTTTTAAATATACAAATAACAGGGTTGAGGTGCTTGCTAAAAAAGAGCTAGAAATTAAAGTAGATAAAGCTTATGAAGTAGCACATTCTATTTATAATAGGTATAAATATAAAAAAAATAAAGATCAGATAAAACAGATGATAAAAGAGACTTTACTTTGTATGACATATAACAATGAAGATGGTTATATCTTTATCACAAATTATACTGGAGAGGGTATATTGCACGGTACTCAGATAATGGATCTAAAATCTTTGAGTTCTTATCTTGATGCAGATAATAGATCTATAGTTTTAGAAGAGATTCAAAAAGTAAGAAAACATTCTAAGGGGTACTTAAAAAGTCGTATAAGCAAGGAGGAAGAGGAACTTATATATGTTAGAGATTTAAAACTTTTTAATTGGTTTATAGGATCTAGAGTTTCTATAAAAGATAAAAGAGAAGATGCAAAAAACAAACTTTTAGAGATGATTAAAAGTATACCTATGAAAAAAGATGAGTTTTTACTTCTTTACTCTTTAGATAAACTTGTCTACTCTTCTAAAAATGTAGATATAAATCAGAAAAAGTATTTTTCAAAACTTTATTTTAAACCTTTTAAGTGGAATTTGATATATGGGTTTGATATAAAAGATATAGATATACAAGCTCAAAACAAACAGCAAAAACTAGATAAGATGTTAGATGAAGAGTTTGAATTTATAGTTAAAGTTTCTATTTTTATAGTTTTGTTTGTAGTTTTACTTTCACTTATGTTATCTCTAAAAATAAATGCTATATTTAGGAAATATCAAGATGAAGTAAATAGTAGAAATAAAGATTTGCAAGAGTTAAATAGTTCACTAGAAAAAAGGGTTCAAAAAGAGATAGAAACACAAAGAGATAAAGATAAGATGTTAATACAACGTTCTAAAATGGCAGAGATGGGAGATATGCTTAGTATGATAGCTCATCAATGGAGACAACCATTAAATCAACTAACATATATACTTATGAATATAGAATCAGCATATGAATATAAAGAATTGACAAAAGAGTATTTGGATAAAAAGATTAAAGAGGGCAATAAACAGTTAGAATATATGTCTAGTACTATAGATGATTTTAAAAATTTTTTTAAACCAGATAAACAAAAAGAGAATGTGGATGTAGATAATATTATAAAAAGTTCTATATCTTTAGTAAACTCTTCCTTGAAGGCACATGAAATTGATTTAGAGTTGGAATTAAATGCGCAAACTAAAAAGACAATATATAAAAATGAATTTATACAAGTTATAGTTAATCTTATAAAAAATTCAAAAGATGTTTTAGTATCAAATAATATAAAAAATCCAACAATTAAGATATCATCTTATTTATTGGATAATAAAGTGATAATAGAAGTTTGTGATAATGGTGGAGGAATAGATAAAAATATACAGGATAAAGTATTTGAGCCATATTTTTCTACTAAAAGTGAAAAAAATGGTACAGGTTTAGGATTATATATGTCAAAAACTATCATAGTTGAGCATCATTATGGTAATATTGGCGTTAGCAATATAAAAGATGGGGTTTGTTTTAAAATATCTTTTTAATCGTATCTATTTAGTTTATATCCAACTCCAGATATATTTTCTATAGTATTTTCTGGAAGCTTTTTTCTTATACCTTTTACAAGTGAACGGATAGCATCTTGACTCATCCCCTCATAAGCCCATATAGCATCTTCTATCTCTTCATAGTTTAGAACTCTTTTATTGTTTGAAAGGAGATCTAAAAAAAGTATTTCATTTTTAGTTAGTTTTATAGTTTTATTTTTGTTGATTATAACTTTGTCATACATATCATAGTATATATCTTTAGAAAAATATATATGAAATTTAGTATTATTTTTTATTCTTGAGATAGATTGTTCTAGTGCTTCTAAAAGTTTCTCTTTAGTTATAGGTTTTATTATATATTTTACAAGTTGTAATTCAACTGCTCGTAGTAGGTAGTGTGTATCAGAGTGTGCTGTTGCTATGATGATTTGAACATCTTTGTCGTGTGCTCTTATGTATGAAGCCATATCTATACCATTGAGCTTTGGCATATTGATATCTGTGATAATTATATCTGGTTTTTTTTCTTGCCATACTTTTATAGCTTCTTTTCCATCTTTTGCCTGAAAAACTTCTTTTGAGATTCTTTGTAGGTATTCAACAGCGTTTTGTAACACAATTTCATCATCTTCTGCATATAAAATTGTAAAATTTTTAAGAGTATCTTTTATCATTTTAAAACCTATAAAATAAATTTTAGCTATTATACACTTATGAATATACAAACACAATATAGTTATGAAAAAATATGGACTGATACGAAAGAGGATGAGTTGTTAAAAATCATCTCTCAAGAGGTTGGAGATGCTGATCCAAAAGGTACTTTGAGTTATATCAAAGAAGTTATAAAAAATTCCAAGATTATAACAGTTGGAACTTGTAAGTTTAGAAAAAAAGGTTAAAAATATGTTAAATGCAAATGATATAGCTAGAGTTATACTTCGTATCACTTTAGGTGTTTTAATACTGTTTCATGGTGTACATAAAGTTATACATGGTATAGGTGGTGTAAAAAGTATGCTTGTTAGTTCTGGATTTCCAGAATTGTTAGCATATGGAGTTTATGTTGGAGAACTTATAGCACCTATATTTATTATACTTGGTTTATATGCTAGAGTTGCTGCTTCTGTATTGGGGTTAAATATGTTGTTTGCTTTATATCTTGGATACAGTTTTTCTTTTTCAGTTACTAAGTATGGGGGATTGGCGTTAGAGTTACCACTTTTGTATTTTGTTATGAGCATTTTAGTTGTTATGCTTGGAAGTGGTAAGTATGGAGTAAATTCAAAGTAAAATTATGGGTGTGGAACTCTTAGTTTTGAGTTTAAAGACCATCCTATAATTGCCATAAGTACGCTAACGCCAATAGCAGGTAAAAGTTCATAAGCATTTGCAAGATAAACGATCCAAAGTAATATAGCCCCGAGTGGCGTTGGAACACCTGTGAAATATTTATCGACTTCTCCTGCATCTGCATTTAAGTTAAAGTGTATAAGTCTTCTTAGTCCAGAGATAACGTAGTATATGCTTACTATAGCTACTGTTATTAGAGAGATACCAGTAAGGGCAGGTGCATAAGCAGCTTGAAATATAAGAAAAACTGGAACAAGTACAAAACTTAAAAAATCTGCAAAACTATCTAGTTGTATACCAAACTCATTACTAAGTTTATATTTTCTAGCAATTTTTCCATCAAATATATCAAAAGCTCCACCTATCCAAGCAAGTATGATAGCTAGAAAAAAATTATTTTGTGTTATAAAATAAACTGCCATTAATCCAGCTGTGATATTTACAAATGTAAATAGATTTGCAAGATTGAAATGGGAAGATGGTGTCCAAAGAAATTTCATATAAAGCCCTCAAAATTTATGTATTGTATTATACCAAAAATATAATTTAGCTATAATAATAAAAATATGAAACATAATGATAATTGTTATCATTATTTTGTTTGGATTAAGTTTTGCTTGGTTATAATTTCCATCTAAAATAAATTATAAGGAAATTACACCGTAATGAAAAAGTATGTAGCATTACATTGTATTTTATTGTCGAGTTTATTATTGGCAGAAGATATGGTAATTGAAACTGAAAAACGAGATAGGGAACATTCAGTTAGAAAAGTAGTTGATAAAGTTGGTGAAATAGAGCAAAAAGATGTATCTATTGTTGATAATTTCAAACATATGTTTAGTGATGGAAAAGTTTCAGGACAAGTAAGATCTGTATATGCTGGGTATAACCAAGATAGTAATGGAGAAACAGATACATATGCAACAGCATTTGGTGGTATATTAAAATATGAATTAGCAGAGTTTAACGGTTTTAATGCAGGTGTAGCTGTATATACATCTCACGATATAAATTCTATCTCTGGAAATGATGAAAAACATAATCCGGAATTGTCATCATCTAAAGGTAATTATACAGAGATAGCTGAATCATATATAAACTATAGATATAAAGACTTAAATCTAAGAGGTGGTAGACAGATTTTAGATACACCTTTAGCTGATAGTGATGATATTAGAATTATAAAAAATACTTTTGAAGCTTATGTTGCATCTTATAGCTATAAAGGTATAGATTTTCAAGCTGGTTATATAGATAAATGGCAAGGTGTAGATACTGGATTAGATGATGGTTGGATTAATGCTGGAGATGAATCTACTAGCTATGGAGGTATCTCTTATAATGATATGATAGAATACAATGCTTGGTATTATAATTTTGATAATTTGGCAAATGCAATATATCTTGATTTCGGTATAGAATATCCAATAAATAAGAATTTTATGATTCACTCTATGGTTCAATACCTTAATGAAAGTGAACTAGAGGATAGTGGATATGGAGCAAATATATATGGTGGCATAGTTGAACTTGTTGCTTATGATATAGGTTTTAATGTTGCCTTTAACTACGCTTCAAAGCAGGATGGACAACAAAGTTACAGTGGTAATGGTGGTGGAAATATGTTTACAAGTATGGATACTATTATAATAGATGAAGTAGCAGTAGATAGAGATGCTATGGCTATAGTTGCAGGTATATCGTATGAATATAAAAATTTTGGTTTTTTATATGCTTATGGTGATTTTTCAGGTGATGAAGATAGTTCAGGTGTAAAAGCACATATTACAGAACAAGATATAGGTGCGCAATATAATGTAAATGATGAATTTTTAGTAGCATTTATATATGTAATAGTAGATGATAAAGAGTTTAGTAAAAAAACACCTTATGATTGGGATAGAACACAGTTGTTAGTTAACTATAATTTTTAAAACAACTGATATAAATAAAAAAGAGTATATGGATGAAAACCTTATTTGATTGTAAGAAAAAATGTAGAGTAAAAGTATTGAAAATTCATGCAAAAACAGATTTAAAACAGAGACTTATCTCTTTTGGGATTATGAAAGAAGCAACTATTGAAGTACTAGAACATGCTCCGGCAAAAAGTACTATAGAAGTAAAGGTTGGAAAAATGAGAATAGCACTTCGAGCAGAAGAAGCAGAACTTATAGAGGTAGAACAGATATGAATGATATGCAAGGAAAGGCTTGTCCTGTTATAGCCAACCATATAAAAGTAGCACTTGTTGGACAACCAAATGTTGGTAAAAGTATGCTTATTAACTCGGTATCAAATGCTCATTTACATGTTGGAAATTTTTCAGGAGTGACAGTCGATAAAACAGAAGTTTTATTTGATTATAAAAATTATCATTTTACAGTTGTAGATCTTCCTGGTACTTATGCTTTTACAGATTATACGATAGAAGAGAGAGTTACTCATGATTATCTTTGTGATGGAGAATATGATATCATCATAAATGTAGTAGATTCAACTAACTTGGAGAAAAACCTTCAACTTACATCTGAACTTTTAACTATGAACAAAAAAGTGATTATCGCTTTAAATATGACAGATGAAGCAGATAAAGAGGGTATCAAAATAGATGCAGAGTATATGTCTGAGCTTATAGGTGTACCTTGTGTTAGAGTTGCTGCAGCTACAAAAATGGGTATAGAAGAGCTAATAGATACTGTTGTCTCGAAGTATGAAAGTACAAAGAATATTCCAAAACTTGTTTTTAGTGAAGCTGTTGAAGAAGAGATAGCTAGAATAATATGGTATCTTGATAAACATAAGTTTGACTCTGCAAATTCTTATAGAAATATAGCTATAAATCTTTTAAAAAATAATAAAAAAACTTATGAGAAGCTTCATAATCAACCTATTTGGACAGAACTGCAGCCTATACTGATAGATGCACTTCATCATATAGAGTTGCATCATGATAGTGATGATATAAAAGAAGCTTTTGCAGAAGAGTATGCTTCTTTTAATCGTGGTATAGTAGCAGAAGTTATATCTCAAGAGAGGATAGAAGAGAAGAAAACATTAACTGAAAAAATAGACAATATTTTGATTCATCCTGTATTTGGTATACCTATATTTTTATTTTTTATGTGGGGTCTGTTTCAACTTACCTTTGAGATAGGCTCTATTCCTATGGATTATATAGATATGTTTTTTGGATGGTTTGGTGATGTAGTTGGATCTACAATATCAAATGATGATATAAAATCTTTAGTTGTTGATGGACTTATATCTGGTGTTGGTGCTGTTGTTTTATTTACTCCAAATATTATTATATTATTTATAGGTATTGCTTTACTTGAGAGTACAGGATATATGTCTAGAGTTGCATTTTTACTTGATGGATTTTTTCATAAATTTGGTTTACATGGACAAAGTTTTATCCCCCTTGTAACAGGTTTTGGTTGTTCTATACCAGCTTATATGTCAGCTCGTATACTTAAAAATGATAGAGATAGATTACTTACTCTTTTTATAATTGGATTTATGTCTTGTGGTGCTAGACTTCCTGTTTATGTACTTTTTGCAGGTGCATTTTTTTCTGCAGATATGGCTGGTAATGTATTGTTTGTGATATATATATCTGGGGCTATGTTGGGTCTTATCGCTGCAAAAGTTTTAAAACTTACTGCTTTTAAAGGTGTGGATGAACCTTTTGTTATGGAGATGCCTAAGTATAGGTTACCATCTGCAAAACTTATATGGCATACAGTTTTAACAAAAACTATGATGTACCTTAAAAAAGCTGGTACATTTATTGCCGGTGCTTCTATGTTAGTATGGTTCTTAAGTAATTATCCACATAATGAACAAATTTCACAAGATTTTGGCGTTAGAATCGAAAAAGCATCAAGTGTAGCTGAAAAAGAACAGTTAAAAAATACTCTTTCTGAATCTTTACTTGAACAAAGTTATCTTGGTAGAATTGGTAAATTTTCAGAGCCATTGTTTGAGCCTCTTGGTTTTGACTGGAAGATGAGCGTTGCATTACAAGCAGGACTTGCAGCTAAAGAAGTTGTTGTATCTACATTGGGAGTATTGTATTCATTAGGTAGTGATGTAGATGAGGAAAATAATTCTTTGATGGGAGCTATTAGTAAAAATATATCTTTTGCATCTGCTATAGCATTTATCGTTGTTATTATGATCTATTTACCATGTTTAGCCGCGTCTATTGTTTTTACTCGTGAAGCTGGTCATATTAAATATTTCTTTTATCTTTTAGCCTTTACTTCTATTGCAGCATATGTTATGGCATTTATTGCATATCATGTAACATTGCTATTGATAAGCTGATTTTGGTATAATCGTTTGAAATAAAAGAAGGTAGAGATATATGGCTAGGTCTAAACTGTTAATTGTTGAAGGCAGTATTATTCTTCAGGGTTTGTTTTCTGACTTGTTGTCAGAAAATGAAAATTTTGATTTTGATTTGGTTGGTTCTTATGAAGATGCTAAAAAATTATTATCAAAAAAACGTTATGAATTTGCTGTTACTGATAGAGTTCTAAAAGATGCACCAAATGGTGAGATTATTGCTTTGTTTAATAAGTTTAATATAGCTCCTTTAGTCTTTACCAAAGATATAGATGAAGATTTTTTTGAAAGTTTTGAAGGTGCCCAAATAGTTGACTATATGGTACAGCAAAGATTTACAAATGTTGCAGATGTTGTAAAAAAATTAGAGCAATTAAAACAAAATAAGTCTATAACTGTTTTGGTTGTAAGTAGTTCAAAAATATATACATCCTATTTGAAACAAAATTTGAATATACATAGTTTTAAAGTTTTTACAGCATTTAATGATGAAGATGTTTATGAAAAATTGGAGTTGCATCCTGAGATCTCTTTGATGGTTATTGATTCTAGTTCACAAGATATAGACTCTTTAGAGATACTTAAGCATATAAGAAAAACTGAAACATCAGATCATATAAAGATTTTAACTATTGCAGATGATACAAATCTTTACTCGACTAGTATTATGTTAAATCATGGTGCAGATGATTATATAGTTAAACAGTTTTCTCGTGATGAGTTTTATATAAGAGTTTACCAAAATATTAAAAAAGTTTGTTAGGATTAGGTTATGCAAAAAATATTAATGATTGAAGATGACTTAGAATTAGCTGAGATACTTACAGAGTATCTTGAGCAGTTTGAGTTTGAGGTTATCACAGAAGATGACCCTTTTAAAGCAGTAAGTATACTAAAATTAGAAAAATTTGACTTAGTTATCTTGGATTTGACACTCCCTGGGATGGATGGTTTAGAAGTTTGTGAGGCTATTCGTGAACGTCAAGATATCCCTATTATTATCTCATCTGCTCGTTCAGATGTTACAGATAAGATAAAGGCACTTGAGCTTGGTGCTGATGATTATATGCCGAAGCCTTATGACCCTCGTGAACTTGAAGCTCGTATCCATTCTGTTCTTAGAAGATATGAAGCAAAAAGTGAAGCAAAAGAGGAGAATAAAAGTGATTTTAAATGTGATAAATCAACTATGGTTATCACATATAAAGGTAGAAATATAGACTTGACAAATGCAGAATTTGGGATACTCTCTTATATGATAAGTAAACAAGGATTGGTGGTTTCTCGTGAAGATCTTATCCACAATGTAAATGCTATAAATGAAGACTCTTCAAATAAAAGTATAGATGTTATGGTTGGTCGTATAAGAAATAAACTTGGAGATAAATCTCTTATAGAGTCTGTTCGTGGTGTCGGTTATAAACTACTTAAGTAAAGTTATATCTTGAAACAACACGCAGTTCTTATAACCGTACTCTTTGCACTAGCTGTATCTCAGGTTAGTGTAAGTGTTATATTTTGGGAGTTTTATAAACTCAACCGTCAACAATATATAGATCACATCTTTACAAAATACTCTGTTATCACACAAATCTATCGTGAACATAAACAAAGACAAAATTCTGAAATTTTATTGGATGCAAATCTTGCTGTATATAAGATGGAACTTATAAGAGATAAAAATATACAAAAAGATGTACTTAGTAAAGGTAAAGTTTTAAAGAGGGAAGGGTTTAAAAGTATACAGTCTTATCTTATGGTTGGTAATGATGGTATTCAAAGAAAAGATAAGATAACAAATCTTAGAGCTACTATGATAGATTATAAAAAAACTATCTACTTTTTTATGCAGTCACCACAAGAGGGCATAATAGTTAAAGATGAAGATCTAAAACCATATAATTTTATAAATTTACTTTATACATATAGTACTGTTTTTATGATTATAAGTTTTTCTTTTATACTTGTTTTGCAAAAGTTACGTCCACTTATAAGGCTCAGAAAGAAGATAGAACTTTTTGGTAATGGTGATATGAAAATATCTTTTAAAACGAGTAGTTGTGATGAGATAGGCTTGGTTGCAAATGAGCTTGAAGCAACAAGAGAAAAGATAAATACAATTTTAGAATCACGCACACTGTTTTTGAGGAACCTTATGCATGAGTTAAAAACTCCTATAGCAAAAGGAACTATAGCTACGCAAATGTTGGATTCACAGAAACAAAGGGATAGATTTACATCTATTTTTAAGCGTTTAGAATCTTTAGTAAATGAATTTGCTATGATAGAAGAGGTTACAAGTCTTGATGATAGAAGAGATTTTAGCGAGTATAGACTTGTTGATATTATAGATGGTGCTATAGATATGGCTATGGTTGAAAGAAGTTGTGTAAGTGTTAATGTCTCTGGAGATAAAAAGATACAGGCAAATTATAGACTTTATACAACAGCTATAAAAAATATGATAGATAATGCTATGAAATATTCTACTGATTCGCATATACATATAGTTATAAAAAATAATGAGCTTTGTTTTGAAAGTAAAGGTGATTGTTTAGCTCATCCATTACAATATTATATAGAACCTTTTACTAAAGAAAATCCTTCTAAAAATAGTTTTGGTTTAGGGCTTTATCTTGTGGACTCTATATTGAAAGCTCATTCTCAAGTATTGGCTCATGAGTATGACAATGGCATAAACCGTTTTATATTTGCATAAGTTTAACTTTGTAAACTAATAGTATGAATAAGTATATTTATGCTGTTTTGGTATCTTTGTTTGCAGTGTCGTTTTTTATGTTTGGATGGCTTAGTCATTCTGCATATACTCCTGGAAAAAAGATAGAAAAGCCATCCCGTCTTGATATTATAAAAAAAAGAAAACTTTTAAATGTAGTTTTATTAAACTCTCCATCTACTTATTATATAGGGATAAAAGATCCTCAAGGTTTTGAGTATGATTTATTAAAATCATACTCAAAACATCTTGATGTAGATTTAAATATAACTCCTGCACATACAGTAAAAGAGGCTTTAGAACTTAGTAAAAATACAAATATAGATATAACATCAGCTTCTTTAACAAAAACACCATTAAGAAAGGGTGTCCTTAATTTTGGACCATCTTATTTTGAAGTGCAAGAGGAAGTTATCTGTAATAGAGATATGTTGAAAAGTGATATATTTCCAAGAGATGTAGAAGATCTGGCAGGTCTCAAAATTGTTGTTGGTGATTCAACAAGCTATAGTGAAACTATAAAGTCTCTTCAAAAAGATGGTTTTGATATAAATGCCACATTTACTTCAGAATATTCAACTGAAGAGTTATTAAGTATGGTTTCAAATCACAATATAGACTGTACTTTGGCAGATTCAAATATATACTCTATAAATCTTAGATATTATCCAGAAATAGCTATGGCTTTTACTATAAGTCCAAGGGAACAATTAGCATGGCTTTTAGTTGAAAATTCAAAAAAATTAGAATCAGATATGTATCTTTGGTTAAATAATTTTAACCAACAGGGTAAACTTTCTCGTTTAAAAGATCATTATTATTCTTATGTGCTGTTTTTTGATTATTATAATACTAAAATGTTTTATAAACGTATAGATACAAGACTCTCGAAGTATAAAAAGTATTTTAAAGAAGCTGAAGAAAAATATAAAATACCATGGACTATATTAGCTGCGATATCTTATCAGGAGTCTCATTGGAATCCAAAAGCAAAAAGTTTTACTGGTGTGAGAGGTTTAATGATGTTGACAAAAGATACTGCAAAACTACTAGGTGTAAAAAATAGGCTAGATCCAAAACAAAGTATTATTGGTGGTGCAAAACATATAAAACAGATGATAAAGTATATTTCAAAAGATATAGAAGGTGAAGATAGATTAAAGTTTGCACTTGGAGCTTATAATATAGGGATGGGACATATAAGAGATGCACAAAAATTGGCATTAAATCTTGGATTAAATCCAAAAGTTTGGAGTGATCTTAAGATAGTTCTTCCATTGCTATCTCAAAAAAAGTATTATAAAGATTTAAAATATGGTTATGCAAGAGGAGCAGAACCTGTTAAATATGTGGACTCTATATATAATTATAGAGATATTTTAGAAAATATCTCTACATCTCAGAAGTAGCATTTCCTAGTTCACTTAAAAAAGTTTCCATATCATACTTTACTCTATATTCTGGTGTCATTATATGTATAAGTATATCACCAAGATCTATAACAACCCAGTCACCACTTTCATCAACATTATTAAAAGTTTCTTCAGGTTTTAGTTCATTTTTCATATGATCGAGTAAAGCAGTAGTGTGTTTTTGTCCAAGGGATGATGCTATTATTGCATAGTCAACAAAGTAATTTTTTTCTCTTAAGTCAAATACTTCTATTGCCTCAGCCTTATTCTTATCCAAAACTTCTATTATTTTTTCTATTCTATTTTTCATTTTTTTCCTTGTAGTATTGTAAAATTTCGTTTTTGATGATTTTTGGTAGTTTATACTCTTGTATATTTACTCTCAAACAAGAAGAGGATATATCCTCTTTTACATCTAGTTTTAAAAAACTATCATCAACTTTTATATCGTTTCTAGTAGCAACTATGAATGTTACAAGATTTTTTAAATCTTCAAACCTATGCCATCTATTTAATGATTTTAAATTGTCAGCACCTATGATTAGATAAACTTTGTCATACTCTTTAAGTAAGTGTTCTACACTTTCTATAGTTGGTACTTTTGTTTGTTTATCAACTTCATATGAGCTAACTATTACTTTTTTGTAGTTTAGAAACATTTTTCTTAGCCAAGATAATCTTAACTCAGCAGGAGCAAAAAATGTATCTTTAAATGGATTTAGAAAAGTTGGCATAACCACAATCTTATCTAAAAAGTCAAAATTGCATAAAGCTTTAACAATAGTTTCATGACCAATATGTGGAGGGTCAAAACTCCCTCCAAAAAGTGCGATAGTTTTCATTTAATTAGAATTATAGCTAAAAGAAGATAAAATAAGCGAATTAAAAATTATAGGATTTATAATGGCATTAAAAATAGCAATAAACGGATTTGGTAGAATCGGTCGCTGTGTTGCTCGTATAGCTGCAACAAGAGATGATGTAGAGATAGTAGCTATAAACGATATGGCAAGTATGGATATGATGCTTTACCTTTTAAAAAATGATTCAGTTCATGGAACTTTTAAAAGTGAAGTTGAGCAAATAGATGAGCATAATATCTCTATAGATGGTCATAATATAAGAGTTTTTTCTGATCGTGATCCTAAAAATCTAGAGTTTGCAGATTGTGGAGCAGATATGGTTTTGGAATGTACTGGTGTGTTCTTAACTCAAGAGTCAGCTCAAGTTCATATAGACAATGGTGTAGAAAAAGTGTTGTTTTCAGCACCAGCAAAAGATAAAGCTACTCCAACTTTTGTGATGGGTGTAAATGAAGAAAAATATGATGGACAAAAAATAGTATCAAATGCTTCATGTACAACAAACTGTTTAGGTCCTGTTGCTCGTGTTTTAGATGATGCTTTTGGTATAGAAAAAGGTCTTATGACAACTATTCATTCATATACAAATGATCAAAATATACTAGATGTAAAACACTCAAAAGACAAGCGTCGTGCTCGTGCAGGTGCTATCAATATGATTCCAACTACAACTGGTGCTGCAAAAGCTATCAGTCTTGTTATGCCTCAACTTGAAGGTCGTTTACATGGTCAGTCTGTTCGTGTTCCAACACCAGATGTTTCTATGGTAGATCTAAATGTAGTTGTAAAAAAAGGAACTACAAAAGAGGAAGTTACAGCAGTTTTCAATGAAGCAGCCGATAATCGCTTAAAAGGTCTATTGTTAATGGATAAAGAGATGAGAGTTTCTCAAGATTTTGTTGGTTGTGAGTATAGCTCTATAGTTGCAGAGGATTTGACACAAGTTATAGGTGGTGATATGGTTAAAATTATGGCTTGGTATGATAATGAATGGGGTTACTCTATGCGTCTTATAGATATGGCTTTACATATCTCAAAATAGGAATATAATTTGGAATTATTACATTTAAAAAAGTTAGACTTAGAAAATAAAAAAGTATTTATAAGATGTGATTTTAATGTACCTATGGATGAATTTGGGAATATATCTGATGATAGACGTATCCGTTCTGCTGTTGCTACTATAAATTATTGTTTAGACTTGGATTGTGCTGTTATACTTGCATCTCATCTTGGTCGTCCAAAGGGTGAGGTAGTTGGAAAGTACTCTTTAGCTCCAGTAGCTAGAAGATTACAACAATTACTCAAACGTCATGTTGAATTAGCACCAGGCGTTGTGGATGATGCAACATTAAAAATGGCATCAAAGCTACCAAGGCATGAGGTTTTGCTTCTTGAAAATCTACGTTTCGAGGCTGGTGAAACTAAAAATGATGAAGAGTTGGCAAAAAAACTATCTTCTATGACAGATTTTTATATAAATGATGCCTTCGGTGTTAGTCATCGTGCTCATGCTTCTGTAGAAGCTATCACCAAATACTTTGATACAGAACATAAGTCAGCTGGATTTTTACTAGAGCGTGAGATAAACTACTTTGGTAAACTTATAAACAATCCTGTTCGTCCTTTTGCTGCTATAGTTGGTGGATCTAAAGTGTCTGGTAAACTTGAAGCTTTAGTAAATTTATTGCCAAAAGTGGATAAAGTCTTTATCGGTGGTGGTATGGCTTTTACATTTTTAAAACAGATGGGTTATGATATAGGTGCCTCTCTCGTTGAAGATGATTTACTTGAAGAAGCACAGCAGATTATGGATGAGGCTAAAAAACTTGGCGTTAAGTTTTATCTACCTGTTGATGTTGTTGCTGCAGATAAATTTGCAGAAGATGCAGTAAGTAAGCTTGTAACTGCACAAGAGATACCAGATGGTTGGATGGGACTTGATATTGGTCCTGCAACTGTAAGACTTTATCGTGAAGGTCTAAATGATGTTCAAACAGTACTTTGGAATGGACCTATGGGTGTATACGAGATGGAAAAATTTGCTCGTGGAAGTTCTAAGATAGCTCACTTTGTTGCAGATAGTTATGCAACTACTGTAGTTGGCGGTGGTGACACTGCAGACCTTGTGCAGCGTATAGGTGTTGATGAAGAGATGAGTTTTATCTCGACAGGTGGTGGAGCATCACTAGAGTTACTAGAAGGTAAAATTTTACCTGGTGTAGCACCACTTATTATAAAAGAGGATTAGTATTATGATTATAGCAGCGAACTTAAAAACAAACCTTACAAGAAAAGAGACAAACGAGTATATCAAAACATTAGCATCTTTTGTAGAGAAAAACGATATATCTCAAGATGTTTTGGTTTTTCCTGCTATGTCAAGTTTAGATGAAAATTCTACTTCTATAGTAGTGGGTGCTCAAAATGGATATCCTGTAAAAGATGGTGCATATACTGGTGAGATAGGTTTAGTTCATTTGGAAGAATTTGCTATAAAAACTATCCTTATCGGTCATTCTGAGCGTAGACATGTGTTGGGTGAAACACAAGAGGAATTAGTTTCTAAGTTTAACTACTATAAAGAGCAAGGTTTTACTATCGTTTATTGTGTTGGTGAACCTCTTGAGAAAAGAGAAGCTGGCAAAGATGAGATGATGCAGTATATATCTTCTCAGTATAATGGTATAGATACAGAGTATGAAAATCTTATCATAGCTTATGAGCCTGTATGGGCTATAGGTACAGGTTTAACACCAACACTTGAAGATATAGAAGATATACATAGCTCTTTAAAAGAAAAATCAAAAGCACCTCTTCTTTATGGTGGTAGTGTAAAAGTCACTAATGCTAAAGATGTTCTAGCTTTAAAAAATGTAGATGGAGTTTTAGTTGGAAGTGCAGCACTCTACGCTGAACATTTTTGTTCTATGATAGAGTTTGCTCAGGAACTAGAATCTTAAACTAGTGTTCACCTATAACTGGCATTTTATCCATCTTCTCTTTATGGGAAGTGGTTTTTTCTTTTGAGTTTAGATATGTAGCTGTTTTATCAAAGTAGTATTGTAAGGTATATTTATCTTCACTCTTTTTCTCTCTAATTTTTTCTTTTTTTACACTATCTGTTATCTCTTTTTGTTTTGTTTCGTTATCTATTGATTCTTTTGTTTTTTTAGTGGATTTATCCTCTTTTTGTATCTTGTCGATAGATCGTTGCATATAACCATTTTTCCCTCTGTCTGCATTAGAGTTGCTTATACTGTTTAATGCTTTGTTTTGTGATGGAGACACGGCATTTGTGTCCTTACAGGATATTGTAAATATAGATAAAATAATCAAAAGTATGTTTGTTTTATGTTTCATAATAAGAATTATAGCAGAAAAGAAGGTAAATATTTTTAATTTAATCAAAAGTTAAGAACTACTTATGTTATACTGCAGTTGAAATTTGTAAAAAGATAAGGAGAATATATGAAATTTACAAAAATGAGTTTAGTGGCAGCACTATTAGTTGGTTCAAGTGCATTTGCAATTGATAACATCAAAATGAGCGGTAAGGCTGATTTATTTTATAACACTATGGATGCTAAAGCTGGTTATGCAGCTGTAAGTGGCAAAGACGATTTATTTGGTAAAGATAACTCTGCTGCTGATGCTGGTTTAAACTTAAACATCACTGCTGATTTAGCTAAAAATGATCTTGTAACTGTAAGTGCTGGTGCAGGTTATACTGTACTTACTACTTTAGGTTTAGAAAACAATCTTGTTTCTAATGTATGGGGTGGAGCACATGGTGCTACTACAGGAACTACTGCTAATTATGGTAGCCCTCTAGGTGGTGCAAAAGTTGAAAATGCAAGCTGGATGAATGAAGCATGGGTTGCTGTATCTTTAAACAAGATGAGTAAATCAACTTTAAAACTAGGTAGAATGGAACTTGATACTCCATTAGCATTTACTGAAACATGGTCAATCGAAAAAAATACTTTTGAAGCTGCTGTTTTAATCAACCAAGACATCCCTGATACTACATTAGTTGGTGCTTATGTTGGTAATGGTAACGGTAACGAAACTTTTGGTCAAGACACTAGAGGTGTTGTATCTGATGGAAGCATTGGTACATCTTTAGCAGTTGGAGCTGTTGTTAATGAAGGTGGAAGTTTCAATACTTTTGCAACAAATGGTGCTTATGCAGCTGGTGTTGTAAATAATTCTTGGAAACCACTTGTTGCTCAAGCATGGTACTATAGACTTACTGGTTTAGCTAGTGCTTACTGGTTACAAGCTGATTTAGATATGATGGGAATCACTGCTGGTCTTCAGTATGCTTCTGTAGATGTTGATGCTGGTGCTGATGCTTCTTCAACTATCGCTGCTAAAATTGGTTATGAGATGAAAGATGTATTTACTATTAGTGGTGCATACTCTACTGTAGATAAAGATGGTGTTTTAGGTGCTGCAAATACTGCAACTTCAACTGGTGCATCAAAACTTTATACTGAAGCATGGTGGTCTTATGGTTATGTAACTGCATTAGATACAGATTCTTATAACATCACTGTAACTTCTCCAGTAAATGGTATCGTTGACTTAGGTCTTTACTATACTGCTGCTGATAATGGAGCTGCAAATGATCAAGGTGATTTATCTGAAATTACTTTAACTGCTGGTAAATCTTTTGGTCCATTAGATACTACTTTTGCATATAGTAACATTACTGCTGATGGAGCTGATTCTTACAATCAAATCCAAGCAATGTTAACTCTTAACTTCTAGTTTAACCACTAAACTTAAAGTATTAACTCCCCTTGGGGAGTTAACTCTCTACTTCTAAAACTTTTCTTTCTTTTCTTATGATATAATCTTTTTATGTTAACAATAGATAAAATAGATGCAATTAATAATTAAAAAATTATCATATATACTTTTTATGCTGCTGCTTATATCAGTTATCTCTTTTTTGGCTATTCATGCCGCACCTAACTCTTTTTTTGGAGCAGGGGATTTAAATCCAAATATGACTAAAGAAGCTATAGCAAAACTTAAAGCAGTCTATGGACTTGATAAATCTTTAAGTGAACAGTATATAGATTGGATTTACAATATGCTACATTTTAATTTTGGTATCTCATTTGTAAGTGGTCAGGATGTTGGAGATGAGATACTAAAGAGAATCCCTATCACATTAGTTATGAATCTTGTATCTTTGGTGAGTGTTTTTGTTTTATCTCTATATCTTGGTATAAAAGCAGCTATGAGTTATGATAAAAAAAGTGACTTTATCATAAGACAGATCTCTTTAGTTTCGTTTTCTATGCCATCTTTTTATCTTGCCTTATTGTTTATCATCTTTTTTTCATTAAAACTAGATCTTTTTCCTATAGCTGGTTTGCATTCCATAGAGGAAAAAGATGGCATTTATAATTATTTGGATATGGCTTGGCACCTTGTTTTACCTATAGGGGTGATGATATTTACAGGTCTTGGAAGTATGATTATATATATAAGATCTTTAACACTAGAGATACTAAAGAGTGATTATTATTATTTTGCTCTGAGTCGTGGGATAGATAAGGGTAAGCTTTTAAGATACTATATCTTACCAAATCTTATGCCACCTATAGTTACATTACTTGGACTCTCTTTACCTGGTTTGATAGGTGGAAGTGTTATACTTGAGTCTATATTTGGTATAGAGGGGATGGGACAACTTTTTTATATATCAGCACTTAGTAGAGACTACCCCATAATAATGGGGATACTTATCATAACAGCATTTTTAACACTTGTTGGAAATATGATAGCAGATATGATTCTTTTAAAATTAAATCCATATATGAGTAGAGGGTAAAGAGGGGTGGAAGAAACCTCCCATCTTGATTAGTTAAAGAGCGCCTCAAGTGCATCAACACCATCTTTTTTCTCTTCTATCTCATTGTTTTCATTTGTAACAGAATCGTTTTCAACTAACTCTATCTGCATACCTGTAAGCATAGAAGCAAGACGGATATTTATACCACTTTTACCTATAGCTTTACTTTTTTGATCACTTGGTAAAGTTATGATAGCTTTATCACTTTCGTTTTCATCTTCACTTCTTATAACTTCAACATGAGAGATGATAGCTGGACTCATAGTACGAGATATAAATAGTTCAGGTATAGTTGTATACTCTATACAGTCTATGTTTTCCCCTATAAGTTCTTGACTAACAGCATTTATACGAACACCTTTAACACCAACTGTTGCACCAACAGCATCAACTTGTGGATGTGTACTTAGTATAGCTATCTTAGCACGTTCACCTGGTATACGAGCAGCTTTTTCTATTATAACACTACCATCTGCTATCTCTGGAACCTCTAACGCCAATAATGCTTCTAAAAACTTAGGAGATGTACGAGATAGTTCTATTTGGATACCATTGTCTTTATCCATGTTTACGCGACGTACAACAGCTTTTATATGATCTCCAACTTTAAAGATTTCACCCTTTATACGACTTTTCATAGGTAGTACAGCACGTATCTCATCTACTTCTATATAAGTTGCATTGTTTGAATCAACTCTAGTAACACGACCACTTACAAGTGTTCCGACTTTTGATTTGTATTTGTTATATATCTCATCTTCTACAAGTCTTTGTATATGGTACTCTATCTCACGGTGAAGTTGAGATGCAGCAGTTCTACCATGATCTTCAAGATCATGATCTACTTGCAGTTGATCATCAAGTTCAACTTGATCATCATACTCTCTTGCTTCAGTAATAGAGATAAAAGCTGGAGCCATCTCTTCATCTTGAAGTCTTTCATCATCATCTGCTACAACTGTGATAGTTTGCACAACTTTTATACTTTTTGTTTCATCATCAACTTGAGCTTCAAAAGCAAAGTTTCTGTTTATAACTCTTTTTGCAGTTTGTACAAATGCAGTTTTTAAAGCTTCTAGTACTTTTTCAGGTTTAAGACCTTTTTCATGAGCTATAGCTTCTGCAATATCTAATATTTTTTCCATTTTTAGTGTCCTTTTTAAGTCCCACTTTTAACAATTATAATGATTTTTAGGGGGATTTTCTATGAAGTTCGAAATTATACTAAAAATCTTCTAAAAACATCTTTAACCCAAGTTTTATGACTTTTTTTATATAATGCATAACTTTTAATCGATAATAAGGAAATATAAATGGAATTAAAACTAGCAAGAGTAAACTTAGAATCAAAACCTAAAAAAGTTGATCTTTCAAAGATAGAAGCAACTGTTGAAAAAGATGATAGTGTGATATTTTATTTTGATAAGGATAATTCTCACAAAGATTTACTTTCTCTTCAAGATCATTTTGAAGCAAAAGGTAAAAGTTTTTATATGAGCGAGGTAAAATATGGTCTTTCTGATAATGACTATATGTACCAAGTTCACATAATGGGATAAAGAAAAAAGTATGAGTAAAAAGTTATTTATAGAGACATTAGGCTGTGCTATGAACTCACGTGATAGTGAGCATATGATCGCTGAACTTCGTGAAAAAGAGGGATATGAAACTACAACAGATCTTGCTGATGCAGACCTGATTCTTATAAATACATGTTCTGTAAGAGAACGTCCTGTTCATAAACTTTTTTCAGAACTTGGTGGTTTCAATAAAAATAAAAAACCAAGTGCGAAGATAGGGGTATGTGGTTGTACAGCCTCTCATCTTGGTGAGGAGATCATTAAACGTGCTCCATATGTAAACTTTGTACTAGGTGCTAGAAATGTCTCTAAGATAAGTGAAATTTTGCATAAAGATAAAGCTGTGGAAGTGGATATCAATTATGATGAAAGTGAGTTTGCTTTTAATGACTTTAGAACATCACCATATAAAGCTTTTATAAATATCTCTATAGGTTGTGATAAACAGTGTACTTTTTGTATAGTTCCAAAAACTCGTGGAGATGAGATATCTATCCCTGATGAACTTATCATAAAAGAGGCTCAAAAGTCTGTAGATGCTGGAGCTAAAGAGGTTTTTTTACTTGGACAAAATGTAAATAATTACGGTCGTAGATTTTCAGGAGATCATGAAAAAGTAAATTTCACTGAACTTCTTCGTCGCCTTTCTAAGATAGATGGACTAGAGCGTATTCGTTTTACATCTCCACACCCATTTCATATGGATGATGAGTTTATAGAAGAGTTTGCACACAATCCAAAGATATGTAAGTCTATGCATATGCCACTTCAAAGTGGAAGTAGTAAAGTTTTAAAAGAGATGAAAAGAGGCTATACAAAAGAGTGGTTTTTAAATCGTGTTGAGAAGCTAAGAGCAGAGTGTCCCGATGTTACTATCTCTACAGATATCATAGTTGCTTTTCCAGGTGAGAGTGATGAAGATTTTGCAGAGACTATAGATGTTATGAAAAGAGTGAAATTTGATCAGATTTTTTCATTTAAGTATTCTCCTCGTCCAGAAACTGAAGCACAACATTATACAAATGTAGTTGATGATGAGATAGCATCAGATAGACTTAGTTATCTTCAATCTTTACATAATGAGATTATGGATGAGCAAAATGCTAAACTTCTTGGAAATACTTATAGAGTTTATTTTGAAGATCTAAATAGAGATAATTTTGTATCAGGACGAAGTGATAATAATATCGTTATAAAAGTTAAAGGTTCCGAGGAGCTTTTAGGTGAGTTTAGAGATGTAAAAATCACTCAGATAGGTAGAACAATCTTAACAGGTGAGATAATTGCTTAAAAAAATATTTCGAAGATTGGCACTAGTTTTATTGCCATTTGTTGGTTCTTTGTTTATAAGATTTTTGGCACTTAGTAATAAAAAAGTTTATAATTCACCAAAAAGCATATCTGATAAACCTATTATATTTGCTTGTTGGCATGGAGAGTTACTTATGCTGCCATATCTTTATTCTCATTATAGAACAACTCCCCATGCAAAAGTTTTGATATCAAATCATTTTGATGGGGAACTTATATCTAAAACTATAAGATATTTTGGTTTAGGTACTTTAGCTGGTTCTACAACAAGAAATGCAGCTAGAGTCTTGATCCAAGCTATCAAAACTTTAAAAGAGGGTTATGATATAGGTATAACGCCAGATGGACCAAAAGGACCACGGCATGAAGTTTCAGATGGTATAGTTGTTATGGCTCAAAAAACAGGAGCGAAAATAGTTCTCGTTGAGATAAAACCAACAAGTTATTGGAAACTTAACTCTTGGGATAGGTTTATCATCCCTAAGCCATTTGGTACTATAAATTTTTACTCAACAAGTGAGATAGATGTATCTGGTATGGAGCTAAAAGAAGCAAAAGAGATGCTTAAAAAAGGTTTGTTAGAACATGAGTAACAAGATATTTTTCCCAGTTATTGCTTTTGTCCTTATCGCTATACTTGGTATCACACTTGTGGTAAATCCATCCTATGAAAGATCCTTAGAAGCTAAGTATTATTATGAGATGGGGGAGTATGAAGATGCTTATGAACTTGCTACTGAAGCATTTGAACTTGATAGATACAACAGAATGGCATCAACAATAATGGCACAGTCAAAAACATCTTTAAAGTATGTGAAGTATATAAATGAAGCAAAGGGGTATATGAAGCAGATAAATGATATGGCGCAAAATGAAACTATAACGATGGCACAAAGAGCTAAGATAAAACTGATGAGTGAAATAATGGTTAAATCTTATGTAAAATTAGCTCCTAGTGTGATAACTGATAGTGCTTTAGTGCAGGAAGCTAAAAAGTATTATGATGATTTTGAGAACTTACTTGAAAAAGTCAATAGATAAATATAGACTCCCTTTTTTAGAATATCTAAAAGAGCATAGGGGATACTCAGATCTTACTCTTAAAAGTTATGATGAGACTCTAAATGAAGCTTTTAGGTTTATAGAGATAAGAGATGAAAACTCTAGTATCATTTTAAATCTTATGCCGTACAGGATACATATATCTAAATTAAAAGCAAAAACTATATCAAAGAAATTAAGTGCGATAAGGAGTTTTAGTACATATCTTAATGATATTGGCGTTAGGGTACTTTTAAAAGCTGATGATAGTATAAAAGTTGCAAAAACTCTTCCAAAACCGATAGCTCATAAGCATATCATGGAAGCTTTAGAAAAAGCTGAATTAAAAGAGAAACTTGTTGTTATGATGTTATATACTTTAGGTCTTAGAATATCGGAATTGTCAAATACAAAACTTGAAGATATATCAGATGAATGGATAAGAGTTCTAGGAAAAGGTAGTAAACATAGAGATGTTCCACTTTTAAGTTCTACAAAACATTTGATAGATGAGTATTTGGAGCTTTATCCGGCAAAAAAGTTTCTTTTTGAGAAAAATGGCGAAAAATTAAGCGAAAATAGTTTAAGATATATTGTAACTAAACTCTTTAAAGAGGTATCTATGAAAGTAACTCCACATCAACTTAGACATTCTTATGCATCGTCTCTACTAAATAATGGTGCACCTATAGTTGATGTTAGTGAACTTCTTGGACACTCTTCTATGGCTACTACGCAGATATATACAAAACTTGGAAGTGCACTAAAACAACAAAACTATAACAAAGCACATCCTCTTTGTGGGGCTGGTGAGTAGTGTTAGGTAAAATTTTAGAGTCTATATATCTAAAGATATTTGTAAATATCATAGTAAAAAGAGCTTCTATAGATATATATATAGAGTCTTGTTCTAAAAAAGATGTATGTCAAAGAGATCAAAAAGAGTTTCAAGTTATAAAAGTTAACAGTGACATAATTGAGTATATACACTCTTTTACAAAAGAATCTCCTTATAGCTATATCTCTATTTTAGATTATTCTTCTACTCAAGGTGCTATACCAACGTGTGATAAAAGTAAACTGCCTACATATAAAGATTTAAGCATCAGTGAGTATAAATGTCATAATAACAGCTGGACTTTTTTTACATCAAAAAGTGATCTTTATGATATAGAAAAAACTTTTGAGAAGATAGGTGTAGATTTTGTATTTTCTCCATTTAGTATCTTAGATCATTTTTTTAAAGATAAGATAGAGTCTCATATAGCTTTATACGCTATTATCCAAGATAGCTTTGTATCTTTGTGTGTTTTTGAGTTTGGTGAGCTTAGGTATGCAGATCATTTAGATTTACAACATAGTGAAGATACTCCCGAAGATATGTTACTTCTTGAAAGTGTTGAAGATGATGATGAAGAGTTAGACTTTTCAAATGATGGAGGGATCGATCTTGAAGATGTTGATGTTATAGATGATATGGAAGTGTTGGATGACTTTGGAAATATAGAAGAACTTGACTCATTAGAAGAGATAGATGAATTTTCAGAAAACAAAGATATTGAAGAGGAATTTTATGAAGCTGATGAGGTTATAGCTGAAAGTGATGATGAAGAGTTTAACGAAGATTATCAAAGATTTTATCTTATACAAAGTTCTTTAGGACACTATTATAGTGATAGTAGATTTAAAAGTGACTTTATAGAAAATATCTATATAGCAGATGGGATAGGTGTAAGTAGAGATCTTAAACGTTATCTTGAAGATGAGATGTTTTTAAATGTGTATATAAGACATGTAGAGCTTTCTGCAGAGATATGTGAGCTTGCAAAGCTGGAGCTAAATATATGAAATATAGCTACATAAAACCAAGAAAAAAGAGTGTTTTAACACAAGAGTTCCAGCTTTTGATAACTTTTTTTACTATTACTATTTTGATGTTGTTTATGACATACTCATTTTTGCTTTATAAAAATTATGCATTTGAAAAAGATAAAGCTGTAAGGGAGAACAACATAGTACAACTTCAGAAATCTTTAGAAATTATGAAACATGATATCTCTTTTATAGAAACACAAAAAGCATTATCAGAAAAGGTATATACTCAAAATACTGTTTTAAAAGATTCTATCTCAAACCTTTTTGATCTGGTACCATCGCGTATAACACTATCTGAAGCTAAACTATTAAAAAATGGTCTTATCCTTTATGGTATAACTCCTAGTAAAGATGTGTATAATTTTATGTTACATGCACCACTTCGTTCTATATTTAACAAAACATACAGTAGTTTTTATCCAGCTGAAAATGGTTGGTTTAGATTTGTATCTACAAACTATGTGGATGATGAGGAGCTTTCAGTTGAAGATTAATATCTCTCGTCAACATATATATCTATTAGTGATATCTTTGTTGTTACTTATCTTTGTTTTAGTATTTTCATTTATGGTTCTAATCCCAACTGGGCAGGAGTATAGAGTTAAGAGATTGGAGTTAAAAAAAACCTTAAAAGAGTATCATAAGTACTCAAATTTTCATGATGAAACAGCAGAGAAACTCAAAGATATGCAAGGCACAAACAGACATATTATAGATGCTTTTGATGCAACATTTAATCCTAAAAGATTTGAGCAGCAACATAAGAAGTTTTTTACATCTTTACATATATCTAAGATATCTTATGATGGTGTGGAAAATGGATTTGCTATATATGAGGTAAATACAACATCATTCTTAAATTCTCCAAAAAGTTTTTATGACTTTTTGGATGCTGTAAATAAAACAGACTGGGTAGTTGGTGTTAGGTTTCCTATAGATTTTAAAAGGGATGCAGAGATGATAAAATCATCTTTTACTATGAAAGTTTATGCTAACAATAAAGATAAAAATTTAACTGCTTCTGTATCACTAGCTAAGTAAAAGCGGAGTTTTGGTTCTATTTTTAGTCTTCTCATCTTCTCTTTAAACTCTTTTGAAAGTTTTATATCTTTTGTATATGGAGCTATAAATATATATCCATGTTCTTGATTTATTATAAATTTTCTTGATATAACTGAAGTTTTATTCTCTTTTAAAAGTTTTCTTTCATGAGTAGTTATGATATATCCTAAAGTTTTTATATACTTGTCTATATTGTATATATCATTTCTTTTATTGTTTGATGATTTGAAGTATGCAAATTGATTTATCTTTTTTATTTTTATATCTTTTACAAGATTATCTACATCTTCATCTATATATGAAAAACTTTTTTTTATCCCGGCTTTATACTCTTTAAGCAGAGGAATTGCTATTTTATGTCTAAAACTATTTCTTTTATAACTTTGATCTTGATTTGTTTCATCTTCAAAGTATTTATTGGCGTTAGCGTTTAAAAATGTAAGTAATTCTTCTTTCTCATAGTTTAAAAGAGGGCGTACAAGTGTATAGTTTTTTCTTTTTTGCAGTGATCTCATCCCTGCTAGTTCTGCACATCCAGCACCCTTACAAAACTGCATTAGCATCCACTCTAGTCTATCTCCTAGGTGATGTGCTGTAAGAAGGTTTGTATAGTTGTATTTTGATATTATGGTTTCAAAAAAAGAGTATCTTATATCTCTTGCTTTTGCTTCAAAGTTGGAGTTTATAGTTTGTGCATGATGTACGAAACATTTGAAGTTGTACTTATTTGCAAGTTCATTCGCATATATCACTTCATCTTTACTTTGTTCTCGTATATTGTAGTCAACTATAGCTATATCAAACTTTATGTTGTTCTCTAAGAGTAAAAACAGAAGTGCACTAGAATCTCCTCCTGCTGAAAAAGCAAGAAGATTTTTAGATTTTTTTAGATTTTCTAGGTGTTGGAGTTCAAGCATTGTCAACTGTAGCAGTTAAGATATCTCCAACTAAGCCTGTAATCTTTGCTTTGTAAATCTTACTAAATTCCAATTGAGTATCTTTAGTTCTATCGTTTACATATATCTCACCATCGATCTCTGGAGCCCAGATAAGTTTTCTTGCGCTAAGAAGATATTCATGCTCATCACTCTCACCATCTATGATAAGTTCTATATCTTTTTTAAGTTCTTTTTCTAAAGATATTTTTGTGCATTTTGCAGCTATATCGCCTAGTATCTGTGCTCTTTGGGCTTTTACTTCATCACTTATCTTCCCATCCATCTCATGAGCAGAGGTTGTTTCTTCATCTGAATAAGAGAAAACATTTATACGATCAAAACCAAAATTTGCAGCAAACTCACACATCTCATCAAACATCTCTTGTGTTTCTTTTGGGTGTCCAACGATAAAACTTGTACGTATAAACGAGTTTGGTAACTCTTTCATAAAGTTTAAAAGTTCTAAGGTTTTACTCTTTCCAAAACCCCTTTTCATCATAAGAAGCATATCATCATTTATATGTTGTATAGGCATATCAAAGTAGTTATGAAATATTTTACTTTTTGCTATATTTTTAAGAAGTGTTATAGTTGTAGTAGATGGATAAAGATATAGTATTCTAGCACTTTTAACACCATCTATAAGTTCTATCCTCTGCATAAGAAGAGATAAACCATCTTTAATGTTTTGATCTCTAAGGTATGAACTAGAGTCTTGAGAAACAAAAGAGAAATCATAAAACCCTTTTTTAACAAGTCCCTCAACTTCTTTAGCTATAGAGTCTAAGTTTCGAGAGTGAAGTTTACCCTTAAAAGATGGAATAGCACAGAAACTACAAGTTTGGTTACACCCCTCTGATAGTTTTATATAAGCATGATAGTTTGATCCGGTAACAACTCTTTGTGCTCCATCTATCAGATAGACTTCATCAGAAAACCTACTTTTTTTCTCTATCAAAAGTTCATCTATCTTATCGTAATCTCCAACACCGGTAAATATATCTACTTCTGGCATTTGAGTAGCTAGTTCCTCTTTGTACCTTTCACTAAGACATCCAGCCATAACTAAAACAGAGTCCTCTTTTCTAGCATCATGAAGAGTTAAAACGGTATTTACAGACTCCTCTTTCGCAGCATCTATAAATCCACATGTATTTACTATGATAACATCAGCTTCTTCGTTGTTGTCTGTTAACTCAAAGTTTTGAAGTTTACCCATCATAACTTCAGTGTCCACAAGGTTTTTAGTACACCCAAGTGATACTATATGTAGTTTATTGTTTGCCATCTTTTTTAAGTCCTAAATTATTTTGTGTTATCTTTGTATTATACACTAATTGTTTGTTAATTAAAAAATATTTAAGTTGTATTAAAACTGATATATAATACAATAT
>Ga0256827_10000033_pt1 | contig 68063 bp, 66 predicted proteins | sample CV84metaG_FD_185977 | JGI IMG/M metagenome (GOLD analysis project Ga0256827, IMG submission 185977) | Hydrothermal vent microbial communities from East Pacific Rise, Pacific Ocean - CV84 | ecosystem: Environmental > Aquatic > Marine > Hydrothermal vents | place: Pacific Ocean: East Pacific Rise... | reverse complement strand
GATTAAAAAAAGCAAAAATGATTTTAACAGCAGTGATGTTAACACTTGGAGTTATGACTTTGGTTGCCTATATGAAAATAGGATATGACCATCAAGCCAATTATGGCGAGAGATACCACATCTCTGTGGAGGCAAAATAATGGATATTCGATATACAGATGCACTAATTATTGGTGGTGGATTAGCAGGGCTTCGTACAGCTATTGCAACAACAGATAAAGGGTTAGATACAATTGTACTCAGTCTTGTTCCTGTTAAACGTTCACACTCGGCTGCGGCACAAGGTGGAATGCAGTCTAGCCTTGGAAACTCTGTAATGGGAGAAGGCGATAACGAAGATGTTCATTTTAGCGATACCGTAAAAGGTAGCGACTGGGGATGTGACCAAGAGGTTGCAAGAATGTTTGTAAATACTGCTCCAAAAGCGATTAGAGAACTTGCAGGATGGGGTGTACCTTGGAGTCGAATCAAAATGGGTAATAGAGAGGTTGTTATTAATGCTAAAAAAACCACCATTACCGAAAAAGAGGAGGCTCATGGGCTAATTAATGCTCGTGATTTTGGTGGAACAAAGAAGTGGAGAACCTGTTATACAGCCGATGCCACAGGTCACACCATGCTTTATGCTGTAGCAAATGAAGCGATGAGACGAGGGGTTGTTGTCGAAGATAAAAAAGAGGCAATTTCACTTATTGTAGAAGATGGTCAATGTTATGGGGCGATTGTTAGAGACCTTAAAAATGGTGGTTTAATCGCTTATGTAGCAAAAGGAACTATGTTTGCTACAGGTGGTTATGGAAGAATTTATAAACAGTCAACCAATGCAACCATCTGTAAAGGTACAGGTCACGCTATGGCACTGGAAGTTGGTGCTTATATGGGTAATATGGAGGCGATTCAGTTTCACCCAACACCTATTGTTCCATCAGGAATTTTACTAACAGAGGGTTGTCGTGGAGATGGTGGAGTTCTTCGTGATAAAGATGGTTACCGATTTATGCCAGATTACGAGCCTGAAAAGAAAGATTTGGCAAGTAGAGATGTGGTAAGCCGAAGAATGTTAGAGCATATCAAAAAAGGGAAAGGTGTTCCTTCTCCATATGGAGACCACTTGTGGCTTGATATTTCTATCTTAGGAAGAGAACATATTGAAAAGAACTTGAGAGATGTTCAAGATATTAGTAAAACATTTAATGGAATTGACCCAGCAGATGAGGGCGAAAAGGGTTGGATGCCAGTTCTACCTATGCAACACTACTCAATGGGTGGAATTAGAGTTACTCCAAAAGGGGAGAGTGTTAATATCAAAGGTCTATTCTCGGCAGGAGAGTCGGCATGTTGGGACTTACATGGGTTTAATAGACTCGGTGGAAACTCGGTAAGTGAAGCTGTAGTATCTGGGATGATTATTGGAAACTACTTTGCTGATTTCTGTGAAGAGAACGATATTAAAATTGATACCAAAGTGGTCAAAGATGCTTTAAAAAAACAGGATAATTATCTTAATGAACTTTTGGCACTTGACGGAGATGAGAGCATCTATGACATTAAAGATGAGATGCGAAATATTATGCAAGATAATGTAGGAATCTTTAGAAATGGTAAAGATTTAGATTATGCTGTTAAACGACTAAAAGAGCTTTTGGTTAAGAGTAGAAATATTAGCATAGACAATAAACACAGACTCCTTAATCCACAATTGGAAGAGGCATATAAAGTACCAATGATGCTAAAAGTTGCTCTATGTGTTGCCAAAGGTGCAAGAGACAGAACCGAAAGCAGAGGGGCTCACTTTAGAGAAGATTATCTAAAAAGAGATGATGCCAATTGGTTAAATAGAACACTTACTTACTGGGCAAATGAAGATGATTTAGAGCCAACCATTGAGTATGAAGAGTTAGATATTATGAAAATGGAGATTGCACCTGCATTTAGAGGTTATGGAAGAAAAGGGCAGATTATAGAGAACCCACTAAGCCAAAAACGTCAAGATGAGATAGATGAAATAACCAAAGCCAATAGCGAGGCAGACAGATATAAGTTGCAAGAAGCAATTATGCCTTATGAACTACAAGCTGAATATAAAAGAGTCAACGAAAGAATAGGAGAGGGTGTATAATGAGTAAAACAGAAGAGGCTTCATTAAACAAACAATCAGATGAGATTGTAGATAGTCAAGCAGAGGATGTTGTAAAAAAAGATAGTATTAACGAGGGTAGAGAGATTACCATTACCTCACTAAAATACAACCCATCTAACCCTGATTCAAAGCCAACTTTTAGAGACTATAAACTAAAAGAGACCCCAGGGATGACTCTTTATATCGCATTAACAAAAATTAAATCAACCGTTGACCACGATTTAACCTCTGACTTTGTATGTAGAGCAGGAATCTGTGGTGCATGTGGTGTTTTAGTAAATGGTAAACCACAACTAGCTTGTAAAACACTAACTACTGATTACAAAGATGGAAAAATCGAGCTTCTTCCTCTACCGACCTTTAAATTGATTAAAGATTTATCGGTTGATACAGGTACATGGATGAAAGATATGAGCATCCGTGTAAACAGCTGGATTGTTGCCAACGAAGAGGTAGATATTGCCAAAATAGAGAAAAAAATAGAACCAGAAGTAGCAGAAGAGGTTTTTGAACTTGATAGATGTATCGAGTGTGGTTTATGTGTTGCCAGTTGTTCCACAGCCATTATGAGAGAAGACTTTGTAGGTGCTGTTGGTCTTAACAGAGTAGCAAGATTCCAAATTGACCCACACGACAGCAGAACCGATGAAGATTTTTACGAGTTAATTGGAGATGATGATGGAATCTTTGGTTGTATGAGCTTATTAGCTTGTGAAGACCACTGCCCTAAAAATCTTCCTTTGCAGAGTAAAATTGCTTATATGCGTAGAAAGATGGTTAAGGTTTAATTTTTTTCTGATTTGTGATAAAATACCTTTAATAAAGCCCGTAGGGGGCGATTACTATCGCACCAATTAATAAAATTAATATTGAATATGTGGTGCGTTGAAAACAGCACCCTACGGTCGAATAAAGGAACAACCCATGAAATTACGCAACCTCCATATAGAAAATTACAAAATGTTCAAAGATTTTGATATAAGTTTTGTGGATGAGAATGATGAGGCTCTGCCTATTATTGTTTTGGCTGGGGTTAATGGGAGTGGGAAGACTAGTTTGTTGGAGTATGTTTTTAGAGAGTTTTATTATTTGGATTCTAAAAAAAGAAGTTTTATTGAATATGAGGATAAAAGAAAAATTTTTAATACAAAAGTTAGAGAAAAATTTAATATAAATGCTTTACTCTTTTCTAAAGAAAATAAAAAAGATTTGACTTATTTCCAATCAGGTATAGATGATACAAAAAAAGTAGCTGATGAATTTGTAAAGTCATTTTATTTTTATTTAAAAGAAAAAGATTATCGACCTAGCGAAGTAAAAGAGCATTTTTATAATTATATGCAAGAAATTTTTAATGATTTAGATTTAACTTTTAAATATAGTCATTTAGATAGAGATGATAATATTTGGTTTGCTAATGATAATAAAGAACAGTTTGAGATAAATGATTTATCAACAGGAGAAAAAACACTTTTATCTAAAGTTATGTATCTCTATTTTTTAGATTACAAAGACAAAGTAATCCTAATAGACGAACCCGAGCTATCCCTACACCCTTCATGGCAAAACAAAGTCCTAAAAATATATGAAAATTTTGCAAAAAAGAATAACTGTCAAATTATTATAGCTACCCATTCGCCTCATATTATAGGAAGTGCAAAGCCTGAATATATTAGACTTTTAAAAAAAGAAGATGACCGAGTAATAGCAATAGAAAATATAGATAGAAGCTACGGATTAGAGTTTGACAAGATTCTAACCGATATTATGGGAGTAGAGAATTTAAGAACACCTGCTGTGGCGAAAGATATTCAAAAACTTTGGGATTTATTGGAAGATGAAGAGAATGAGAGTCAAGAGTATATAGATTTATATAGTAGTTTAGAAAAATTATTGGGTGATTTAGATAAAGATTTAGTATTGGCACGATTAGAAGTAGCAAGAATAAAGAGTGAAAATGCTAAATCCAAATAAAATTGAACCTGAATGTTTTATTGATTTTAAAAAGAGATATAGTCCTAAAAATTATGAAAAAGATTGTGACCATACTGTTAGAGAGTGTCTGAGAGAAGCTCTACTAAAAGAGCAAAGAGGACAATGTTTTTACTGTGAACAGAAAATGAAAGGTTCACGTATAGACCATTTTATTCCAAGAGATGCTCCTAATGAAAAAGATATAGAGTGTAACTATAATAATCTGTTTCTATCTTGTGATAAAAAAGAGTCTTGTGATATTAAAAAAGGTAGTACATTTAATGAGAGTAGATATATTAGACTCTTTTCAAATAGATATGATGTAGAAAATCCATCAGATTTTTTTGATTTTACAGCTAGAGGAAAAATTAAGGCAAAAAAATTATTAAATGATGATAGTAAGAATCGAGCCAAAAATACAATTGAACTTTTAAATTTGAATCATAAAGATTTAGTAGATGCTAGACAAGTTATTATTTTAAATATTGAAATGTATAAAACTTATGATTATAACATAGATGAAATTTTTACGTTTTTCAATGAGTTTGAGAGTTTATTTAAAGGAAATTAGATGCAACCCCTATACAAATCCTGCTACCCCCTAGACCACCGATGTTATGATGAATATAATCTAACCGAAGATATACTTATGGAACATGCCTCTATGGGTATGGCTAATTATATAAAAGATAATTTTGCTCAAGATAGTTCTGTTCTTATTGTTTGTGGTGTTGGGAATAATGGGGCTGATGGTATTGTTTTGGCTCGTTTGCTTCAGAGTTATTATGATGTGAAACTTTATATTCCTTTTGGGGTGCGTTCTGTGATGGCAGAGGTGCAGTTAGAACGTGTGGAGTGTTTGGATATTGAATTTGTTGATGAGGTTTCTGAGGCTGATGTAATTGTTGATGCACTGTTTGGTGCTGGTCTTTCTCGTGAATTGGATGAGAAGACGCGAAAACTTATTGTGCAACTTGAAGCCCTTGATGGATTTAAGATTGCTTGTGATGTTCCAACGGGGATTGATGTTGATGGTAACCCTTTGCCTATGGCTCTGTTTTGTGACATTACGATAACAATGGGAGCATTAAAAGAGTGCTTGTATAGCGATATGGCAAAAGATTATGTGGGCGAGATTATCTGTGTGGATTTGGGAATTTCACACAAAAAATATACCCAAGGGTTTAATACCAATCTCTATTTATTGGAATCATCAGATATGAAATTGCCAAGTCGAAAACGAGCCAATACGCATAAAGGAAGCTTTGGACATTTGGCTGTGATTGCAGGGGAAAAAGAGGGAGCTTCTATACTGGCAGGGCTTTCTGCTTTGCGTTTTGGGGCAGGACTTGTGACACTTATTGGCGAAGATATAGAGACCCCTTTACCAATGGCACTGATGCAGGATACCGAGTTGCCCTACAATAAAACAGCCATTGCATTTGGAATGGGATTTGATGAGTTTGATGAAGAGATAGTCGAAGAGGTTAGTGAGAGTCAAGTTCCGATAGTCCTTGATGCAGGTATCTTTTCGGATGAGATAATTTTGGAGTTCTTGGAGCAAAAAGAGCGAGAGATTGTCTTGACTCCCCATCCAAAAGAGTTTGTAAGCTTGTGGAATTTGACAATTGAAAGTCCCCTTAATATTGCTGTACTTCAAGCCAACCGTTTTGAAAAGGTTCGTGAATTTTGCTCACTTTTTCCTAATGTGACACTGCTTTTAAAAGGGGCAAATATGATTATTGCTCATGGAGAATCGTTATTCGTGAATCCTTATGGTCGTTCAAATCTTAGTAAAGGTGGTTCAGGAGATGTTCTAAGTGGTCTGATTGGGGCATTATTAGCACAAGGCTATGACATATTAACGGCAACAATCCAAGGCTCTTTAGCACTAACAGCAGGAGCCAATGCCTATGAAGGAAGCTCTTATGCGATGCTTCCTACGGATTTGATTGAAGAGATTGGGAAGTTGGAATAGCTTATTTAAACTCTCGCGAAAAATCTATTTTATAGAGATTCGCATCAAAAGAGAAGATGTATCGAGAAAAGGATTCACTGCTTAAATAGGCTTTATAGTTATCTATAAAGGTAACGCCTTCTATTTGTGCATTGAGTGAATTTAAGGTTAGTTTTTTAGAAGAACCTTTAAAAAAGTTTGCTTGCTTAAAGTTGGCAAATGTCCAAACATTGACACTTAAAAGCTCTGAATAACTTGAAAGTAGTAGAATATCGAGTTTTTTGTTAATGGATGCATCGGTAATTAAGCCTTGCACATTAAAGCTGTCTTTGTATTTTGCTGTCTGTTTTCCTGCTCGTGTTGTAAGCTCATAAAGACGCGTTTTATGGTCTTGCCAATTTTTAGTGAAAAGATAAAGTTTCCCATGATAGGCAACCATCGCTTCGCAATCAAAGTTGTGTTTTCGTGAACGTGAACGAAAATTTTTCTGGTCACTGTATTTAAAATAAATGGTTTCGGCTCGTGTCGTTTTTCTATTTCTTAAATCTTTACGAGGTATTTTATAGATTTTTAGGTCTCTTCTGTTGCCTCTATTGTTTCCAAAATCGCCAATATAAACATACTTCTCATCATAGGCTAAAGCCTCCCAATCTCGGTTACGGGCATTTTTAATGCTAACGGTTTTAATAATATGTCCATCTTTTTCACTAATCTGATAGAGTTTAGCCTGACCACCACTGTCATTAAGTGTCCAAAGTCTGCCATCGAGTTTGATAAGTGCAGAGGACTCCTTAATCGTTTTGGGAAGCTTGAACTTTTTAGAGAGAAGTGTTGTTCCTCTTACCATACTGTTGTGATGGTTGGGTCTTTTTTTAATAATCTCTTTTACAGGAGCAACTGGAATCGTAGGTGTTGGTATTTTTTTGACAGCCGTGCCTAAACGCTCTTGATTGTTTACTTTGGGTGGGGTTGTTGTAATGGTTGGATAGATTCTCTTGGGAGGAGTTTTGACAATAGGAGAATAATCTTGAATGGGTTTAGGAATAGTGGGCTTTCCACTACAGTTAACAAAGAAAAGAGCTGTAATTAGGGTTAGAAGTAAGTGTCGTTGTTTTTTCATCTAAAAGTATAACGTTAAAATAATTTCATTTATTTTACATTGTTCCAACTATGCTATAATTTAGCCATTAAAGCATAAAAAGGTTATAGAGTTTATGAAGTATTACGATATTGAGATATTCCAAGAGTTAGACCAAAGTTTTGAGCAACAGTTTTTGCAATATGGGCAAGTTGTTTCATTTAAAAAGAAAGAGACCCCTTTTATGAATGATGAGCTTCATCGTTACTTCTATATTGTCCTAAAAGGAAAAGTTAAAACCTTTCAGATGAATTTAGAGACGGGAAAAGAGATAACCTTGTCGATTTACCGTCAAGGAGATATGTTTGATACCTTGATTTTGCTTGATGGAGAGGCTCATGAGGTTCTTTATGAAGTCTTAGAACGTGTTGAATTGCTTCAGCTTCCTATCGAAAAAGTTCGTGAGTGGTTAAAAACAAATGAACAGTTTAATCGACATTTTTTCCCTTATATTGCGTCTCAAATGCGTCATAAAGAGACCTTGGCAAGTGATTTATCGCTCTACAGTACTTCTGAACGACTCTCGAAACTGTTGATTCAAAATATGGATGCGAGTAATCATCACTACTATCAACTGCTTCAAAATCTTTCAAAAACAGAGATAGCCAAGCTTTTAGGAACGGTTCGTCATGTGGTTGAACGCCATTTAAAAGAGCTGGAAAAAGATGATATTATTGAAAATCAAAGAAAAAATATCTATGTGAAAGATATAGAGAAACTTTTAGATAAGAGTGACCATTTACTTTTAGAAGGAAATTTCTTAAATTAATGAAAAATGCAATAAAAGTTGCATTTTTCACAAAAAATACGCGTTATAATTTTCCTCAAGTTTAGCCATATAGACTAAACAAAGTTTAATACAAAAGGAAAAACTATGAATAAAATTATTGTTTCAACACTTCTATCCTCTCTTCTCTTAACAGGTTCTTTAATGGCAAAATCAGATACCGAGCTTACAAGCAAAGAGGTTAATAAAAATGCTACCGAGCTTGCAACAAAGAAAGTACAAGATAATAAAGTAGCGTTGATAAAAGAAGCGTTAAGCTCTTTAGAAATTTCATCAAAAGCATTACAAAATCTTGAAGAGAATAATAAAGATGAAGCAAAGAAAAACATAGAATTAGCATTGGGAAAATTGGAAGTTATTTTAACCTCAAAAAAGGTACCAAAACTGCTTCCTATTGAAAATAGATTGGTTGTGAAAAATTTTGTAGGGGGAGCAAAAGAGGTCGATATCGCTTTAACAGAGGTCAAAAAACTTATTGATAATGGACGGGTTCAAGAGGCAGGAGAATTACTGATTTCTTTACAAAGTGAGTTGGACATTACAACCATAAGTTTACCACTTGCAACGTACCCTGATGCCTTAAAATTAGCGTCTAAATATTTGGTTGAGAACAAAATTGATGAAGCTAAAAATGTTTTGAAACTGGCATTAAGTACCTTTGCAAATGTTGAGATGGTCATTCCTATTCCTTTAATCAATACGGTAGAATTGGTATCAGTGGCATCAACTAAAGCAAAAGAGAACAAGGGCTTGGCTTTAAAATATTTAACTTCTGCTCATGATGAGTTGGATAAAGCTGAAAAATTGGGATACATTAGTAAAAGTACAACAACCTATAAAGAGTTGCACACACTTATAAATGGTGTTGAGAAAGAGGTTAAAGGTCCAAATAAAGCTGAAAAACTATTTAATGAATTGGGAGAAAAATTAAAAGAGTTTAAATCTAAAATTTTCTCTTCTACTGATGCGAAAAAGTAATTAATTTAGACAAATGCAACTTTAGTAGCAGAGTTATTTTCAAATTTATTTTATAATTCTTGCATGATTTAGCCAATGATGCTAAATAAATTTTTGAATAAAGGACAAATAGATGTTAGTAAAACGATATGAACCATTTAATGATATACGAAAAAGTTTTGACCTTGTTAATGCAATTATGAATTCTGTAGCTCAAACAGCAAGCGAACCAAAAGAGGAAGTGAGCTTTACACCGAAGGTTAATACCCGAGAGGGGAAAGAAGCGTATCATATTGAAGTGGAACTTCCTGGAATTAAAAAGAATGAAGTTGATGTTAAAGTTGATGGTAATGTCTTAACGATTTCAGGAGAAAGAACGTTACGAGATGAGGTAAAAGAGGAAAATTATCATAAAGTAGAGAGCTTTTATGGGAAATTTTCAAGAAGCTTTACGCTTCCAGAACGTGTGGATATTGAAAACATTCATGCAGAGTCGGTAGATGGATTGTTAGAGGTGGTTATTCCAAAACTTCATATTGATACTTCAAGTAAAACAATAGAGATTAAGTAAGGAGAGGACAATGAACATTTCAGAGAAAAGTAAAGAGTTACTTGAGACCGTTGAAGAGAAAGTAGAACAAGGTGTAGAGGTTGTAAAAGAGACCTTAGGAAATGTGGCTCGCCACCTTCCTCTGGCAAACTTTGCAAAACACAATCGTGATACTTATGATATAGAGATTGATTTAGCAGGTGTTAAAAAAGAGGATATTGAGCTAAAAATTGAAGATGACTATTTAACCATTAATGCACTTAGAAAAGCAAAGCATGAAGTTAATGAAGAGGAGTATTACCTCTATGAAAGCAGTATTGGAATGATTTCAAGAAGCTTTATTCTTCCAAAAGATGCAGACCGAGAGAAGATTGGTGCCAAGTATGAAGATGGACGACTTTACATCACTTTAGAAAAAGAGGAAGCTCGAAAAGCAAAATCTATAAGTATTAACTAAGGAGTTAAAATGTTTAAAAAAACAGTAAGCACAGCACTTTTGGCACTCTTGCCAATGGTTGCTGTTCATGCCGATAGTAATTTAACAAAGAGTGACCCTTTTGGGTCAGTTTTTAAAGATGACCCATTTTTTCAGGATTTTCAAAAGCTTCAATCCGATATGGACAAGCTTTTTGAGACGTTTCATCAAAAATCATTTAGCCGTATGCCAATGATGCATATTCCCAGTGATGTGGGCAGTGGCTTTTCAATGAAACTTCGGACAGACGTGATTGATAAAGGTACGTATTATGAAGTTGTGGCTGATTTACCCAATATGGATAAAGCCAATATTGATGTTCAGGCAAAAAATGGCGTATTGACTATAAAAGCCGAGAGTAAAAAGAGTAATGAAGAGAAAAAAGAGGGTAAGATTATTCGTCAAGAACGCTTTGTTGGTTCTTTTTATCGGTCGATGAATTTACCTACGGATGCAGATGAAGGAAAAGTAACCAGTGAATATAAAAATGGAACCTTAATTGTTACGATACCTAAAAAATCAAAATAAGTAAAAAGTTATAGGCTTAATTTTTTTCATTAATTTTGCTACAATTCCATTATGAAAAAAATAGCCGTATTGTTCAGTGGAACAGGAACAAATTTAAAATATATTTTAGAAAACATACATGGAAAAGAGGTCGAGGTCGTTGTTGCCTTGACCAATCGACCTGATGCAGGGGGAATTCTTTTTGCACAAGAGCATAACATTCCGTTTGAGATTATAGACTCGTGCCTTTTTGCTAGTCGAGAAGCTTTTGATAGTGAACTGGTACATGCTTTGCATTATTATAAACCCGATTTAACGGTTTTGGCAGGATTTATGCGAATCTTAACACCTGTTTTTACCGATGAGGTCAAAGCGATAAATTTACACCCCTCACTGCTTCCTTTACACAAAGGAATGATGGCAATAGAACGAAGTTATGATGATGAGAATGAAGTAGGTGGTGTATCGGTTCATTGGGTCAGTTCTGAACTTGATGGGGGCGAAGTTATTCTACAAAAAGAGATTCAAAAAGAGGCAAAATCCTTTGAAGAGTACGAAAATGAAATCAAAGCCATTGAGAAAATGGCTTTGATTGAAGGGATTTTATCTGTACTTTAATCCTCTCTCATCTATTTTTTATTATTTAAATTTATTTTAAAATATTATGACTACACTCTTTTTATCTTAAAAATTCTTAAAAATATCTTTCTTATAATCTGAAATATTTTAAGATTTTGCTATATTAAAAGCAAAAAATGGGGAAACAATGAACAAAACATTGAAATTAATAGCATGGACTACGCTGATGGGTATTTTTTCGGGTTGTGTACCTGCACCAACACCACAAATCTCTTTGGGTGGAATTGTTGGAGGAGTAAGAGCGAACAGTACGGTTCACGCTGTTGTGGACAAAGAGTATGGAGCAAAACCCATCAACTATACCAACTCTATTCGAGCCTATTTCTCTACTAAAATAGCTCGTGGAAATTTATCTACCTATAAGTATGGAAAACCAAAACGTGCCTATAAGCGAAAAGGGCTTGCCTATGGTGGCGATATTGCATGGAAAGGTTGGTTGGTCGAGACAAGCATTGCAACACCAACTAGAACAGGAAGACTTTTAACCCCGAAACCCTATATGGTACTCTTTTCAGGAGAGCAGATTGTGGAACATATTTTAGGGTATTCACATAAACTTTTAATTAAAGTAGATAAATAGTATGGCAAATTTTAACACCCATTTTATGGTTGCCTCAGGAGCTTCAGCTGTGCTTTCAGGAACACTCTTATCTATGGAAGTGGTCTCTCCTGAACAAGCTGTGTATGCGTTTGCATTAGGAACGCTCGGTGGATTGTTGCCCGATGTCGATTCAGCTCACTCTACCTCTATCAAAGTAGGCTTTAATGTTTTATCTTTATTAATGACAATTATGCTTATTTTTGTAAAATCCTCTACCTACTCACTGATTGAAATGTTTATTGTGGCTGGTTTGGTTTTTGCAGGAATTCGTTATGCCTTATTGGATATATTTCGTAAAATCTCAAAACACCGAGGGATGTTTCATTCCATACCTGTTGCCTTTATTTGGGGAATTTTAGTGGCTATTTTGATGCAATACTTCTTTGGTTTAAACTCTTTGGTCTCTTGGGTTTATGGATTTATGGTTACTACGGGGTATTTTGTGCATTTAATTTTAGATGAAACCTACAGTGTTGACCTTCGAAATAAACGAATAAAAAAATCATTTGGAACAGCACTGAAATTTGGAAAAATAAAAACCACAAAAGATAAGATACAGACAGCGATTATCTACGTTTCAATTCCTCTATTAATGAGCATTGCACCCGATACTTCTCTGATTGAGAATGCACTCTTTTCTCATGATGCTTGGCTTACGTTTAAAGATGTTCTGATTCCCTATGATGGGAAATGGTTTTTACATTAATTAATAGAATAAAGGATAAAAATAGTGACAATATATGGTATAAAAACCTGCTCAACGGTAGGAAAAGCACGAAAGTTTATGAAAGAGAATGGTATTGAATTTGATTTTGTCGATTATAAAGTAGAATCGGTGGATGAAGCAAAGATTCGCGAGTGGTTAAAAGAAGTGGAGATGAAAGTGCTTTTTAATACGCGTGGTACAAAGTATAGAGATTTAAAGTTAAAAGAGTTGAATCTTGATGACGAAGGAAAAATAGCGTGGATGGCAAAAGAGAACTATCTGATTAAACGACCTGTAATCGAGTATGGTAATGGAAAGGTTCATGTGGCGTATAACGAAGAGGTTTACAAGGAAACCTTTTTATAAAAATAGATGATAATTATAGATAAAACCAAACATAAAAAAATTTTAAAGATTTCGCTTCCTGCTGCGTTTAACTCTCTGCTCGATATGCTTCAAGTGATTACAGACCTCATTATGGTGGGAACAATCTCTGCCTTTGCTGTGGCTTCTGTGGGGATTGGCTTGCAATCACTCATGTTTGTATTTGCTGTATTGACCCTTTTTCATGTGGGGACAAATGCACTGATTTCCAGATTTTACGGAGCAGGAAAGATGAAGCGAGCCTCGTTGGCACTTTCGACACTTTATCTTTTTGCATTTGGACTCTCTCTTGTGGTTGCTCCTTTGTGGTATTTTGGTTCATCAGAACTCTATGTATTGTTTGGAGTAAGTCCTGAGGTTCGCGACTTGGGGCAAAGCTACGTTCAAGTTTTGACCTTAATGATGCCCTTTATCTTTGTAAAACTGGTTTTTATTACGGCTCTCTCTGCAACAGGAGATACTAAGACTCCGATGTTTGTAAAACTACTCTCTATCGTTCTCAATATTGGATTGAATTATCTTCTTATTTTTGGATATTTTGGTTTTCCTGCGTTAGGAGTACAGGGTGCTGGAATAGCAACGGTTATTGTCAATATGTTAGAACTTATGGTCTATATTTTTCTCTACAGTCGAAAAAAGATGCCGTTTCAACCAATGATGCGATTTTCTAAAAATTTATTAAAAAGAGCCTTAAAAGTAGGGCTTCCTGCCTCGTATGAACGTTCCTTAACCATGGGGTCATTTATGCTATTTACAGCGATTATTGCTGACTATGGAACAGAAGTAATGGCAGGTTATCAGATTGGGTTACGAATTGAAGGTCTTGCCTTTATGCCAGGGATTGGATTTACCATCGCAGCGATGGCACTGATGGGTCAAGGACTTGGGGCAAAACGACCCGAACAATCTCGGGAAGATGTGCTATTGGTTTTGAAATATGCTATTGGACTGATGTTCTTTCTCTCGTTTTTTATGATTTTTACACCTGAATTTATTGTAGCCTTTTTTACCAATGATGCTCAAACGATTCAAGAAGCCTCTTTGTATTTAAAAATAGTGGGTCTTTCGCAAATACCTTTAGCCTTTAACTTTGTACTTTCAGGGGCATTGCGTGGGGCAGGGGACAGTAAGCGAACCTTACGAATTAATTTAACTTCCCTATGGTTTGTTCGGATTATTCCTGCCTTTGTGTTGTCGTGGTATTTTAATGATATTATTTGGGTCTATATTGCCATGATAAGCGATACCTTTGTCAAAGCATTCTTTTTATGGAAAGCGTTTGACAAAGGGGAGTGGCAAAAGATTAACATCTAGAAGTTAATAACTTCTTGATGATTCTCTAAGGTATAGACTTCAGAATTGTACTCTACCGTACCATTGATAAGTATAATCATGCTCTCTAAGGATTGATCCTCTTTGTAGCTGATATGTTGACACTCAATGGTAGCACCCTCTTTTAGGACAATGTTATTGAAATTGTAATCGTTTTGAGCTTGCAGTTCTAAGTATTGTGGAAACTTTCCATCTTCATCTGTATTGTTATATGTCATTACGGTATCCCCATTTTGTCTATTGTTGTCATTTTCACAAGATTGATAGTTGGTTTTACGGATTATATTTTCTATTGTACCAGAGGTTTCTTGGTCTTGTAGCCCTGTAATATCACAATAATTTATAGTCTCGGAGAAGATACTTGCTTCGAGTTGATTGATTTCAGTTAGATGTACTTCTACCATGTTGGAAAGTTTTTGGACTAAGGTGTTATTTTTTGTCTCTTCTGCAGACATTGAAACAGCTGTTCCAATTGCAGTAGGATAACTTTTCTTAGTTTTTGTAGCTCCTGCTCCACACCCTTGAAAAGCAAGACCTAGGAAACTCATTTTTATAAATAATATTTTAAATCTTTTCATACTTTTAAATCCTTTTGATATAAAAATATTATACTAAAATAAAACTTAAGAATAAATTTTAATTTTAAATATTATAAATTATTAAATATGTTTATCTATTTTTGATAAATTTTTTTGAGATGCTCCATTTTCTTACCCATGTTTAGCAGGGTCATATCGGCTAAAACCAAAGCCATCATTGCTTCACAAACAACTGAACCACGAATGGCTACACAGGGGTCATGGCGACCCTTGAGTTCAAATTTCATTGCTTCATTCTGCGTATTAACGGTATTTTGTTCTTGAAAAATAGAAGGAGTCGGTTTAAAGTGTGTTTTTACAACAATATCATCGCCATTAGAGATACCTCCAAGCATTCCACCTGAGTGGTTTGATGTAAATCCATTGGGGGTAATCCCATCATTGTTTTGGCTACCTTTTAAAGAGGTGCTTGCTACTCCATCACCTATCTCTACCCCTTTGGAAGCGTTGATTCCCATCATCGCTTCAGCTAAAATAGCATCAAGTTTATAGTAGAGTGGCTCGCCCAAACCAATGGGTACACCTGTTGCTACGGTTAAAACAACGCCTCCTACAGAGTCATGTTTTTTCTTTGCAGATAAAATAGCCTCTTCTTGTTCTTTTTCAACCTTGGCATCTAAAGCGTAAAGCAGAGAGCTTTTTGCATGGTTAAAATCATAACTTTCTGCTTTGATTCCATCGACTTCACAAAGTCCTGATACAATCTCTATGCCTAAGGTTTTAAGCATAAGTTTTGCAATGGCTCCACCTGCAACTCTTGCAGCTGTTTCTCGTGCAGAACTTCTTCCCCCACCACGGTAATCACGGATTCCATACTTATGAAAATAGGTAAAGTCTGCATGCCCTGGGCGAAACAAATCTTTGACATTGTCGTAGTCACGGCTTTTTTGATTGCCATTAAAAATAACCATCATAATGGGTGTTCCTGTACTCAGCCCTTCAAATGTTCCTGAAAGAATCTCTACTTTATCATCCTCTTTTCGAGCTGTTTCGAGTTTACTTTTTCCTGGTTTCCGTCGGTCAAGTTCACTCTGAATAAAGGTTTCATCTATTTCCAGTCCTGCTGGAACACCATCGACAATACATCCCAAAGCTTTACCATGAGACTCTCCAAATGTTGTTATGCAGAATTTCTTTCCAAAGGTATTCATTAAGAGTCTCCTTTAAGCATTTTTAGGGCTATTTCAGCAGCTCTTTGTTGAGCTTCTTTTTTACTGCGTCCAATAGCTGAACAGATAAGTCTATGTTGTAACTCTATAGCAATTTCAAACTCTTTTTTATGGTCGGGACCAAAAGCACGAATAAGTTTATAGGTTGGTGTCTCTCCAAAATCGGCTTGGGTAAGCTCTTGAAGGGTGGTTTTGAAATCTTTGGAAAGAGAGCCTAAATCAATACTTTTATGCGAAGATTCAATAAGTCGGATAGCAATAATAGAGGCTTCTTTTAACCCACCTTCCAAATAAATAGCACCAATAACAGCTTCAAAAGCATTGGAAAGAAGGGATGGCTTTATACGTCCATCGTTGTTCTCTTCGGCTGAAGATATAAGTAAAGAATCACCGAGATTAATAGATTTTGCGAGAGTAGTAAAGCCTTTTTCGTTTACTAAAGAGGCTCTGATTTTGGAAAGCACCCCCTCGTTTTCTTTTGGAAATTTTTGGAAAAGGTATTCGCCTACAATTAAATCTAAAACCGCATCGCCCAAGAACTCTAATCGCTCATTGTTATAAGGTTTTTTATAACTTTTATGAGTTAGTGCTTCGATGATAAGGTCATCTCGTTTAAATTTGTAGTTTAAAGCTTTTTCCAGTGCTTTAAAGTGTTTCATATTTGTCTGTTCCTTTGTTTGTCTATTTTAATAAAGGTGTGATGATAGTATCACATCCTACAGCAGTGCTTTTTGTCGTTGTGCTTCATCGTATGCCAATACATCGCAACGCTCATTTTGTTCATGTCCATTGTGTCCTCGTACCCAGATACCTGTAATGTTATGAGGTTTAGAAACTTCAATGTACTCTTCCCATAAATCGACATTTTTAACTTTTTTAAAACCTCGTTTTATCCAACCCTCTAGCCAAGAGTTAATGGCATTTACCACATAAGAACTGTCTGAGATGACGGTAATCTCACAAGGCTCTTTCATGAACTTTAGCCCTTCTATAACACCACGAAGTTCCATACGGTTGTTGGTGGTATGGGCTTCTCCACCATAAAACTCTTTTTCGTGACCGTTAAATTCCAATATTCCACCGTAGCCACCTGGACCTGGGTTTCCAAGGCTTGAGCCATCAGAGTAGAGAGTAACCTGTTTGTGAGCGTTTTTTTGCAACTGTTTCCTTAATTTGTATAGCATCAATGGCATAACATTGTGGACAACGTGTAAACGCAATGGGAAAATGTTGTTTACACTTAGTACAGCCATAGCTAAAGTTTATATCAACCTGATGGTTTCCTCCTATTTTGGCAGAGACAATGGTGTCAATGACAAAAATATTACTCTTTTTTATTACGTTTTTTTCAGAGTTTTCATCTAAGGTTAAACTTCCTTTTGCAAAGAAGATAGCAGACAATGTTTTATCTGCTGAAATTATATCAAAGTTGAGGTTTGAAAGGGGTAAGAACCATAAAATATCAAGCATACTCTCTACCTTGGAAGGGTTTAAATTTCCCCATGCAGAGGGTACATCTAACTGGAATAAAGCTTTCATGATGCGTCTGTAATCATAAAAAGGATTCTCTAATAAAGGTACTAATTGCTCTACTTTTTGCTTACGGTTTAATGTTTTGTTATTCAGCAGTTCATTCAGTTTTAAGTGGGCTTCTAAGTATTCAGTCTCTTCTCCTAATAGCTTTAATGGAACGAGTGTTTCCAATGCCTTGTCGTATTCATGAAGCAGTTCATAGACGATTCCCAAGTAGTAGAGTGCCTCTTTATTTCGTGCATGTTTATGTAAAATTTGTAAAAAAATAGCCTCGGCACGTTTTAAAAATCCTGCTTTTAAATAGGTCTGCCCTAGTTGTGCTAAAATCTCTTTCTTATCTTGAAAGTTTGGAATGTTTTCGATTAAATAGAGATTCAGATTAATGGCTTTTTGATACTCTCCTTGATTCTTAAAAGCATAAGCAAGAAGTTTTAGAGGTTTGATTAATGTAGACTCAAAAGGCATCTCTTCAATTTCCAAAGGACACTCTTCGGTATTAAAACGGTTTAAAAAATGTTGTAAACTTTTTTCTTTACGTTCTTCTTTTAAATTGCCCATGACATAGGAGCTAACAGCAATAATAAGAATAAGGATGACAATAATTAAAATACTAAATAAGGGGTCATCATAGGCAGGAAGAATATTGTCCACGTTACAGTTGCCTTTTTTGATTCTATTTTAACATATTAGATATAATACGGTTATGATAGATAACCGATCTGTAGAACAACTAAAAAATAACATGGACATTGTTGATATTATCTCGAATTATATAGAGGTAAAAAAAGCAGGAGCTAACTTTAAGGCAAACTGCCCTTTTCATGGCGAGAAAACGCCCAGCTTTGTGATAAGTCCTGTGAAGCAGATTTACCATTGTTTCGGCTGTCAGGTTGGTGGTGACGCAATAAAATTTGTCCAAGAATATGAAAAATTAAATTACCCAGAAGCCTTAGAAAAAATAGCTTCGATGATGAACTTTTCATTGAGTTATACCAAAGGAACTCAAGATAATTCCGAAGCTCGACGGGTTTTGGAACAGGTTCAGAATTGGTATGGGAAAACGCTTGATGGTATGATAGTTGCAAAGCAATATTTGCATGAACGAGGGATAAGTCAGAGTTCTATTGAAAAGTTTGGTATTGGTTATGTAGGGGCTTCGCATGAGCTGATGAACTTTTTATCGGCTACGTTTTTGCCGTTGCCAAAGGCACAAGAGGCAGGGATTATTGACCGTCGTGAGAGTGGTGGATTTTATGCTCGTTTAACAGAGCGTATTACTTTTCCTATCTACTCTGCATCGGGGGCTATTGTGGGGTTTGGTGGGCGAACCATAACCAACCATCCTGCAAAATACATTAACTCTCCTCAAACAAAGTTGTTTAATAAATCGCAACTTCTTTATGGCTATTCAAAAGCAAAAGAGAGCATTTATAAAAATAAAAAGCTGATTGTTTGCGAGGGCTATTTGGACGTTGTAATGTTTCATCAAGCAGGCTTTACAGAGGCTGTGGCAACGCTAGGAACGGCTTTGACGGCTGAACATCTACCTATTTTACGCAAGGGAGAGCCACACATTGTATTGGCATACGATGGAGACAAAGCAGGAGTTGCAGCAGCGTTAAAAGCGTCTACAATGTTAACTCAGAGTGGGTTTGATGGTTCTGTTGTTTTGTTTCCTAATGGAGCAGACCCTGCTGATATGATTGCGATGGGGAAAATGGAAGAGGTAGCCAATCTTTTACGAAAGGGTCAAGCATTGATTCCTTTTGTTATCGAAATGACGGCAAAGAGTTATAATCTAAATAATCCTCGTGAAAAAGAGACGGCTTTTGGGGTAATAAAACAGTATCTTGATGAATTGAGTCCGATTATTCGGGAAGCCTATGTAGCTCATGCTTCTACCGTTTTAGGTATACAAGTGGCACTTTTTGGTCAAAATGTAAAGTTGAAACAGAGCAAAGAACAGTTTACTACAACAAAAGACGATATTGGAAAATTAAGCATTATCAAAACCTTAATGGAGAATAGAAACTTGATTGACCAAGTTGTTTCGGTGATAGAACCTTCTATGTTTGGAGAGTACGATGCCTTGTTAAGTGCTGTCATTCAAAATGAAGAGAATTCATTGTTAACAGGTCTCTTATTGGATGAGAGTATCAAGGTAATGAGTGAGGAAAAACTTATTAAAGATTTGGCTTTTTTTCTTTTTAAATTTTATAATAATAAGTTAAAAAGGCTTACGCTGGACTCTTCAATTTCGTTAACTAAAAAGAGTTTTTTAATTCGTAAAATAAAAATAGATATACTTCCACGACTAAAGTGTGGCGAATTGGTTACCTATGGATTCTAAAGGATAAAAATGAGTGATAAACGAATCAATTATATTTTATGGTTAATGATGTTAGGGATGTTTGGTTATTTTGCGTATGGTCACGGTTGGATTTTTAGCCATTTTAAAAATCTTTCTACCGAAGAGGCTTACGATATGATAGAGCATGATAAGAATATAACCCTAATTGATGTACGCTCTGCTAAAGAGTATCAACGAGATTGTATTGCCGATGCTATTAATATTCCTTTTTCTGAAATGGAAGAGAATTTAAGCAGAGTATCGGTATATAAAAAGAGAAAAATAGTGATTTATTCTGAACGAGGAAAACGAAGTATTGAGGCTTCTCGTCTGTTGGGTAAAGAGGGCTTTACCGTTTTTCATATTAACGGTGGGGTCGTATTTTGGGTTCGTAAAGGCTACAATATAAGGAAACATTAGGCTAGTATAACTATAATTCTTTTTTATTTTTATACAGTGTTTGTATACTCTAAGGATACTCTTTTGTTCATTCAAAAAACTTTTTTATTTGCTCTTTTTCTGCCTATAGGACTCTATTCTTTCTCTTTTTTTAGTGACAAAAGTTCATCTGAAGAAACTGTATCTAAACCGACTATTATTGAACCTATTGTCATTCCCCATTCGGTCAAAGAAGAGAGTAGTGCTGAAATATTAGCAAAATTAAAAGTAGCGACGAAAGAAGTTTTTGAAAATACTGAACCCTCTGAAGAGGAAGTGGCTAAAGAAGTTTTAGCGAGCTTAAGGGCATTGGTTAAAAGTAGAGAACGTGAAAAACAGAGACTACTTAAAGAAGAGAATAAACGTAAAAAGCTGAAAGAACTTAAGCGAAAAAAAGAGCAAGAGAAGAAAAAAGAACGCCTAAGAAAAAGAGAGCGTGAAAAGAGAAAGCGACTCATCAGAGAGAAAGAGCTTGCTAAAAAGAAGGCATATCTTAAAAGAAAAGAACAAGCAAAGAGAAAAGAACTTGCTCGAAAAAAGCGAGTAGAAGAAAAAAGAAGGCTTGAAAGACAAAGAAGAGTTGCAAAGAAAAGAGAACTGCTTAAGAAGAGAAAATTAGAGAAGAAAAAAGCTCTTGCTTTGGCTTCAAAAAAAGCTTCTACACAACTACGAACGGTAAAAAAAGGTATCGTATTGGGGGAACAGCATGACATTCATACCTTATCTAAAGATAAAGAGAGAACGTTTCATAATTTAGAAGTTGTTTCAGAGTCAAAACTCTTTACTTTAGAAGAAAAACCTAAAATTAAAAATCCTAAGCAGTATCAAGGGACTCAAAAAGAAGTTGAATTTGATGCTTTGCCATGGGTAGAGACTCTAGGTGTTGTTAAGGTTTCAAAACCTTTTCTGAAACCTCATCAATAGCCCTTAATCGGATGTAGCTCTTCTACTAACCTTTTAAAAAGAGATTTTTTTCTATCTTTTTCTCATGTCCTTCAGCCATGTTCTCTAGTAGTTGAGCTACTTCAGGATTGTGCTTTAGGACTTCTCTCATGGCATTAATATCAATGGAGATAACATCAATATCTGATAATGCACAAACGGTTACTAAACTTGGCTCTTTACGAACAAGAGAGGCTAGTCCAAACAAATCCCCTTTCTTTAGGCGACTCTCATGCAGTGTTTGACCATTCTTATTTTCTATATGCTCTTTTGCAACCCCATCTAAAATTAAATAGACCCGTTCTGTTAAGCTTCCTCTATGAAGTAGGCACTCTCCTACACCAAACTCTTCAAATTTACACTGTTCTGCTAACTCTAACATCTCATTATGAGGAATCGGGAAAACTTTTGACTCTTGTAGTAATATCTGTATCTCTGAATGCGTTTTCTCTTTGACTGCACAGGCTTGTCCATCAAAGTTATAAACCTCATGTGCTCGTGTTGGGAAGGTAATGTTGTACCGTTTATTTGCATACCATACACGACTAATAAAGTCATTGTAAATATTAGGAGATTTGCCATAATCAGTAATAAAATATCTTGCTTCATAGTGAATTGAGAACTCATCATAAGAGATAAGGGCTACTTGTGGTTTTGGCTCTTTTAGAATCTCTGGTGTGTCATTCATAACTTCAAGAAGTACTTGCTTTACTTTATTAGGAGGGTCATCAAAAGAGATATCAAACCCTACCTCTTCTCTATGAATAGGCGTTGGTTTAGAGTAGTTTTTTACTCTATCTTTCGCAATTTCGGCATTGGGGATAATAATGGTATCGCCTGAAAAATTTTCTAAGGTTACGGCTCTCCAATCAATATTGGTTACTTTTCCACTAAAATCTCCACCAATAAGTATCCAATCTCCTACACGAAAGGGTTTTGATGAGAGTAGTGCAATTCCTGAAAAGAGTCCCCCTAGTACATCTTGTAGAGCAAGACCCAATACCACAGAACCCACACCTAAAGCTGCTAAAAGTCGTCCTAAGTCTGCATCCCAAACATTAGAAGCAATAATAGCCGCACCTAGTAGAACCAAAAATGTTCGTATAAAATCTACTAGAAGTTTAGGTATTTTATTTTGAACATGTTCGGGAAGAACCTCTGAAAACATAAGCGTATTTACAAACTTTAACGATGAGTGAATAAGTACGAGCCAAAATACGGTTGCTACTATTTTTAAAGAGATTGAATCCATGCCTAACTTCATAATCTTACTCAAAATTAGATAGAGTGCAAGATTAGGTAAGAGAATATTTCTAATATTGTACACAACGGCTACAAATTCTGAGTTTCTTTTTTCTAAGTAGAGGAGTAACTCTCCTGCAATGACAATTGCCAAAGGTAAAACAAAAATAATTAAAAGTCCCCAAGTTTTCCACTCTTGAGGAAGTGTTGTTAATAAATCCCCCATAATTATTCCTTGTTTGATTGTGGGCGAATAGAGTAGCTCTTTTCACTTCCACCTTGACATAATTTATACTCATTTTGATTGGTAAGCTGAGTAAAGACAGCTTGGCTCACACGTAGTGTTTCTATATGAGCTTCATGAGAGATACGATTAGCATCATTAACAATTTCGCCCCAGATGTCATAAACAAATTTGTATTTACCAACGATTCCTGCCATAACCTCGCCACTATCAATTCCTACCGATAGTGTTAGCTGTGTTTGATGCTTTTGGTTAAAGTTATCAACTATTTTGAACATCTCTAGTGCAAACTCTACCAAACGTCTTGCGTAGTCAAGTCTTGGGGTAATTAATCCACTGGCAGCCATATAGGAGTCTCCAATAGTGGTTATTTTTTCAACGTTTAAACTTTGTGCTTTCTCATCAAACTCTTCTATGAGTTCATTGAGTAACTCTATGGACTCCTTTGCGTTCATATTTTGAGAGAGTAAATCAAATCCCTGTAGATGAGAGAAGAGTACAGCCACATTAGGAATCGTCTCTGCAATATTTTTCTCTCCATTTTTAACTCTTGTTGCTATAGATTGAGGGAGCATATTTAAAAGAAGATCATCGTTCTCTTTAGATTTTTGATGGATGGTCTTCTCTTGCTCATTAATAGTATCAATCATGCAGTCAATATTGTTGGATAGCTCTCCAAACTCATCATTCCTGTTAAGGTTGATTTTCTCTTTTGAGCTTTTGTTTATAATGTTTTTAACCCCATTTGCCATGCGAGTAATGGGTGCTAAAAAACTATATGCCAACCAAATAGCATAAAATGTAATCAGTGTTGCCAACGTTGTTGCCGAGACTAAAAGAGCATTTTGAAACTCTCGAATAGGTTGCTCTGCCTCTTTAACCTCTTTCTCTGCAATAATAGACCAATCAAGCCCCTCTATTTTAAGAGGTGCATAGGCACTTAAAACTTTTTTGTTTAGATAGTTTTTTGTGATAATTACACCACTCTCTCCTTTGGTTGCTCTTTTGACCGATTCACTTTTTACCTCTTGATTGAGTACCGTACTGTGTATGATTCCAATAAGCTTTTTTCTATCTTCATCTAAATCAGTCTGATTTAGCTCTTTGATATAGAGTTTAGGATTTTGAATAATGCCTCTAGCGTCTGAACGCATTTTGTAGTCTCGTCCAACAATATAGACCTCTCCACTTTTACAGAGACCATCATTTTCCCAATTTTGATGACCCGTTGTAATATTATTAATCTCTTTAACTGAAATTTGGGTTGCTAAAATACCGATAAAATCATTTTTGTTATAGATGGGAACAGCTAGGAATGCTTGAGGAGTATTATAAGAAGGTTTATAGTTTTTAAAATCAGATATCTTTACCTCTCCCTTATTGGGATTTAACATAATCTCTTTAACCACTTTTGCCAGTGAACTCTGTGCATAAGAACCATTGGTTAAATCGGTTGCAAAATCTAAGCCTTTGTCAACAGCATAAATAATATGCTGACTCTTTGCATCAATAAGGAAAAGGTCATGAAAGCCTTGATTCCTAACAATTTCACGCAAGGTAACATGAAATTTTTGGTGTACTTCTGAGTAGTAGCTTTTGTCATTGGCTGATTCAATTAACTCTTTTTGATTAAGAGGTAAAGAGTTGTTTACAATGTAGTGATACTGTAAATATTTTACGACTTCTTTTTTAGGAATGAGCGTGGTGTAGCTATAGGATTCTATAGAGTTTTTATTAAGTTTTTTAACAAATTTATCTTTATAGAAGAGATTGAGTTTTTTGGACTCTTCTGCATTTATATCAACTTTGTAGGTATCTAAAAGACTAAAGCCCGAAGAGAATTCGTTCATTGCATCAATGATGGTTGTTTGAGATGCAAATGTTTTCATTAAATCTTTTTTATCTTTAAAATAGGTCTCTATTTGTTGTTTTCGTGCAGACTGTAATGATGTTAGGTGGTCGTTCATACTTTTGGTTAGTGAACTTTTTCCATAATTTAATCCTTGGAAACCAATAGTGGCTATACAGACAACAGCAATTCCTAAAATCATCATCAAAAATTTTGACTTGACACTGACTTTATGAAGCAGTTTTATATTCCCTTTTTTTTTCATCTAATCTCTCCTCATTTTTGATAGTTCGATACCAATTTGTTTTGGACTTAATGGTAAGCCTCCTGCTCTCATTACAATACTTTGACCCTCATACGAGAGAATAAATTTACAAAATTCATAAAAAAGTTTAGGAATGGGTTTGTCAGGGGGAACATCCAAATAGATGTAAAAAAATCGAGTTAGGGGATAGGTTCTATTCTTGGTATCTTTGAGTGAAGGGCTATAGGTTGGATAGTGTTCTCGTTTTGAAAGTGAGAGTGCTTTTACTTTAAAATTTTTTATTCCAATACTTGCAAAACAGATACCATATTTATCTTTTGCCACTTGATTGATAACTTCAGATGTATTAATATATTTATCACTTACAACAGTTGTATTATTGTAATTTGCTCCAAGCATGACTTTATGCTTAAAATAAGATCTTGCTCCAGAATTTTTATCAAAAAGATAGATGTTTATTTTCTTATCTATACCTGTTAGCTCTTTCCAAGAGTTAATATTTGGAATGTATCCTCTTTTATGTTGTTCTGAAAAAATAGCATCAAGCTTGTCTAAGGTAATATGCTCTAGTTTATTGAGTCTATTAACATATATTGCTAATGCATCAAAGGATACTTTTATCTCTGTTGGAGCATAGCCTTTAACTTTTTTAAAGGCCTCAATCTCTGTCTCTTTTATTTTTCTGCTCGATGCTCCAATATTGGCTTCTTCTGATATTAAGCTTCTGAAACCATCGCTAGACCCCTTAAATAGGAGGTTACTTTGAACATCTGGGTATTTTTTTATAAAATTAGGAACCCATTTTTTTAATAACCGACCTACATTTGTAGAGCCTCTACAGTTCAATGTTCCATAGATACTTCGTTTATCTTTTGTAATTTTATAACTAATTACTCCTTCAGAAAGCTTCTGTTCGGCAGAGACCTCCATTGTTAAAAGCAGTTGTAAAATTACCACTCCAATAGTAATTTTCTTAATCCTTCTCATAAATACACTCTCCTTGTGTTTCTCCATTGTCATTTATGTTACTGGTTTTCAACTAAATGTAACTTATGAAAATATTCTTTTTGCATTTTTATATTAATAAATAGTTAAAAATATTCATTTTAACGGTTTTTATATACAAGATTTAATATTAAACAATAGTTTTAAAGGAATGAAATAAATTTGGTTATAATCTTTAGGTATTTTTATATTAAAGGGAGAAAAAGGTATGAAAAATATAGAAGAGATTTTTTTGATTTATTATCAAAAAGGGGTGCTATTTGTATCAAAAGAGTGGGACTCTTTTATATCTAGCATTGTTAGTTTTGACTTTACTCTGTTGTCAAAAATTGGTTTAGTTATTCTTTTGGGGTACTTTTTAGCAAAACTATTAAGTAAGCATATTCCTCGGTTAATTCAACTTATAGGCAGAAATATTAATATTTCTATTGATAGTGATTTGATTATAGCGATTCGCTCTTTTATTTTCAAATTGATACTTTTTTCTTTTTTTCTTATAGCTATAAAAATAACGCATTTTCCTGATACAGTAACCTTTGTAGCTAATGCATTCGTGAAGTCTATTCTTTTTATCTCATTTATCTCTTTTGGATTAAGTGTCATTAAAATCATCCTGCATAAAATGGCATATTCGCCTATTAAAGAGAGCAATAAAGATAGTGTGAAAGTGGTTCAAGAGTCAACTTTACCTCTTTTTGAGAATACGGCACTTATTGTTTTCGTGTTGGGTGGGCTTTATCAAGTTTTTTCTATTTGGAATGTTGATATGACAGCTCTTTTGGCAGGTGCAGGTATTGGTGCGATGGCAATTGGTATGGCTGCCAAAGATACACTCTCTGATATTATTGCAGGTATTTTAATATTAACGGATGCTCCTTATAGAGTGGGGGACGTTGTCTATGTTCGTAATAATTTAAAGGGTAGAGTGGTTACAATAGGCTTACGAAATACAAGATTAATTACAAAGAATAATGTAGAGGTTATTGTTCCCAATACGATTATGGGGACATCTCAAATTATTAATGAATCCTCCTCCAAAGATGATGGACTTCGAATTCAGTTGGATATTACTGTTGCTGTAGGAGAGGATGTTGAGAAAATTAAACAACTTTTGGTTGAGGCAACAAAAAAGGCAACTAAAGTGATGCAGGATAAGCCAATTAAAGCACTGATGGTGAGTTTTGAGCAGTATATGTTACAATTTAGAGTGCAATGTTGGATTGACAACCCAGAAGATAAAGGGGGAGCAAAAGGAGAATTAATGGAATCCATTTACCTTACTTTTTATTCAGAAGGGATAGACATAACCATGACAAGAGAACAGACCATCACGATGTCTCATGTAGAGCTTCCTCCTCAAGAGATTCGCATAACCGAATTTCCAGAGACACAACAGACGGTTCATGTTAAAGAGTTTCCCGATACAAAACAGGAGCAATTTATTAAAGAAATACCAAATCTTTTTGGCTCTTCTAAGGTTAAAAAAATGACAAAAGTGAGCAAGCATGCTCCTTATAGTAAAAAATCCAAGGAGGGTTTGGATGAAAAGTAAACTTTTCTATAGTCAGTTTTTTGGTCTACTCCTTCTTTGCCTTTTGCTCCTCTCTCTGGTTCCTAAATATACGAAAGAGATTCCTAAAATGTTGATTAAAAACATTGAAAATAGACTCCTCGAAGAGAACGTATCTTGGGTCTCTGTTCGTGCAAAGGGAAGAGATATAACGGTGTCAGGTATTGCACCTAGCATGGAAGCTCATACCGATGTTCTAAAATTGGTTCAAGGTACTTTTGGGGTAAGAGGTGTTTCGGATAAAATATCTCCTAAGATTACTCTTCCTTACACCTTTAATTTAAGTATCAATGATAGAGAGCTTTCTCTTGAAGGATATATGCCCTCGGTTAAAGCAAAAAAAGAGCTTTTTGAATTTTGTGTTCAACAGTATACGCATAGAAAAATTATAGATAAGGTTGATGTTGCTTTAGGAAATCCCCCTTTATGGAATAGCTTGATATTTTCCTTGGTCAAAGAGATGAAAAAAGTGGATGTTGCTTTAGTTAATATTGTGGACAGTCGAGCTCAAATTTCAGGAAAAGTTAAAACTCAAAAGTTAAAGAATGAATTTATATCGTCTTTAGAACATTTTAATAAAAAGTATAAAATTTTAGAACATCTTGTCTCTATGGATGAACCCATTAAAGTATGCCAAGAGCAGTTTGATAAACTTCTTAAATATCAGAAAATTAAATTTGATATTGGGAAATCAACGTTAAAACCTGAGAGTAATACACTCATTCAAGAGTTGGTTAATATTAGCTCGCTTTGTCCTCAGGCAACGTTAAAAGTTATTGGTCACACCGATAATTTAGGAAACAATGAGGCAAATAAAAAATTAAGCTTAAATCGTTCTAAAGCAGTGGTTTCCAGATTGTTTCAAGAGGGAGTGCTTCTGAAGCGAATGCATGCTTCAGGACAAGGAGAGTTAGAACCTATTGCCAATAACGGTACAAAAGAAGGACGAGCAAAAAATCGTCGTATTGAATTTAAAGTAATTATGAAAGAGGAACGTTAAATGTGGAGTTTAGAGTCTGAGTTAATTATCGTGCTATTGGTAGCATCATTCATTGGTCTGTTGATGGGAAGATTTCTATGTAAAAATGGAGAGAGTGAAGAGAGAATAGAGAAGGAGAAGGTTCTCTATGCTTTGACTGATGCCAAAAATAATTTCTTGAATCAAGAAATTATGCTGAAGAAGCTACAAGATCATCTGAAAGAGAAAGAAGAACATATTGCTGAACTTGAACAGCATAATAACAATATTATTACGCAATTTAATACTTCGGATAATCAACGTGTTCTATTGCTTAAAGAGTTGCAAGTGTTGGAAAAATATAAAAGTAGATTTGACGCATTAACTACAGAGTTTGAAGTACAAACAGAGTTAATAAAAAATCTAAATCAAGAAAAACGAGTTTCTTTAGAAAAGATGGATTCATCACAGGCTCTAATTGAACGTTTAAGTGAAAAAAATATTAAAATTATAGAAAAGAGTAGTGAACTTAGTAGAATTGTTGAGGAGGCTAATCTTGAAATAGAGAGGCTTAAAAAGTTGGTTGTTTCACTTGAAGTACATAAAGAGAAATTTAATGATGAAAAAATTAAAAAGTTTATTGAAATAGAGAAATATCTAAGGGCTGAACTTGAAAATATTGAAATAGAGAGAGATGACTTAGTAAGTCGTCTTAGAGCTATATCCAGTGTTGTTGGTGCAGTAGGTGTTGAAGAGGAGTAATAATATCACGTTCGATGAGTTGTGTTATGGGTAGAGACACAAGATATGGTCTCAATAGAGCGTTAGTCCTAAACGATTCCACGCTTCAATTCCTGTTCGGTAATAATAGATTTTTTGAGCTGGATAGGAGAGTTTTAATAGAGTTTTAATGGATTTACTTGCTTTGTCATTTTCTTCACTGTCTCCAAAAATAAGCAGTGTTGGAACCAATTTAAATATCCATTTTTCTCCTCGTTTTTTCCCTCCTAAAAGTTGCAGTACTTGTTCTTGATATTTACTCTTATTCTTTAACATACTGTAGGGAATATTAATGGCTCCTGGAATGGTATTTTGGTTATAAAATTTGCTGTTTCTTATATCAATGAGTAGTTTAGCTTCTTTTCCTTTTAGCTCTTTTATAAAATCTAAAACTTCCAATTCTCCTACGGTACTAACTCCTTTTATATTCATTGGTTGAATACAAAAAGGAGGACAGGTATGTTCTTGATTTTTTGGAGTACGTTTTATGTGTAATGTTTGATTTTCATGAGTAATGGTAATAGAGCTTAACGTTTCTGTAATCTTTAATTCGATTTTTTTCTTTGTTTTGTGTTTTATTTCTTCTTTCTCTTCTTTTATTTTAAAGCTTTTGGGTCTCTCTTCCAATAGTGAGGAGATGTCACATCCTTGATTTGCATTTAAATAGGAAATCAGTAACAGAAGATAGAGTAAAGCGTGTTTAGGTTGTTTCTTCATTAACAAACTACTTTTTTAAGAGTGAGGCTTTGAGTAGTTCAGATAAGGAGTATGATTTCGAACCCTCTTCAAATGCCAATACTTTACCTTCTCTTGATAAAACAATAGTCAATGGTATAACCCCTTCCCATCCGTATTGTTTTTGTAAGTAGGTATAGAGACTTTTATGTCCTTTTCCTGAAACAATATTGTAGTTAATCCCATATTTCTCAATAAACTCTTTGGACTGTTTATCACTATGGTTTTGTGCTTCAATGGCAATAACATCAAAGGTATTTTGGAGAGAATTTTTTAATTTAATGAGTTCTGGAATCTCTTTTTTACAAAAGGCACAGTCCCAACCAAAGATTTTTAAAAAAACAATTTTACCTTCCATTCCTGTAATTTTAAATTTTCGATTCTCTGTCTCTATTGAGAATGTTTTTCCATTTAATGCTTTTAATTGAAAGCTATTGTGATGTTCACTAGAGGGAGTAGTCTGTTTTATCTCTAAAATTTTTGTATAAAAGAGTACCCCTATTCCTAAAATCAATGCACCTACGATACTAAGTAGAATACTAATTTGTTTGTTCATTTAAATTCCTTTTTTTAAGTCGGTAGAATAGCTAAAAAGCGATTTAAACTCTCTTGATATGTATAAAATTAATTTAATCTTATATAATAAAATTAAAAAATGTTTATTTTATTTCTAAAATTTCACTTTTACTACCAATTTTTACAGTATTATTTCTTCAACAAAAAAGGAAATATAGATGAACATATTTAGAAAAAAAAGTAATGATACCAGCAACGACTATTACAACGCATATAAAGCTGAGTTAGGACGAGCAGAAGAGAAAAAGGGATTCTTTTCATTAAATACCATTATTAAACTGGAGACAGCTGTAATTACTGCAGGTCTTATATTTATGGGTTATAATAACTTTTTTACTGATTTATCTAAAAACTTCTCATTAGAGTTTAATAAAAATGCATTTATTAGTCAATCAATGCTTCCTAAGAGTTATCAATTTGAAAATACAGATTCAGAATTAATCCTTCAATTAGAAGAGAGTGAAACGGATACGATTACACCTGTAAAGATTAAAGAAGAAAAATTAGATGTTCATAGAAATGTACAGATGTTGGCTAAAAATTTAGATATGGATTTTGCTGATTTATCCTTAATTGTTGAAATTATTAAATCTGAAATGACTACAAAAAGTACCTCTAATCAAGAAGATAAAATTATTATCGGTCAACTTTAAAATTTATTGTAACCCAATCATGCTCATAAATCGTCCAGAGCAACCTTTTTCTTTTCTATATGAGAAGTAAGATTCAACTTTACAAGCAGTACATATATTGGAGAGTTCAATATGGTGTTCATCTACCTCTGCTTGTAGAAGTTGAATCTTATTAATGTAAGGTAAGTCCAACATTTTTTTTTCGCCTCTCTCTTCATAGGCATTTTCAATACTGTTAAAATGTTTCGCAACGTTCCAATCCACTTCGTAACAACATTTCCCAATAGAGGGGGCAATGGATGCTAAAATATCGTGAGGATTTGAGTTAAAGACCTTTTTCATCTTCTCTACGGTTTTAAAGAGTATTTTTTGTTCCGTTCCCTTCCATCCTGCATGCACAACGGCAATAACCTTTTGTTTGGTATCAAACAGTAAAATAGGAACACAGTCAGCTGTTAATATCGTAAGCATAACGTTCTTTTGGTTCGTAATTAATGCGTCACAGTTTTCGATGGCACTCTCTGAATTTCTCCACCCTTTTGTCTCTTTTTCTGTAATGATTTTAATATTAGCACTGTGCGTTTGATTGGCAACAACAAAGGACATAAGGGGAAACTTTTGATTGAAAAAAGTTCTATTTTTAATAATTTCAGAGGGATTTTCTTGGGTGTGTAAGGCAAGAGAGAAGGCGTAAGGTTTAGAGGAGTCTTTTTGTGTAACAAGGTGTATACAATTTTTTTCTTTTGATAAGTTTTTGAAGGTATATGTATTTTTCATTGAACTTCTTTGCTGTTTTGTGGGCTAATAAGCCCACATGATAGTATTAGTTAATATGTGAATCTTCTTGCTTGTCGACGTAAATCATTTGACGTAGTTTCTCTTGGTAACCTTTTAAATCACAGGTTTTTAAATCGGTTACTCCATCTTCAAAGGCAGCTTTAGCTACAGCAGAAGCAACCCATACTAGTGCCTCTTTTGAAAATGGTGTTGGAATAATATGTTTTCGTCCATACGTTAAATCAGGGTCATTGTAGGTTGCTTTTACATAGTATGGAACAGGCTCTTTTGCCAAAGCTGCTAACGCTTTTGCTGCTGCCATTTTCATGTTTTCAGTAATTTTTTTAGCACCTGAATCCAAAGCACCTCTAAAGATGAAAGGGAAACCTAAAACATTGTTTACTTGATTAGGGAAGTCACTTCGTCCTGTACCCACAATAATATCTGGGCGAACCTCTTCTACTAAATCTGGTGTGATTTCAGGTGTTGGGTTTGCACAGGCAAAAATAATTGCATCTTGTGCCATTGTTTTTACCATATCTTGTGAAACAATTCCCGGTCCTGAAAGACCCAACATCATATCTGCTCCATTCAGTGCATCTGCTAATGTTCTGTCTTCTGTTTCAATTGCAAACTCTTGTTTGTATTTATTTAAGTTGTCTCTTTTTGAGTGGATAACCCCTTTTGAGTCAATCATAACAATATGTTGAACACCAAGGTTTTTATACATTTTAGCACAAGCAATACCTGCTGCTCCTGCACCAATAATGACAACCTTAATCTCATTTATCTTTTTATCTGCCAACTCAATAGCATTCATAAGTCCTGCTGATGTAATAATTGCTGTACCGTGTTGGTCATCATGAAATACGGGAATATCTAGTTTCTCTTGAAGTCTTCTCTCTATCTCAAAACATGCAGGTGCTGCTATGTCTTCTAAATTAATACCACCATAAGTATCAGAGATAGCTGCACAAACATTTACAATCTCATCAATTTCATGAACATTTAAAATAACATCGACAGCATCTACATTAGCAAAAGATTTAAATAGAACAGCCTTTCCTTCCATAACGGGTTTTCCTGCTAGTCCACCAATGTTTCCAAGACCAAGAACTGCCGTTCCATCAGATATAACAGCTACGGTATTTCCTTTGTTTGTATATTTATATGCCAAAGATGGGTCTTTTTCTATTTCTAAACATGGGAATGCCACTCCCGGAGTATATGCCATCGACAACTCTTTTTGCGTTTTACACGGTTTGGTAATTTCGGTAGCAGTTTTTCCATTAATATGATAGTCGAGCGTCTCTTTTTTAAATGTATCCATGGTTTTTGTCCTTAAAATTTTTCAAATGAAATTCTAGCATAATGAAACATAAGATTAGCCCTAACCGATGAGCATAAGAGTTAATTGACACCAATTTATGATAGTTAAATAATAAAATATATTTTAATAAGATTTTCAAATGTATCATTAGTATACACACTTATATAGAGTAATATGTATATTTTATATAATAAACATTGATTAAAGAGTACTTTAATTATAAATTATTATAATGAAATTAATAAAATTATTATTAAGGATTTTTATGAACAGAAGAGGTTTTTTTAAATTAACAGGAACAACAGCAGTTGCTATTGCAATTGCACCAGCATTAATCACCGAGCCATTAAGAGCAGATGACGGAAAACTTTATAAATCCTTCAAAAAAATTATGTTGAAGGATGGAGATGGTAATCCATTGAAGGCAAGTACTTTAGTGAAAGAAGAGAATTATGTATTTAATTTCCCATACCGTTCTACTCCTTCTTTCCTTGTCGATTTGGGAGAGTCAACACAAAAAGATGTTACCTTGATGGCCGATGATGGTACAGAGTATCTGTTTAAAGGTGGAGTAGGAGAAAAAGGCTCTATTGTCGCATTTTCTGCAATTTGTCCACACCAATTAACCCACCCAACACCCGATACATCATTTTTCCAATATGTAAAGAAGGGTGTAAAAACAATGGCATATGATAAAACCGTTGGTGGTATCTTTGTTTGTTCTTCACACCTCTCTGCATTTACTCCAAAAGATGGTGGTAAACGGGTAGGTGGACCAGCAAAAGACGGTTTAACCCAAATTGTGTTAGAGCTAGATTCGGATGGTGTTCTTTGGGCAGTAGGTGCATTGGGACCGGATAGATTTCATGACTATTTAGACTCTTTTAAAGGAGAATTCAAAAAGTTCTATGGAAATAAAAGTAAAGCAAAAAAACTTGTAAAGAAGGATGCAACAGTTTCTAAATTGACAGACTTCTCTACGGATATTTTACAGTACTAATAGTTACTATTTATTTATAAGTTTTAGTATACCTCCTTCTTAATAAGAAGATAAAATGCTATAAAAGTAGAAAAAGTTATCTATTAACATTAAAAATATAAGTATAAAAGCTTTTTCAATGATTTGTACTCATCTTTTTTGAATGAGTGCAATCATCTAGCAATGTAGACTTCTTTAGAGATTTAAAAAAATTTATAAATTATTTCTTAAATAATTTCTTTTTTTATTTTTTACTTTTTATTCTTTTTTTAAAATTATGCTACAATAGTTTTATGAAAAAAATATCATGGGAGTGATGGAGGATGAAAAAAAAAATATTGGGGTTGATAACACTTTTCTTACTGTCGGCTTGTTCTCAAAAGCATCAGATTAATATAGGGGAAATTACACTACAAGAGGCTTCTTCAAAGAGAAATTTAGGGGTTAAAGAGCATTATATGTCGTTTACACAAGAGTATTATGACAATAAGCTTTATCCTGTTTCTGAATATTGTGATGATAAACGGGCGTATTTGACTGATGATAAATTCTCTACAGAAACCTATCTCAAAATTACCAATGAACGTACCAAGCAAAGTAGGGTAGGGAAATACCCCATATGGTTTTTACTTAACGATGATGCTTCGAGTATAACTTGCGTTAAGAAGAGTGCTAATTTTATTAATGCTGAACCTTTTATTGTCTCTGATTCAGATCAACTCTCTGTAAAATTACTCCAAAAAAATGAAGCTGAAAAAGGGGTGCCTATTCGCGAACTGGGGGTACTTATAGATGTTGTTTCATTGGTAGTTCCTCAAACAGCAAATTTTTTATTACGAGCAAATAATATTATTAAAGACCCTATTACTCAAAATTATCTTGATATGATGGATGATGCTTTTCGACATGGTGATTTAGATGGCACAAAAAGTCGAAATTTTACAACTAAAATATCAGCAATTAAAGTAAAACTAAATGTTCCTGAAGAGGATAATGTGGTTCAAGAGTTGGGCTATATTTTACTAAAACCTAACTATCGGACAACCTTGAGTACGGTTGACCTAATCAATGGTGTTCCTAACTTTAGGTCTATTTATAGCAGTGCTGATTCACGAATTTCAGATATTATGGACTACCAACTAGAAGATAAAAATATTGCTATTGGCTTGGTTGTGGATAATTTCAGGCAACTCTCTAATGAGCATCTTATTGATGCTTTAGTCTCTTTAAATACGCGTTTAATGAACCGTTTTACACGTTACGATAGAGCATTGGTCTTAAGTTTAGCCTTACAGCAGAGTGATTTGTATAAACAGCTAATTGAAGACGTAAGAAGAAAAAAATTTTCTAATATAAAGATGGCTTTAGATGTTTTGAGTCATGATAAAAACCCTTTGCATGATTTATCCAAAGAGTTAAAAGCCACGGACTGTAACTATTATACCTTGATGTACAAAGCCTATACGTTAATAAAAAGCAGAGAAGCACAGTTGTTAGAGCAAGAGAGTGAAACACAACGTTCAGAAGAAGAAGCTCGTCAAGCTCAAATTGCCTTGCAGGGTATTGAGAATTTTTTACGTCCTGTGAGTCGTTGGAACTATATCCCTAGAATGTTTAATCCGAACAGTTCTATCTCGTTAACCAATGGAAAGATTTTGAACGTACACGAATTACAAGAGAAGTACAATCGTGAACAAAATGTAAGGTCTTATGGATGTTACACCAATCTGCAAGCAAAAATAGAGGGAGTTAGTGTTCAAGACTATCTTATTCATCCCAGTTACAGTAATGGTGTGAAGTATGATTATATGGCACTTTCAGTGGATAAAGATTACAATATAGATACGGTGTTTTATAAGTTTATTTTTTCAAATAATGTAAAAATTGATAAGATATTGATTGATCAAAAAAATCAATTTATTATGAAGAGAAGAATTTATGATGTACTTAAACGGAATCAGTCGCGAAGCTGTTCAAATGAAATTATAAGGTTATTTTAACATGAGGCTAGAAAATAGTAAAATTAAAGAACGTAGAAAAAAAAGAGTATTTCTTCCTGTTGTCTATTTTATATTAGAGTTAATATTGGTTTGGTTGGTGTTTGTTATTATTCAAATTTCGTATAACCCTTTAGATTGGGCTATGTGGAGTCAAGTTTTAATGATACTGTTTGGAATATATGCTTTTTTAAAAATGCTACATGTCTATAATAGACAAAAAGATTATCCTGAAGTGTAATTGATTGTAATATGATTGAAGAAGAGTATTTATTGGTGACCCCTAGGAGATTCGAACTCCTGTAACATGGATGAAAACCATGGATCCTAACCGTTAGACGAAGGGGCCAATAAATAATAAGTTCTAAAATGGTGACCCCTAGGAGATTCGAACTCCTGTAACATGGATGAAAACCATGGATCCTAACCGTTAGACGAAGGGGCCATTTAATAACTTAGTGACGGAATTATAGCAAAGAAAGCTTAAAATATACTTAAACATAATAAAAATATTTTTTATTGATTATTAGCTATAATCTCTTTTTTTAAAGGATAGAAAAAATGATAAACAAAATAGTTATTTTTATAATGGTGCTTTTTACGTTTTCTGCTTGTACGGGAGTACATGTAGAGAAGCAAGAGAGTGCTTTTATTGTTATGAAAACAGGCACATTTAAATACGCCGATATGGGATTTATTAGTAACAGTCCTAGTAAAATAAAGGTAGAAATATACGGAGCAGGTCAACCACTAATGAATTTAGAGATTAATACGATGAATGTTTGTATGTCTACGTTTCAATGTATGGAGAAAAAAGAGTTTAATGAAAAGGTTTTGGATGCTTCTTATCCTGAAACAGTACTTGAAAATATTTTTAGAGCAAAGCCTATTTTTAATAAAAAGAATGTTGTCGAAACGAAGGATGGCTTTTCTCAAAAATTGACAAAAGAGAAGGAATATGATATATCCTACAGTGTAAAAGGGAATCAGCGTATTTTTCGTGATACTCTAAATAAAATTTTAATTAAAGTGAGAGAGCAATAGATGAAATTTGTAGGGGCACATGTAAGTGCAAGTGGTGGGGTAGATAATGCTCCGTTGAATGCAATAAAGATAGGGGCAAAGGCATTTGCTTTGTTTACTAAAAATCAGAGGCAATGGAAAGCCAAGCCTTTGGAAGAGGCAATGATAGAGAGTTTTAAAGCGAATTTAGAAAAATCAGGTGTTTTGGCTAAACATGTTTTGCCTCATGACAGTTATTTGATTAACTTGGGGCATCCCGAAGTTGAAAAACTTGAAAAATCACGAGAAGCATTTATAGATGAACTTCATCGTTGTGAGCAGTTGGGTTTGGTACTTTTAAATTTCCACCCAGGAAGCCATTTGGTTAAAGTGGCTAAAAAAGACCCCGAATACGATGACAAAATTATGGAAGCTGAACTCACTTGTTTGGATGTCATTGCAGACTCTTTAAATGTGGCAATAGAAGCGACCAAAGGGATGAATGTAAAATTGGTTATTGAAAACACAGCAGGTCAAGGGACAAATCTTGGTTATAAATTTGAACATTTGGCTCATATTATCTCTAAAGTAGAGGATAAAAATAGAGTAGGGGTGTGCTTGGATACTTGCCATACCTTTACAGGTGGATATGATTTACGCACACGTGAAGCCTATGATACAACCATGAATGAGTTTGAACGTCTTGTTGGTTTTGAGTACTTATCTGCAATGCATATTAATGACTCTAAACCAAAGCTTGGAAGTCGTGTTGACCGACACCATTCATTAGGCGAGGGCGAGATTGGTTGGGATGCTTTTAGCTTTATTATGAACGATGAACGGATGAATGATATTCCTTTGATTTTAGAGACGATTAATAGTGATATTTGGACTCAAGAGATTGAAGCGATGTACGATATGGTTGAAAATTAACTTTTCTATTTCTCTTTAACCTTTAACTATAACGAGATATAATAAACGTTAAATACTTTTAAGGAGCAGAAATGAGACAGATTGTTAAAACGATTGCGATAGTGACTCCCCTTCTATTTATAGGGTGTGGGGACAGCTTAAGTCAACCCAGTACAGAGGTTATTAAAGGTGGAGAGTTATTGGTTAACTTTTCTGGCTCAGCAATAAAACCAGGTTTGGTCGATGCAGGTCTCATTGATGTTAATCGAACCGTATATGGATATAAAGCATTTAAAATTCCCTATACAACACGAGATGAAGAGGGGCAAGAAGTGAAAGCTTCTGGTCTGTTTGTTATTCCTACGGGGTTACCGAGTATTGTTACCACTCAGTTAGGATTATCTATGGTTGCTGATGATCATGGAACAATTTTTGCCAACAGTGAATCACCATCCGTTATTGCCGATTATACAGGTGCTCCAGATGGCTCTTCTTTGCTTATAACCTCTCTTGGTGGTTTTGCTACGCTTCAGCCTGATTATATTGGTTTTGGAGACTCCAAAGGACACTATCATCCTTTTGTATTAAAAGACTCTTTAGCAAACTCTACGGTTGACTTTATTAAACAGGTAAAAGTGTTTGCAAAAGATAACAATATTACCTTGAACAATCAACTCTTTTTAACAGGTTATTCCGAGGGTGGTTATGCTTCTATGGCAACACTCAAAAAGATAGAAGAGGAACAGTTAACCGATATAAAAGTGACTATGGCAGCTCCTATGGCAGGACCTTATGCTCTAAAAGCGATGGCAGATGGTGTCTTGAGCCAGCCTAAACTTGGGGTTCCTTCCTTTATGGCAAATGTTGGTTATGCTTATGCTAAAGCGAACAGTCAGGAGCTAAGTTCAATAATCAATGAACCGTATGCCTCAAAACTTCCTACACTTTTTAATGGCGATTTAGATCGAACTCAAATTGACCCACAATTGACGCAAGATACCACAGGAGCTACAGGGCTGTTTACTCAAAGTCTTGTAAGTGATTATTTTGCAAGTGAAACCAATTGGTTCAAAGTAGCCGTTACAGAAAACTCTGTTTATGCATGGGTTCCAACGACACCTGTTCGTTTAGTTCATTGTGAAGGAGATGATGTGATTCCTTATGCTATTTCACAATTAACCGAAGGGACAATGAAGGCAATGGGTGCAAGCGATGTTGCTCTTGTTCCTGTAGAAAAAGCATTGGGCTTAAATACAAAAGTAGGTCATGCCTCTTGTGGCTCTTTAGCCTATTCTGTTACAACAACCATGTTTGCAGAAGTTAGAAAACAAACCATTGGATATTAGGAGTTGATGATGAAAAAAAGTATATTATTAAGCGTTGTAACAAGTTCTTTGGTTCTAGCAGGTGCGTATAAAGTTCCTGAACAGTCGGTTAATTCGATGGCATTGGGGGCTGCGTATGTGGCTCATACCAATGGAGCAGATACAGCCTATTTTAACCCTGCAAATATGGCATTTATGGAAGACAAACAGTTTGCTGAAGTTGGTTTAACCTTGGCTCATCTTCCTCGTAATGAATTTAAAGGAGATAATCCTGCTACCTCAGGAAAATCAGAGATTGAAAATTTAATACTTCCGAATATTCATTATGTTTCAAATGCAAAGGGAAATTTTAGATGGGGTGCAAGTTTGACCGTTCCAGGTGGTTTGACAAAACGTTGGAAATCGCCTGTTCAAAAAGCCTTTGCAGAAGAATTTACACTTAAAGTTATAGAACTCAACCCCGTAGCTTCATATAAAGTTTCTGATAACTTTGCTGTGGGTGGTGGTTTACGATTTATTTATTCTGAAGGTGTTGTAAAGAATGATGCCCGAGGTGTTGGTAAACCTGCTCAACGTGAGATGGAAGGGGATACAATAGAGTATGGATATAACCTTGCTATGACGTATAAACCCACCTCGGATATTAATATGGCGATAACCTATCGTTCTGAAAGTGACTTAAAAGAAAAAGGAGAGGCAAATCTTTATCTCTCTACGGTTGGAAAGCAGTTTTCTGCTGATGTAACCGTACCTCTTCCTGCTGCGTTAAATATTTCGGTTTCTAAAACATGGGCAGATAAATATACAGCAGAGTTAAATTACGAGCGAACTTATTGGTCTGCTTATAAAGAGTTGGATTTTAATTATGGACAGCCAATACAGCCTCTACTTGTATCTGCTTTTGACGATGCAAAAGTGAGAGCTTGGAACGATACGGATACGATACGATTGGGTTTAACAGCAAAAGTAACTGATACCCTTACTCTAATGGGAGCTATTGCAAAAGATAAAACACCTGTTCCTGTAACACATTTGGGGTATGAACTGCCAGATTCGGATGCCATTGTTTACTCTATGGGAGTTCGTATCAAAGCAAACGACAATCTCTCTTATGGAATCGCTTACTTGCATGATGAAAAAGAGAGTTTAACTGTAAATCAAGGAGCAACGGAAAGCCAAATTAATGGTACATTCTCTGGGGGTGGTGCTGACCTATTAACGGTAGGTATGGCATACACATTCTAAGATGAAATATAAATTTTCCAGTTTTTATGACCTAATTCAAACTCAAGCGAAAGCAAAAAAAAATAAAACAGCTCTTTTTGTGGGCGATGAAAAAATATCTTATAGAGAGATTCACTCTAAAGTAGATATTTTATCGGCATATTTGCACAGTAGAGGTATAGAAAAAGGCGACAAAGTTGCTCTGTTTATGCGTAATTCGCCAGAGTTTATCTATACAGTCTTTGCCTTGTCCAAATTGGGTGCAGTCTCTGTGCCTGTGAATACCTTTTTAAAAGAGGCAGAACTCGCTTATATTCTAAAAGATTCAGGAGCAAAAGCTTTAGTCTCTTCAGTGGTGCATGATAAAGTGGTGTCATCGGATGAGGTTCAAAATTTACTAGAGTTTACACTTTGGGAAGGTGGCTACGAAGGGAATTCTCATCGTCATGTAGCCTTTGAACAAGTGATGACGTTTCCCGAGAGAGTGCCGTCTGCAAATATGCACATAGAAGCGTTGGCTCTTATTATCTATACCTCAGGAACAACAGGCAAACCAAAAGGGGCGATGCTGAGTTATCAAAACATCTTCTCAAATGCCTATGGAGGAATTAACCATCTAGCCATAAAAGAGAAAGACCGATTTATTGTCTTTTTACCAATGTTTCACTCATTTACTTTCTCTATCGGTGTCATATTACCACTCTATTTGGGTGGCTCAATGGTGGTTATTCAATCGCTAAAACCTTTTTCAAATATCTTTAAACAGGTACTTTTAAAACGGGTTACCATCTTTTTAGGTATTCCTGATGTCTATAATGCCTTGGTTAAAGCAAAGCTACCGTGGTATTTTATGTGGTTTAACAAAGTACGAGGTTTTGTTTCAGGGGCGGCTGCTCTTCAACCAAAAACACTTGAGGGAATGCAGAAAAAATTTAAACGAGCCGTTCTTTTAGAAGGTTATGGGTTGAGTGAAGCTTCTCCTGCTGTCTGTATTAATCCTCTTAATCTTCAAAAAGCAAAATCGGTAGGAACGGCGTTTTCTCATTATCAGATAAAAATTGTTGATGATGAGATGCTGGAACTTCCACGAGGAGAAGTTGGCGATATTATCGTAAAAGGCGATAATATTATGATGGGCTATCTTAACCGTCCAGAAGCAACGGATGAGACCATTGTAAAAGGTTGGCTACTTACAGGAGACATGGGTTATATGGATGAGGATGATTATCTTTTTATTGTTGACCGAAAAAAAGATTTGGTCATCTCAAAAGGAATCAACATCTATCCCCGAGAGCTGGAAGAGGTTATTGATAGCTTCCAAGGCGTGGCTTCTTCAGCTGTTATAGGTATTGCCGATGAGAAAAGTGGAGAGATACCTGTAGCGTACATAGAGCTAGAAGAGGGGATAGACAAGATAGACGTAAGCGAACTTCGTAAATACCTACGTGAACATCTTGCAAACTTCAAAATTCCAAAACAGCTTCATTTTATTGATGCTCTTCCCAAAAATGCAACGGGTAAGGTTCTAAAACGAGAGCTTAAGGCTCAATTGTAATAAAGAAGAGGGGTTATTTCTCTCTCTTTGCTTCAATTTGGAGTAAGGACTCTAGTAAATAAATTCTATATTGTAATAAGCCGAAGCATGGGTTTGCATTTAAAGCGTTCCTTTTAGCTGTAGTAGAGATAGCCTTTAAAGAGTTTATCTAAAAATTACTTTATTAAAAAAATAATAAAAATTTTTAATTCTTTTGAGTTTACAAAGCTAGAATATTATTCTAATGTTTTCTGTTTCTTTTTATATGAATATTTAACGAATGAATATAAAAATGAATATAAAAATTCTTTTTTTAATTACCTTAATCTACCTATTAACCTTTTATTGACCAATTATCGTTAGCATATGAGTAGATATGTTTTAAGGGAGCATAGAATGAATAAAAAAGAGAACCTTTTTAAATTGCAAATTTTTCAACAAACTATCTCTACTCTTTACATGTATCCTCTACGAATTTACAAAAATAACTGTTATGAAAAGTTTCAAGAAGCGATGATGAATCGAAGTGAAATTAAACGATTACATGAACTTTTAATGCCTCATAAAGATTTTGATTTTCATCTACTGTTTGATACTTTAAAAATGATTATTAAAAAGAGTCCTCAAAGCATCCCTTTAGAGAGTAACGTCTATCAAATCTTGGAATCTTGTTCTGAAAAACTCCGAGAGGTTATGTGGGAGACGCAAGCGAGTGACTCGTTAATCTTTACCCGTGAGATTAAAGGGGACAGACGTTTGTGGGTCTTTTTGATGATTTATGACCTTTTTTCAAAAGAGTTTATCAATCAAAATTTTGAACAACCCTACAGCCATCAATGCCTTATTGATATGCAGAGCCTCTATATTAAATTAAACGATAAATACACACTTTCAATAGGAAGACTCTTTACCGAAGAGCAAGACAATCATGAAATTGTTAAGACGGTTCTCAAAAATTATAACTTTGATAATATGAATATTTTTGAGTTGATTACGCTCTCTAAAAAGAGACGCACCTTTAATATGCGTCGTTTAGAAGAGAAAAGCTTACGTATTAAAAATGCGTTTCGACTTTTTGATGAAGTAACGTCACAACTTCCTTTTAATATAGAAAAAGAGGAACTTGAGCTGATATCAATTTTTATCTATATGTTAAGTAAGGCAGATAATTTATCTGAAGAGTATGTTCAGACAAAAAAGTTTATTTTAAATTTTTCAAACAACCATTTAACGGTTACCCCAAAACAGAGTGAAGCTATAATCTATTCTGAAAAGTTTATAAGCACTCTACTTCGTTTTGAAAATAACAGAGATTTTTTTAGAGGAGAATATGCTTCACGTCTAAAAAGTACTCTAACCAAACGCTATTCGGGCTTAAAAGAGGACAGCTATTCTGCAATTGGGGAGTTACTCAAACATATTTGCAGACGACTTAATGCCGATGGCGGATGTTATATTAAGTACACGCTTTCTGATGAAAAACTACAGATGATTGCTGGTTATGGAGATAATGCTTATCTTGAAGGTGTTTCAAAATTTATTGGTAAAATTAATGGAAATGAGAAAAATATTCAAAAACGAAGTAGGGTTTTAAAGGTTATTCGGAATTACCATAATCCTCAATGTCAATACAGTATTGATGAACTTATTTTAAAAAATTTAAAGCCAAATGAACTTCTACAACCTGTTCATGGTAAAAAACTGCTCTCGAATATCGCATTGCCTCTGACCTTTCAACATAAGCTTTTAGGAATTTTGTTAATTGATAGTTTTAGAGAAGGGAGTTTTACTGAAAACGATATTAATTTGATTCTCTCTATCTCCAGTGCGTTATCAGTACAAATTTTTGACCAAATCGTAGAAAAGAATTTATCTTCTATTATGAAAAATTTACCACAGCAAGCGAACCTTGATGATAAAAGTATTCAACGGCACTTTGAAGATTTAACGACCTATATTAATAATATTTTTTTCAGTTATGGGATTGCCATTTGGAACTATGATGAGGTTCAATCAACTTTCATTTTAAAGACAACTACTCTTGATATCTCTAAAGATACGCCCTGTATTATTCATAAAGGCAGTAATGATTTAATTTTTGATTTGTTGAAGAATGAGTCGTTATCGGTTGAAACGTTTAATGTTGAAGAGAGTTCTCGACTCTCCAGTTGTAACCCTAAACAGTATGATAAACGGATTAATTGTGTCAAGATTTATCCTATTAGTGATGGAGAACAGCTGATTGGAGCATTTTCAGTTTATAATCACTCAATAAATGATTATAAATCTATAGATGAGCAGAGCCTCAGTTCGGTAACCAAACATTTGGCGATTTTTTTTAATATTATGAACACGATTAAAGGGCAACGAGCCTTGGTACAAAGCGAGGCACTGCACGAGATTAATGCACGATTCAATATGGTTGACGATAAGACAAGACAGTTAAAAGAGTTGGTTAATCTTAATTTTAAAGAACTTGACCACTACTCACGATACCGTTTTGTTCTAAAGTTGGACGATATTAATAATTTAATTTCAAATACACGCTTATCGTTTCAGTATATTGCTAATAAATCTAATGCCATCTCCTATTTGAATCATGTGGATGAAGAGATTATTAATTTGTATAAACCCTTACATGTAAAAGAATCACATCACATTAATAACATACGGCATATCTTTAATGAACTCTCGAATGCCACTCCATACCCCTATAATAATAAAAAGATTCGTATTAATAACATGATTAATGAGAAGCTTAATTTAAAGGTTCATAATTTAATTCTAAGCGATATTTTTCAAAATATTCTTTTAAATGCTGTAAAGTATTCGTTTCAAGGGACAACCATTCGCCTTTTTAGCAAAGAGCGAAGCAATACCATTCGGATAAGTATTAAAAATGATGGTCTTCAAATTAGGGACGATGAAGAGTACGATATTTTTAAGTATGGTTATCGAGGTTTCTCTACAAAAGAGTACAGTGAAGAGATTGAAGGAGAGCAGATTAGTTATGAGTCAAAAGAGAATGAAAATTTAGGAATTGGTCTCTATAAGTGTAATCAATTGGTTAAAAAGATATTGGGTGGGGAGATTCTTTTAAAAAGGGAACACAGTACTATTGTAAATGGAGCTGTGAATACATTTGAGATTATTTTTCCTAAATTGTTATTGGAGAGAGAGGAGAGATTGTGAGTAGGTGTGCAAAGATTATTTGGTTAGAGGATGAGCCTGAAACCATTGTTGTTATCAAGCAAAAAATGGAAAAGTATTGTAAGGATATTAAAATTTGTCAATCTTTTTCAAGTTTTTCAGATGATATAGAGGATTTCGAAGACAGTGAACAGAATATGATTATCATTGATATTCGTATGATTTTCAACAGAGAGATTGCCTTTAGTTGTTTTGAAAAAGTAATCACAATTAATAATGAATTGGATAGTGGATTTGAATACTTTAATCACTGTCTTAAGAACCGTTTTGAGAAGGTAAAGATAGTCTTTTTTAGTTCAAAGCCCCAAAAAGAAGCCCGTATAGATGCTAAAAAACATGCAATTGATACAAAAACGATTGTTTCTAAAGAGTATACACTAGAGTTAATTACTATGATAAAGGATATAAAATGAAATGGATAATAATGGTGTTTCTTGGCAGTAGTTTTCTACAGGCTAAGGAGTTAACAGGTTTAGATATTATAAATAGCTTAGGTGGAATATTAGAAAATCAATCGACGCACATCTCAACAACCATTGCCATTTTTGGTTTGATGTTGACCATTATGATGACCATTATTTCATTATTTGCTTACAGTAAAAGCCAAGATATTCTTGTTCGTATAGAAAAAAATAAAGAGAAAATTGACAAGATTAAAGAGAAACTTGCTGAAGATATTTTATACATTGATAAAGAGACGAAATCAAATTTAAAGATGTTACGGGAAGAGGTTGTTCACTCGTTAAACGATGTTAAAGATGATATTAAACAAGAAGTGACACAGCAGATTGTCTATAACTCAAAAGAGGTTGCACTTAAAGTTGAGGATTATGCCTATAAACATATTGAAGACAATATTGTTGATATTAATAATAAAGTACAAGTCAAGCTTTTTTCATATCAAAAATTTATTTTTAAAGTAAATGAAGCGAAAAAAATTGAGTACGAAGAGGTGGTCTCTGATGAAGGTTTTAATTTCACAGAGAAACTTTCAAAAGTAATTGCTATCCAAAGTCGCTATAACGAAATAAACAATCAATCTATTCCCAAACTTTTTTCACATAATATTGAAGAAGAGGTTGTTCCTACAGCTGTGAAACTCTCTGAATATCAAGAATTGCATGCTATTATTATTGAGCATTTAGAGAAATTATTGCTTGATACTCATTATTCCTTTGCTGATAAAGCAAGAATAAAAGAGGTGCTTCATGTTCGTTATCATTGGATAGAACAACAAGAGTTCAAGGAGGAGAATATCTCGCTATAAGAGCTTATACAATAGCAGGAATTTCTAAAATAGTAGCAGACTCTTTAAAGTGAATGTTAATATGACTTTTTAGTGCAAGGAGTTCTATCTCTTTGTCTTGCTCTTTTTCTCTTGTAGTACTTTGAACTTGTAGGGTAATGATAGAATAACGTTTCTCTTTGACGACCACACGCTCTCCAAGTTTGATTTTCATGCTAATTTCTAATTTCTTATTTTCCAGAAATTGAGCAAATATATGTCGTAAAAGCATAGAAAAATGATTTTGATGGATTTGCAGTTCAGGAATGTCATAATCGGTTAAGAGCTTTATTTTACCGTTATAGTGAATATCAAAAAGCTCAATATTTGCTTGCAATAGTAAGTTTAAATCGGTTAATGTATAGCCTTCAAGTAGTGAACTGTCATCCACTTTTGCCATAGGTTTATTGTACAGATGTATGCCAATAATATCTTCATTCTCGTAGAGTACATTAATCCCATAAAACTCAAAAGAACCAAAAGATAAATCTAAAACCGTTTTATTGTAACCAAAATTTTGAGGTGCATAGGAGAGAGCAATCTTAAACAACTCTTTGGGATTGCATGAACCCATAAGAATTTCAGCAGAATTATTAAGGTATTTTAATTTTCCTGAACTGGAAAAAAGTACAAATGGATTGGAGTCATTTTCAATGAAAAATTTAAAATCAATCGAGGTCATGTTCTTGTATCTTCTTTCGTAATGTATTTCGGTTAAGTCCAAGGATGGACGAGAGTTTGAGTTGAGATTTATATTTTTTAAGACCTGCTTTAATCAGAGGACGTTCAAAGAGAAAAAGATGTTCTCTATAAGCATTGTTCCCATCTATATGATGCAGTAGGTACTCAAACAGTATCTCTTCTATGTCTTCGCTATTGAGTGTCTTATTCATAAGTTGCCTATAGATAGAGGCTTTAAGTGACTGTATATTGGTAGAGAGGTCTAAGTTGTTTTTATCCAATTCGATAGGATAGTCCAACATTAGCTCTTTTTGAATTTCATTTTGAAAATATTCAATAAGCAAATCCAAATCTTCTCGCTCTTCAAGAGGGGGCATATGGTAGATAAAGGCAAACTTTTTTTCAATTTTTTGACTGTTTTCAATGTGGTTAGCAATGGCAATAATTCGTTTGTTTTCAAAATTTAAATCGTCAAAATGATTCAGCTTTTCAAAATTATAGATAATAATTTCATCATAACTTTTTAATGCCAAAAGAAGTTCTTCTTTACTTGAAGCATTCACAGCAATACTGTTCGGGAACAACATCTCAATAAGTGTTTTTTTTCCCGTGTACTCTTCGCCTACAAGTAAAGAAGAGACAAAAAGTGAACGCGTTAGGGTAAACCCTTTAACAATATTATCTATTTTTGGAGAATTGCTTAAAAAATGTACAGATTTCATCTTTTGATTATAGTCAAAATTGGTTAAAAGAGAGAACTTTAAGTTTGGGGTGTAGGCATTTATGCCTACGATGGAAAGAAAGTAGCAGTTCTTACTTTTGAGATGCCTGTAAAAAATCTTGGGCAATGCTGTTGGGGTCTTCTAATCCTATAGAGATACGGATTAATCCCTCGGTAACACCTAAATAATTTTGTGTCTCTTTGTCAAAGTCTCTGTAAATCGTACTCGATGTGTGCAGAGCCAAAGTACGATTATCGCCAATATTGGCTGTTTGAGTAACCAATTCTAACTTATTGAGAAGCTTAAATGCCGTTGCTTTATCGCCACATTCCAGAGTTATAAGTGGTCCTGATGCTCCATTAAAATCAGTAATATAACGTTCATGATAGGGATGAGAGCTTAACGAGGGATGAGAGACTTTAATATTAGAGGGTAATTGTTCTTCTAAAATTTTTGCAATAATAGGAATAGAATTATTGACTCTCTCTAATCGTAGAGCTAAGGTCTCAAGACCCAACATTGTTAAGAATGAACCAAAGGCATTAGAGGACATACCGATGTCTCTCATTGCACGTTTTTTAGCAATGGCAACCATTGCTTTTTGACCCATTTTATTGATAATGGGGTGCATCTCTTTATATTTTTCATTTAGAAGCTTGTCGTTCTCTATTATTGCTCGAAAGACTGCAACCCCACCTAGAGCCGAACTGTGTCCTGACATCGCTTTGGTTGTAGAGTGGATGACAATATCAGCACCCATCTCTAACGGTCGTGTGGTTAATGGGGTTACGGTATTGTCCACTACTAAAAGTGTTTCGTATTGCTTACACAGTTCAATAATCTTTGGTAAATTTGGGAGTTCTAAACTTGGGTTTCCTACGGTTTCGACCATAACCATGTGAATACCACTTTTAAGCTTCTGTTCTATATGCTCAAAGTTTTCTGTTTCGCAAAAGCTGTTCTTAATCCCAAAACGTTTCATTGTTTCCGTGACCAAGGTATAGGTTCCTCCAAAGAAACCACCAATACAGAGTACTTCATCATCACTTTTTAAGTAGGCTGTCATAACCATGCTCAATGCACCCATTCCTGATGAGGTTGCAATGGCTCCGAGTCCACCTTCCATTTTGCTAATAATCTGTTCTAGTTTTGCTGTGGTCGGGTTGCCTACGCGTGCATAAAGAGGATTGTTTATTTGCCCCATAAAGATGCCTTCTGCTTCTTGGGCACTCTCATATCCAAAAGCAGCAGAAGAGGCAATAACAGGCGAGATAGCACGAGTTTTTGATCCCACATTTTGAACGAGTAGGGTATTAAAATAGTTAAAGTCTTTCATTGTATTGGTATTCTTCCTTAAATCATGTAGTTAAAATTTTGTGTAACTTTCTCTTGGTAGCTTTTTAGCTCTGAAAGTGGGGTATTAAATAAATCTTTTAGTGCTTCTTGTTTATCTTGCCAAAAAAGTTGGAGTAGGGGATTGTTGGTTCGACAAATATCGCTAAACGCATTGTTTTCGAGAACAGAAATAATCTCTTTTAGAGTAATCTTTGTTAGAGGCTTTGCTAAGCTATACCCACCATTTGCCCCTTTGATACTGTTAAGAAGATTCGATTTTTTAAGTTCTAACAAAATTTGTTCTAAAAATTTTTGTGGGATACTTGCTCTACTTGCAATCTCTTTTATTTTTAGACGCTCTTGGCTATCAATCAGACTCAATTGATGCAGGGCAGCAACAGCATAGATGGTTTTATTTGAAATTCCAATCATCGGTCTATTTTACTCGAATAATAAATTGTAAGTAGTGGTATATTTTACATCCAATACAGTAATCAAAAACGGCTTCTAAAGAGGCACAAAGAATAAGAATTGAGACCATAAGCATCGCTGTTTTTGTAAATCCAAATGTTAAAAGTAGGGTAAAGAAGCTAATAATTCCCAAACCTAAATAGAGAGCAAAACGTTTTGGGGCTTCATCACAAAGTTGGGGTTTAATCTGAAAAGAGTGAATAATTAGTTTTGCAATAGTGCTAAAAGGGCTAACTTTTTTTAATGGTAATGTACGGACAGAAAAGTCAAAGAGTAAAATGAGTGCAAAAGATAGATGTTGCGTCCATAAGAGTAAACCTGCAACCAGAATAACTTGAAGAGCAATAATGCGAACAAGATGTGCATCAATACGTGAAAATGAAATGGGACAAGATTGAATCATTATAAAACCTTTTTAATTGTTTTTATTAAACTATAAAAAGGATTATAATAGAATTTTTTTTTAAAGTCAAGTAAGTCTATAGACTTACTTGACTTTAGTTGGCTCCTCTGGAAATAAGAGAACGGTTCAGTTCATCTAAAAGCTTGTCTTCTCGAAAGTTAATAAAACATATTTTGCGTGTAATGTTTCGAATGCTAGCTGTTTCTCTATTGATGGCTTCTCTAAGTGTCTCTGCAATGGATTGGTTGTGTGCCAAGTTTACAGAGAAGAGTAAATCATCACTAAGATAGAAATAGAGCTTCTTTTCATCGCGTATAATATTGAGGTTCTCTTTGCGATCAAGCGTGTTTCTTTTTGATATATAAAAGAACAGCATACCCAACAGTAATACGAGTAGAGAAAATTGAATATTGTTTAATAAACCATAGGTAATAAGTCCTAAAATCGTTGTTGTGAATAGTATGATAAATGAATTAGATTTCATCTTAACTCCTTTTTTTCTTTTCATCCATCTTAACGCTATATCGTGTAATAATTGGGAAAAATAGGAGTTTAAAAAAAGAAGAAAAAAAGAGTTTGATTCAATAGGTAACAACTTTACTTATTTAGGACTCTTCATAATGAAGTTTTAGTCCTTTGGAGGTCATTACGAACCCAGAGATGTGTACTTTGCCCTCATGCACCATATTATGGTGCTTCTTGCAGAGTGGAATTAGATTGTATTTATGATTTTTATTAATGTATCCAATCATTCCAGAGTCATTTGCTCTATTTTGAGCTTGTATATGATGCACATCTTCTACGGCTTCTTCACATAAGGCACATTTCGTAACATAGAGGTCTTTGTTGTACCTACTTCGTTTTTGTTGGCTTATATTTTTGAGTTCAGAGTGCTTTCCAATAAGGTCTTTTCGTATGCTATAGGCATTTTTTAAAAACTTCTCATCCATATGTAAAGATTTAGCAAATTCTAAACCATACAGAGAACTCCCCATGCCCAGTTGTAGTTTTCGATTGTAAATCAGAGCATCATTTTTTTCATCATATTTAACCCCTAAATGCAAAAGAATCAGCGAATCAATTTTTTGCAGAGGTTCAATGTTTTTAAGTTGATGTAAATGGGTTGCAAAGATAAAGGTAGAGTTGAGTTCTAAAAGCTTCAAAATAGCACCTGCGACAATAGCAAGACCTGACTCGGTCTCTGTTCCTTGTGAAATTTCATCGCCTAAAATCAGACTCCGTTCAGTAGCTCGGTTAAAAATGTTTTTAAGTTCCATCATCTCTATGGCAAAGGTAGACAAACCTTTGTAGAGATTGTCTCCTGAGACAATACGGGTAAAGAGTTTATCGTACAATCCCAAAGTTAATGTTTTTGCAGGAACAAAAAAACCAGCTTGTGCCAAAATAATACAAAGTCCAATACTCTTCATCAGTGAGGATTTACCTGAAGAGTTAATGCCATACAGTAAAATACCGTTTACGGCTTTGCCTTCTGAAGCAGAAAGGGTAATGTGTTTATGCTTTGTCTCTATATTTTCCCCAAGATAGACATCGTTAGGCACATAGATTCCACGTTGTTCATTTGCTTCTATAATTAGGTGTCGTAATCCAATGGCTTCAAGGGCATTGCTCTTTTCGATAATTGTTGGACGGCTTAAGTTCATTGATTTTGAACATTTTGCATTGGAGATAGCCACATCAATATTGGCAATTAATCCAATGAGTTCATCAAAGAGATGTGAAAAACGATTCTCTAACTCTAAAAGACTCTGTAGGTAGCGTTCTTTAACCAAAGAGATAAGCTTAACTTGACTGCTTTCAAAATTTTGTGTAATCTCTTCAAAAAGTGCAGAGTTTATTTTAACGGCACTCTTAAGTTGTTTGTAGTAAAAATCTTTAAAGAAATAGTGTTTGCCTTCAATGGTTACAAAAGAGCTTTTTAGCTCTTTTTCTATTAGGTTAAAACGATTTTTTGTAAGATTAATGGAGTAGCCTTCACTCTCTAAATATCTTAAATCAGTGTAGGAGTTTGTACTGCTTTTAGAAACTTTTTCTTTTTCAAAGAGTTTATCAATGTGTTTGCTAACGGTAGTTAATTTATCCAACTCTCTGTTCTGTTTCTCTAAAATGGTATCAATCATTGGGTAGACACCATCGTTAAAGATGTTGTCATTAATTTGCTCAATACGAAATTTTGCACAGATAGAGAGATTAAACGTCTGTTTTAAATAACGTTGAAACTCTTTGACTTCGGAGATAAGCTTGTTATCAAAGGCTACACCACTCTTTTTAGCATCTTCCAATAATTTAAAGACAGCATCCAAAGACATATCAATGTAGGTTAATTCTACAGGGTGTAATTTTTTGAGTTTTATACGTCGTGTAATCCGTTCTAAATCATAGATGTTTTTTAAATGAGTTTCATAACTATCCCGTTGAGGCAGAAGTTTTTCACTTAAATTATAACGCTCTTCCAGTAAAGACTTATCAACAATTGGAGAGAGAAGACGTTCTTTTAAGAGTCGCTTTCCAAAGGCTGTAGATGTTTTGTCAATGAGTTTTAGTAAGGTAACTTCTGATTTATCCCGTGAGATAACTCCCAACTGCTCCAGAGCATTATTTCCTAAATACAAGTAACGACTCTCTCCTAAAAAGAGAGGACGGTTCATCTTCGTGATAATGGCTTCATCGTGTTCTATAATAAATTCAATAAGTACTGCTAGAGCTTCAGTAGTATAGGGGTGTCGTTCTAAATCTAAAAACTCAATGGCTGATAAAAATGAGTTAATTTCATACACTTTAGAAAAGAGTTCATTCTGATAGCTAATTTTACAAGACTTCTCATTGTACGAGGTATGAAATTGAGCCAGTTCAAGATAGCTTTTCAGCCACTCCTTATCAATTTCATTGCTTTTTAACGAGACAATAACTTCGGCAGTATTGTAGGTTTGTAACAGATTAAAAACTTCATCCAATGCATAGGTTTTATCGTCACGATTGGAATGAATTTCATTAATAATCGTTTTTCCTGTTGTGACATCAATCGCTGCGTACCCTACAGAATAAATATCCTGATTTTTATCAATACTTAATGAGACAATATTACTCTCTTCAGCTTCGGTTTGATAGTCAAAGTTTGTACCAGGAGAGATAATATTTGAAACGTAGCGTTTAATGTTGGGAACTTCCCCTTTTTGTTTGATAAGTACAATAGTATATTTTTTGGTATTAATCAGTCGAGCCAAATAGCGTTCCAATGAAACGGTTGGTACACCTGCCAAGAGGGGATTTTGAACCGAATTTTCTGCAATGTTTTTATTTTTACGGGTTAATTGAATGTTTAAAAGTTCAGCAATCTCTTTTGCTTTACCTACTTTTAATTCATTATTATTGACCTCATAAATTTCAAAAAATGTTCCTATCTCTATAAGAACAAGGGTATTTGAACCGTATTTTTTTTCAAAGTATTGCTGGAGTTCAAAGTAGACTTCGGATAGAAGTTTTCCTTTGCTAGAGAGTATTTTTGCAGATAGTTCCAAATAGATAAGCCTGTTCTTTTTTAATAGGCTTATTTTATCGCTTTAGGGATTAGAGTCTACTTGATGCTACGTTTCATAAATTTATCGTAACGATAAATATCGTTTCTAAATTCTAATTGATTATCTTGGTTCATTCCTGCTGTTAAATAGACCAAGTAGATAGGAAGTTTAGTCTTAATATTATATTGAACTTTCCTTTTCCCTTTTAATATTTTATTGGCTTTATCCATATTGATATTTTTATTAAATGAAGCAATAATCTCTAAAAGTGAATGGGGTTCTGCAATACGTATACATCCATGAGAAAAAGCACGAATATCTTTTTTAAACAGATAGCGTGTAGGCGTATCATGGAGGTAGACAGCAAATTGGTTTGGAAATTTAAACTTGATTTTTCCCAAAGCATTTTTAGGTCCAGGTGGTTGCATAATACGATAAGGAAACTTCATGCCTGCCCAAAGGTATTGTTCCCAATAGATATTGTATGGATTAATGATTTTTGAACTCTCACTCCATGTTCTACGAATTACAAGTCCTTGTTTTTTTAAATAGTTTCTATTTTTAATGACGGAAGGTATTATCTCTCTTTTTGTAATTCCTTCAGGAATTTTCCAATAAGGATTTAAGACAACATAGGATATTTCTTGAGAAAAAATTGGAGTAGGGTGCTTTTTATTTCCAATAATCACACGAATCTGTTTTTTTACTTTTTTATCTTCGATGTAGTGCAACATAAATTCTGGAAGATTTACAATTAAATAGCGTTCATTCTCATGACGAGGAAGCCATTTTATTCTGTCAATATTGAGTAGTATACGATTTATCTTCTCATCCACAGTAGCATTTAAAGCTCGTTGTGTTCCTCCTCCTACAACACCGTCAATGACCAATCCATGACGTTTTTGGAAATGTTTTACGGCTTTGTCTAAACAGATTCCAAAAATTGCATTAGGGTCAATATAGGGTTCTTCAAAGGATTCATTGTTTTCATGGCTTGTTCTTCCTACAAGACTGTTGCTCTCATTACTTTCACAAGAGAGATAGTCACCTGAAGCTTTGAGCCGTTCTCTTAGTTGAACCACTACTTCGCCTGTACTTTCCAATTTAAGAACTTTAAAATAAGGAAGTTTTTTCCATCCACCATTCGCTTTTATTGTTTGGAGTTTTTTTAAGCCTTCAAGCAGTCTTTTGTATCCAAAATTTTTGGGTTGAATCTCTGCTAGTGTCTCCTCTATATTTGGATTAATCAAGAGTACTTTTAAATCGAAATTAGGTTTTTTTCGTAGCCACTTAGCATTTATTCTATAGCGTTTTAGATTACGTAATTTTCCTGCAAAATTTTTCCATTGAATTTCTCCATAAATAGCGTGTTTTAAAAAATCATAGTAGAGAGAGGTAAGTTGAAGCTCCATGCGAAAGGTTTCTTCTTTTGTTAAATTGTTTTCCAACTCTTTTTCTAAAATTTCAGTTTTTTTTAATAGATGTCCATGTTTGTTAAGTGTTAAATCATGATTAATATGTAAAAAAAGCTTTTGATATTTCTTTTGGTTTAATCCACTTTTTTCCATCCATAAAGGTTCATAGTTATTTTTATAGTAAAAGTTTCGTAAAAATCGTTTATTACTAAGGTGTTGAAGAAGAGAGACTTTGTTTTTTTGAAATTGTTTTTTTAATAGATAGCTAATGTTATCATCATTTTTTAAAAGAGTAGACCCTGCATGTAGAGCAACGGTAATAGTATTTAGTAATAGTAGTGTAATTAACAGCTTTTTTATGGTTTTCATCTTTCTAATTTGTTCCCTTCTCTTAGAAAGCTCATTATAGTAAAAAATAACCTAGGAAGGAGTTATTTTTTAATTTAAGAGAAAAATAGTCTCTATTAGTAATTACTTCTGTGCTGTTTTGAGTCATAGTTATAGACATCAGATCTATAATGCAGGAGACCATCGGTATTAATCCATGCTGTAAGGTAGACAATATGTACAGGAACATGTTGAGAAAGATTGAGTTGTTTTTTCTCTTTTCCTCGTAAAATGCGTTTGGCACTGCTGTAATTAACAGAACGTTCATGTTTTGCAAAGGTTGCTAATAATGCTTTTGGTTCAGCAATACGAATACAACCATGTGAAAAGGCACGTTGTCCCTTATTGAAGAGCCTTTTTGTTGGAGTATCATGAAGATAGACTGCATAACGGTTTGGAAATTTAAATTTAATTTTTCCCAAGGCATTTTTTGGTCCAGGTGGTTGCATAAATTTGTATTTTTTTGTTTGACCAGTACGCAGTACTTTTGCCCAATCTATTTTTGAAGTATCTATTGGTGCTCTGGAAAAACGATAATCTTTACGAACTTCATAGCCTCGTTCTTCTAAATATTTAGGATTTTTAAGCATTTTAGGAATCATCTCTTTTTGAACAATACTATCAGGAATCAACCAATAGGGATTGAGGACAATAAAGGAGACTTCATTCGAGAAAATAGGTGTATGATGACTCTTATCTCCAACTATAACCCTCATGGTTAATTTCTGCTGACCATTCTCTTTATAATAGAGTCTAAAATCTGGGATATTAACCATGATGTATCTATTTTCAGGTTGGTCAGGAAGTCTTTTGATTCTATCAATATTTAACAGTAACTTTTTGATTTTCCAATCAACAGAGAGATTTAGTTTTCCTCTTGTATATTTATTTATTGTCCCTGTAGAACTAAGCCCATGTCGTTTTTGAAAACGTTTAACAGCTTTTTTAAGACATTGGTCGTATCGGTTGCTCATCTCTTTACAGGTGTAATCTCCCTCTTGTTGCAGTCTTATTTTAAGTTTTTTTACAGCAGAACCTGAACGACCATAACGTAATTGTGAAGAAGCAGGAGTCTTTTTCCATCCACCTTGTGCTTGAACATGTTTAAGTCGTTTAAGCTCATTAATCATCTTTTTATAACCAAAACTGCTTGGTGTGGTCACCGAGAGTACATGAGAAAGTGGGTAGTTTAACATGAGGTCTGCAATGTTGTACTTGGGATTATAGGTAGCCCAGTTTGCAGCTATTTTACGTTTACGTAAATAAGAAAGTTTCTTTTGAAAACTCCACCAATCAATTCCTCCTGAGATATGGTATCCAATATAAGTACGATAGAGTGCTGATAATTCTAAGTCAAGTTTTAGTTCTTGTTGCAGGACACGTTTTTTTGTATTTGCAATTTTTTGATCTAAATATTTAAATTGTTTACGAATATTTCCATTTTGATTAAGTGTAACATCAGAATCTATCGCTTTGAAAAGTTCATTTACTTTTTTTCTCTTTATACCATCGCTATTAAACCAAAATGGTAAATAGTGATTTTTCTGATAAATTGTTTGAATAAACTTTTTGTGAGAAAGATGCGAAAATGTTTTAGCTTCATTGTTAATCAACATATCAATAAGCATCTTAGTACTTTTATCTGTGTAGATAATTTCAGAAAGTGTTACATCTTGATTGAATTTTTGATAATTGGAACTTGCCTGTTGAAAAGAGTTGTTAATGGACGTTAACTCTTTTACTGTATTGATTGACATGGTTTCAATAGCAACAGCTAAGCTGATAGTAATGGTAAAGATAAAAATAGTTTTAATAAAATGCAACAGACACCCCTAAGCAAAAATATAGAGCATGAGTATAGCAAAAAAAGAAAAACAAGCAATTAAATACTAGGAAAAAATGTTATATTTAATTTATTCTTTAACTCTTAACGGTTTTTGAGCCTAAAAATAGGGTTAATTTAACGCATAGATTGAATGATCTGTGGTTACACGTCTTCCCCATAAGAATCGTTTTTTATAAAACTCTTTTTTATTAAAATTGTAAATAACAACTTTTTTCCCTGCTGAACTGGCATGAATAAAGTTTCCTTGACCTAAATAAATACCCACATGCGTCACTTTTCCTGAACGATGTTTTTTTGTATCAAAAAAAACCATGTCTCCACGTTGAAGATTGGAATAGGCAATGTATTGACCTACACGTGCTTGATCTTTTGATACTCTGGGAATATCAATTCCCACATCACGATAGACCCATTGCGTAAACCCAGAACAGTCAAATTTACTAGGACCTGTAGCACCCCATACATAAGGTGTTCCTAAAAAGCTTTTAGCATTTCGTTCTATTTTATTAAGGGTTATTTCTCTACTAAAATCATTTTTCTTATAAGAGATGTATTCAATATTTTGTGACCTATTGATATAGGGCTTATCCTCAATAACAAGATGAGGAGTCTCTTTTTTTGCTTCACTGATTCCAAGAATATTGTAAATAGAAATTTTTGATTTTTTAGGGGTGTCTTTAACGTTTGGTTCGTTCTGAGAACAGGCAGTAAAAAAAAATAGTGTTCCGATAATGCTTATATTAATTAATTTAGTTCTTTTCATATTTTTAGTATAACAAGAAAAACCATAAAATGCTATATCATTTCTTAAGTAATTTTCAATATTTTAAAATTACTTCAAAAGCCATAATATAGACTGTTTAATACAATTTTTTATTAAATAAAAGTTGTTTTATTGTATTTTTTTCTTTTTAAAATTACTTTTTAAGATTAGAATAAAAAATTTATTTATTCTTTATAAGTTACTATTTTCTTGACAGAGTTTTAAAAATGAGATATTCTTTTATACTCAAATATATTTTTTTATACTTGATACTATAAAAAAGGTAATCCAATGTCAAAAAAACCCATGATTTTAACCGCTCTTATTTTAGCATCAATTATATTGGCTATTAATTTTTTTCCAACTTCTGTGCCTGTTTCTAAACTTACAAGTCTTACTGATTCTACCTATATTACGTATTATAAAAAGGCATGTAAACTAGAAGACAGTGAAGCCTGTAATGATTTAGGAGATATTTATTTTAAAGATGAAGACTATTCTGATGCTGTTGAATTTTATAAGCAGTCCTGTACTTTAGAAAACTCTGAAGGTTGTAATAACTTAGCCTATATGTTGGATAAAGGTTTAGGTATAGAGCGACATAACTGGCATGCATTAAAATTGTATGAACGCTCATGTAAAGCAGGAAACATGAAAGCCTGTTATAATGTAGGTGCGATGTATTTTAAAGGAGAGGGTGCGAAGCGAAACTATTATAAAGCTGCTCACTACTTTAAAAAATCGTGTAATGTAGATATTGCTTCTGCTTGTAATGATTTAGCATACATGTATGCCAATGGGAAATATTTTAAAAAAAATATTACAAAAGCCATTGGTCTGTATTATGATGCTTGTGATATGGGAGAAGCATCGGGGTGTAATAACCTAGGATATATGTATGAAGTCGGAGATGGTGTTCGTAAAAACTCTCAAAAAGCTGAACGTTTTTATGAAAAAGCATGTTCTTTAGACGATTATCCAAGTTGTGATCGTTTAGAGACGGTACTTGGTAAAAAAATACGTGAGATTACTACTAAAGCAGATTTTGAAGCAGCTAAAAAGGCATGTAAAAACTCTAAAAAAGGAGGAACCATGTGTTATAAAATGGGACTCTATTTTGAAAAAAATGATGATACTGATTTGGCCTTGAAATATTTTGAAACAGCATGTGATCGTGGACAAAGTCAAAGTTGTAGACATCTCGGGGACATTTCTAAAAAATAACGTGATAAAGGTGCAATAATACATTGCACCTTCGTATTACTCTGCTTCTAGAACAGCTCCAGAGCTTGCATTGGTTACCAATGCTCTATATTGTCGTAACCATTTACTTGTAAGTGGTTTAACTAATGGCTTGAAATTTTCTTTTCTTTTTGCCACTTCTTCATCGGATAGATTCACTTGTAGAATGTATTTATCCACATCAATATGAATCTCATCTCCATCTTTTAGCAATCCAATCATTCCACCTTCAGCAGCTTCAGGACTCACATGACCAATACTTGCACCTCGTGTTGCTCCAGAGAACCGACCATCCGTAATCAAAGCTACAGAATCGCCTAAACCCATACCCATAATAAGGCTAGTAGGAGCGAGCATCTCTTGCATTCCTGGTCCTCCACGAGGTCCTTCATAACGGATAACAACGACATCTCCTGCTTTTACTTTTCCGTTGATAATTCCTTTGATTGATGCTTCTTGTGAGTCAAAACAGACAGCAGTTCCTGTAAATACTCGCTCTCCTGTGATTCCTGCTGTTTTAATAACAGCACCTTGTTCTGCTAAGTTACCGTATAGAATTGCAAGTCCACCAACAGTAGAGTAGGGGTTATCAATGGTATGAATAATGTTCGTATCAACAATTTTTGCATCAGCAATACGCTCTTTTAAACTCTCTCCTGTTACGGTTAAGTTATCAAGTAGGACTTTGCCTCGTTTGTTCATCTCATGCATAACAGCAGAAACTCCACCTGCTTTATCTATGTCTTGCATGTGTACGGTACTTAAACTAGGAGATATTTTTGCAATATGAGAAACATGCTTGGAAATGGCATTAATATCACTTAAATTAAAATCAACTTCTGCCTCTTTTGCAATAGCTAACATGTGTAGAACTGTATTTGAACTACCACCCATTGCCATGTCTACAGCAAAAGCATTTCTGATTGCATTTTCATTTAAAATCTCTCTTACATTATAAAGGCGAGATTCTTCTTCTTTCATTAATGCTATTTCACAGATTCTTCTTGCGGCTTTTCTATAAAGCTCTTCGCGTTCTTTTGTAAGTGCTAAGATGGTTCCATTACCAGGAAGTGCAATTCCCATTGCTTCCATAAGGGTGTTCATTGAGTTTGCCGTAAACATTCCAGAACAGGAACCCCCACTTGGACAAGCATTACACTCAATGTCGGTTAACTCTTCTTCGCTAATCTCTCCTGCTTCAAATTTACCTACAGCTTCAAAGGCAGTTGCCAAGTCAATAGGCTCGCCATCTTTTGTATATCCTTTAGCCATTGGTCCACCCGATATAAAAACAGTAGGAACATTGACACGTAATGCACCCATAATCATACCTGGAACAATTTTATCACAGTTAGGAATAGCTATCATTGCATCCAATTTATGTGCGTTCATAACGGTTTCTATTGAATTGGCAATAATTTCACGGCTTGGTAATGAAAAGAGCATTCCATCATGACCCATAGCAATTCCATCATCAACACCAATGGTGTTAAATTCAAACGGTACACAACCAGCTTTTTTGATTTCATCTTTTATGATGGCAGATACCTTATCTAAAAAGAAGTGTCCAGGGATTATTTCAATATAAGAGTTTGCTACTCCAATAAAGGGTTTGTTAAAATCCTCGTCTTTTAATCCAGTTGCTCGAAGCAATGAACGGTGTGGGGCTCTGTTATGCCCTTTTTTTACTATATCACTACGCATTTTTATCCTTATTTATCTATTTCTTGTAAATTTTAAAAATTATACCCAAAAACCTTTACAAACAAAAAAAAAGTTGCTATAATCGCACTCCAATTTAAATGGTAACCATGCGGGAATAGCTCAGCGGTAGAGCACGACCTTGCCAAGGTCGGGGTCGCGAGTTCGAACCTCGTTTCCCGCTCCATCTATAATTGTGATATATGAAATTTTAATTTTTTAGTTTTGGTACCAATTTATGCCCGGGTGGTGGAATGGTAGACACAGGGGACTTAAAATCCCCCGGTCATTGTGACCGTGCCGGTTCAAGTCCGGCTCCGGGTACCACCATAATTTATTTATGGATTGTGGCGTAATTGGCGACATCGCCAAGTGGTAAGGCCGCAGCCTGCAAAGCTGCTATCCCCAGTTCGAATCTGGGTGTCGCCTCCAAATTCTAAAAGAATTTTAATTTTTAATTTTATTCTAAGCTTTTTTAGATAAAATTCTATTCCAACTTAAACACCTGTTTAAGCTAATGTCGGGAGATGTCAGAGTGGTCGAATGTGCCGGTCTTGAAAACCGGTGAGGGTAATACCTCCGGGAGTTCGAATCTCCCTCTCCCGGCCATATTTTATCTCTTATTTTACAAAAAATCAAAAAAATCGTTTAGAAACTGTTTATTTTTCATTTACTTTTTAGAAAAAGTTATATTTTTTATGAAATACCTAAACTTAGGCTTTCTTGTAATTTAAACTTAATAAAAATTAATAATTTTTACTGTAAATTTTGAATAAAAGAAGAGAAAGTTAATGAAACGAACTAAAATCCGATTAATATCAAGAAATAATAAGGTTTCTACTGTTATGATAATGATGTACATTTATTAGATTGATGAGATTTACTTCTTATAATAAGCTCAACCTTTTAATAAATATAACACAAAAGGAGAAAATGTGAAAATTACAAAATTAAGTTTAGCAGCACTAGCTGCAGTAGGTATGGTTAGTGTAGCAAATGCAGATGTTGATTTCAAAACTACTGGTCAAACTGTAGTCTATTACCAAACAATGGATGCTGGTCAAAAAGATCTTTTTAATAAGAGTGGTTCACAAGCTAATGCAGGTATCCAACTTAATATGGATGGTGACTTAGGTAATGATTTCACTGCTAATATTCAAGCATCTGCATTAAATACGGTTGGATTAGAAGGAAACCTTGTTAATAATGTACTTCAATCAGGTTTAGGAAATAATGGAGATACTGTAGGAAACACAGCAAGTAATTACTTTGCTATTACCAAAGCAAGTTTTACTAAAAAAGTTGGAGGAACATCTCTTACTCTTGGGCGACAAGAGCTTCCAAAATCACTTTCACCATTTGCATTTACAGAAGGTTGGAATGTATTTAAAAATACATTTGATGCAGCTGTTGCAATCAATAGTGGTCTGATTCCAGATACAGTTTTAGTGGGTGCTTATGTTTCTAAATCAAACAGTAGTATTCAAGATATTAGTTCATTTAATTATATAAACAGTAAAGTAGATTCAGCAGGACAAGGAAAAGGTGTCTATATGTTGACTGCTCAAAATAAGTCAGTTGCTGGTCTTGTTCCAACGCTCTCTTACTATCAAGCATCAAGTCTGCTTAATGCTACATGGTTAGATATTAAAGCAGATTTAAATAAGATGGCAGGAGTTCCTGTATCTTTAGGGCTTCAAGGTGGACAGATTTCTGTTAATTCATCAGGTACAAAAGATAGTAAAGCTATGGGTATTAAAGTGAGTAGTAAAGTAGGTACTACAGGTGTGACATTGGCATACAGTAAAACAAATAATGGTACTGTAGCAATTCATAATCTTGGTACAGGTGTAAAAACTCCTCTCTATACACAGATGATTCTTAACCAAGTTGCTATTAAAAAAGGTGCAGATACTGTTATGTTAAAAGCAGTTGCTCCCGTTGGTGCAGGTAAACTTATTGCTCAGTATGCAATGACAACTGCAAATGCTGGAAATGCATTTGGTAAAGACAATAACTATCAAGAATTAGATGTTGTTTATAAATTTAAAGCACTTGGAACAAATATGTTAGCTGCTTATGTTATGCAGAAAACAGACAATAAAACAGGTGTATTTACTATGAATGGCGATGATACTAATAATGTTGTTCGTGTTTGGTCAAGATACAACTTTTAATCTCTAAATATTTTATTATTTTCTCAAGCTTTTTGCTTGAGAAAACTTTATATTTTTAACCACATCTACCACTACTACAACTACCTCCACTATTGACATTAAATGAATTAATATATTTGCACTCTTGACACTCAAAAGTTAATAACTTTGGTCCTCCACATCCTGTACTTCTTTGGTCGGTAAGAATCATTGTTGGTTTATGACATTTTGGACAGATACCTTGCTCTATGGCTTTTAAATTTGCTTTCTTTTCCTGCATAAAATAGCTATAACTTACTACTGAACCGATGATAATAATAAGTAAAAAAAAGAGTAAATAGAAATTCATTTTTGTTATTCCTTTGAATTGATTTTTACTATTGTAACAGATATTGGTAAATTAAGGAGTATTTTTAAGTTGAAAAGATGATCAAAATAGATTATGTGGCTGAGAGGAAGGGATTCGAACCCTCGGTAGAGTAAACTACACAGACGTTCCAGGTCTGCACCTTCGACCACTCGGACACCTCTCAATGAAAGCAATTGCTTGCTTAGGACGAAATTATAGCGAATAGTATTTAAAATAGCATAAATTTAATCTAATATAAGTTATTTTTTGATATTATTCTCTCGCCTTCTTTAGACCTGTGCAACAGGACTGATGGACAACGGGTCAGGATGGGAACATAGCAGCCCACCCATCTTTCTTGTGTGCCGCAGGGATCTGGAGAGGGTACTTCATTATTTTTAATCGTTATAACTCTTATCCCCTATTTTTTTACTTTAAAAATGTATTTTTTGATAAATATCATTACTTTTTTTATTTTTGTGTGTTAAAATATATTAAGGCAGTTCTTATGCTTTAAATTTATCTTTAGGAAGAATAAAATGTTTAGACTTATAACCATACTGGGACTTCTTTTAGTTTCCCCACACACATTAAGTGCTACAAATATGCAATTAGACATGGCATCGCTTGTTGATGACTTAATGAGTGGTAGCGATGCAATGAAAACAAGGATTAATCGTTCAGGTAAGCAGAGAATGCTAACTCAACGAATGACAAAATTAGCACTTCTTATCTCTTTGAATATTAATAAAGAGGCAAAGAAAAAGAGTTTATTAGAAATCTCAAGTATGTATAACGATACATTAGAAGAATTTAAAAAAGGGAATACGGATTTAGGTTTTACTGTAGAAGATAATAAAAAAATTGAGAAGCAAATTACTGTTGTTGAGAAAATATGGAAAGAGTTTTTAAAAAAAATTAAAATTGTTGCAGATGGAAAAGATAAAAAAGATAAAGCATTAAATTATATTATTGAAAATAACAATAACTTATTAAAAGAGTCAAATGTATTGGTTTCACTCTATGAAAATTCAAATAAATCTCAAAACTATATAGAGAAGGCAATGATTAAAATTGTAAATCTTGCAGGTAGACAGAGAATGTTGACCCAAAAGATGACTAAAGAGAAATTACTTTGTGTCAAAGGAAAAAGAGAGAACAGTAAAGAACTCACAAAAACAATGAAACTTTTTGATGACTCTTTAGATGCGTTAATAAATGGTAGTGTAAAAGAGAAAATTTCTAAACCATCAAATCCAAAGATTAAGAATCAATTAGCTATGGTTAAAAAACTTTGGGATGAGTTAAAACCTCTTTACAATAATCGAAAACCTACGGCTAAAGAGTTGGCTGTTATTATTCAAAAAAACCCTATTTTATTAAACGAGATGAATAAGGTAGTTACGTTAGTAGAGACAGAGACAGAGTATTAATATTTGATTTTTTAGGATTGTGATTAATGTTCATCATTAATTACAATCCATTCATAAAAGGGTAGTGCTTCAAATTCTATATTTCCGATTTTAAATTCATAGGTGTTTGTAATGGTTATGATATAGACATGAGTTAAGCGATTTTTTTTATAATTAGAGAATTTACTCTGTGCCTGTTTCCAAAATACTTCTTCACTCTCAAATGGGGCAGGAATAATAAGATAATTGTTTTGTGTGATGTATCCTCTACTTCCAAATGTTTTAAAAGAGATATTGTGTTTATGTAAAGAGAGTGCAATCATGGTTTCAAATTGTCTTGGAAAGGTTTGTGTAAGTGTTAAATATTTTGCTAAAGCAAAATCAAAAAAGAGCAATTTTTTCTTTTTTGTATCTTCATTATCAAAGATAAAGCTTATAATACTTTTTTCTTCAAAATCGTTTATCTGTTTGTAAATTAAATCTTTTGAAATTTTATAGCGTTCCTTTGCATAGTTGTAGAGTTGAAATGTTGTAATCGTTGCACCATTAAAGTGTGCTAATATTGTAAGTAGATTCTGCTCAGACTCATTAAAATGACTCTCTATAAAGTTTAGAAACATCTGCTCTTTTGGTGCTGTTGAAAGTGCGAGTTGTGGAAGCGTACCCTGTTTCAAAAAAAGATTAAAAATTTGAGTCTCTGTCCCACGCTTTTGAAAGGCAAAAAATTCTTCGTAGTCAAGTAGTGGTAGATTAATATATTTAAACTTCTCTCCATAATCATAATGAGTAGAGGAGAGAATAATGAGCGTTTTGACCATTGGAAATCTCTCGAAATATTCATGAGTGTAGTGGTCTAAAACTAATATTTTTATTTCGTTGGCTATTATAAATCCCTCTATATCCTCTTCCATAATATCTTTAAAATAAAATTTTGGTTCTTTAAAATCTATATATAAGAACTCCTCTTGGTCAAAATTCATAAGATAATCTAGGGCTAAGGATGTTTTTCCAGATGCAGGAGAACCATATATAAGTAGTTTTTCAGTATTGGGTATATTAAATTTACGTTGATGATACGTTGTAATTTCATTGTTTCTATCATAGAAATATTCAAGTAGTTGCATTTCCTATTATAACATAAAATATAATTTTCCTTATAAAAAGGAAACAAAATTAAAATATTGCTAAAAAACATCATAAAACATGGCTGTGATAAAAGTTTATAAAGGTACAATACGATTCCAAAAATTTAGTTAGGAAGCCCACGAGGTATACTGACGAGTTCTTTATAAGGTAAATTAAATGGAAAAAATTAGACTTAAGCTTAAAGCTTATGATCATCGTGTTTTAGACAGATCGGTTGCTTCGATTGTTGAAGCTGTTAGACGTACAGGTGCAGAGCTTATTGGCCCAATTCCAATGCCAACTAAGATTAAAAAATACACCGTTCTTAAATCGCCACACGTAAACAAAGATTCACGTGAGCAATTTGAGATTAGAATTCACGCAAGAATGATTGATATTGTTTCAGCTACTTCGGATACTATAGATTCACTTATGAAACTAGACCTAGCTCCAGAAGTTGATGTTGAAATCAGATCAATGAACAAATAGGAGTAGATGATGGAATTTATTATTGAAAAAATAGGTATGAGCAGAACTGTTGGCGTACCAAGTGTTCCAGTAACACTTTTAAAAGTTATCGAAACTAAAATATGTGAAGTACGTGAAGATGGGAAAGCATTAGTAGCTTACCATAGCAGTAAAAAATTCAACAAAAGTATCGAAGGGCAACAAGCTAAATTCGGTATCGACAAAGAGTTTAATAAGTTTATGACAATCACTGTAGCAGAAGGTACAGAGGCAGGAGACTATTCAGCTGAAGCATTGGCATCTGCAGAGTTAGTAAAAACTTCATTAAACACTAAAGGTCGTGGTTTTTCAGGTGGTATGAAACGTCATGGATTTGGTGGTGGACCAGCATCTCACGGTCACAGATTTGGTAGAAGAATCGGTTCAATCGGTAATGCTGAATGGCCAGGTCGTGTACAAAAAGGTAAGAAAATGCCTGGACAGTACGGAAACACACAAGTTACAGTTAAAAATGATGTTGTTTCATTTGATGCTGAAAACGGAATCTTAGTATTAAAAGGTTCAATTCCTGGTCACAATGGTGCTAGAGGATTGGTAAGGATTGTTAAATAATGAGTAAAGTAATAATTAAAACAAGTGACCTTCCAGAGTCATTTTCGGACATTAACCCACATAACCTTTATTTGTACTGTAAATCTTATTTATCAGGAATAAGAGCAAACACTGCAAAAGCTAAAACTCGTTCAGAAGTTCGTGGTGGTGGTAAAAAACCATGGGCTCAAAAAGGTGGAGGACGTGCAAGAGCAGGTTCTGTTAGATCTCCTATATTTGTTGGTGGTGGTGTTGCTTTTGGTCCTAAGAACAACAGAAACTACACACAAAAAGTAAATAAAAAACAAAAAAAATTGGCTTTAAACTTTGCATTAGCTGAGCTTGTTGCAGATGAAAAACTTTTTGTTGTTGAAAACGTTACAATCGAGTCAGGAAAAACAAAAGATGCGAAAGCATTTATTGATACTTTTGAACAAAGAGATGTATTGGTTGTTAAAGAGTTGATTGATGATTCAACATTACGTGCATTTGAAAACCTTAAAAATGTATACATTATTGAATCGAACGAATTAAATGCATACCTTGCAGCTGCTTATCACTCAGTGGTAATTGAAAAAGCTGTTTGGGAAAAATTAACGAAAGTGAGCTAAGATGGCAGATATTACAGATATTAAATCAATATTATACACAGAGAAAACTCTTGCTATGCAAGAAGATGGTGTACTTGTTGTTCAGACTAGCCCTAGAATGACTAAAAATGGTCTAAAAGCAGTTTTCAAAGAGTACTTTGGTATTAACCCATTGAGAGTAAATTCAATGAGAGTTAATGGTAAAGTTAAAAGATTTAAAGGTATCGAAGGTAAAAGACCAGACTTGAAAAAGTTCTA
>Ga0256827_10000032_pt1 | contig 69314 bp, 58 predicted proteins | sample CV84metaG_FD_185977 | JGI IMG/M metagenome (GOLD analysis project Ga0256827, IMG submission 185977) | Hydrothermal vent microbial communities from East Pacific Rise, Pacific Ocean - CV84 | ecosystem: Environmental > Aquatic > Marine > Hydrothermal vents | place: Pacific Ocean: East Pacific Rise... | reverse complement strand
GGCGTTGCTCAATACGAAATCAAACTGCCAATTTCAAGAGCAGGAGTCTTTAACTTTACTTTCAGAGTATTCCCTAAGCATGAGTTGTTGCCTCATCGTCAGGATTTTCCTTTGATTAAATGGATTTAAAATTTTTATGAGTATTATTCTCTAACTTTGCAAACAAATTAATACTTATAATATGGAATGGTTTAGTAATATCATGGAGAGCTACTTAAGTTGGCTTTTGGGATTAGGATTGCAAGCTAATGCAGCTTATCTAATTCAAGAAACAAGCTTATTTGTTATTAGTATTTTGCTTTTTATTCTAATTGATAGAATAGTTGTTCACTATATTAAGGAATATACTAAAAAGATATCTCAAAAATCAAAAACTAAAGTTGATGATATTCTTCTTGCAAATAAGGTTCTTGATTATTTTCTGAGTTCAATAACCGTTTATATTCTTTATATAGTTACTGACTTTGTTTTTATCCGTTCTGGTGGATTTGATGGTGTCATAAGTTTAGGATTGCTTCTTTATATTGATTATCTAATTGTTAGAGGAGTAGTAGCAGTATTTAAGTCTGTAAATGATATTTATGATTATCGCCAAACTGGTCGCAAGCGTTCCATCAAATCATATATTCAAGTATTTCAGCTAATAGCTATAGTAATAGGTGCATTGATAGCTGTATCTTTATTATTGTCGAAAGATATTAGTGTTCTACTTACTGGAATTGGTGCTTTTGCTGCTGTTCTAATGTTGGTTTTTAAGGATAGTATTCTTGGTTTTGTAGGAGGAATACAGATTAATGCCAACGATATGGTAAGGCTTGGAGATTGGGTGTCTGTGCCTTCTGCTGGTGCTGATGGTACTGTGATAGATATTTCTCTAACTACTGTCAAGATTCAGAATTGGAATAAGACCATTAGTACTGTCCCAACTTATTCTTTAGTTACCGGGTCTTTTCAGAATTGGAGAGGAATGGAAGAATCTGGGGGAAGAAGAATTAAACGTTCTTTAAATATTGATATTCAATCAGTAAAATTTAGTACAGAGGAGGATATTGAAAAGTATAAGAAGTTTAGGTTATTGAAAGACTACCTTTCTAAAAAAGATGAAGAGCTTAAGGAGTATAATAAGAAACTTGGGATAGAGGAAGATACATTTAATGGTCGTTATCAGACTAATATTGGAATTTTTAGAGCTTATGTGGCTGCATATTTACACGATAAGGAAGAAATTCACCCTAATATGACTTTCTTAGTTCGTCAGCTACAAGCAACAGAAAAAGGCTTGCCAATGGAAATATACGTATTTAGTAAAGTACAAGAATGGGCTGAATACGAGGATATTCAATCAGATATATTTGATCATTTATTTGCGATAATTCCAATATTTGATTTAAAGGTTTTCCAAAATCCTTCTGGAGCTGATTTTAGAAGTATTATCAATAATTAGCTTTTGCTAAATCATTGAGTGTATTTATATTAGTGAAAGCTTTTCTGTTTTCTAAATTATCTTCTATTTCAATATATTTTGTATTAATAATATTTAAGAAAGATTTCATTGATTTTGAATTTCCATTCTCTATGTGATTCTCTAATACTGAAAGAATATTACACTTATATATTCCAAATAACGGCTCTATATTTTTATCTATTTTTGGAATAATTGCTTCAGATTTAAATTCTTTATACTCCATAATAAGCTTCTCAATAATTGATTTAGAGATAAATGGCAGATCACTACTTATTAAGAATACAGCGTCTTCCTTTGAATTTTTTATAGCAGAATGTAAACCTGCCAAAGGACCAATATTTTTATAATAATCTTTATAAGTAGGAATATCTTTATATTCGGTAAACTCTGAATCTCTATTACTGATAATAATAATTTCTGAAAATAAGCTTTTTAATATTTTAAGGTTGCGATCAATAATTCTTTCATTATCAATCAAAGAAAATGCTTTTGTTTTGCCATGCATTCTGCTGGCTTTTCCTCCTGCAGTTATGACACAACTAATCATATTAAATGGATTTTTCTATAAGTACAATACATTGTACCGAAACAGCCTCTTCTCTTCCAATTATTCCAATTCCTTCGCCAGTCTTTGCTTTTATAGAAATATTATTCACTTCTGTGTTTAATATTCTTGCAAGGTTCTTTTGCATTATAGGAATATGTGGATTAATTTTTGGCTTTTGAATTTGAATGGTGATATCAGCATTAACTAGGGTATAGTTGAGCTTTGTAAGCATAGAATTTACTTCTACGAGGAATTCTTCAGAGTTTCTAGCTTTGTTTGAATCGTTTGTGTCAGGGAAGTGATAACCAATATCTCTTAGGTTAGCTGCACCTAGCAGAGCATCGCAGAAAGCATGAATTAGAGCATCGCCATCAGAGTGACCGTGGCAGCCTTTATAATGTGGAATATCAATGCCACCTAATATGAGTTTGCGCTTTTCAACGAGTCGATGTGTATCAGTACCCAGTCCAATTCGCAAATTACTCATATTATTATCCTTCTGTTTCGCTAAAGTTGAAAATTAGAGTAAATCTCAATGTGTTTTCCATTGGATTACGCTGTGTTGTAGGAATTAAATAAGAGAAATCCAATGCAAATACATTATACTTAAATCCAGCACCAAGAGTGAAATATTTACGATTTCCTTTAGTGGCATGCTCATAAAAGTAGCCACCTCTTACAAAGAATTTCTTATCATATACATATTCAACACCAGTTCCAATATAGAATTCTCTCATTTCTTCAGAGAATCCTCCTGGAGCATCATACCATGAAGAGAACATAGCATTACCAACACTTCTGTTTGGATCCATTCCACTTTCTATCTTCCAGCCATTACCATCAGGAATAGGATTGTTTAACGAATCAGTAGCGTAAATAGGTGGTGTTGGAACTAATAATTTATTGATGTCAATAGCAAATGTTAGCTGATTGTATTTGTCAAGATCAACAGTTAATGATGGCCCAATTCTAAAGTTCATAGGTAAGAAATCACGTTCCAATGACTCAGAATAAGAAATCTTATTACCAATATTTGAAATACTTGTTCCAAAAGCAAATTTACCTTTTGTTTTGCCAAACTTAACATCTTTAGCATAATATACCCCGATGTCAGCAGCAACTGCTTGTCCTACTTGAGTAGATTGTCCATTTACATTCTGACCTTGTGTTAAGTTAGAATTAATATATCTAAGAGTAACTGAGCCAGAAATATTTTCCCCAAGTTTCCTTGAGTATGCAGCATCAATTGCAAATTCATTAGGTTGGTAATCTGCTAGGTGATTACCAAATTTATCAGTAAATTCAATAGTACCTAAGCTAAAATATCTTAATGAGCCTGAAATTGTTGACATATCATTAAGTTTGTAATAACCAGTTATGTAAGAAAGGTTGATATCGTTTACAAGATTTCTTAACCAAGGGCTATAGGAAACGCTAAATCCCATTTTTTCTTCAATAAAAGGATATTTAGCCGCATTCCAATGCTGTGAATTTGCATCAGGACTTAAGGAAACACCAATATCACCAAGAGCACCAGCTCTAGAGTCAGGTGCGATTAATAAAAACGGAACAGCTGTTGTAATTGCATTAATATCGTCTTGTCCTAATAATTGGTTATAACTAGCACCACCAGTACCTTGAGCAAAGGTATTTAACTGTGATCCAATAAATAATCCTGTAAGAATTATTACGTATGTTATTGTCTTAATATTCAAAATATGATAATTTTAGTAGTATTATAATAAATTTTAAGATTGCAAAGATATGCATATCATTTAATATCTTGAGCTTTTTTTAATAAGCATAGTAGAAAACTTAAATATGCATTTAATAAGTTGCAACTAAATGAATAAACCTTAAAATTTCTTAAATATTGTATATAAAGTATAAAAAGGAGCTTTTATTTATCATATTTTATTCTAATTTTTAATTTTATGTATTAATTACTACAGAATCAGATAGATGGCTTTTTATTTATTTCATGCAACCTTTTGGTATTAGGCATAGTCTTGTGTATGGATTTTAGTAAAACGAAAAAGGATTGAGCCCCTTTTTCAAATAATTGAAAAAACTGGACGCCCGTCCGGTTTTTTCTTTTTACATTTGCGCCAAATAACAATAATTAAGTACTTCAATAATAATCTTGAATTTATTAACCCATTGTTTAACTAATTAATTTTTTACATATGAAAAAACTATTTACAATTATATTATTATCATTTATGGTAAGTTATGTTTCTGCACAAACAATATACAATACTTCATCAGGGGAGATGATTTTTGGTTTCTCTGACGCAAACTATAATGCTCCAAGTGGTGGCGATGTATTACCTAATGGTAATACTCCTGGTAGTATTAAAGACGCTATGCGTTTTACTATATGGTTTCATTTTGGCTCTTATTGGCATTATGATATCAATAATCATATAGGTTTCTATTCAGGTATTACTAATAGAAATATTGGATTTATTACTAAAGAGGCAGCATCTGATGGTATTACTGCAGGAACTGTGAAGTGGAAGAGAAGAGCATATTCAATTGGTATTCCACTAGCGCTGAAAGTTGGTAATCTTGAAAATGGATTATATATATTTGGTGGTGCACAATATGAAATGTTATACCATTATAAGGAAAAAGAATTCCTTCCAACAGGAAAACGTAAGTATACAGAATGGTTTAGTAATAGACTTAATATGTGGATGCCTTCAGTTTTTGCTGGAGTGTCTTTTCCTCATGGGTTGAGCATTAAAGTAACTTACAATCTTAATAATATGATGAATGAAGATTATTCTTATACAATGACTGATGGTACTACTATTAAGCCATATAAATATATGGATTCTAAATTGTTGTATATTTCAATATTCCAAATGATAAGATGGGAAAGTATTACTTATAAACAAGTAGACAAAAAATCTAAAAAGATAGCTTTACTATAAAGCATAAAATTTAGCATAAAAGAAATAGCCAATATTGAATTTCAATATTGGCTATTTCTTTTATTACTTATTAGGCACTATTCTACAATATTAATAAGTAAATAGCATTTCCCTATATTTTGGCAGTGGCCACAATTCATCATCAACTATTAGTTCTAGCTTGTCAATATGAGTCCTTATATCTTCTAAATATGGTTTTACTTCCTCAGAATAAGCATAAGCCTGCTCAACTATATCTTTAATCAAGTTAGCTTTTTTGCGTTCATCAATCATAAGTTTTACCTTTTCATTAATGTTTGAAATATGTGAAGATATTTTCTTTAATGTTTCTAACTGAAGTCCAGCTTGACGATTAAATTCACCAGTATTGAGTAAATCTCTCATTCCTTTTACATTCTCAATTAGTACATTCTGATATCTAATTGCTGTTGGAATAATATGATTAATTGCCAAATCTCCAAGAACTCTAGATTCTATCTGAATTTTCTTTTTATAAGTTTCCATTCTAATCTCATAACGCGCTTCCATTTCTATGGGATTAAGAACCTTATGTTTAGAGAACATATCAATATTTGTTTTTGAAATAAAAGCTTTCAGTGCGGAAGGAACATCACCAATATTAGTCAATCCTCTTTCCTTTGCTTCTACTACCCAATCGTCAGAATATCCATTTCCTTCAAAAACAATTTTCTTACTTTCAATAATATACTGTTTTAGAACTTGGAAAATAGCCTCATCACGCTTTATTCCACTCTTAATTTTTACTTGTACTTCTTTATAGAATTTTTCAAGCTGATCAGCCATTGCCGTATTTAGTGCAATCATTGGAGACGAACAATTTTGCGCTGAACCAACAGCTCTAAATTCAAATCTATTTCCTGTAAAAGCAAATGGGGAGGTTCTATTTCTATCAGTATTGTCTAGTAGAATTTCTGGAATACGTCCAATATCCATTTTTAATTCTGTTTTTTCGTCTGGGGACATCTTTTTGCCAGTAACACTATTTTCAATGATGTCAAGCATTTCATTTATTCTAGAGCCCATAAACATAGAAATAATAGCTGGAGGTGCTTCATTTGCACCAAGGCGGTGTTCGTTTCCTGCTGTTAGAATACTTGATCGTAGTAAATCAGCATTATTGTCCACTGCCTTCATTGTATTAATAATGTATGTAAGAAAACGTAGGTTAGATTTAGGATTCTTACCCGGGCTTAATAGATTTACTCCAGTATCAGTTGCCATTGACCAGTTATTATGTTTTCCACTTCCATTAATTCCAGCAAATGGTTTTTCATGAAATAGTATCCTAAACTTATGTTTTATAGCGGTTTTCTCCATCACTGCCATTACCAATTGATTGTGGTCAACTGCAAGATTAACTTCTTCAAATACTGGAGCACACTCAAATTGATTTGGTGCAACCTCATTATGACGAGTTTTAACAGGAATACCAAGTTTTAGAGCTTCATGCTCAAAGTCGTACATGAAATTTGCAACTCTATCAGGGATAGCTCCAAAATAATGATCTTCCAATTGTTGGTCTTTTGATGCAGAATGTCCCATTAAAGATCTGCCAGTTAGCATAATATCTGGTCTTGCATAATATAGAGATTCATCAATTAGGAAGTATTCTTGCTCCCAACCTAATGTTGTATATACTTTCTTTACATCTTTGCTGAAAAGATTACAAACCTTTCTTGCAGCTTTATCAAGAGCATTTGCTGATTTTAATAGGGGGGTTTTAAAATCTAATGCTTCACCTGTATATGCTACAAAAATTGTTGGAATACATAGAGTTCTATCAATTACAAAAGCTGGAGAAGATGGATCCCAAGCAGTATAACCCCTTGCTTCGAAAGTATTTCTAATTCCACCATTTGGAAAACTTGATGCATCAGGTTCTTGCTGTACTAATAAGTCGCCGTGAAAATTTTCAATCACTCCTCCATCTTCGGTAGGCTCAAAAAATGCATCATGTTTTTCTGCTGTTGCTCCATTTAAGGGCTGAAACCAATGTGTATAGTGAGTTGCTCCTCTATCTATTGCCCACGATTTCATTCCCATAGCTATTTGGTCGGCAACTTTACGGTCAAGTTTATTCCCCTCATTAATTGAGGTTTTAACCATTTTATATGCATCTTTCGATAAATAAGATTGCATCTTTTGTTTGTCGAAAACATTAATACCAAAATATTCTGATGTTTTAATTGATGTTAACTCTACAGGTATTTTTGTCCTTTTCTGTAAATCTTCAAGTGCTTTATTCCTTAAATGTGGCATAAGAGGTATTTATTTATTATTTATATAATCCTTAATTATTCTGCAAAAGTATAAATAATTAGCGTATGCTATGAAAAAATAGGGGGTAGGTTGATAAAAAGTTAATAAATAATTAATATAGCATTATAAATAATGGGGGTATTATTGTGAAAAATACTATTTAATAATGATGCTTCCTTTGCCAATAGTGATTATTTCATCTGGTTTTTTCGAAATGGTGTTAGAAAGATTATTATAATGGTTTATTGAGGAAGAGTGTTCTTCATATATTATGTTATTGTTGAAATTACTCAAGTAAATACTAGATTCTATTGATATACTCAGACTGCCCTTAGCTTTCACTATTATTTGACTACTGTCATATAGAAGTATATTTGAAAATTCTTCAAAAATCAATTGCCCTCCATCTTCAATAATTATTTTAGAATTTGTATTCATTTCTAATCTTGAGTATTTTCCAATAATAAGAGCAGCACCTTCTTTTATCCTAATAATTCCACTTAGCATTTTAGTGCATGATACTTCTCCTAAAGAGAGAACTCCTGCACTATCAATTTTTATTAAACTTGGTGTTTTGTCTTTGTAAAGAGGTTTCTTAAGGTTCAGTGTAAATATGGTATTGTTTTCTGGGAGTTTTGAAATAGAATAGTAATTTTTAGGAGTACTCTTAATTGCATTAATAAATAAAGTGTCAGATACATAACAACTATCAGTATAACTATGATTAAAAGTTGTTGGCATTTGATTAGCAATATTATAATAGTGAGTCCCAAAATAGTAGTATGGATTTGAAATCATTTTACTCCTGAGAGATATGCTGTTTTCTTTAATATTATTTTTATAGTATATATTATAGAGGTTCTCAATTAACATAAATCCAATTCCATTATAATCACCGGGATGGCTTTGTGTATTTCCTCCTCTATTTTCAGGTCTTGTGTATCTGCGAGAAGTACTCCATTCAAAATTAGCAAAATCATTATCGCCATTATAGTTGTAAGGACCATTAATAGGTGCTGAATTGACTAAGCTTGAGAAATATTCTTGTTTGTTAATTGTTAGGCTGTCATCAAATAGTATAGAATAGAGTAGAACAAGAAAGTCATAATTTGCATTATTATCAAATTCTTTAAAACACTTCTTTTCTAGTTTCCTTTTTGTTTTTCTTCCCCATTGATTACTAATCGCTGCTAATGTTAGCACCATATGACCTTCTCCATTTTTAACCACAGGATTTAATAGCATTTTTGTTCCACCACTTATTAGTTTAGCCGCAGCTTTTTCTCCTGTTTTTGTAAATAAACTTGAATCTTGATTGTTGAAAATCTTATAAAGTTTATCAAATCCTAATGCTTGACTAAATGCATCAAAACCTCTATCAACATTATTATTTGTAATTGGGTTTACAATATTCCAATGATAATAAACCAATGGGAAAGCTGTTTTTGAATTTTTACTTATATAGAAGAGCATTCTGTTAACAATATCAATTGCCTCTTTTTTGATGTATTTATTATTGCTGTTTTTGAAATTTCGACTTTTGTTATTCTCAAAATATGTTAAAGAGTCTGGAATTAGTTTTTGAACAAGCCTAAGACCTACCATTAGAAATATTACTTGGTCTTTCGACATCTCAGCTTTTGATTGTGTTGGAGAGTTATTAATAGATTCACCAAATAGTTTATCAACTTTCAGTAGGTTAGTATTTGTATTATACCAAGTGTAATTAGTTGCCTTTTGCATAGAGTCAGAAGCAAGCTCTCTAATAAAAAAACCATTTAAGGATGGTTTGCCTTGCTTATTGCTCGAGTTGAAATATCTAGTTTCAGCTTTATAGTCAAGATTATTTAATGCTTCAAGAGCGAAGAACAACTCCATAATAGTATTATCAGTATTCTTCTTATTATCGTTTAAAAGCTTATATTCTGTTGCAAGTATGGCAATATAATATCCTAATCCTATGGTTGCGTCATCCCAATATAATGTTGCTGATTTTGAATGAGAATAGCGGTATCTTTCCATAAATGGAAAACTTTTACCATTTTCAGGCCCTATTCCAAGCATATAGTCGTGGACTAAACGATCTCTATATACCCAATATTTATCAGAATTGAGATTATTAGTTTGACCAATTATGGATGAACTAATTAAGCTAAAGAGAGAGAATGCAGTTATTGTTTTTATGAATAGTCTGTTCATTTAAAAGATTGTTTTCGCCATAAATTATAGTGTTGGCAAATATCAACATTTATTTTTATAGGAGTGAAATAATAAAATATATTTGACGTTTGAAATACAAATCACAAATATAAGAATATAGAATTGAAGAAAAATTCATTAATAATACTTGTCATAATACTTTTTTTAAATGTATCCAATTTGGCCTTTTCACAAGAGGGTGGAAAGTATGTATATGAATTTATGAATTTATCTAATTCTGCTAGAGTGACTGCATTAGGTACAAATTTTCTGCCTACTGATGATGATGATATTGATTTAGTTTATGCAAATCCTTCTTTAATAAGTAAAGAGATGAATCATCAGATTTCTTTAAATTATTTGGATTATTTTGCTGGAATAAATGCTGGTTTTATTTCCTATGGTCAGGATTTTAATAAAGTTGGGACTTTTGTTGGCTCGTTACAGTTTATCAATTATGGGACTTTTGATGAAACTGATGAGACAGGTCAGAAGGTCTCTGAAGTTATTGCTTCTGAGTATGCATTTGTTATTGGTTGGTCAAAAGCATTATCAGATAAATTCCGTATGGGGGTGAATATTAAGAATATTTTCTCATCATTGGCTTCTTACTCTTCTTATGGCATTGCTGCAGATGTAGCTTTAACATATTCAAATAGAGAAAGATATTTCTCAACTTCCTTGATACTAAAGAATATGGGAAGGCAAATAACTACATATACAGACCAATATAGAGAGCCATTACCTTTTCAAATACAAATGGGTATTGCAAAGAAATTTGAGCATGCACCTTTTAGACTACTATTCTTGCTTAATAATCTTCAAACTTGGGATTTAAAATACAATGATCCTAATGCTAAAGGAGATATTGATCCATTTACTGGAGAGAAGAAGGAAGATTCTCAAGCATGGGCTTTTGCAGATAATGCTTTGCGTCATGCAATATTAGGAGTTGAATTTGTGCCTGGTAAGGGTAATTTTATGGTTAGATTGGGATATAACTATAGACGTCAACAAGAAATGAGGATTGCAAGTAGAGCTGCTATGGTTGGTTTTTCTTTTGGTTTTGGAATGAAAGTATATAAGTTTAAAATCTCTTATTCAAGGGCTTCATATCATTTAGCTGGAGGAACAAACACTATTACTATAGGTACAAATTTCGATAATTTCTTTGCAACAAAAGAATAACTCCGAACTCCGAACTCCGAACTTCCAACTCCGAACTTCCAACTCCGAACTCCGAACTTCCAACTCATAACTCCTTCCCTAATAATCTCTCCAATTTCGTTTTCTATTAAGCTTCAAGTCTTGTAGCATTGGTGATTTAACTCTTATTGTAAGATTATAGCTTCTTCTAGGTCCAATAGGTATCCAATTAAACATCATTTCCCAACAGTGCAAATCTCGATAAATATCAATTGTCGCTATAGAAATCTTATTAGCTTCAAAATCCCAACCTGTTCTTACTCCGATTTTCCATTTATTGGTAATATTAATACTTCCATTTATTCCTAAGGTTTGTACAATTTTATTATCATATTGCATTTGTGTTACATTGTATGCATTAGTATTACTGAAATTATAGGTTAGATTAAGTGACCAAGCATTATTAAAATCTACATAATCATTTATGTGGTCATTTAAATCATCAAGCTCACTTTTCGGACCTGCATTTGATTTGTATTTTTTCTTCTTTTTTCTATTAGAACTAAGTCTATAATTAAACCCAACATTCCAAATCCCCTTTGTTTTTCTGAATATAGAGTTATCAATCTCCCAATTAAATTTATTAATACGATGACCAGTAGAATCAATGCCATAAAAATCCCAAAAACCAGCATATCGAACACTAAGCCCTTTGTAAAGAGTCGTTCTTGCAGTTACCGTTAAAGGAGCTAACGCAAATTCCTTGGCTGCAAGATTATATGATGTTCCTACAGTTAAATTATCTATTAGTTTAATTTTCTTTGTGCCTTTAACAGTGTCTTTCCTATTGCGAACTTTTATTTCAAAATTATTACCAAAATTTAAGGCTACTTTTCCTGATTTTCCATCAACTGGAGAGCCATACATTTGCCCTTCGTATATATTATATCTAATTGTATCTCCATTTTCATCGGTATATTCTTGAAAATAATTGTATGGAGAATTACCAAAATCAGGATGATAATTAAAGCTTAAGTTGGGAGTAAGTACATGACGTAAGGCTTTAACAGGACCTTTCCTAAACATAAACATACCATATATTCTTGTATTTAGAGAAGAATTATAATCAAATTCATGCACAGCGCTAAAAGCTTCAACTTGCTCAGTAACTAAATGTGGTGCAATAGTATCTGTTCCTTCAAAAATAGTATCATTTTCCCAAAATTTATTTTGATGTTGAAAATACCATCTTTCTTTTAAGTTTACAGAGTTAGTCCAGCTCCAATGTCCTAAACTCACTGTACTGCTAAGAGGAATGATATGTTGTACTGCTTTATCAAAATCTTTCCATTTACTATTAAAGAAATTAGTATCCATAGTTGTAATGGTATTCTTAGTATCCATTTTATAGGAAAGAGATATTTTTTCGTACCATCTTTTAGGACCAATTGGATTTTTCCTTTTAAAAGGGTTATATCTAGGAGTGCTAAAAGCCAACTGAGGTGCAGTAAGTGTTATTGCTCCTGTTTGTGAGTTTTGAGAATGGTTAATACTTGCTGTAAAATTATATCCATCACCTATTCTTGCACTATATGCTATACTAGAATGAAATGTGTTTTGAAGATAATCTGTAGTATTATTAGAGTTTAATTTGTTGTAGGATTTACTACCAAAATTAACATTAGCGGAAAAACTACTATACGGATTTGCTTTAGGATCCTGCCTATGTTGCCATTTAAAGAAGAAAGTTTGATCTTCTTTAAAGTTTTTAGTGTCAGTTTCACCATATTTATTATGTGCGTATTTGAAATTTATACTTCCACTACCTCTGTACCTAAAGTTATATCTAGAGAGTGCTTTTATTCCCCAACTACCTCTGGTATAAATATCTCCTCGTAACGATAAATCTAAATGTCGACCTAACCCCCAATAATAACCTCCATCAGTTAAATTATAACCCCTATTCTCGGTATATCCATATGATGGTATTAATACTCCATTACTCCTTTTATTTGTATTTGGGATAAAGCCAAATGGAATTACAAGTGGAATTGGAATATCTTCAACTTCCATATAAATAGGACCTGTTACAATTTTATCATTGGGGATTATTTTTCCTTTTTTAAATCTTATTCTATAATGTGGGTGTTTAGCACTACAAGTTGTGAAATGTCCAGTTTCTACATAAGTGATACTATTTTTTAGCTTTTTACCTTTCTTAAGCCACACAAACATTTCTCCTTCAGTTTTGGTAACATCAGAGATTAATCCTTTTTTACTATCGAAATTATATCTAATAATGGCAGCATTATATTCTTCACCATGATCTTGAAATACTGGACTTCCATGTATCACACCATTTGAATCAGGTAATCCAATTGCATAAACAGTATTCTTTTTAAAATCTAGTTCAATATATTCTGCTTTTAATACAATTCCGTCGTATTCTACAACTGCATTATGATATAGATATGCTTTTTGGTTTTCTTTATCCATATACAAACTATCGTCTGAATAATAGATGGCTTCGGTAACCAAATTCATCTTTGATTTCTTCTTTACATGCTTTACTATTTCTTTTTTAACGAATTGCAAACTGTCGTTAGCAGTCGTTAAAGAATCGCTATTTGTATTCTGAGCAATACCATGATAGCTGATAAAGTACATTAATATAATGGTTATCAGTCTAGTATTAAAAAATGATGTTAATAATTTCGTTAACAATTTGCTCACTCAGTTTAAAATAATTATTCTCTTCAGGTTAAATTTGTTTTATGAATTTCTATATAGAAATTTTGTTCAAAGCTAACAAAAGTTTGTAGAGTGAAAACGTTAGTAATAACAATTATTGCACAATATTTGTTAATAATTGCCTTTTGTATTATTGAACGAACTTAATCTTAGATTATGAAAGATAAAAGTATAAGAATCTTGTTGTTATTTCTGGTTCTTTTGCCAGTTAATCAGTTATTTAGTCAAAGTTTTCTTAACATTGATAAGATAGTAATTGATGCTGGTCATGGAGGTAAGGATCCAGGAACAATTGGGAAACATTCTAAAGAAAAAACAGTTGCTTTATCAATTGCTTTAAAGCTTGGTGATTTGATAAAAAAGAATCTTAAAGATGTTGACATTATTTACACTAGGGACAAAGATGTTTTTGTAGAACTATATCGAAGAGCAGAAATTGCAAATAAAGCAAAGGCTGATTTATTTATTTCAATTCATTGTAACTCAATTAATTCTACTAGAGCTAAAGGTACTGAAACATGGATAATGGGAAACCATAGAAGTGCTAAAAATCTTGAAGTAGCTAAGAAAGAGAATGCTGCCATTCTATTAGAGTCAGACTATAGCAAAAACTATAATAATTTTGATCCTAATTCTGCTGAGTCATATATTACATTTTCGCTTATTCAGAATGCTTATAGAGAGCAAAGTATGCAACTTGCTGAAAGCGTTCAAAACCAATTTGAGAATAGAGTACATAGAATAAATAGGGGTGTTAAAGAGGCAGGTTTTTTAGTGCTTGTTTATACTACAATGCCAAGTATTCTTATTGAAACAGGATTTCTCTCTAATCCTGAGGAAGAAAAATTCTTATTGTCCGAGCAAGGTCAAGACTATATAGCTTCTGCAATTTATAGGGCTTTTAAAGGATATAAGAACTCCATTGAATCTAATAATAGTGATATTCAAGTTCAAGATTCTTCTGTAAATATTAAGTCAGAGAGCTTAAATGATCTTAATATAGATACTGTAGTAAGTAATGATAGCATTAAAGATATAAGTGTTTATTTTGGTGTTCAATTTATTAATTCTACAAAGAAAATAGATGCAGAAAAAGAGTTTAAGGATATTAAAGATATTTGGTATTACGAACAAAAAGGTATGTACAAATATGTTAGTGGGAAATACTCAAGTTTTAAAGAGGCTAGTAAAGCAAAGAAAATGGTTAGAGCAAACGGATATAAAGATTCTTTTGTGGTATCTTTTATTAATGGAAAGAGAGTGAGCAGAAAGGAAGCTGAGACGAAACTTGATGAATTAAAATAGAATTATTTAGAGGGTAATTTATTTTTGATTAAAATATTACTCTCTAAATAATTAATTGAGCATATTTTGACTTAAATTTGCAATTGAAGAAATACATATTAGGTGTTGGTTATTCTTATAGCCTCATTTAACAATAATCTAATTATGAAAATGAGAAAAGAATTTATTATTGGTATTATAGCTAGTTTTACACTGATTGCTTTTTATTGGGGTTTCTCATTTCTGAAAGGGAATGATATCTTTAAAGAGGAGAGAGAGTTTGTTTTAGTTTATGATAAAGTTTCTGGGCTGAGTGTTTCAAATACAGTGAGTATTAATGGACTTACTGTTGGTAAGGTGTCTTATGTTGGTTTTCTTCCAAATGATACTAATGCAAGAATCTTGGTAAGAATTATGTTGGATAATGATATACAAATCCCTAAAAATACTCTCGCTATTATTAGAAGTGATTTTTTAGGATCCAATCATATTGATTTAAATCTTAGAGCATCTAAAAACTTTGCCAAATCGGGTGATACTCTACTTACTTCTGTTGCCACAACAATCAAAGAAGAAGTTTCGATGCAAATGCTTCCAATAAAACTAAAAGCAGAAGAAATGATGGCTTCTCTCGATTCTGTTTTGGGAGCAATAAGATATGTTTTTAATAAGAAAACTCAAGAGAATTTAGCAGCAACTTTTGTAAGTATCCAGAATACAATTAATACTTTAGAGCATTCTTCTTATGGTATTGATACTTTAATTTCAAGTCAAGCAGGAAGATTGAATAAAATATTTGCTAATGTTGAGAGTATTACTAGAAATTTAGATAAGAACGGTGATAAAATTGACAATGTAATTTCCAATTTTTCTCAATTAAGTGATTCTTTAGCTAAAGTGGATATTAAGACAACATTAGATAAAATGGATAAAGCATTAGGAGGATTCCAATCAATCGTCGATAAAGTTAATAATGGAGAAGGATCGATGGGGTTATTAGTTAATAACGATACCCTTTATTATGAGTTACAAGCGGCATCAACAGAATTACATTTATTATTAGAGGATATCAAACTAAATCCAAATAGATATGTTAAGGTGTCGGTATTTGGAGGAAAGAACAATGATCCTTATGTAAATCCCAACGATTCGATAGTTGACACTAAAAAGAAGAAGAAAAAATAGACTTTATTATTTAATGATTTTTAAAGCATGAGTAGTCAACCTAATAATCCATTGCATGGTAAAACCCTAAAGTATATATTAGAGCAACTGGTAGAATACTATGAATGGTCTGATTTAGCGGAGAGAGTTAGTATTAGGTGTTTTAAATCTAACCCCTCAATTAAGTCTTGTTTAACATTTCTGAGAAAAACGCCTTGGGCTAGGGAGAAAATTGAAAACTTATATATAAGTGTAGTTAAGTATATGGATTAGTGCCGCTACTATTAGCAGTAATAGTAATTAAGATAAACTTATTGGACAAAAAAAATGCGAGTCAAGCTCGCATTTTTTTTTGAATAATATGTTTTTCTAGTAAAGTTTCAATGCTGCTGGGTAATATTCCCAATCAATTTTATCATCCTTTGCAAATTTAACTAACTTCCAGTTAGAGTGGTTTGCAGGGTTATCTTTATTAGCTTTAATAATTTCTAATACTTTCTGAATAGCAGCTTCTTTTTCAGGAGTTTGACCTGCAATAGATGTTACTAGTACTGATCTAACGGCATACGTTTCAATATTACCATCTAACCATTTATAATCTTCAGGAGTAATAGTTGCTTTTTCATAGGCTTTATCTAATTGTTCATTTTGAGGAATAGAGATTAATGTAATCTTATCTCTCATTGCAACAGATAAGTTAGCCATGTCTTTTACAGGTTTAGCGCCAACATAGAAGAAAGCGTCAATAGAACCATTAAAAAGGGCTTTAAAGGATTTATCAAATGGTAGTTCAACATCTTCCCATTTACTACCAGTTACCTCTTTAATATATTTAGCTGTAATGTTTGTTCCCATTAGGCTAGATCCAATAGCAACTCTTTTCTTTTTAAGATCACCAAAATCTTCAATGGTATTTTTACCATTGTTTTTAAGAACTACAATATGAATTTGTTCTGTTCCCATTGGTAAAAGAATTCTAATTGGCTCAGCCTTTTTAAATCTACGTTTTAAATCTTGCATTGCTTCATACAATAATACATCATATTGAAGAAAAGCTATATCAGCACCTGTTTTGTTAATTTTAAGAAAATTGTAATAACTACCTTCTGAAGCAAGAACTTTTATAAAATCAATAGTATCACCTGTTGGAATTTTTGTAACTTTTTCTTCAGTTACCATTTCCATTTCACCATCTAAGTTTTCTTCTCTAATGGTATCACCGTTTGAGTTGAGTTTTGGAATAGTTTCTGAAGTGGTTTCAAATATAGGAGTTCCTAAAGTTTTTCTAGTCATTCTTTGAATATCTTCTGCCATTTGGTAGTTAGAACCACCTTCAAAACCTGAAATAATTCGAAGTGTTGGTTCTGTAACTTCTTCTGCATCACTCTCTTGAGCCATTAAGCTAGTTCCTAATAAAAGGAAAACCATCATTAATCCTGAAATAAAAGTATACTTACTTTTCATAGTTATGTAATTTAATTATTTTAATTGTAGTAATAATTACTCATTTAATATACAAATGTATGCTAAAATTAGTTTAATTTAACATTAAATTTACCTTCTTTAATACCAAAGATTCTTTCAACCCGCTTTTTAACTTTGCCAGCTACCATTATTATTAAATAGTCATTTAACTCAATGATTGTTTCTGACCTTGCATTTACATGCAAAGTGTCTTCTCCATCTTCTTTCTTAACAATTCCTAATAATACAATATTGTACTTTAATTTAAGAGCGACAAATGCATCATCATAGTTTTTATTTAAATAAGGGTTTTTCTCTGTAACAAGATATTGTTGGTTGTCAAAGTCCTCGCCATGCATGGCTGAGCCCATTAAATCTATATTTAGGTCAGCCACATCAGGTTCAAAAACATAACTAGCAACTAATTTAGAAGCAATTTCATTTCTTGCAACAACATGCTTTACTCCAGCAGTTAAAAAAGTATCACGAAGTTTATAGTTTTCAATAGAAACAACAATATTTGGATTTGGGAATTTCTTAATTAAATTAATGACATAAATAAGTGATTCTGTATCGTCAGGAAAACCTAAAAATATTTCAGAAGCTTCATTTGGATTTGTTTTTAATAAAGAATCTAGGTTATGATACTCCGCATAGAGAACAAATATACCATCGCTGCCGTATTCTTCATAAATAAAGTCAACTTCATCTTTATTATTAGTAACAATTGCAATTTGTCTGGATGCTTGCCTGAGTTCGTCTACAACCATTTTACTAAAGTCGTTCCATCCGATACAAACTATATGGTTCGTAAAGTCAGTACCTCTATAACCTAATTTTTTTTCTTGTATCATTTTCGAAATATTTGTTGACATACTACTAATTAAAACTCCTAGGATAAATAAACTAGAAAACACATAAAAGTATCCTATTATTTTTCCAATTGTTGAAACGGGTACAATATCTCCATATCCTACAGATGTGATGGTAACTATCATATACCAAAAAGCATCGTTATACGAATCTATATTTGAACCTTCAACTCCATTTTCTACAATGAATAAAATATAATCAATGAATAAGAATATTAATATCGTTAATAATCCCCAAAATGTATATTTTCTATATTTCTTATCCACTCTTATGGTTTTATAATTTTGTGTAAAGTTAAAAAAAAATGGAATAAGTTATAATTGAGAAATTATTTTTATTATATTTGAAGTTTGAAACTAATTAATAAATTTAAAATATACTCCAATGTCAAATACATTAAATTATAAATCAGGTTTACTGTACCTTTATTGGTTAATGTCAGGTGCTGATGGTAAGAAGAATTTTGATCCAGATGATCCAGAGTGGAGAACGATGAAACTAATGCGTGAAGAAGAAAAGATTTCGGATCATGACTTTGATGTTTTTATTAATTCTGATCTAGGGTCATCTGATGAACAGCTAGATACAGTTATGAAAATTTTAGCTCATAGCTCGCATATTGAAATTGTAAGGGCATTAGCATGGATGGATTTAGTTATGATAGCTGATGGAGATATTCATAATAAAGAGTATGAACTTTATAATAAAGTTCGAATGAAGTTTGGAATTGATGAAGAAGAAGTGAAGAAAGTTAAAGTTAAGCTTCCTTCTATCTTTAATTAAGATATTTTACACAATAAAAAAGGCTTGAAAATTAATTTTCAAGCCTTTTTTATTGTGTATAAGTTTGTTTAGTTTGGCAAACTTAGAACTCGATTCCATCTAATTCCACCATTAAATAGCTTTTTGTCTTTGTCAGTTGATAGCCAAATAAATGAAGGAGTTCCCACAATATGGTCTTCTGGTACAAATCCCCAAAATCTTGAATCGGCCGAATTATGTCTATTATCTCCCATCATCCAATAATAATCTAATTTAAAAGTATAGTTCTTTGCAATTTCATTATTAATAATAATATCATTGCCTTTTATTTCTAGCTCATTTCCTTCATATACTTCAATTATTCTATCGTATAAAACAATATTCTTTTTATTAATCTCAACTGTTACACCTTTTTTAGGAATGTATAATGGCCCAAAATTATCTTGATTCCAATTGTAATCGGCGGGGCTATGTGGAAAAATCTCATTATTTGGATTTGGAATGCCTGCTTTATAATCAAGTCTTACAAGCTTTTCAATTTGAGGATGGTCTTTTAAGGCTTCTTTCATCTCAGGACTTAGATTTATTATACCAATTTTAGCAAGCTCATTTTTGTTAAATAGTGTATCACTAGTAGAAAGTGGTAGATAATATTGAGATATTGCTTGGTGAGAATTTGGATCAAAAATAGAAGCTAAGTATCTTTGTATATCGCTTAATGACATGCCTATAGCTTCTAGTTCTTTCTTGCTAAGTGTTTTTTCTTTACCAATAATGAAGTATTCAGTTTCAAATTGTTCTGGCATTTCAGCTTGTTTGCCATTAATAAATACAATCTGATTCTTTATTTCAAGAGTGTCTCCTGCAATTGCAATGCAACGTTTAATATAATTCTCTCTTTTATCTACAGGTCTGGCAACAATTTCACCAAATGGTTGACGAGTATTTGGGTTTATTGCTCCGGGTCTGTTTACAGTCTTCCAACCAAACTGTCTAACCATTGCATAGTAACTTCTATCTTGTCTATTAAGAGCAACAGTATCACCATCAGGGTAGTTAAATACTACGATATCATTGTTTTTTATATGTGCATATCCTGGGTATCTATGGTAATCAAGTTTAATCCATTCAAGATACGATTTAGCAGTTGAACTACCTGGCAAAGTATGGTGTACAAAAGGAAATGACAATGGAGTATTAGGTACTCTTGCCCCATAAATAAATTTATTTACAAAAAGATAATCACCAACTAAAAGAGATTTCTCCATTGATGGGGTAGGAATTGTGTAAGCTTCAAATATGAACATTCTAATAATTGTAGCTGCAAATACAGCAAATATTATTGCATCAACCCACTCACGTATTTTAGATTTTGTAAATACTGGTCTATCTTCTTTCTTTTGATAATTTTCATCTTTGCTAAATCCTAAATAGGGGAGATATACAAAAGGGAAAACAGCAGCAAGTGCTTGTTCCCAAAGTAGATTTTTGTTAAATGTCTTTGCCGTTTCTACTATCATTAAAAATATCATAAATACATTAATGAATGGTATAAGTGCAAAAATAATCCACCAAAGGGGCTTTTCAAGCACCTTTACCCAAATGTAAATATTGTAAAAAGGAATTAATGCAAATAATTGATTATAACCTGCTTTATTGAATATCTTCATTAAACCAATTAAACTGCTCAATATTAATATTCCCCAAATAATATATGTTAAACTCATATTTCTACTTTTACTATTGTTCTTTTATAACTGTGTTAATAATATTTTGTTTTATTTGAATTCTTTAAAACTGTTAAAAGAAAACTTCTTTAAATTCATACCAACCATTTTTGTTTACCAACCATTCTGCACCAATAACAGCACCCATAGCAAATCCTTCTCTACTTTTTGCAGTATGAATTATTTCAATTTCATCAATTTCTGACTCGTATTTAATACTATGTGTTCCAGGAACAGGATCTATTCTTTTAGAATTAATACTTAGTTCCTTTTGACTAGTAGAATCTCCAAGTATCCACTTATTCTTTCTTTCAATGTTTTCAATAATGTCATTTGCCAAACTTATTGCTGTACCACTTGGTGAATCTAATTTAGCTGTATGATGAATTTCCTCAAGTGTAATTTCATAATTATCATACTTATTCATAAGTTTGGCTAGCTCTTGGTTTATTTTAAAGAAAATATTTACCCCAATGCTAAAATTTGAAGCCCAAAGAAATGAACTATTAGTTGAATTACACTTTTCTTTTAATGAATCAATTTCACGATACCAACCTGTTGTACCAACAACTAATGGTATATTTCGCTCAAAGCATTCATCAATATTTTTAATAATATTTTCAGGAGTGCTAAAATCAATCGCAATATCTACAGAATCTAATAAGTTAGATTTTTCAGCCCACTCTTGTTTATTATCTATTGTAACTGTTATGTCATGACCTCTTGAAATTGCAATCTTCTCAATTACTTTTCCCATTTTCCCATATCCTAATAAAGCAATTTTCATTATTTCTTATTAAATAAATAAATATTGAAGTTTGTGCTGGAAATATTGTTTTGATAATTATAGATTTTCATACTTAAAAATTCAGGGAGAATCCTATTCCATTAACATTTACCTGCCCAACATTATATGCAGGCTCAACTATTGGTTCTATTCTGAAACTTAAATCATCACTAATGTCGTAGCTGTAAAGGTGTGCATCTGCTATTGCATCAAAGATATTCAATATATATAATGTCACCGTCAAAATTATGCTTAAGTCTCTGCTTTTCCAATAGATATTCTTTATTACTCTAAGATTATCAGTAGTGTATTGAGGAAGAATATCATCATTAGTTGGGTCTTCATCAATTCTTGCAATATAGGCATCTCTAAATTTAACATAGTTGGTATTATTGTCAACAATAAAGTACGCTAGAGTTGCAAAGCCTCCATAAATAATAGGAACTTTCCAGTATTTTTTATTATAAACTTGTCCTAAGCCAGGCAGAAAGGTTGACATATACCCAGCCTTCTTTGGTGAATGATATTTAGTCATAGTATCATTTTTAACAACAGTAACGCCCTGCATCTCAACTTGACTATCAATAGTGCCTTGGGCAAATATCGATGTTGGGATAAAAAATATCGTTAGTGTTATTAATATTGAAAATGCTATTTTCATTTCTTTCTGAAATTATTGATTTAAGAGTTTTGACAATAGTTCATCAAGCTCATCATCATTCTTATAATTAAATACTAAGCTTCCTTTACCTTTAGCATTACGCTTAATATTAATATTACCACCAAACTCTTTTTTTAGCTTTGTATGTAATTGCTTGTACTTATAGGGTAGTATAACTTCAGTTTTACCTTGAGTATTTGATTTGTCATTTAGTTTTCTTACTAAATCCTCAACCTGACGAACAGATAAATCTTTTTTAATTATCTCATCGAAAACAATTAGTTGATCTTGCTCATTATTTATATTAATAATCGCTCTAGCATGGCTCATTCCAAGTTTATTGCTTTTTACAGCGGCTTGTATTGAATCAGGAAGTTTTAATAATCGTAAGTAGTTATTTACTGTAGATCTATTTTTACTAACTTTTTCACCAATATCTTCCATGCTAATATTGCAATCGGTAATAAGGTGCTGATAGCTAAGAGCAATTTCTAGAGCATTTAAATCTTGTCTTTGAATATTTTCAACCAAAGCCATTTCTAAAGCTTGAGTATCGTTTGCTTCTTTAATATAAGCAGGTATCTCTTTTAATCCAATAATCTTAGAAGCACGAAATCTTCTTTCACCACTTATTAGTTCATATTTATTACGCCCAATTTTACGAACTGTAATAGGTTGGATAATGCCCTGTTGTTTAATTGATTGTGCTAATTGACTAAGTTTTTCTTCATCGAATTCTTTACGAGGTTGGTCTATATTAGCATTTATTTGATTAAGAGAAATATTTGAAATACCACCAACAACATTAGTTTGCATTGAAGATATACTTTTACCTTCGCCACTATATTCATTGTTTAATAAAGCTCCTAAACCTTTGCCCAATGCTAGTTTTTTAGCACTCATATTTTAACCTTTTTATCTTTGTTTGCTACTTTTGTCATGTCGTTCTTTTGAAGTATCTCTCTAGCTAAGTTTAAATAATTAGTAGAACCTTTACTTCCTATATCATGCATCATTATTGGCTGTCCAAAACTTGGTGCTTCTCCCAAACGAGTATTTCTATGAATTATTGTGCTAAATACAATCTGCTCAAAGTGCATTTTTACATCTTGAACTACTTGCTTAGCAAGGCGTAAGCGAGAATCAAACATGGTTAGTAATATGCCTTCAATGTCAAGGTCTTTATTAAGCCTTTCTTGGACTATTCTAATAGTATTAAGTAGTTTTCCAAGACCTTCAAGTGCGAAATATTCGCATTGAACAGGAATAATTACAGAATCGGATGCGGTAAGCGAGTTAATAGTAATTAAGCCCAAAGAAGGAGAGCAATCAATGATAATAAAATCGTAATCATCTTTAATTTTATCGATTACTTTTCCCATCATCATTTCTCTATTTGGAAGATTTATCATCTCTATTTCAGCACCAACTAAGTCGATATGTGCTGGTAATAAATCCAAACCAGGGGTCTCTGTTTCAAGTATAATATCCCTAGGTTTAACCTCATCAATAATGCATTCGTAAATACTTGTTTTTATATTTTTAGGATCAAATCCAACTCCTGAGGTCGCATTTGCCTGTGGATCTGCATCAATCAATAATGTTTTATATTCTAATATAGCTAAACCTGCACTTAGGTTTATTGCTGTCGTGGTTTTCCCAACTCCTCCTTTTTGATTTGCTATTGCAATTACTTTTCCCATGTATTTATTATATATTTATGCTTTCTCCAATTTCAATAAATGTTAACTTTTTACCAGCAGCTTCAAATTTAGCTTTTGCAACTTCTTTTTTGACTACTATATAACCAAATGTATCATAATGCATTGCAATAATATTATTACACTCAATAAAATCACTTGCAATAATAGCCTCATTAATACCCATTGTAAAATTATCACCAATAGGTAATAGTGCAAAATCTAATTTCATTAACTTAGGAATTAACTGCATATCCATCATTAATCCGGTATCTCCAGCATGATAGAAATTTCCTTCTTCAGATTCAATTAGAAAGCTACCTGGATTTCCTCCAGAAGCACCATCTGGCATTACGCTAGAATGCTGAGCAGTGAAATAGGTTAATTTACCAAAATCAAATTGCCAATTTCCACCAATATTCATTGGATGTCCATTTTCTAAACCTTTTGCTGCAAACCAATTAATAATTTCAAAATTAGAAACTATCTTAGCACCAGTTCTTTTTGCTATTGATTCAACATCCGCTATATGGTCTTCGTGACCATGAGTTATAAGAATATAATCACACTCAATAGTATCGATATCAATGTGTGCAGCTAACTCATTAGGCGAAATAAATGGATCAAATAATAGTTTAGTATTTCCTAATTCTATATGCCAACAGGCATGACCATAATTTGTTACTCTCATAATTTCTAGTATTTATGTTCTACATTAAATTATTTGACTAAACAATTGTATAGTTTTTCGTCAGCACAAAGGTAAAAATAAAAAAGCTGCCTGATTAAGCAGCTTTTTTATTTATTTCAACAATTTAACTTTCTTTATATTCTTCAGAATCTTTATATCTGTCGTAGTCTTCGTCAAATCCTTGTGTTTCTTGTATGTGGTCTAATACTTCATTGAGTCCTTTTCTGAATTTTCCAAAGTCCTCTTTGTAAAGAAAGATTTTGTGTTTCTCAAAGAAAAACTTACCACTTTCGCCATTAAATCTTTTTTTACTTTCTGTAAGTGTGATATAATATTCACCTGATTTAGTTTCTTTTACATCAAAGAAATAAGTCCTTTTCCCAGCCTTTACTCTTCTCGTAAAAACTTCATTTTCATCGTTGTATTCACTCATCTTGTCGCGTGTATTAGGTTTTTAATTAATAATCTGTTTTGCTTTATTGTTGACTACAAATATAACTTATTTGTTAAAATTAGCAAATATTAGTTTAATTATTTTAATTCAAAGTTCTTACCTAAATATACTTTTCTTACTTGTTCGTCTTCAACTAACTCAGCAGCAGTACCTGATTTAAGAATCTCTCCTTCAAAAAGAAGGTATGCTCTATCAGTAATACTCAAAGTTTCTCTAACATTATGGTCAGTAATTAGAATACCAATATTACGTTCTTTAAGTCTTGAAACTACAGACTGAATATCTTCAACAGCAATTGGATCAACTCCCGCAAAAGGTTCGTCAAGTAAAATAAAACTAGGATCTACCGCTAATGCTCTTGCAATTTCTGTTCTACGTCTTTCTCCACCAGAAAGAGAAATCCCCATGCTTTTACGAATATGGGCTAATCCAAACTCTTCTAATAAAGATTCTACCTTATTTTGTTGTTCTTTTTTAGATAGTTTTGTGAACTGCAGAACCGATAATAGATTGTCTTCCACTGTCATTTTTCTAAAAACAGATGCTTCTTGCGCCAAATATCCAACTCCATATCTAGCTCTACGATACATAGGTTCTTTGGTTATTTCTTTATTGTCAAGAAATATTCTCCCACTAAAAGGCTTTATTAAACCAACTATCATGTAGAAAGAAGTCGTTTTTCCAGCACCATTAGGCCCAAGTAGACCAACAATTTCTCCTTGAGAAACTTCTATACTTACGTCATTTACAACTTTACGTTGTTTATATATTTTTACTAGATTTTCAGCTCTTAACTTCATATTTCAATGTATTGATATTCCAACTAACGCTAATAATATCTGTTTATTTCTATTTCTAGTGCAAAGAAAAGAATTTTAGGCCGTATTCTAAATATTATTTTAGAAATCAACTTTAAGTGTTACCATAAAACCAAAAGGAATGATATCTGGCTTATCTAAATATGATAGACGCCATGATGCATCAACTCTTATTACTTTAAAAATATTCTCAATTCCTGCACCTACTTCATAATATGGTTTGGTCAAAACAGATGTGTTTGAAGGAAATTTTGAATACTCAAGATTTTCTTTTGAAAGTTTGCCTAAAAGTACTTTGCCATAAATTACTTCTCTCCATTTAAGTTTTCGTAATAATGGAATATGGTTGAAGAATAGTCCCTGAAAGTTATGAGAAACATTAGCAACAAAATACTCATCACTAATGAATTCATAATAATTCATTCGGCTAAATGCATAGTCATCATAGCTGTATGTTTCATTTCCTGGATGTACTTCTAGTATTGGATAGGGTAAATTTCCCCATATCTTTCCCCAAGAAAGTATGTATTGTGTATATCCAAATGACCAAAGATTTACTCTTTGCCTAACTGCAATTTGAAATTTATGATAACTAAATTGTGACTTAAATAAGTTAGATATTCCATAAGCATACCATATGTTAAGTCTAGGGTATTTTGTTCCAAAGCTTTTTCGATTAAATTTTTCAACTAAAAATACTTCCCTATACGCAAAATGAGTTTTAAGTTCAATTTCACTAGTGATAAGACTATTATATGCTGTTGGAGCATTATTTGGTCCATTCTCATAAATTTGAAATTTCTGATCCATCAATGGAAATACTTCTCTTCTTGTAAAGGTAAGTCTATTACTAAACCCATTAAAATATTCATACGTGAATGCAGTTTTATACTGTTCAACCATAGTAAGAGAATAATTAGGAGATCTACGGAAGATACTTGAAACTATATTGTCTTGTTTCAAAGCTCTTACGCTTTCTCCTAGCTGCTCCATGTCTTTTTTATAGCTAATGTCTAATGCTCTACGTGGATTTTTATTGAAAATAAAAACTGCTCCCAATCTATATTTAAACCTTTCATCTCTTGTACCATATGCAAGATGTCCATATAATCTAAATTTATCATTCCACTTATTACTTGTTCTTCCTCCAATTTTAAATCTATGTCCTTCCACACCATTAAAACTATAAAGAGTAAAATATGGGCCAATTTCAAAATATTTTGTCTGATAATATCCCGTAACAACCATAGTAATAATATCATAGATGTTTTTAAAAGCTGGCATTTCTACTATGGTATCTACCATTTTGTAAATGGTTTCTTCTTCATTGCTTAATTCTTCAAAACGTGTTGAATCCCAGTATTCTTTTGGTCTATCCCAAGCATCTTTCTCTACATTTACGGCAACATTTGTTTTATAATCTTCGTCAGGTCGTGGCTTATTAATAATAATATTCTTAAATAGCGATGTTTTATGACCGTAAAATCCAGTTACTTTTTCTGATTTATCTACCACATTAAAATCTACAATAAAACTTTCTCTATCAACCATCCAGTATTTATTGTCTACTAAGTTGAAATCTTGAGCAATTGACATGGCATTAACAAAGTTCATATTAACTTCTGTTATCTTCATATCAACTTGTTTTACTGCCCAAGTAGAATCAGTAATCCAAATTTCGCCAGTAAATGTTAGTTCCTGTTTTCTTCGAGGTTTAAACATTAATTTATAGCACCAGTGGTTATCAATTGTTGCGCTATCAACTAAATAATACCTATAAGTTCTTAATCCAAAATCGGCAACTGGACTTACAAAGTTTTTATTAAATAATCCAATGTAATTCTCATAGATACTAATCTTTTGATACATATTCCCCAAGAATGTAGATATACTTGAGTTATTAATTCCTGATGCTCTTGAAGCAATTATAGTTTCCTTTTCTTCTCTTGGACTTTTTCTATAAATATATTTTGATACGGTTTCTGTTAACAATAGAGGAAGGTATGATTTGCCATTAATTGTGGAAGTATCGACATTCTCAAATATGAATTGAAAAGGTCTTAATGATCTTTTCTTTTTGAAATTTTCTGTGATATTATTAGCATCTATTTGAATCTTGTTATATATGTCATACTCATAGGATTCTAGCCCGTATTTACTGTTGTTTTCTTTGTTTTTTATGACATTTCTAAGTATTGCATGCGCTGGGTTTTCTTTTGGTCTTATGACAACTTCGGTGAGTTCAAAATTCTTGCTAGTTAATTCTATTTTGAAATTTTGATAAGAATTACTCTTAATTTTTCGTTTCTGAGAAATATAACCTATGTAACTAATAAGAATAGAGTCTGATTTTGTTTTTGTTTCAATGGCAAATTTACCATCAAAGCCAGTAGTACATCCAATATTTGTCCCTATTAGTTGAATATTTACAAAAGGAAGTGGCTTTTCTGTTTTAGAATCGATTACTACTCCAGTTATTTTTGTCAATTGGGCATAAGAGTTGCTAAACGATAATGATATAATTATCAGCAATATATATTTAAAAGTTGTAGTGCAATTTCTCAAACCCAAATACTGTAATTTTCAGTTTTGTAATTATTGTCAAAAGTAACATAATCTTAAGAAGAATGACATATATTTAACAATTAAGTTGCATCTTAAGTTTTAATTGAAAAGAAGAAATCAATATTCAATTTTTATTATTAATTATTTAGTATTGTCCGATAAACTTTTAAAATGTAAATCACTGCCCATCAATCTTTACCTCAGTCCTAAAGGAAGGATTGATTGTCAATGATTTACATCCTTTAGGAACGAGGCAAAATAAATTATTGACAATTAATCTGATAAGAAGGTACTAATGACTATTAACATTCAAAAGCCTTTATAATACAAGAGATTTGCCTCTTTTATTATATTTTTATCGGACACTAATAATTAATTATTATAGATTATTGTCTAAGATCCATTTCTTAATATTGGCATATGCATTTTCTCTTACATCTTTTTTAGAAAGAATTAGATCATGAATACCATCTTGTATTTCAACCTTTGTAACTTTATCTCCAATTACATCTGCATATTTTTTAATGTGTTCTACATCTAGAACTCCGTCTGAAATTTTAATAATATCATCCCATTTCTTACCTTTATAGCTTTTGTTGGAGTACATTACAAGGGTAGGACATTTAATGTCAAGTCCGTTTTGCAGTTCTAATTGAGCGTTACGAATGGCTTTTAACCATCCAAGGTAGGTTGGGAAGTTCTTAATAGGCTTCCATTCGTCTTTAAAATCCCATTCACCTTTATAATCTTTATGTAAACTTTTTGGATAGTGTTCTGTAAGAGCATCCATTGTTAAATATGGGAATTTCTTCCCAACTGCAGTAATCAATGGCATTAATGAGTTTAGAAAAGGAGGAATATTTAATGCGAAGAATGGGCTGTTTAATATTAATCCATCTATATTATTTTTAGAATGTGCATATAAAGAAGTTGAAAGTCCTCCAGTGCTGTGTCCCATCATTATTATGTTAGTATTACCTTGCGATTTTATTATTTCAATGCTTTTGTCAAACTCAGTAAAATACTCTTTAATATCTGATATATAATTTGGATGTTGGTGCGACATTAAACTTCTACCATATTTACGTAAGTCTACTGCATAGAAATTATATCCCCATTCGTTAAAGTGATCTGCTAATTCCGTTTGATAGAAATAGTCTATAAAGCCATGTACGTAAAGAATAGCTTTGCTCGATTTTATTTTAGAATTTCTGAAAACTAATGTTGCGTATTGTTCTCCTTCTATATCGTTTGGGAGGTTAATAATAGTTTTTTTAAATCCATTTCCAAGATAATCTAATTCTGTATCCATAGCTAATATAGGTTTTATTAAATGATGATATCAAAAGTAGTGAATAAATCATTTGCAAGTAATTTTTTTATTTACGTCTATTATCCTATAAAGTTTTCCTTACTTTTGCCACTCAAAAATTAATATTATTGTTATGACATTAATAAAATCAATATCAGGAATTCGTGGAACCATTGGTGGTAATCCAGGTGAAAATTTAAGTCCTATAGATGTGGTGAAATTCGTTTCTGCATATGCTGTAATGATGAAGAATAAATTTCCTGAAACTAAGTTGAAAGTGGTACTTGGTAGAGATGCTAGAATATCTGGCCCTATGGTAAATCACCTTGTTATAGGGACATTAAATGCAATGGGAATAAATGTGGTTGATCTAGGCCTTTCAACAACTCCAACTGTAGAAATGGCTGTTACTGACCATAAAGCAAATGGTGGGGTTATTCTTACGGCTTCTCATAATCCAAAGCAATGGAATGCTTTGAAATTATTAAATGAAAAAGGAGAGTTTATTAATGGTGAAGAAGGTATTGAATTATTAGAGATTGCTGATAAAGGTGATTTTGATTATACTGAAGTTGACGAACTTGGTAGTTTGTCCCGTGATGATAATGCTATAAAAAATCATATTCAACACATATTAGATTTGGAGTTGGTAGATGTTGAAGCCATTAGAAATGCAAACTTTACAGTTGCACTTGATGCCGTTAATTCAACTGGAGGTATTTCTATTCTTCCTTTGTTAAAGGAGTTAGGAGTAGAAAATGTTGTTGAGCTTTATACAGATCCAACTGGATATTTTCCTCATAATCCAGAGCCATTGCCAGAGCACCTAACTGAACTTTCAGAGGCTGTTGTTAAGAATAAAGCAGACGTAGGTTTTGTTGTTGACCCTGATGTTGATCGTTTAGCCATTGTTATGGAAAATGGTAAAATGTTTAACGAAGAATATACTCTTGTTGCTGTTGCTGATTATATTTTGCAGCATCAAAAAGGAAATACTGTTTCAAATATGTCATCGACTCGTGCTTTACGTGATGTTACAGAAAAACATGGGTTTAGTTATTCTGCAAGTGCGGTTGGTGAAGTAAATGTTGTTGAAATGATGCGCAAAACCAATACTGTAATTGGAGGAGAAGGAAATGGTGGAATTATTTATCCAGAATTGCATAGTGGCCGCGATGCATTAGTTGGTATTGCTTTGTTTTTGACTTATTTAGCAAAAAGAGATATAAAAGTTTCTGAACTTAGATCAGAATATCCTGCTTATTTTATTAGTAAGAATAAAATTCAACTTGAAGAAGGAATGGATGTAGATGCTATACTTATTGCTATGGCTAAGAAATATGAGAATGAAAGGGTATCAACTATTGATGGAGTAAAGATTGATTTTGATACTAATTGGGTACATCTTCGTAAATCAAATACTGAGCCTATTATTAGAGTTTATGCTGAGGATACTTCTTTGGAGAATGCAAATGCTCTTGCAAATAAAATTATTGCTGACATAAAATCATTTATATAATGGGATTACAACCGATTCAAAAATATAATTCACTACAAAAAGGACTTTTTTTTGCTGCTGTAATGTTTGTTGTTTCTATTATTTGGCAATCAATTAAAGTTGGAGAATTAAATGGAGTGGTATTGCTTGCTTCTACAGTAGGCGCAGTGGTTGGGGGGGTGATTTATGGAGGTGTGAATTGGATCAGATTTAGAAAGTAACCCACAACTTCCAACTCACAACTTCCAACTCACAACTCACAACTCAAAACTCAAAACTTCCAACTCACAACTTCTAACTTAAGACTCAGAACTTTCAACTTTCAATGCAAACATACCTAGATAACGCAGCTACAACCCGAATGGATGATGAAGTTATAGACTTTATGTATCAAATTATGAGTACCCATTATGGAAATCCTTCTTCAATTTATGAATTGGGGAGACAGTCTAGAGTTATTGTTGAGGAAGCACGTACAACTATTGCAGACTTGTTAAAAGTTTCACCTGCAGAAATATTTTTTACATCTGGAGGTACTGAATCAATTAATACTATTGTAAATGGTGTTTTACAGAAAGATGAAATTAAAAGAGTTATTACTAGTAGAATAGAGCATTCTGCAATGTTAAAAAGCATTGAAAATAGTGCTAAAAAATATAATAAAGAAGTAGAATTTGTTTCTATTAATAATAAGGGACAAATTGATTTGCAAGAATTGGATAATCTTTTGTCTACGAGTAATGGAGATACCCTAGTAAGTTTAATGCATGCAAATAATGAGATAGGAACATTACTCCCTATAAAAGAAGTTAGTGAAATCTGCAAAAAGCATAGCGCTTTATTCTTTTCAGATACAGTACAAACTATGGGCAAATACACCAATGATTTATCAAAAGGATATTTTGACTTTGCTGTAGCTTCTGCTCATAAATTTCATGGACCAAAGGGAATTGGTTTTATATACATAAATGGAGAAAATAAGATAGCTCCTTTTATTTATGGAGGAAGCCAAGAGCGAAATATGCGTGCAGGAACTGAGAATTTTGTCGCAATTGCTGCTATGGCAAAGGCTTTTGAGATTAGTTATCGGCTCATGGATGACACTAGTGAGAAGCTAAAAGGTCTTAAAAAACACCTTGTTAATAGATTGGAAAATGAAATAGAAGGAGTATCTTTCAATGGTGAGATTGATGGTTTGCCAAATCTTTTGAGTATAGCTTTACCAAAGACTAGTCATAATGAGATGATATTAATGAAGCTTGATATTAAGGGTATTTATGTATCAGGAGCCAGCGCTTGTAGCTCTGGAGCAATTAAGGATTCCCATGTTATCGAAGCTATAGGTAAAGCAAAATCAATAAGACCTATAAGGTTGGCAATGAGTAAATATACCACTATAGAAGAGTTAGATTATTTTGTAGATGTGTTGAAAAAACTCTGAATAAGTTTTTTTTAGCATATTAATTTTTCTTTCGATATGCTATACTTTAGCAATGTAATAATTGATTTACAATCAGCTAATGGGCTATAAAAAGGTAAAGCGGAAATTCAAGAAGGTTAGTTTTAAAATCTCACAAAAGGAGTATGAGTTTCTACAAAAGTGTATTCAGTTAGAGAATACCACTTCCAATAAGCTTATTAAGAAATATCTTAGATTAGGTTTTGATGAATTAAGACCAAGAGTTAAGGAATGGGAAAATCAAAAACAGCCTGAAAACCAGCTTGAACTTTTTGATTTTGATGCTGAACCTGAGCAAAGCTCAATGTTGGAAGATCAAGAATTTGCATATCCACTTGAAGATGATAAATAATGGCCAAGAGATTTCATTTAGATGGTTTAGATAGAAAAATTCTTTCACTACTGTCAAAAAATATAAGAATTTCCTTTACCGATATTGCTCGCCAATGTCATGTTACTGCATCTGCAATTCATCAAAGAGTTCAAAAGTTATATGAGAATGAAGTTATCGATAAAGAAACATTTAGAGTAGATCCAAAAGCTCTTGATTATAATACTTTGGCTTATGTAGGGGTTCAAATAAACTTAGTAAAGCAAAAGACTCATGATGAGGTTTTCGAACATATTAAGAGTATTCCTGAAGTAGTAGAATGTCATAATATTACGGGCAAGTATTCTTTTTTACTGAAAATTTATGCAAAGACCAATGAACACCTTAAACAATTACTTGTTGAGAACCTTCAATCTGTGGTAGAGGTAGTTGCTACCGAAACATTTATTTCTTTGGAAGAAGGTTTTAGTAGAAATGTACCAGTGAATTAAGTAATCTGATTTTTCTAGTGTATCTTTATTTCAAAATCATTAAGCTTCCCTGCATATCTGCAACTTCTGAAATGATAATATCATTGTCTTTTCGGAATTCAGTTACAGCTTTTCGTACTCCATCCCAATTGTGATTATAATCGTGTATAAACATGACTCCACCTTTTGCTAAGCGAGGGTAGAAGTATTTTAAACCAGCTAAAGTTGGTTTGTAAAGGTCAGCATCAAGATGCACAAAGGCATATTCTTTTTCATCAACTTTATTTGCAGTTTCAGGGAAATACCCTTTATGTAATGAGATATTATTATTACCATCTATAAAGTCTTTCACTCTTTCAAGGCTAGTGTCTGAGAAGTTATCCGTACTATATTTTTTATCTTCAGAATCCTCTAGTTTTAAATCATCTTCTTTAAATCCATCAAATGTATCAAACAAATAGAACTTACGAGTATCATCCATTAGATGCGTAAAGCGTGCAGTTTCTCCTTTATAAACTCCTAACTCTGCAAAAGCTCCTTTAATGTTCTCTCTTTTTAATCTTTCAATTTGAAACCAAAATGTATAGAATCTCACTTTGTCATCATAATTCTGTTCTATCATCTTAAGTCGTGATGGAAGAGATTTCTTTGCTTCTTCTACCCATTTATATGGTTTATTTAATTTGTAATTCCAGTTTGGGAGCATAATATAAACTCCAAGAAAAAGTACAATTCCTGCTAAAATGATGCTGATTAGCTGTATTATGGTGATGCTTATTTCGTAGTTCATAAAACAAATAATTGTTTATTAATGTAAAATTTTGATTCTTTTCTAGTATTAATAATACTTGAGCTAATATTAATACCACATAGACACATAGGAAACATAGTTATTAATTAAGATTTCTAAAGAAATCATTAACATAAGTTTTTTGTCCTTCCTTAAAAATATTTGTAACATTAAAATTAATTAGAATTCCTTTTGGTGAATTTAGGAGTTTCATATACGTAAGTAGTTGAGCTTCGTGAATTGGCATTATTGATTCAACAGCTTTCAATTCAATTACTAATATATCTTCGATTAATAAATCACATCTAAGTTCAGAATTAATAATGATATCCTTATATTTTATAGGAATTTTTAACTCAGACTTAAATTTTATGCCTCTTGATGAAAGTTCCTCCTTTAAACATTTATGATATATGCTTTCTAAAAGTCCTGGCCCTATTTCTTTATGTACTTCTATTGCCGCACCAATTACTTCATAAGTTAGTTTATTAAGTGCTTCTTTAGTTATTTTCATTATTGATTATTTCTAGAAAAGTGCAATCATTTGACAAAAATAGTTAAAACAACTAATAAGTAAATACAAATATTTAAAAACTAACTATGTTTCCTATGTTCCTATGTGGTTAGAAGAAATATATTTATAGATGTTTTACAAAAAACAAATCTAAGAAATTATTAAGTGTTTTTTTCCGTTCTTTGCAACCAATTAAAATACTTCAATAAGTGGCGAAATCAGATTATATAGAAATTCAAGGAGCAAGGGTGCATAATCTTAATAATGTGAATGTTAAGATTCCTAGAAATAAGTTTGTGGTGATAACTGGGCTTTCGGGTTCTGGTAAGTCTTCCTTGGCTTTTGATACTTTATATGCTGATGGTCAGCGTAGGTATGTAGAAAGTCTTAGCTCATATGCTCGTCAGTTTATGGGAAAGATGAGTAAACCTGAGGTTGATAATATTTCAGGTATTTCTCCAGCTATAGCCATTGAGCAAAAGGTAAATACTCGTAACCCTAGATCTACAGTTGGAACATCTACTGAGATTTATGAATATATTAAGCTATTATTTGCTCGTGTTGGAAAAACTTATTCTCCTATTTCTGGCGATTTAGTAAAGCGACATCATGTTGAGGATGTTGTAGAATTTATTCACAAACTGGAGGATAAATCAAAGTACCTTGTTACTTTCAATATTAAAAGCGTTGAGGATAGACCAATGTCAGTACAATTGAATTTGTATATGCAGCATGGTTATTCGCGAATTTATACTAAAGGTAAAATTCTATTGTTGCAGGATATATTGGAGAATAAGAATATTAATAGACTTAAAAAACACGATTATCACATTGTTGTGGATAGGTTGATAAGTTCAAAAGAGAATACAGATGATTCTAGGCTTGCAGATTCTACACAGATTGCCTTTTATGAAGGCCATGGTGAATGTATTTTAATTTATGAGAAAGAAGGAAAATGGAAAAATAAATCATTTTCCAATAAGTTTGAGCTTGATGGTATTGCATTTGATGAACCTAGTATTGACTTTTTTAGCTTTAATAATCCATTGGGTGCTTGTAGAAAGTGTGAAGGGCATGGTAATGTGATGGGAATTGATGAAGATCTTGTTATTCCAGATAAAAACTTATCTGTTTATGATGGTGCAATAGCCTGTTGGAAAGGTGAAAAAATGGGGCTGTGGAAAGACAGACTTGTGATGAATGCCCATCATTTTGATTTTCCAATTCATAGAGCTATAAATGATTTATCAGATGAAGAATATCGATTGTTGTGGACTGGAAATGAGTATTTTGAAGGGCTAGATGCTTTCTTTGTAGAGTTGGAGCAGAATGCTTATAAGATTCAATATCGAGTTATGCTTTCTCGTTATCGTGGTAGAACAATTTGTCCAGAATGTAGAGGAACAAGACTTAGGAAAGAAACAAATTACGTACTTATTGATGGAAAGAATATATCAGATATTGTCCTAATGTCTGTTGAAGAAGCACTTAATTTCTTTCATAATATTAAAATTAATAAACAAGATAAAGCTATAAGTGAACGCTTGTTAATAGAGATAACTAATAGACTACAAGTATTGACAGATGTTGGTTTGCCGTATCTTACAATTAATCGTAAATCAGCAACACTTTCTGGTGGAGAATCTCAAAGAATAAACCTTGCAACTTCTTTGGGAAGTAGTTTGATAGGTTCACTTTATATTCTTGATGAACCAAGTATAGGTTTACATCCTCGTGATACAGAAAGATTGATAAAAGTACTCAAAAGACTAAGAGATATTGGTAATACTGTTATTGTAGTTGAACATGATGATGATATTATGAAAGCTTCAGATTATATTATTGATTTGGGACCTGAAGCAGGAACCAATGGTGGTGATATTGTGTTTGAAGGAGATTATCAAACTTTAGTGAAAAGTGGTGATAGTCTTACTGCAAGATATCTTCGTTCAGAGTTACAAATTCCAATTCCAAATATTAGAAGGAAATGGAATCAGTATATTGAAATAACAGGAGCAACAGAGCATAATCTGAAGAATATTTCAGTAAAATTTCCTTTACATACATTAACTCTTATTACAGGTGTTAGTGGATCTGGAAAAACTACATTAGTTAAAGGAATTCTTTATCCAGCATTGAAGAAGGCGATTGGAGGCCATGCAGACCATACAGGGAAATTCTCTGATATTAAAGGTGATTTCAAACTCATAGAGGAGGTAGAATTAATTGACCAGAATCCAATAGGTCGTTCTTCTCGTTCTAACCCTGTTACTTATATTAAAGCGTACGATGAAATAAGGACATTATTTGCTTCTCAGAAATTGGCTAAAATTAGAAACTATAAGCCAGGCTTTTTCTCATTTAATGTTCCCGGAGGTAGATGCGAGCATTGTCAAGGTGAGGGAAGGGTTAAAGTTGAGATGCAGTTTATGGCTGATATTTACCTTAAATGCGAGCATTGTGAAGGTAAGAGATTTAAAACTGAAACTTTAGATATTAAATATCAAGGAGAGAGTATAGCTGATATTTTGGATATGACCGTTGAGGATGCATATAGTTTTTTCGATTCTTACGATGGCAAACTTGAGCGTAAAATAGCTGAAAAGCTAAGTGTTTTATATGATGTTGGAATGGGATATGTAAAACTTGGTCAGGCATCAAATACTTTAAGTGGGGGAGAAGCTCAACGTATAAAATTAGCGTCCTATCTAGCAAAAGGCAAAACAGAACAGAAGACTCTATTTATTTTTGATGAACCTACTACTGGACTTCATTTTCATGATATACTTAAGCTTTATAATGCTATGAATGAGCTTATAAAGTTAGGTCATAGTTTAATAGTTATTGAGCATAATCAAGAATTTATTAAATGTGCCGATTGGATTATTGATATCGGCTTAGAAGGTGGTGACAATGGTGGAAATATTATATTTGAGGGTACACCAGAAGATTTAGTGAAATGCAAAGAGTCATTTACTGGGAAGTATTTGAAAGAAAGATTGGGATAGTGTCGAAAATTGTTTATTTGATGATTTGGTGATTTGGTTATTTGATTTGCCAACCAATAATTACTCTTACAATTTAATTCTTAATTCATAATTCTTAATTACTAATTCTTAATTCATAACTCCTTCTCCTTCTCCTTCTCCTCTTTCCTATTACCTCAACGTAGCTCCCAATTCCTTCTCCAATACATAAACCATCTTCTTAACTGATTTATCAATGATTTTGTCAGTAAGAGTACGATTCTCATCTTGGAATATCATGCTAATTGCATAAGATTTTTTGCCTTCAGCCACGCCTTTTCCTTCGTAAACATCAAATAGATTTACGGCTTTTAATAGTTTCTTATCAACTTTTCTTACGATAGCTTCTATCTGATTATAGTTAATATCTTGATTTACTAATAGTGCTAAATCACGACGTACAGCAGGGAATTTTGGAACTTCCTTATACTGAGTTTTAAAGTTATTTAATATAGAAAGGAAATTGTCAAAATTAATATCTAAGTAGAATACTTCTTGGTTTACATCAAGTTCCTTTAGCATTGTATTAGAAAGGCTTCCAATACTTGCAATTAGTTTCTGACCAATGAAGTAATCTAAGCCATATACAAATGCTTTATCAGCAGTTTCATTAACTTTTAATGCTGAATTATCAATAGCAAATCGTGCAAATATTTTACTTAGAATGGATTTTAATTCAAAGAAGTCTGAATCTTGCATTTGCTCTTTCCAATCTTCTTTTTTGTTCTTACCACTAATAGCAATGGCAAGATGCATACTTTCATAATACTTCTCATCTACACCAATACCTTCAGAATTCTTAATTTTATAATGCTTACCAAATTCAAAGAAATTAATATCAAAGTTCTTATAATTAATATTTCGCTTAATACTTTCTAGAGTACCAAATATTAATGATTGGCGCAATACATTAAGTTCGGAGCTTAATGGGTTTAATACGACAATACTATCTTTTTCTTCAAAATTATCTTTTCCAGAATAATAGGACCCTTTAGTTAATGAGTTATTCATTATTTCATTAAATCCATTAGCTACTAAAAACTCAGAAATAAGCTGTTGTACTCTATCTCTATCAGGTTTTTGGCTGTGATTTATTGAAGATCGTATTTGTTCGTCAAATTTAATATGATTATAACCAAATACTCTTAAAACTTCCTCTATTACATCAACTTCGCGTGTTACATCAACTTTATAAGTAGGAATCTCAAGCTTTAAACCGGCATCAGTTTCTTCAAGAATAATTATGTCTAAATCAGTTAGAATTGATTTAACTATATTTCTTTCAATCTTTTGACCAATTAAACTGTCAAGTCGATTATAATTTAATTCAACTTCCCAATTATTAATAGTTTCAGGATAGAAATCATGTATATCAGAAGCAATTTTACCACCAGCAATTTCTTGAATCAAAAGAGCTGCCCTTTTCAAAGCATATTCTGTAATTTTTGGGTCAGCACCTCTTTCAAAGCGGAAAGAAGCATCAGTATTTAAGTTATGCCTTTTTGAAGTCTTACGCACATATACAGCATCAAAATAAGCTGATTCAATAAAAATATTTACAGTATTATCTTTTACTCCACTTTCTGCTCCACCAAAAACACCAGCAATACACATTCCCTCATTTTCATTGCAAATCATTAAATCTTCTTCACAGAGTTCTCTTTCTACATTATCAAGAGTAGTAAACTTTGTTCCTTTTACAAGAGTTTGAACGATTACTTTGTTTCCTTCAATTTTATCATAATCAAAAGCATGAATTGGATGTCCTGTTTCCATTAAAACATAGTTTGTAATATCCACAACATTATTAATAGGACGTAAACCCACTGCATTAAGCTTGTTTTTCAACCAATCAGGTGATTCTTTAACTTCTATTCCTTCAATACAAACTCCAGTATATCTTTTGCAAGCATCTGTATTTTTTATTTCTAGTTTTATGGGTAAATTATTGTTATCAACTTTGAAATTGCTAACATCAGGAATGCTTAAACTTAATTTCTTTTCTGGATAAAACCTGTTAATTACGGCTACTAAATCACGAGCAGAACCTATATGAGATGTTGCATCTGCTCTGTTTGGCGTAAGTCCTATCTCATAAGTATAATCAGTTTCTATTTCGAAATATTTACTAGCATCAGCACCAATCTCAAATTCTCCATCAAGAACCATTATTCCATCATGAGAATTTCCCAATTGAAGTTCATCTTCAGCACAAATCATTCCTTCTGAAACTTCACCTCTTATCTTAGACTTCTTTATTTGAAAAGAATCATCACCACTATAAAGAGTAGTTCCAACAGTTGCAACTAATACAGTTTGACCAGTAGCAACATTTGGCGCTCCACACACTATTGGAAGTGTTTTTCCTTCTCCTAAGTCAACAGTTGTAACACTTAATTTATCAGCATTGGCATGTTTTTCACAACTTATTACTTTTCCAACTTTTATTCCTTTTAGTCCTCCTTTAATACTTTCACTAAATTCCATACCCTCTACTTCAAGACCACAATCAGTAAGTAAAACAGAAAGTTCGTTAGGTTCAATATCTAGGTTTATATAGTTCTTAAGCCAGTTGTAAGATAACTTCATAATGCAAATATTTGATGTTAAAAAATAGGATGCAAAATTAAGAATAAATTGGGCAGGTTTTTATGTTTCCTTAAATGTTTATTTGTTGATTTGGTGAGTTGATTATTTGAGCTGTATTAATGTTAATTTGTGTATTTGGTTATCTGAATTGAGGATTCAATAATTATTTTTACATTTTAATTTCTAATTATTCATTCCATCTTAGATCAAATATCGTTAATCTTAAATCTTCAATCCTTTCTCCTTCTAACTTATTACTCCCCAATTAGGCTTATCACTTTTAAGACTTTTATAAAACTTTTTAATACTTCTGTTTTCTTCTTTCTCAAGTTTAGGATCATCTTTCAGAAGGTCTAATGCATCATTTCTAGCATATCTAAGTAGTTGCTCATCTTTTACTAAATCCGCTATTTTAAGTGTAAGAATCCCACTTTGTTGGGTTCCTTGCAAATCTCCAGGTCCTCTAAGTTTAAGGTCAACATCTGCTATCTCAAAACCATCGCTAGTTTTTACCATGGTTTCAAGTCTAGTTTTTGCTTCATTACTTAGTTTGTAACTGCTCATTAGTATACAATAAGCTTGGTCTGCACCTCTGCCAACTCTACCCCTTAATTGATGCAGTTGAGATAATCCAAATCTTTCTGCATTCTCAATAACCATAACAGAAGCATTAGGTACATCAACTCCTACTTCAATGACTGTTGTAGCAACCATAATTTGGGTTTCTCCATTTTTAAAGCGTTGCATTTCATATTCTTTATCTTTGGCCTTCATTTTTCCATGAACAACACTAATATTGTATTTAGGCAAAGGAAATTCTCTACTTATACTATTATATCCATCTTCTAGATCTTTAAGGTCAAGAGTTTCTGATTCGCTTATTAATGGATATACAACATATATTTGTCTTCCTGCTTCTATTTGCTTTCTCATGAAACCAAATAGTGCCATTCTTTTGCTATCACCATAGTGGTAAGTTTGCACAGCTTTTCTTCCTGGAGGTAATTCATCAATAACTGAGTAATCTAAATCACCATAAAGAGTCATTGCCATAGTTCGAGGAATAGGGGTAGCTGTCATAACTAGTACATGGGGCAACTCTTTGCCTTTTGCCCAAAGTTTAGCTCTTTGTTGAACACCAAATCTATGTTGTTCATCTATTACCACAAATCCTAGATTATTAAATACAACAGTGGGCTCAATTAATGCGTGAGTGCCAATTAGTATATTAATATTGCCATTTTTCAGACCTTCTAATAACTCTCTTCTTTTTGCAGTAGGAGTAGATCCTGTAAGAATATCAACTTTAGTATTAATTCCTTGAAGAAATTTACTTATTGTATTATAATGCTGTTGAGCTAATATTTCAGTGGGAGCCATTAGGGCTGATTGAAATTTGTTATCCGCAGCTATTAGCATGCATAAAAGAGCTACTAGAGTCTTTCCAGAGCCAACATCACCTTGTAAAAGCCTATTCATTTGTTTACCTGTGGCAAAATCGTTGCGAATTTCTTTAATAACTTTTTTTTGAGCTCCAGTTAATTCAAATGGAAGGTTATTTTTATAGAAAGAATTAAATATCACACCTATTTCATTAAATACAAAACCTTTGAACTTTTCTTTTCTAATAAGATTTTGTTCTAGAAGTCTTAATTGTATAAAGAAAAACTCTTCATACTTTAGTCTGAATTGTGCTTTCTTAATACTTTCGTAATCTGTTGGTTGGTGAATTATTTTAATTGATTCTTTGTGTGATATTAGACTGTATTTATTCGTAATATGGATGTTTAGATTATCATACAAACTATCTTTAACTATTGGAATCAGATAATTAAAGAGTTTATTAAATCCTTTACTATTTAGTCCAATACCAACTAGTTTCTCTGTAGAGCTATATACAGCTTGAAGTTTAGAATTGAGATTAATATCGACCTCAGTTTTCTCTATTTCTGGATGTGTTATATTTAGTTTTCTTCCATACAGACTAGGTTTACCATAGACAAGATATTCTTGATTTAAAGCAAGTTTGCTTTTTAGCCATTTAATGCCTTTAAACCAAACCAATTCTATTTCACCTGTTTCATCTCTAAATCTAGCAACTAACCTCATAGCTCTGCCTTTCCCAAGAGTTTCTAGCATTATTACTTTACCTTTAAGCTGAACGGCAGTATTATTAATTTGGATTTCAGATATTTTATGAAATTGAGTTCTATCAATATATCTAAAGGGATAGTGGGAGAGAAGGTCTTTAAAATATTTGATATCAAGTTCTGATTTAAGAAGTGAAGCACGTTTTGGCCCAACACTTTTTAAGTAGGTAATATCTGTATATAGTATATCAAAATTTCTTGGCATGAATTTGCTTTGTACAAAGCTAGTAAAAATAAAACCTTATCAGATTTTTATTCAAAAAAAAAGCTCGCAAAAAGCGAGCTCTAGTTTATATGATTTATGTGGTTTAGTAATGCCAAAGATTCATTTCAAAGTCTCTAATTTTTTCAGAGATTTTCTCTGCTTCTAAAAGTGCATCTAGTCCAGCAGTATATTCATTTATCTGTCTATCATAAACATTTTCTTCTTTAGTTATATAACTTGAGAACATACGTTTAATAAAAATATCATCAAAAGAAACTCTAGCAGCATCATTATGACGTTTATAACATTCATTCTCAGCCAATAATTGTCTTAAATCAGGATAAAAGAACCAAATTTCAGCAGCAGAACCAGGAACTTGATCCCAACCTCCAAATATAGATATTCCACAAATTGCATCAGTCTCAATTTTACCCGTGTACAACGGAAATTCTATTGCTAAAGCTAATATTCTTACGTCCATTACAGATCTTTGTTTATCAAAAAACCAATCTTCCATTAGTTTTACTTTAAACATTTCAGGCTTAATCTTACTAAAGAAGTCAACTCTTTCAACTCTTTCAAGAGTAGAGCAATCCATAGGATCAGAAATTGAAGTAAAAGTATCTGATTTCATCATTTTAGAAAGAACAATATCCGGTGGGATTATTGTTTTAAGCTCATATTTTTCATATACATTCAATGCACCTGGACCAGGATTTTTGGCTGAACGTATAAGTTCATCATAAATAACCTGAATGAATGATCTTTTACCCAAAGATGCTGAATCAGCAATAGGGTAATATAGAGGAAGGTTTTGCTTTTGACGTAAATCAAGAGTTCTCCATACTCTTTTAGACCACATAACATCAGCTTCTCTAATATGTGTAAAAGAAATAGCCTGTTCTTGTCCAATATTTTCTTTTTTCCAAGCCCTTGGACCATTCTCTGGATCCAATACTTGTGCTTGAGTAGCAATACTCAAACCAAAGAATGTTATTGAGATAAATAAAAATATTAACTTTTTCATAAAATCTAGAATTTGTTAATTAATTTTATAAAATAACATGGCATAATCGCAAAACTATGCCATGTTTATTTTATAATTATTATTTAATTTTAAGAGTAATACCTGGGGCTCTTTTAGCACCATCATCTCCTACAGTTTTTACTCCAGAAACAATAATAATTGTTCCTCTAGGAGATTTTCTTAATTTATTAATAATACTCTTCGGTAATTTATTTCCTTTAACAGTTTGATTAACAAGCACTCCCTTTTTACCAGTAGCAATAATTTCAAATTGAGTTACTCTATATTTAAGTTCAAATAAGAAACCATCTAAGTTTGCAGTTAAAAAAGAACTACTTGCAAGAACAGCTCTATCAACAGCACCTTCTGATTTACCAGCTAAACGAATAGTTGGAGGAGGTACAGGTAGTACGCGGAATTTAGCAGCTGGAAACGATTGAGAAGTACCATCAGATTTTTTAGCAGTAATCATAAAGGAAACTTCTTTACCATTTCTTGAAGGAGTATACATATAGTGTCCATCACCTTTAGGCTTTAAACTACCACCACCTCTAACTGATACAGATAACTGATCGTTAGTAAATCCTGATGCAGAAGCTGTAATAGGGTTAGGAATACCTTTATATACTACATTTACTTTATCAGCAGATACAGTTGCAGTAGGCTTAATAACTTGGTATGAAGAGTGGAAAAAATGTTGTTGAAATTTCCCGTCAGGTCCTTTTACATTAATAAAACCTGCGTACTTAAATTCACCAATAGAATTAGCTTTAACCTTAAATTTTACAATACCATCAGATGCACTATCAATATGAATTAGATTATCACCACCAGCTTTAACATCAGCTAAAGTTAAAGAATCACTTCCTTTTTTGATATCTACAAAAGGAACTTCAGTTTTAGAATATGCAGCAACAAATATGTCTGCTTCATATTCTCCTCCAGAAATTATTACAGTAGATTTAGGTATAACAGCAGCTCTTACAGCATCAAACTTAATAGTTTGTGCATCAATATAGCTATATAGTTTATTTAATACTTCAGCTTCAGTATTCAATACTTCTGAAACATATTTATTAATAATTACGATATCTGCAATAAGAACACCATGATGGAATGTATTATCTTCCCATTCTTCCCACTTCTTCTCTTGTGCATTCCATGCTTTGTCTGTTTGAAGTCCGAGCCTTATATCTTTCTTGTCTTTGTCAGTAAGGAGACCTAGAATATTTTCATTAAACTCAGCAAACTTTTCTTTCATTACATCAGCTTGCTTAGTAACCCCAGGAATATCAGGGATTAATATTCCTTGTGGTACATTATATTTATCCTTATTGTGCAATTTAATAACTGGTATTTCATGCAATCTATTAAATGGAATGATTGAATCTTCGCCAGTAGATGATTCTAATACGCCATCTCCTCCACCATATTCGGTAGCTGAAATAATAGTATCATTAAGCCAATTTAAATATTTGACTAATTCTTCAGAATATTCTTTAGCTTTCATTGCCTTTTCGTAATAAGGCTTAACTTTCTTTTCGTTCATACTCATTTGCTTTTCAAAAGCATTGAGTATTAACTCATTCTTTGATCCAAAATTTGTATTCGTTTGAACCATACTATCGTTTACTAATATAAAAGCATTTAAAATGTCTGAAGATATATTTAGCGCTAATAGTGCAGTATAAAATAGGTACATCATACCTATCATTTTCTGCCGTGGTGTTTCTTTTCCTCCACTCATTGATTTCTAGTTTAAATGGTTAATAATTAATTAGATTAATAAAACTTAACGCTGAACATTCATTGCGTTAAGCATATTACCATAAACTTGGTTCAATGCAGCTACGTTTTTAGCTAATTCATCAGCTTGTACTTTATACTTCTCAGTGTTATCAACACTTTGTTGTAAATTAGCAAGGAAGCTTTCCATTGTTTGCCCCATTTTATCAAAAGTTTCAGTTTGTTGAGTAGAACTTTGTAATTGTAACTCATATACTGAATTAAGTGCAGATAAATTTCTTGAAACTTTATTTAATTCTTCATTAAAAGCATTTCCATCAATTTGAGAGAAATCAATTGATTCGGCAGAACGTGCAATTTTTTCTGTTGATTCGTTTAATACGTTAGAAGTTCTAACATAAGTTTCTGTAAGGTCATTAATACCTTCAGATGCTTTCTCAACACTTTGTGCATACTTACCTGTAGCAACAGAAGCTGCTGTAATATCTGTCATATTAGAAGCATTCTCACTTAAGTTTCTTAAACCAGCACCAAGACTTTCAATAAGTTCTGGACCAATTTTAGCTTCTTCTAACATATTGTCTAATTCTTCAGTTACAGATTTTGGCTCTTCCTTACTTTCCCCCATAAGTTCGTCCATATCTTGAGAAAAACCCTCATACATACCAGCAAGTTCAGGATAAACTAAACTCCAATCTGGTTCAACATGTGGTGGTTCAAAAGCAGAAAAGAAGAAAATTACTGCCTCTGTTAACAATCCTACGATAAGCATTATGTCTGCTCCAGGATAGTGATTAATTTTAAATAACGCACCTAATATTACTACTGATGCTCCAATTCCGTAAAGTTTAGCCATTACAGCTTTAAATGCTTTACCTCTTACAATACTATCTATACCCATGATAATAAAAATTTAATTGTGTTTATATTAATGTTAACTGTGTGCAATAAAAAACTAATAAATTGCAGAAGAACTTGGTCCATCTCCTTTAGCACGTCCTAAGAAAGTTTGAACGTTACGGAAACCAACGTATGATTTTGCAGTATCTTGATATTCGTATGTTCTAGCAGAAGTACGAACGTAATATCCAATGTCTTTCCATGATCCACCTCGGATAACTCTTCTTTTTAAACCTGCTGCAATATCATCGTCCATACCGTTCTCCATTACTGATCTTGAAAATTGCATATTCATATCATGTGCAAAATTATATGTTGATTCTGCAAAAGAATCGTCACACCACTCTGCAACATTACCTGACATATCATAAAGTCCAAAATCATTAGGAGCAAAGTGTCCTACTATTAATGTATGGAAACCTCCATCATCTACATAGTTACCTCTTAGAGGTTTAAAGTTTGCAAGGAAACAACCATTAGAGTTTCTGATATAAGGCCCTCCCCAAGGGTATGGGTTAAGATCTAAACCTCCACGAGAAGCATATTCCCATTCAGCTTCAGTTGGTAATCTGAAATCATTCCAAGCAGCTGTTTTTTGAGTTTGACGATATGCTCTTTGTAAACCGGTTCTCCATATTGAGAAAGCGCGAGCTTGTATCCAACTAACACCAACTACAGGATAATGATCGTACGCAGGATGCCAAAAATAATTCAATGTCATTGGTTCATTATGAGAGTAAGTAAAATCATGTACCCAACATAATGTATCAGGGTAAACATTATCCTTACGATATTTAACGAAATTAACTCGTTCTTCCATTCTGCTAAAGTGACCATTAGTACGGCTCTTTGCTAAAGCAGCTTGTTGAAAATCAATCCAGTAGTAAGAGAACATTAATCTTGTAACATCAATTTGACGTACGTGATAAAATCTTGGGCTTTTATTAACTCCAGGTAATTCATCAGGAATAAATAAACCATCTTCTTCTAGAACTTGTACCGTTCCACCTTCTTCTTCATTATCCCATTCGATCTTAGTTTTCCAATTAATAGGGTAGTGAACTTGTCCTTGTTCCATAATTTCAAGTTCATCACCATCTTTATTCTTCAATTTGTGCTCACCTACAATCTCTTCATCTCCAAATTCGCCAAGAATTTCATGAGCTATAGAATCTCTCACCCAATTAACAAATTGACGGTATTCATTGTTGGTGATTTCTGTTTCATCCATATAAAATGCTTGAATAGAAACTACTTTTGAAGGATTAGCCTGACCGTAAGGCACATCTTTGTCTGATGCTCCCATATGATATGCTCCCATAGGTATAAAAACCATTCCAAATGGATCATCTTGATACCATTCTTCTCTGTTTTGCACTCCAATGAGCTCACCATTACCACTACTACAACTTGTTATGATTAAACTTGCTGTAAATAATAGTAATAATCCCGTTAGTTTTCTTCTAGATAGTATTAACATAATTGTTTATCATTCGTTAACAATGAAAAGACTTCTACGCAGCCTTTATAATTTTGTTTCATTAAATTATAAGTAAAGAACCGTACCATGTTTTTGAGGTTTTGGTTCCATTATAATTTTAAAGCAATATCTCAAGTAAATTTCAAAACTTCCTGCAGTACCTGCACTCATGGCTGAAGTAGTTATATCATAAGAGATACCACCACTTAAACCGCTTAAAAATCCATCTTCTATTCTATAACCAGCTAAAACAGATATTGCATCTGTCGCCCTATAGGTAACGCCTGCATACATCTGATTATTATACCAAGCTAAAACATTTATATCATATTGTGCTGAAGCAAAGTCAGTTTTTACTAAAATATTTGGGTTTATTGTAAATGCTGGAGCCATTGGTAGTTGCCAATAATAACCACCTGTTAAGAAGTAGTGGCCAGCATATTGTGGTGTTGCAATTTTGGTAGAGAATTCTGCTTGACCTCCCCATAGTCCTTGCATTTGAGTAGAAGAGAATCCAGCATAATAATTATCTGTCTTATAATAAGCACCAAAAGCTAAATCGAAATTCATAGCACTTTCAACAGCTTTGCTTTGAAGCAATGGGTCAGATGGATCAACAGGTTTAAATTTAGCAAAATCAATTTGTTTATTGATAAATCCACCTTGAAGGCCTAATCCTAATACTCCTTGACCTATATTTAAGTGATAAGAGTAAGAAATACGAACACTTGAATTATTCTCGAAACCGATTTGATCATTTGTAACTGTAAGTCCTAAACCTCCAAAAAGAAATCTGATAGGAGAAGTCAAACTAAAATAGAAAGTATTTGGAGCACCACCTTCTTCATCAGTGCCTTTATATCCCATCCATTGTTGACGTGCAAGACCTTGTGCACAGATTCCGTCTCCCATACCAGCGTAACCTGGATTAAAATTTATTTGGGAGAACATAAAATTTGAATACTGAATTTCTTGCTGAGCCATTCCGACTCTACTAATAAATACAATACCTAATAAGAGTATTAACTTCTTCATAAGCTATTTGTTGGTGCTTAATCGTTCTATTAAAAGGCTAAAATATAAAAAAAATGCATTTGTCAAAGAAGTAATTAGCCTATTGTTTGAAAAAACACAAAATATGTTAAAAAAATTATATTTCAACCTATGTATATCATCGATTTAGTTATGTTTACGTTTCATTGACATAAGATTATGTAAAAAGGTTCGGTAGAAAAATAAAAAAAACTAATAAAATAGTATCATTAATCATAATTACCTGAAAAAGACATATATAAAGAGTAGATAATTTAAAAAAATATTTGAGTGTATATTTTTTCTGCTATTCAGATAGTGATATATATACATATGATATTTTCAGTATTTTCTTACATAAGCTTCTGAAATACCTGCCACCATCTGTCAGGGATGTCATTTTTAGTAGCAGTTTCGTAATCCTTTATCGAGCAAGGAACCATAAAATGTCTATCATATTTCTCCTCACCAGAGCCTGCTTGTGGCACTTGCATCCACCATCTGCCACTTTTCTTGCTTTTATAGAATACAATATCGTGATCTTTGTCTTCCATTCCAACAATATATTTAAAGTATTCTTTCTTTTGTTTATGGGGGAAGTCTCCTTTTCTTTGGTAGAATCCATCCATGAAATACCAAATCATTTGAGCTGCAAGATGTGCAGTTTGCCCATTATTGTCAAAGTCAGGATTTATTTCATAAACACCAAAGGATGTTAATTTATCACTCAAACCAGCATAGCGAGCAATCATACATGCTTCTTCACCATTAAAGCCATTTGGTGATGCATTAGAATTACCTGGAGCTTCTGCCTGACGAATAGCTCCTACGTCAAAGCTCACTAAATCAGCATTTCTTACTAAGGGCTCTACTTCTTGCATATCAGAGCGTACTTTGCCAAGCCTATAAACGTCGAAATAAAGATTTTGCATTAAATCAACAGCCTCTTCATCAACAAAATATGATTGATATCCTATATTAGTATAATTAAAAAGGAAATTTGGTTGATGGAGTATTATCTTACTTAAGTAGGATTTAGTATTAAACTCTTCTTCAGCATTACCTAGGTCAAAAGAAGAATCTATAGAAGTAATGTTAATTATCTGCCCCATATTCTCATATGCCAAATAATTGGCATAAGTTAAGTCTTGTGAACCACCAATAACAATAGGGATAATATCAGCCTTAAGAAGTGTTTCTATTACTGTTTTAACAGCGAAATGAGTATCATCAATATTTCTGCCAGCTTTAATGTTCCCTAAATCAATAACTTTAATCTTTTGGCTAAAAGAGTATAGCTTATATAAATACTTCCTAACTGCATTAGGTGCTTTGGAAGTCCCGAAATTATTAATAGACAATCTACTTTCGTTTATTCCTATTATAGCCATATGGGCTCCTTCTATTTCTGGAATGCCATTACTATCAGTGTGAATCTTTAATAAATCTCCAATCCGACGTCTATGAATTGTTCCTATTACATCATAGTCTGGTACATTTACACTCTCAAGAAATATTGATAAGTCCATCTTAGTTATTATTTAGTCTTTTTTGTGCTTGTCTTTTTAGCTGTCGCTTTCTTTTTAGTAGTCTTCTTTTTAGTAGTAGACTTTTTAGCAGTAGTTTTTTTGGCAACAATTTTCTTTTTAGTAGTTTTTTTCTTAGCAGTAGTTTTCTTTTTTGGAGCTTTTTCAATGATCTCTAAGCAATCAGCTAAAGAAAGACTTTGAGGATCTGTACCCTTTACTATTTTATAATTCTTTTTTTGGAAAGAAATATAAGGGCCAAATCTACCATTCATAATAATTAACTCAGGCTCTTCTTCAAAAGTTTTAAGAGTATTCTCAATATCTTTTTGCCTTTTAGCTGCAATTAATTCCAAAGCTCTTTCTAAATCTATTGAGCCTGGTTTGTCTTCTTTTCCTAAAGAGAAAAACTTATTATTATGACGAACATAAGGACCAAATCTACCAATTGCTACAGTTACAACTTTATCTTCAAATTCGCCAAGTTGACGTGGAAACTTAAATAGTCCCATTGCTTCATCAAAGGTTATGTCGCTTAGAGATAGTCCTTTTTGAAGTCCTGCAAAACGAGGTTTATCTTCATCAGTAACTTCGCCAATTTGAACTATAGGACCAAATTTACCAATTCTAGCATATACATTTTTTCCACTTTCAGGGTCAACTCCTAATAAACGTTCTCCACTAAATCTATCAGCATTTTCTGTGGTATCTATTACTTTCTTATGGAATCCAGAGTAGAAGTCTTTAATTGTTTTATTCCATTCTGTTTTTCCTTCAGCAATAGAGTCAAATTCTTTTTCAACTTGTGCCGTAAAATTGTAATCTATAATATCACTAAAATATTTAATCAAGAAATCGTTTACAAGTGTACCTATATCAGTTGGGCTTAGTTTCCCCTTTGAAGCACCTGCATTTTCTACTTTAGTGTTTTCTTGAATATTACCTTCGGAAAGATTCATTTCAATGAAGTCTCTCTTTTTACCTTCAATCTCATCTTTTACTACATAACCTCTATTCATTATAGTAGAAATTGTAGGTGCATAAGTAGATGGTCTTCCAATACCTAAATCCTCCATTTTTTTTACTAGGCTGGCTTCAGAATATCTTGGAGGTTGTTTCGAATATCTCTGTACTGCATTTATATTTTTGTATTCTAAACTCTCACCTACTTTTGTTGGAGGTAGATTTGATGATGAATCTGTATTTTCTGAATCATCTTCAGTAGAAACTTGGTATACCTTTAAAAAACCATCAAATATTATAACTTCACCTTGAGCGTTAAAATTATATTTTGAATTTGGAGAATCAATGGTAATAGTAGTTTTTTCTAATTTAGCTTCACTCATTTGAGAAGCAAGTGTTCTTTTTAGAATTAAATCGTAAATCTTTTTTTGTTGAGCATCTTTACCAGCAACTTTTACTGACATATTTGTAGGACGAATAGCTTCGTGAGCTTCTTGAGCTCCTTTTGCTTTAGTAGTAAACTTACGTGTTTGAGAATAATCTTCACCATACCAATCAGTAATTGTGTCTTTTGCCATCTTTAGGGCTAGGTTTGATAGATTTGTTGAGTCAGTTCTCATATATGTAATATGCCCTGATTCGTATAGTTGTTGAGCCAGCATCATTGTTTTTGAGACTGAATAACCCATTTTTCTGTTAGCTTCCTGTTGCAATGATGAAGTAATAAAAGGTGGAGCAGGTTTGCGTTTTGTAGGTCTTTTTTCTACCTTTTTTACTTCAAACTTATGATTTTTACTAGCCTCTAAGAAAGATAAAGCTTCCTCTTTAGTTTTAAATTTTGTAGATAATTCTGCAGAAATAATAATGCCATTATTATTTAAGAATTCAGCTGTAATTTTATAAGTAAATACAGAAACGAAATTTTTAATTTCTTGTTCTCTTTCTACTATCAATCTAACAGCAACAGATTGAACTCTACCTGCAGAAAGTGATGGTTTTACTTTTTTCCATAAAAGTGGAGATAACTCAAAGCCAACTAATCTATCCAGAACTCTTCTTGCTTGTTGAGCATCAACTAGATTGTAATCAATTCCTCTTGGATTCTCTATTGCTCCAAGAATAGCAGTTTTTGTAATCTCATGGAATACAATACGTTTGGTTTTATTTTTATCTAATTTTAATGTTTCTGCAAGGTGCCAAGCAATTGCCTCTCCCTCACGGTCCTCATCCGAAGCTAACCAAACAGTTTCAGCTTCCTTAGTTAGTTTCTTTAGCTCAGCAACAATTTTCTTTTTGTCAGGAGAGACTTCATATATTGGTCTAAAGTCGCCTTCAGTATTAACTCCTAAGTTTTTCTTTGCCAAATCTCTAATATGACCGAAACTAGATTTTACAACAAAATCTTTTCCTAGGTAATTATTAATGGTTTTTGCTTTTGCAGGTGACTCTACTATTAGAAGGTTCTTAGCCATTATATATGTATTAATTATTATGTAAAAGAAGTAATTAGACTAAAATAATAATAATTAAAAGAAGTAAAATATTAATTGATTCCTCTCTTCTTATTCTATAAGTATTGATTATTTTAGAATGTTTTTATTTGATTTAAAAAACGCGGCAAAGGTATATATTTTATTATCAATCAAAATTATATTTTATTAAAATTATGTAATATTCATATACTGAGGTAGATATATTGTTTCTGTAAAACTAATATCTATTATAGGCTTATTATTGATAATGATGCTTTTTAATATATTTTTGCAGATTCAAAACAATTAGATTTGTGAAACTAGAATAATAAGACAGATTATTCCTAATTATAATGAATCTAGAAATTAAAGAATTGCAATGGCAAAGAAATTATATATAGAGACTTATGGATGTCAGATGAATCTTTCTGACAGTGAAGTTGTAGCAGCAATATTATCAAAAGAAGGCTATGGTATAACTGAGAATATAAAAGAGGCAGATGTTATTTTTGTTAATACATGTTCTATACGTGATCATGCAGAACGTCGTGTTAGAAATAGAATACAGGAATTTAAGCATTTGAAAGATTTAAATCCAGATTTAAGGATTGGTGTGCTTGGTTGTATGGCAGAGCGATTGAAGGAAACGATTTTAAAGGAAGAAAATTTTGTAGATATTGTTGTTGGACCTGATGCATATAGAGATATTCCAAGATTAATTGAAGAAACAAAAGATGGTAGGCAAATAGCTAATACCATACTTTCTTTAGAAGAAACTTATGCCGATATTAATCCTGTAAGACTTGATAAGAATGGAATTTCAGCATTTATATCGATAATGCGTGGGTGTGATAACTATTGTGCTTATTGTGTTGTTCCGTATACTCGAGGTCATGAACGTAGTAGAGATCCAAAGTCCATTTTAAGGGAAGCTGAAGATTTGTTGACAAAAGGTTATAAAGAAATTACGCTTTTGGGGCAAAATGTTAATTCATTTGATTGGGAAGAGAATGGGGAAAACATAAACTTTGCCATATTATTAAAGATGGTGGCAGAAGTGTCTCCAGAATTACGGATTCGCTTTTCAACTTCTCATCCTAAGGATATTTCTGATGAATTAATAGAAACAATAGCTGCTACACCTAATATATGTAATTCAATTCATTTGCCAGTTCAGTCAGGCAGTAGCTCTTGCTTGAAACGTATGAAAAGAAGCTATACCAGAGAATGGTATATAAACAGAATTGATAAAATTAAGGCTTTGATTCCAGATTGTGGGTTATCTACTGATATAATTGCAGGTTTTTGTGGGGAAACAGAAGATGAGCATAAAGAAACACTTTCTGTTATGGAATATGTTGCTTATGACTATGCATTTATGTTTAAGTATTCGGAACGACCTGATACATATGCTGCAAATAGGCTTGCTGATGATATTGATGAAAAGACAAAGGGCAGAAGGTTACAGGAAATAATAAAACTTCAGCAGGAGCTTGGCTATAAGAGTAATTTGCAAGATGTAGGTAAAATATTTAGAGTTTTAGTTGATAATGTTTCTAAAAGGTCAGAATTGCAAATGGCAGGAAGAAATGATCAAAATAAGGTGATTGTTTTTGACAGAAAAGGCAGCAAATTAGGTGACTATGTTAATGTGAAATGTACATCATGTACAGCGGCAACATTAAAGGGGAATATTGTTTAAAATTTAGCCACCAAATTCATAAATAATAATGGGTGGTATTCCTTTTTGTTGTCGTGTGGATTCCAGCCTTGATAGTCGATTGCAATTTTAAGGTTTTTGCGCAAATCATATTGAACACCAGTTATTAATCTATCACCATCTTTTGCATAATGCCAAGGGTATTGCCCACTTTGCTGTATATTTGAGTTTAAATTGTCATAACGAGCAAAGATTTGTACCTTTGAAAGAATATAATAATCAGCATATATAGAGTATCCTGATAAATCTTGTTCTGCAATAAAACTATTATTAAATTGATAATTATATTCAGCACCTAGGCTGATCTTTTCGGAAATTTTATATCCAATAAAAAAGAAAGATCCAATTCGTTCAATATCTTTTTTTGAGTAGTCAAAATATGCTTTTACGGTAGAGTTTTTAATGGGGTGAGAGACAAGGCCTAAACCAATCCTATATGTATCATCTACTTGTAATTTTGAGTATCCTTCTCCATTGTAAAAACCAAGGTTCATACTGAAATATTTATTAAATTTATAATTAGCATTCACTCCAATATCAGCTTTTGGCCCAAATTTATACGCATCAAGGTATGATTTTGCAATATATCTATGTCCCCACATCTTTTCTTGGTGAGTAAACATGAGTACATCTATAATTCCTAAGTTAACTGTAAGTTTGTTTTTAGTGTATCTAATGCCAGCATTCTTAAAATATGCATATCTTTTTATATGACTTTCTAAACTTAAATCTTCTGGGCTACCAATATCAAGTTTTATGTAGGCTGTGATGTTTTTATCTAATTTATATTTATATCCAAAATAAGCTCTTTTAATCTCCATTCCAGATTTATTATATCCACTATTTATTTCTGTAAAAGCATCAAAATAAATGGATCCGAATATTTTTCCTTTTGGTGTTTCCAGTCCCTGACTAAATGAAAAAGTTGAAATACTTAGAGCTATCATTAGTAATAATGATGATAAAAATTTGGTGTACATAAGTAATATTATTAGGTGTATAATTATGTTGGCGAAAATAGTTTTATGTTGTTTTGTGGGTATTATCGAATTATTATTTTAATGTTAACAAATTGTTATTTTAAGACTTAATAATTTAATAGCCTGCTTATTCTTTTCTATGATTATTTACAAGGTATAAATTATTATATTTGCCGCATAATAATTAGAGTTATGAAAAGAATAGTTTTATTTGTATTTATAGGGTTTGCAAGTGCTATGTTTTTACAATCGTGTAGCATGGATGATGATAATAAGACATTGTCACCAGATTTGGTTCAAAATCCTATTTCAGCAGATGGTAATACTGATTTGAATAAATTGCCAATGATTAAGTTTAAGTCACTTGAACATGATTTCGGAAAAATTATTGATGGTGTTAAGGTAGCTTATAAATTCAAGTTTACTAATACTGGGCAATCAGATTTAATTATTAGTCAAGTTAAGACTTCTTGTGGGTGTACAGTTTCACGTTATCCAAAAGGAGCAATTAAACCAGGGAAGTCTGATTTTGTGGAACTAACTTTTGATAGTGATAGAAGAAAAGGGTTTAACCATAAAACGGCGACTGTAGTAGCAAATACTCAGCCTAATGTTACCACTTTAAGTATTAAAGCAATGGTGATTTCGGCAGACGATTTATAATGTATATTAACTAATTAAGATAGAAATGAATTTATTGAATGTATTATTGATGGCACAGCCACAAGGAGGAGAGCAAAGTCCTTATTCAGGATTAATAATGATGGTATTATTAATTGGAGTATTTTACTTCTTTTTTATCCGGCCACAACAGAAGAAAGCAAAAGAAACTAAAGTGTTTCGTGAAGGTTTAAAAAAAGGTGATAAGATAGTTACTATTGGAGGAATTCATGGTAAAGTAATTGAGATTGCTGATGCAACAATAACAATTGAAGTTGAGGGACAAAGTCGCTTGAAACTTAATAAGGATGCTGTAAATCCTGCTGGAGAGCCAACACAAATGGCGCAGCAGAAATAGTAAAACAAAAGTATTTTAGAAAAAGCTGTTTACCCATAAGTTTACAGCTTTTTTTATGCTTACGAATTACTTATTGTCAAGCTTTATATTTCTGTATATTTGCTTGATAATTTTAGAAATATAACTTATGAAAATTTTGGTGATGTCGTCGCGAGTACCTTGGCCTCTTGATAAAGGAGATAAGTTGCGTATGTATCATCAAATTAAATATTTATCAAAAAGTAATGAGATTTATTTATTAGCTATAAGTGATAAAAGGGATAATATAGTTGCTGAAAAAGAGCTTTTAAAATATTGTAAACAAGTAGATATTATGTATCAAACCCAATTTAATATTTTTAAGGGTTTGAGTGCATCATATTTTAATAGAAAGCCTTTGCAAATTGGTTATTTCTTCAATAATAAAATTGCAAATAGGGTAAATAGGTTAGTTGAAGAAATAAATCCAGATCATGTATATGGGCAACTTATTAGAGTAGCAGAATATATAAAAGATATTAATAAACCTAAGACGTTGGACTTACAAGACGCTTTTTCTGCAGGATTGAAACGAAGAATAGAAAAAGCTAGTGGATTGTTTAAATATATTTTGAAAATGGAGTATAAACGTGTATTAGATTATGAAACTAATGCTCTTGATAGTTTTGATTTTCTTACAATTATTACTAAAGTTGATAAAGATTTATTGAATTCAAAGATTCAATCTAAGCTAAGAATAGTTCCAAATGGTGTTGATATGGATTTCTTTAGACCCATAAATACCCTTAAGAAAATTGATATTGTATTTACAGGTAACATGAGTTATCCACCAAATGTAAATGCAGCAAGCTTTTTAGCTGAAGAAATTATGCCACTAGTATGGAAAACTATGCCTGATGCAAAACTTATGATTGCAGGAGCATCGCCAACGGCTAAGGTGAAAAGTTTAGAACAAAATAATATTATTATAAGTGGTTGGCTTGATGATATTAGGGATGCATATTCACAGTCAAAGATATTTATTGCTCCCATGCAAATAGGTACGGGTTTGCAAAATAAGTTATTGGAAGCAATGGCAATGAAGATTCCATGCATTACTTCTGACTTAGCTAATAATGCTTTAAAGGCAGAAGTGGAAAAGGAGATACTTGTTTCTGATAAAAAAGATCCTCAAATGTTTGCTGATAGTATCCTTAGATTACTCGATGATGAGAAATTAAAAAAGAATATAGCTGAGAATGCTTATAAATTTGTTATGAAAAATTATAATTGGCAATCTTCAGTAAATATTCTAAATGGACTATGGAAAAATAAAGAAGTTATTTGATATTTTAGTTTAGCTTCTTACCAAGCTCACCCACAATATCTTTAACATGTAAATCAACTTGAGGAAATGGTATTTCAATTCCATCCTCAGCAAAAGCATTATAAATACCTATAGCAATATCACTTTTAGTAGTAAAGCCTTCTTCAAAATGAACCCAAAATAATATTCTAAAATCCAAAGAGCTATCACCAAATCCTTCAAATAGAGGTAAGGGTTCAGGGTAGTTTAGTACATTAGGATGTTCATTTGCAACTTTTTTTAATATCTCAAGTACTTTGTTTGGATCTGTGCCATAGGCAGTACCAACATTTACTGCCATTCTTTTTTTATTGTCAGACAAAGTCCAATTGATAAGTTGATTAGAGGTTAAGTTAGAGTTTGGAACAACAACCTCGGCTCCGTCATAAGTTAATACTCTACTTGCGCGAATTCCCATATCGGTAACTTTGCCAATAAGGTTATCTACTTCTACAGTATCGCCTTCTTGAATAGGTTTTTCATAAACAAGAATAACTCCTGATATAAAATTATTTACAACATTTTGTAAACCAAAACCAATACCAACAGATAAAGCACCCATAATGATGCTTACTTTTGATAAGTCCATTCCAGAAACAGAAAGGGATATTAATACTCCAAAGAAAACAATAAATGACCTCATACCTAAAGAAATAGCAGCAGGCATTCCTCTTTTTAATTTAGATTTTGCTAATATTTCTTTCTCAAGTATCTCTTTGGTAAACTTTGTAAAGATAAAAGTTAGGTATACTACAAAAGAAAATAGTAAAAGACTGCTAATATTAAAATTAAGACTTCCAATGTTAATTGGTGAGGTTAGTAGATTGATGATAAATTTATCTGTAAAGTTATCAAATTCAGATATTTCTAGTATGGTTAATACCCATATTATTATCATAGTATATGAAAGATACTTTTTAGATTTATTAATTATTAAATCAGAGTATTTATTTACTAAATCTGGTAGATACAAATAAAGAACACTTACACTAGCTTGAATGACACTACTAATTATTCTAAAGAATCCAAACATTATGATGGTTGTAATACCTAAATAGACACTAAGCTTTATAGTATAGATTGCTAAATTTGTATAACCAATAATGTTTGAAAAAAATGCAATTATGAAAAGTCCAAAAATAATTGGAGTTAGTATTTTTGTGTATTTATAAAGATTTGAATTGCTGTTTTTCTTTGGATTATTCCTGTATTTTGGAATTACAAACCGAAGAGTTAGAAATATGGCAATAGAAGTTTCAAGTAAAATATATAGTCTTGAGTATTCACCAAAATACCATGCAAACATCTCTAGATTATTAAAGACAATTAGTACTGTAATTGTTAGGGTTATTCTTTTAGCATAATTGTCGTAATAATCTGACATTGCAATTAATAAACTTAGAAGAACAATTAAAAATAAGGTTTTGCTAATAAACAATGGAGTATATGGAATTGTTATAAGCCATAATACTAAAAGTATAGCTATACTAGATGATATCGGTTTGTTAATTAGTAACCTAAAAACTGATTTATGACCAGGAATATCATCAGTAATATTTAAACTTAGGTATTTATTTCTAATGAAGATTAGATAAGAAAAAAGTAAAAAAGATAAGAATAAGTAATTAATAATATTACTAGTAACATTTGCATAAAAATAGCTTAATGTCTTAGTATTCTCATGAATAGCAAGTTTAATTCTTTCTTTAACGCTACCTTGGTAACTATCTTTGTAATTAACTGAAAAAATATTATCGCTATTTTGTTTAAAAATCTCTGTTTGGTGTTTTCTTAAGGTATAAGTGATTTCTTCGAGTACAGTCTCAACATAAATTAAGTCTTCAATTATTTTATTCTCAGTTATTAATAGTGTTTTGATTCTATTATTATAACTACTATTTATTCTTTTTAGTTCGTAAGTATTGTTGTTAATTCTTTTTAAAATATGAGGGCTTAGGCTTTTTCTAATCTTAGGAAGGCTTTTTTTCCATATTTCAATTCTCTGGAGTATATAATTCTGTATTGTTTGAGCTTCTCTAATATTCTTTTGAATATTTTTCTTATCATTAATTAAATCTTTTTTGAATTGTGTCCATGTAAATTGTGCATTTGTAAGAAAAAAAGTAGATAAATTGTCAGGATTAAAATCCTTAAATTCTTTTCCCTGCTGCTCAATATATGCATTTAAGTCAACAAATTTATTAATTGTATTCTCTTGATTACTACTATTATTCTTGTTATGCTCGTATTTAATGATAAGATTATCAGTATTTTCTATTTCTTCATTTACATTACTAAGTGTAATATTACTAGTTAAATTAGTACTATCATTATTTAGATTTATTAAACTGAGATCTTTTAGAATAGAAGTTTGAGCACTTAATATTGAACTAAAAGAAAATGTGGTAAGTACAATTAGTAGTATGCTAATAATAGAATATTTTGATATTTTCATGCTAATATAGTTGTATGCTAATTGGTGAATTAATTATTTCCAAAACTAATAAAAAAACTAAAAGCTTTTGTGGTTTCTATTTTCATCTTTTTAAGCATGAATTTTATCAATCAAATATCGGAAAATATTGCAAAAGTATTAGAACTGTACAAATCTTAATATATATATTTGCGGCATAATATTAAAACTAAGAAAGCATGTTTACAAAACTATCGGAATTAATAGCGGTTGCTAAATCAAAAACAATAAGAAGAGTTGCTGTTGCAGCAGCAGCAGATGAACCAGTTTTATTAGCGTTGCAAGAGGCAATGCGTCAGAAAATTGTAGTTCCTGTATTGGTTGGAAATACTGAGGAAATTAAGCGTATTGCAAACAAAATAGAATTAAATCTCGATGGAATTAATATTATTGAAGAGCAAAACCCCAATATTGCGGCAGTAAAAGCTGTAGAGCAAATAAGGTTGGGAAATGCTGATGTATTGATGAAAGGTTTAGTAGGTTCAGGCGCTTTTCTCAAAGCTGTTCTTGATGGGGAAAAAGGTCTTCGTAAGAGTAAAACACTTTCTCATGTTGCTTTCTTTGAATCACCATATTATCATAAATTAATAGGTCTTTCAGATGCAGCATTAAATGTTGAACCTGAATTTGCAGATAAGGTAGCAATATTGAATAATGGGGTTGAAGCTTTTAGAAAATTAGGAATAGATACTCCAAAAGTTGCAATAATAGGAGCTGTAGAGACAGTGAACCCTAAGATGAAGCCATCTACAGATGCTGCTCTAATGACAATGATGAATAAGAGAAATCAGATTACTAATTGTATAGTTGATGGTCCTTTAGCTCTCGACAATGCTGTTTCTGCGGAGGCTGCTCATCATAAAGGTATAGAAAGTCCAGTTGCTGGTGATGTAGATTTGATACTTACTCCTGATATATACTCTGCTAATATTATGTATAAGACATTGAACTTTATGGGAGGTTCTTTCTCTGCAGCTGTAATAATGGGGGCAAAAGTTCCAGTGGTACTAACAAGTAGAAGTGATAGTGATAAGAGTAAGTTTATGTCTATAGTAGTTGCTGCCGCAATGGAATAATAGTTATAAAAGGTAATGTGGTCAAAAATAGTTGGTGTTTATTAAATATTATACTATTTCTCGTCAGGATATTCTATTCTTAAATGATAGATATTTAGAAGTTTTCTTTTAAATACCTTTTTAACGGTATTAATTTCTCTTAGACTAATATCAGCATTATTGTATTGACCTTGGTCTAGTTGTGATTTTACTATAGCATCTACCAACTCGCTAATAGACTTTGCATTTGGTGTCTTTATACTTCTAGAAGCAGCTTCCACAGCATCTGCCATCATTAAAATACAAGTTTCTTTAGAGTAAGGAACTGGGCCATGGTAAGTAAAAGTACTTAGTTTAATTTCCTCATCAGGTAGTTCATTCTTATGCATGCGATAGAAGTATTCTACTCGTTTTGTTCCATGGTGGGTTCTAATGAAATCAATAATCTGATTAGGAAGATTATGCTCTTTTGCTAATTTTACTCCATTTAGAACGTGCCCAATAATAACTTCAGCACTTTCTTCGTAACTAAGTTCTTCGTGAGGACTATAGCTGCCACTTTGATTCTCAGTAAAGTATATTGGATTATTCATCTTACCAATATCGTGATACATTGCGCCAGCTCTTACTAGGAGCGCATTTGCATCTATTTCTATTGCAGCTTCTTCGGCAAGGTTAGAAACTTGAATGCAATGGTTAAAAGTACCAGGTGCTTTATTCGAAAGTTCACGAATTAAACTATTATTAGTATCAGCATATTCTAGAAGAGAAACATCTGTAACCATTCCAAATATTTTCTCAAACAAGTAAATTAAAGGAGAGGCTAAAAGAGTTAGTCCTGCTGATATTGCAAAAAATGCAAATCCTTCCAATCGTATTACATTTAGGTTTCCTTCTGTAACCAATTCTATTCCAATATATATTACACTATAACTAATAAAAATGTATAAAGCTGTAAGAAAAAATTGTGATCTTTTTTGAAGTTTTACAATGCTAGTGATGGTAATAAGTCCAGTCATTATCTGTAAGAAAAGAAATAGAAAACTGTTGGGGACATTAAAGCTAACAAGAATAGCTGTGGTAATGTGAACTATGAGTGCTAAACGGGAATCGTAGAATGCTCTAATAATAATTGGAACAAGCAAAATAGGAATAATAAGCACATAATTACTATTAAATTCAACTACAATTCTTGTAATGGACACCATAATAATAATGAGGATGAAAATCATTATTATATTTTTGGTGTCTTCAATAATATCTGGTCTAAAAAACATTAGAAATAGGCCAAGAGTAAGCAACGGTAGACTAATCAAAATTATTTTGCCAATATAAAGCCCTATCTTTGAATTCTGAGATTTGTTTAAATAATCGTATTTTAATGATTCAAGAATTTTAAATGTTTTAGCATCAATAATTTCTCCTTTTGAAATAATATGCTCTCCTTTGAGAACAATTCCTTTATTTGGTGATATTTGTGCAAGTTTGATTTGTTTTTCAGTTTCCGTTTTCTCTTTATCGTAAACAATATTAGGTTTTATAATGTCAGTTAGAAAGTTTAGTACAAAACCTACTTTTGCAGCAGTTGTTTTATTTGCCTCTTCTTTGATAAGTAAATAACTTGATTTAGAAGTAAAGAAATAGTTAAGAAATGTCTCTTGAGCAATTTTGTTTCTTACGATATATACTACTTTATCATTGCTCTCATTTTTTAATGATTTAGATTTCTCAAGTAAGCCTGTCTCAAGAATTTCATTGCTTAACTTAATACATAAGTCCTTATTAATAGCGTAAGCTTTTCTTTCTCCAAAACCAAAAGTTTTAAGCCATAAAGTATCAAATTTTGAAGAAATATTATCAGTAATATGCTGGGTAATTTCTTCATCATATTTAAAATACAACTTAGAACTATTATTTATGTCACTTATTTCTTTATCAATTTCTTTTTGTGATTTTTTAATAGGAAAATCAGCAGGAGCAACAAGTTCTTCGTAAAGCCAAGGACTAGATTCATGAAATTCGTATCTAAATTGTTTTCCTTTAGGAGATAAGAAAAGTAGAATTATTAAGGTACTAAGAAATAGAAATACTTTATATATTTCTGAGTAGTTATTACGAACCGAGGATAAAAATTTCTTCATTAGCACAAATATACATGCTTATTAAGGATTACAAAACAAACTAAACTATAATTATTAACACTAAAGGTTTAAAACCAACTTTTATGATTATTGGTCAGAAGCATACCATTCAGCAAAGCTAGTAGCTGTTTCGTGCAGCTTAACACTATACAGGTCTATACCTTTTGGTAGCTCTGCTTTTATTTTATCGGCAAAATCAATAACCATATTCTCGCATGTTGGTTGATAATCTACTAAATAGATTCTGCCAAATAGTTGATTGTTGTTTGTATACCATTCTTTGGGGGTTTCGCTATTTATTACAAAAGCGTGGTCAAGAGGTTTTGTAATAAGAGTATTTACAATTCGTTTTAATTCTCCAAAATCCATTACCATCCCTCTTTTAGGTGAACTTTTGTCCCAATTAGGAGTAGCTATTACTGTTACTGCTAGCTTATAAGAATGTCCATGAATATGTTGACAAAGCCCATCATAATTCAATAATGAATGTGCCATCTCAAATTCAAACTCTTTTGTTAATCTTATCTTGCTCATTGTTTTATCCATTTTATATTTTTAATTATTTGGGAATCCTCATTCCAAAGTTGAAGAAAGTAGATGCCATTTTTTAAGTTAGAGATATTAATTCTTGTTGAATTTCCTCTAAATAAATTGTTCATAATACTTCTACCTTGCATATCAAAAATTGTCAATTGCCAATTGTCTATATTGCTAGTACTCACTTTAATATTAATAGTATTAATAGCAGGATTTGGATATATGCTAACAAAAGTATTTTCTTTTAACCACTCCACAGACGTATCATCAAACCAAATAGAGTCTACCCATTCTGGGTGGTCAATAAATGGATTTCTATTGTTTTGAATACCATACACAGCATTATTTCTGTCAATTTCTTTTTGGCTAACAGTATCTTGCAGGTGCCATTGGTATAACATATTTAAAGCCCAAGGTTTAGGTTGCGATTTATTCATCATTCCATTAGTCTTCCAACTAGCATCTTCTGTATAATAGCGTGTTGCCATATAGAAATATGTTCTTGCAAAATCTCCTTTATACTCATCAATTGGCTCAAATGCAGTACCTGTAAATCCAGGAATAGTATTTGGCCCAAGTTTGCTGCCATTTTGTGATGTCCAGGTTGGGTTGCTAACTTCTCCGTAGGAGTAATTTGATCGTTTTCCGTTTACATATCCATCAGTAGGGTATATATGAAAAATATCAGTTTTCATAGGGGACTGATCATTAAACCAACTCTTAGGGAAAGAGTGCTCTCTGTTGTAGCAAGATCCCTCTCCTGAGTAGTTCCCACATTGGTCTGTAATGAAAGTATACTCATATGGTGGAGTGCTGCCAGGTATATCAGAATACATATCCCATACTTTTCCATTTGCTTTCTTGTCGGTTGTTTGGCAAGAAGTCCAGATTTGTGGATATGAAATTACAGTATGGTTCTTAATAATATTGTGTAATTCTGCTTGCATTTGTACACCACGTTTCCCAATTGCATTATCGTAATAGTTTGGTGGAATTTGTGCAAAGCCAACTAATAAGAGGCTTATTAAGATGTTTATTATGGTTATTCTTTTTATCATACTTAATTATTTAAGATTCTATTTATTAAATATTACAATGGTACAGTTCTACGATGGCTTAATTATTAAATTCTAATCTCATTCCTTTAAAATCTTCATCAAACTTACCTTCGTCAAAAACTAATTTACCATTGACAATTGTTTTTAAAATTTTTGATTGAAATTCTTTGCCATCAAAAGGAGACCAACCAACTTTATAATATGTATTTTCCCTAGTTACTGTCCATTTGTTATTTAGGTCAATCACAACTAAATCAGCATAATATCCCTTACGAATATAGCCCCTATCTTTTACGTTAAAACAACCAGCAGGAGCATGACACATTTTCTCAACGATTTTCTCTAGACTTAATTCTTTTTTATGATAAAACTCTAGCATACTTACTAAAGAATGCTGAACTAAAGGTCCTCCAGATGGTGCTTTAAAATAGTTATTTGCTTTTTCTTCTGCAGTATGAGGAGCATGGTCAGTAGCAATTACATCAATTTTATTGTCCTTTAATGCTTGGAGAAGAGCTTTTCGATCTTTTTCAGTTTTTACGGCAGGGTTCCATTTAATTCTAGTTCCATATTTATCGTAGTCATTATCATTAAATACAAGATGATGTACACAAACTTCCGCTGTTATCCTCTTCTCACTTAGTGGTATAGCATTATCAAAAAGCGACATTTCTTTAGCAGTTGTAAGGTGCAGAACATGTAGCCTAGTATTATGTTTTTTTGCTAAACCAACAGCCATTGATGAAGATAGATAACAAGCTTCAGCTGAGCGAATCTCAGGATGATATTTAATTGGCATTTCTTCGCCATATTTCTCTTTATAAAGTTTTGTATTGTTTCTAATTGTAGTTTCATCTTCGCAATGAGTAGCAACAAGTGTTGGGGCTTTAGAGAATATTCCTTCTAGAGTTTTAGGATCGTCAACAAGCATATTACCAGTGGAAGAGCCCATAAATACTTTTATGCCACAAACGTTTTTAGGATTGGTTTTCAGTACTTCATCTAGATTGTCATTTGAAGCCCCCATATAGAAACTATAGTTGGCCATTGATTTATTGGAAGCATCTCGATATTTCTTTTCAAGTAAATCTTGAGTGAGAATTGCAGGAATATTATTTGGCATATCCATATAAGAAGTAACACCACCAGCAATGGCAGCACGGCTTTCTGTAGCAATATCTGCCTTATAAGTTAAACCTGGGTCACGAAAGTGAACTTGATCGTCAATAATTCCTGGAAAAATGTATTTTCCTTCTAAATCAATCACTTCAATATTTTCCTTTACACTTTCTATTTTAGCTTTTAGCCTTTTCTCCTCAACCTCAACAATTCTTTCTCCATCAATTAAAACAGAGCCTTCAAAAATTTTGCCCTCGTTAACTATATTTGCGTTTTTAAGTAGTATCATAGTATTTGTTGTATTGTGCAAATTTACTAATTAAAAGTCATTCGCAAGAATAGAATGTTTAACCTTAAATCTTAAGTTATTATCTAATCACTTATCAATTTCCTTCCTCATTTTCCCTTCACATTTTTCCTCTAGCCTCTTTCCTTTAATTACTTATATTTGCAACTTAATCATACAATCATATTTATGGAAATAAAGAAAATAATTTCTGATTCTATTGCTGTAAAAGAGGCTATTATTAATTCAGAAAAACTAAATAAAGCTATTGAAGATGTTACGGACTCAATGGTAAATGGATATGGAGAGGGAGCTACTGTTTATTTTTGTGGTAATGGAGGTAGTGCTGCTGATGCTCAGCATATTGCAGCTGAGTTATCTGGCAGGTTTTATTATGATAGACCACCTTTGGCAGCAGAAGCATTGCACGTAAATACATCTTATCTTACAGCAGTTGCTAACGATTATAGTTACGACGAAATTTATGCAAGATATATTAAAGGGGCTGGTAAAAAAGGAGATATTTTGGTTGGAATTTCTACTTCAGGTAATTCAAAAAATATTATTAGAGCTTTTATCGAAGCTCGTAAAAAAGGAATTATTACTGTTGCTTTTACTGGAGAATCTGGAGGAGAGATGAAAGAATATTCTGATTTTTTAATAAATGTACCTTCTAGTGATACGCCTAGAATTCAAGAATCGCATATTATGATTGGACATATTATTTGTCAGTATGTTGAATCTAGAATGTTCCCTCAATGATAACTGAAGCAATAATACTTGCAGGAGGTTTTGGTACTCGATTGAGAGAAGTTCTTGAGAATACTACTAAACCAATGGCGCCTATTAATGGGAAACCATTTCTAGAATATCAACTCAATTACCTTAAGAATTTTGGGATAAATAGAGTGGTGATGGCTGTGGGTTATCTTTCTGAGCAAATTGTTGAACATTTTCAAGATAGTTTTAATGGTATTGAAATAGTTTATACCCACGAAGACAGTCCTTTGGGTACTGGAGGAGGAATTCAATATGCATTCTCAAAAATTAAAGGCAATGAAGCTATTGTAGTAAATGGAGATACTCTATTTGATATTGATTTAGTGAATTTCTATCAATTTCATTCTTTAAAAAAGAGTAATTTCTCATTGGCTCTTCGTCAGTTAGATGATGTTGGTAGGTTCGGCAGTGTGATAATTGATAAAGAAAATAGAATTACAGAATTTGCAGAAAAAGGACAATTTCAAGGTAAAGGACTGATTAATGGTGGGGTTTATATTATTGATAGCAACTTCTTTAAGAAATTAGATTTACCTGAAAAATTTTCTTTGGAGAATGATGTATTTGAGAAATATTACAAAGATGGATTTTTCTTTGGAGAAATATTTACTGATTATTTTTTAGATATTGGTATTCCAAGTGATTACGAAAAAGCACAAAATGACTTCAGAAGCTTCAAATATTAAAGAGATTATCAAAGATGGTGATTGGACTTTATTTCTTGATAGAGATGGAGTAATAAATCGTCGTTTGATTGATGATTATGTAAAAAAACCTGAGGAGTTTGAATTTCTTCCTAAAGTGTTGGAGTCGATAGCGATTTTTTCAAAGATTTTTAAGCATATTTTTATAGTTACCAATCAGCAAGGCATTGGCAAAGGACTAATGAGTGAGGCTGATTTGGAGATTATTCATAGAAAAATGATACAAGAAATTGAGACCAAGGGGGGTAGAATAGACAAAGTGTATTATTGTCCCGATTTAGCTTCAAGCAATAGCAAAAACAGAAAACCAGAAATAGGAATGGCTCTACAAGCTCAGAAAGATTTTCCTGATATAGATTTCTCAAAATCCCTTATGGTAGGAGACAGTAAAGGCGATATTAAATTTGGTAAAAATGCCGGAATGATTACTGTTTTTATTAATTCAGATAAACTTAATACTGATTTTGATGCAGATTTTGCTTTTGAGACTTTGGGGGAATTTGGGGAGGAGATTGGGAAATAAAATAAATGTTGCACTTTAGTGAAACTTTACATACCTTTGTACAATGGAATTAGTACCAAAGAATAGAACTGTAATCTTTTACAAAAGCTATTTTGAAGAGTTCTTCATTAAACAATCAATTAAAGTTAAGAATAAAATTATTTGGACTATTGAGTTGATTGAAGAACTAGAAAGAGTTCCAGATACATATCTAAAGCATATAGAAATAACTAATGGATTATATGAGATTAGAGTAAAGCAAAGTAGAGATATTTTTAGAATATTCTGTTTTTTCGACAAAGGAAAACTAATAATTTTAGCTAATGGTTTTCAAAAGAAAACACAGAAAACGCCAAAATCTGAGATTAAAAAAGCACTTAAAATAATGGAGGAATATTTCAATGAAAACAAATAATAAAATGACTTTAGATGAATTCAAAGATAAGCACTACGGACATAAGGGCTCAAAAGAAAGAGATGAGCTTGATAATGCTTATGAGAATTTTAAAATAGGAGCTCTTCTTTATGAGGCAAGGATTGAAAAAGGAATGACTCAAGCGGAATTAGCTGAGAAAGTTGGGACAACTAAATCATATATTTCTAAAATTGAGAATAATATTAAAGAGGTAAGATTATCAACTCTTCAAAAAATAGTTCAATTTGGATTGGGTGGCAAATTAGACTTATCAATAAGATTATAAGTCGTATAAATATAGTTTTATCACATAAGAAAGTGCTTTATGCAGCACTATTCTATAAATCAATAGCTTAAATTTTCATTATTGCATAAATAAGTGCTTTATATAGCACTATTAGTTGTGTTTATAATTATTTATTGTATTTTTGCATA